>Ga0105046_10011300_pt1 | contig 13894 bp, 12 predicted proteins | sample MAT03_FD_78385 | JGI IMG/M metagenome (GOLD analysis project Ga0105046, IMG submission 78385) | Freshwater microbial communities from Lake Fryxell liftoff mats and glacier meltwater in Antarctica - MAT-03 (megahit assembly) | ecosystem: Environmental > Aquatic > Freshwater > Ice > Liftoff... | reverse complement strand
GTGTTGCCGGGCACGTACACGGTGGCGCTGGTGGTCGACGGCAAGACGGTGGAATCGAAGAAGCTGACGATCGTGATGGACCCGCTGGTGCAGTTCACGCAGGCCGAGCGCGTGGCCTACAACAGCTTGGCCACCGAGCTACACGAGGCTCAACAAGCCGGCGCGGCGGCGGCGGCTCCTATGACTGCTCTGTTGGCCGAAGTGCGAAAAGTGTCGACCAAGATGGATTCCACGCCGACGCTCGCCGATAGTGTGAAGATGCAGTTCGCGGCTTTCCGGAAGGACTTCGACGCCGTCCGCGCCAAGCTCGGCGTAGGCGCACCGGCCGGCGGCCTCGGCGGATTCGGCGGCGGTGGCGCGGGCTTCGGTGCCAGTGACGCCAATGCGCTGGCGCGTTTGGGGGGCGTGAAGAGCGGCCTCCTGGGCATCTGGGAAACGCCGAGCGAGTCCGTACGAAAGCAGGCCGCGGCGGCCACGTTGGCGGTGGAAGCGGCGGTGTCGGAGTCGAAGCAGTTCATGGTTCGGGCCCGAACCATGAGCGCGTTATTGGCGGCGAACGGCATCACGATGACGGTGCCAGCGAACTAGTCGATCGGACGCTTGGCCACGAGCTCGATTTCCACGTGCGCGTTCAGTGGCAAGCCGGCCACGGCCACTGTGGTGCGGGCCGGGAACGGGGCGGAGAAGCGGGTGTTGTAGGCGGCGTTCATGGTGCCGAAGTTGGCCATGTCGGTCAGGTACACGTTGCACTTGATCACGTCGTCCATGGTCAGACCGGCGTCTTCCACGACCGCCTGAAGGTTGTCGAACACGCGGTGTGTCTGTGCCGTCACGTCGCCCTCGATGAGCTTGGACGTGGCGGGGTCGATGGGTGTCTGGCCGGAGCAATACAGTAGGTCGCCCGCCCAGACGGCATGCGAATACGGGCCGATGGCGGCAGGACCGCGCGGGCTGAAGGCAGCGGAACGGGGCATGGGAGTTCTGGATGGTGGTGGGCCGACGGAATGCCTGTGGTGCGGCAATGCCAGATTGTATCGACGGGGGCAAGCGCGGTCTACGTGGTGCCGATACTCGGGTTCATGCCAGCCAACGCCCAGCACCTGCAGATCGCGCCCGCCGACCCTGACGAATCGCCCGTCCGTGCCCGGATGAGCCGCATTCTCGACGGCAGCGATTTCCCGGCGTTGTCGAAGCAGATCATCGAAACGATCTCAGCGCTGGACGACGACGCCAGCTCGCTGCAGCGCCTCGCCAACGTGGTGCTGCGTGAGTACAGTCTCACGCTCAGCGTGGTGCGCACGGCCAATAGCGTGCACTATCGGCGCTCTGGGCGCTCCATTCAGAGCGCCACCCACGCGATGATGATGCTGGGTGCCAAAACGGTGCGTCAACTCGCCAGCAGTTTGCTACTATTCGAAAATTTTCATCGCCGCTCACCGGCGCTGAAGGAGCTGATGCTGCAGTCGCTGCTCACGGCCAATCACGCGCGCGAGGTAGCCAACAAGCTGGGCATGGAAGAGCCCGAGGAGGCGCACCTCTGCGGCATGTTCCGTAACCTCGGTGAAGTGCTCATCGCTTGTCATTTCGGCGAAGACTACGCACGCATCCAGACCCTGATGCACGACGAGGGCAAGTCGGAGACGGGCGCCACCAAAGCCGTCCTCGGCTTCGGGTATGCTGATCTGGGCGCCGAGGTGTCACGACATTGGGGGATGCCGGACACAGTGGTGCAGGGGATGCGCGCACGGGCGTCCACGTCGGTCTCGCTGTCCGCGGCGGTGACCGCGTTCAGTCACGATCTCACCGTGGCGCTGTACGATCCGCAGCACACTCCCGACGGCGCTGGTGTGGCTCTGGAAGAGGTGATCGAACAGCATGGCGCCAAGATCAAACTCAGTCGTGATCAGGTGCGCGAAGTGATCGCGAAATCGCTGAACGAAACGCGCGAGCTGTTCTCGAGCTTGCACGTTCCCAGCGATCGTCAGCGCTTCAAGCAACTGTCGGCAGCCGCACGTGCGGCGATCGGTGCGGCCGCGTTCGACACCGGCGAGTGGACGGCCGTCACGCCGGAGCTCAGTGAAGACACGGCGCTGCAGCTGCGCGACCGCCTGCGTCAGGAGCTTGAAAGTGCCGCTGACGCGCTATCGGGGACCGCGCTGAGTGACGTGTTGCTGTTGGCGCTGGAAGGCGCGCTACGCGGCGGCCCGTTCGATCGCGTGATTATGTGCATCCTCGATACCGATCGCGGGCGACTGGTGGCGCGCTCGGGGCTTGGAGAGGGCATCGACGTGTTGCTGCCGCACTTCGACTTTCCGATGAACATTCGCGGCGGTCCGGTGGTGACGGCGACGCAGCAGCGCGCGCCACTCTACTTGCCCAACGATCGCTCCATGAACGCCATCGAAGCGCGGTGGGCTGGCACACTGGGCGTGGCGCAGTTCGGCGTGTTTCCCATCGTGGTCGCCGGAAAGATCGTGGGGTGCCTGTATGTGGATCGCGCGATGGACAGTGCGATGGCGGCCATCACACCGGATCGCGCCACGCTGCGGTACGTGAAATCGTTGAGTGAGATCGTGGTCACGGCGATTGCTGCGCGGCGGCGGTTGTCGGCGACGAACGCCGCGGCTGATCCCAAACGGAATACCCCGACGGGTTCGGTGCCAGCGACAGCAGACGTGGTGGCGCAGTCCGGGGCAGATCGCGTCGCACTGGTGCTGCAACTGCTACAAGGTGCGCCGAGTGCGCAGGTGTCGCAGGAAAGCGGTGTTCCGGTGGCGCAGCTCGAGGCATGGCGCGCTGAAGTGCTGGCGGCAGCGGCAGCGCGGCTGCAATAGGGACGTGGCAGAGACACAACGGCGCGAAACGCCCATCACGCCAAGTCCGTATCACGCCACGAACGGCGCGCGCGATGTCTAGGCACCAATCAAGTCGGCCTCCACCATAGAAGCCGGTAGGCCGCTTGCCCCGATTTATCGATCGATGTGTCGCTATACGATACGCCTATCGATGAGGATCGCATGGCCATCGTCACCGTGTCCCCCAAGTTACGGGTCGTCATTCCGCGAAAGATCTGGTTGGAGTACTTTGCAGCGGGCCCGCGGGCGTCTCAGTTCGCCGCAGTGATCGAGGATGTGGTGCAGCTGCTCGTACCCACGATCGTTCTCCTCGAAGTCACGCGTCGCGTCATGCAGCTGCGTGACGAGGACGCCGCCTTGCAGATTGCGGCAATGCTTCGTCAAGGGCAGATCGTCCCGCTCGACAGTGGGCTCGCGTTAAGCGCCGCGCACCTCGGCGTGACGCACAAACTGCCGTTGGTGGACAGCATCGACTACGCGACGGCGCGGCAGTTCAATGCGACGGTCTGGATGATGGATGCCGACTTCTCCGGCCTTCCGGGTGTGCAGTACATCGCCAAGCGTCCATAGAGTTTGACGCAGTCCGGCTGAGTTCGTAGATAAGGACCTCTCGCCCTCCTACCGCGCGCCCCGATACCGCCGCGCCGCCAGCACGCCGGCAATGAATCCACCCAAATGTGACTGCCAACTGATGCCCACCTGCCCAGGCGCAATGCCGAGCACGAGCCCGCCCCACAGTACGGCCACCAGAATGCTGAGCGAGATGCTCATGAAGCTGCGCGCATACCAGCCACCGAGCAGCAGGAAGCCGAAGTAGCCGAACACCACGCCGCTGGCGCCAATGTGCACGGAGCCCGGCGCGCCGAGCAGCCATGCCATGAGTCCGGAGCCCAACATCGCGAACAGCGTGACGGGCAGGAAGTGACGTGCATCGCGCAGCATGACGAGCCAGCCCATTGCCAGAAACGGAATGGTGTTGGCGATGAGATGCTGCATGTTCGCATGCAGAAACGGCGCGAACAGAATGCCACGCAGGCCGGTGAGCGTTCGCGGAATCACGCCGTACTGCATCAGCGCTCCACCGGCGATGCCGTTCACGACGAACGCGGTCCACGTGGCTCCCACGGTGGCGCTGAGCGTAGTGACTTGCTGCTTGAAGGTGCGCGATACGCGCTTGGCACTTTGTACCACCGGCGATCTTGCCATCGCGCGTTACACCGGTGACCCGACGAGTTTGCCGATCAGCGCCGTCGACACCATAGCGATCGCGCCCCAGAACGTGACGCGCGCTGCACCGCGGAGCAGCGAGGCGCCACCCAGTTGCGCCGCGAGCATGCCGAGCGCCGCGAGCGCAACGATGGTGGCGCCGAACACGAGTGGCGTGAGAATCGCGGCGGGTGCCACGAACACCAAGAGCACTGGCAGCCCGGCGCCCACCGCGAACGCCGCCGCCGATGACAGCGCCGCTTGAATAGGACGCGCGCGCGTGTGGTCGAAAACGCCCAACTCATCGCGCGCGTGCGCGCCGAGCGCGTCGAACGCCATGAGTTCGACGGCCACTTGCCTCGACAGCTCCGGGCTCAGTCCGCGCGACACATAAATATCGGTCAATTCTCCAAGCTCGTGTTCGGGCTGCGTGGTCAGCTCGATCTTCTCGCGCGCCATGTCAGCCGCTTCCGTATCGGACTGCGAGCTCACCGACACGTACTCACCGGCGGCCATCGACAACGCACCAGCGACCAGTCCGGCCAGTGCCGCCACGACTACCGAGGCGCGATCGGGCTGTGCGGCCGCCACACCGACCACGAGACTGCTGGTCGAGATCAGTCCATCGTTGGCGCCAAGCACGGCAGCGCGCAGCCAGCCGATGTTGGCGCTCTTGTGCGTTTCGGGGTGGATGGCGGCAGACATGGGCGGACCGGAGAGAGACTCGATGAGACTGGCATCGCGGCAACGCAACGGCGAAAAGCAACAGCCAAAGCCGGAACACGGATGGCACCGATCAAAAGGAAACTACACAGATAAGCAAACCGCGCTTTTTGCTTATCCGTGTTGTTACGGTGCGATCGGTGTCATCCGTGTTCCAGCTTTTTAAAGAGCGACGAACCGCGAGCTAAATAATGTTCCGCTCCACCAGCGGCTTATTGGCCGCGATTCGCTCAAGCGCCAACGGCGCGAGATCGAGCGTGTGATATGCGCCCGTGGCCATCAGTTCCGCCATGCCGAGCCCGACCGCCGGCGCCTGCTGCAGGCCGTGTCCCGAGAAGCCGGCGGCCACGAACGCGTTACTCACGCCGGGCAGTCGACCAACGAGTCCGTTCTGATCGAACGTGTTGTACTCGTAGTAGCCCGCCCACGAGCCCGTTACGCGCAAGGCGTCGAACTGCGGTACGCGCTCGGCCAATCGAGGCCACAGCCAATCGTCGAACAAGCCGTGATCGACGTGATCGAGTGGGGCATCGTCGAGATCGACCCCGCGTGGTGGTGCGCCGCAGAGGAACTGGCCGGTCTCGCCATCGGGGCGGAACCAGTAGCCGCTGGGATCTATCACCAGCGGACACCCAGTCAGCGGCGCGTTGGCCTGCAACGAGAACACGTCGCGCTTGCGGGCGCGAACCGGTAGCGCGAAACCAAGCGCCGACGCCACGGGCGACGACCAGGCGCCGGCGGCAATGAGGACGGCATCGGCAGGAACGCGTTCGCCACGCGCCGTGATCACCGACTGCACCGCGCCGCCATGCGTGTCGAAGTCGACGGCCTCGGCTTCGAGGAAGTGCGCGCCGTTCGCGATGGCGTGCTGCCGGAAGGCCTGCAACGCGCGGTACCCGTCGAACCACCCTTCTCCACTCATCACCCCCGACAACCCCAGTGATCCAAGGGCAATCTGCTCTGTGGAAAGCCACGGGAAGCGTGCGGTAAGCTCGAGGGGCGACAGTAGGGCGACGGCCGCGCCGCACTGCGTCTGCAGCGCCTGATTCTGTGTGAGCACCGGGACGCCTGCTTCGGTAGCGAGAAACAGGTACCCGGGCTCTACGAGTCCGATGCCCGGGCGGTCGTCGCCAACCGCCAGCTGCCGCCCGATATCGCGATAAAACAACAGGCTCTGTTGGGAGATCCGGATATTGATCTCGGTGGAGAACTGCTGCCGGATGGCGCAGGCCGACAGCGCACTCGAGGCCCGGGCATACGACGCGTCGCGCTCCAGAACGGTGGCGCGAATACCGTAGCTCGTGGCGAGAAACGAGGCGGTGGCCGCACCCATCACGCCTCCACCGATGATCACGACCTTCATCGAGGGGTCGAACTGCTGGTTCCCTAACGCGTCTGGAGACATAGAATCCCAAGATGCTACCGTACCATTCTGCCGAACAAGTCCATACCGCCTTGCCGTGGACTGCGTTGGTGCCTGCGTTGCGCGAAGCCTTCGCGGCCGGCGCCACCGTGCCGCGCCGTCATGCGCATGCGTTGAGCGAGCGGGACTCGCTGCTCCTCATGCCGGCGTGGAGCGACGACGCCCTCGGCGTGAAGGTCGTGACCGTGATGCCCGACTCCCGCACGGCCCGCACGGTGCAGGCGCTGTACATCCTGCTGGACCGACATACCGGCGCGCCGCGCGCCGTACTCGATGGCGAGGCGCTCACGGTGCGTCGGACCGCTGCCACGTCGGTGTTGGCCGCTCAGTATCTGGCGCGCCATGATGCACGTGACCTGCTGGTGATTGGCACGGGTACGCTGGCGCCGTACATGGTGCGTGCCTACTGCGCGATGCGTCCGGCGATCGCGCACGTGCGGATCTGGGGACGGTCGGCCTCGCGCGCTGCGGCGGTTGCGGCCACGTTGGCCAGCGAGGGGCTGCCGGTGGAATCCTGTGGTGACGAGCCCGACGCTTTGGCCAACGCTGTCGCGGCTGCGCAGATCGTGTGCGCCGCGACCACGTCACGCACGCCGTTGGTGCAGGGCGCCTGGTTGTCGCCCGGCTCGCACGTGGACTTGGTGGGTGGCTTCACGCCGGCCATGCGCGAGGCTGATGACGACGTGGTGCGCATGAGTCGCATGGTGGTGGACAGCTATGACGGGGCACTGAGCGAAGCCGGCGATCTGGTCGATCCGTTGGCGCGCGGCGTGATCTCTCGCGCGCAGGTGGTGGCTGATCTACGCGAGCTGGTGACGGGTACGCAGGAGGGGCGCACGAGCGGTGCGCAGATCACGCTGTTCAAATCGGTTGGGCTCGCGCTGGAAGATCTCGCGGCAGCCACGCTGATGTGCGGCGTGTAACATCCATGGTATGTCCTACCACACACTCCTTGGCAACATGACCCTCCCCTTGTCCGCGCATCGCGCCGTCGTCACTGGCGCCTTCCTCGCAGCACTTCCGTACGGCGCGGCATTGCGGGCGCAGAGCGCTGTGGACGTGCTCATCACCGGCGCAATGGTGTACGACGGCACGGGCACACCGGGGCGTATCACCAACGTGGGCATTCGCGGTGATCGCATTGCGTTCGTTGGTGCCACTCCGGCCGGCACGACGGCTACGCGTCGCCTCGATGCCACGGGGATGATCGTGTCGCCCGGGTTCATCGATCCGCACACGCATGCGTTGGAAGGCTTGCCGCGACTGGACGCCGAGCGTCGGTTGAGCGCATCGTCGCTCATGCAGGGTGTCACCACCGTCACGATCGGACCCGACGGTCGTGGGCCGTTCGATGTGAAGCGCATTCTCGACGAGTCGGAGAAGGCGGGGCTTGGTACGAACGTCTACGCCACGGTGGGTTTCGGAACCGTGCGCGCGAACGTGATGGGTGCATCGTCGGCGCCGGCGTCGAAGGTGCAGATCGACTCCATGCGTACGCTCATCACGAAGGGCATGAAGGAAGGCGCCTTCGGTGTGGGCTCGGGATTGTTCTACGCGCCACAAAGTTATGCCAGCACCGACGAAGCGATTGCCGTGATCTCCGCGGCGAAGCCGTTCGGTGGCGTGTACGACACGCATCAGCGTGACGAATCGTCGTACACCATCGGATTGCTGGCGTCGGTACGGGAGACGATCCGCATTGGCTGCGAGTCGGGGCTCACGGCCAACGTGGGACACATCAAGACGCTGGGTGTCGATGTATGGGGCAAGGCCGACAGCGTGCTCGGTATCATGCGCGAGGCGCGCGCCAAGGGATGCGTGGTGACGGCCGACCAGTATCCGTGGACAGCGAGCGGCACGGGCCTGAGTGCGGCGTTGCTCCCGCGCTGGGCGCAGGCCGGCGGCAATGATTCGCTCAAGCTGCGCATTGCCGATGCGGCGCTGCGCGAGAAGATGCTGGTGGAGATGCGCGACAATCTGCGTCGTCGGGGTGGTGACAGCACGTTGCTGCTTACCGGAGGCAGCGCCGCGGCCAAGCCATACATCGGTCTCACGCTCAAGCAGGCCGCCGAGCAGCGGAAATTACCGCCGGTAGAGACGGCGTTGGCCATGATCAACGAAGGACTCGATATGAGCGTGGCGTCATTCAACATGACCGAAACCGATATCGAGACGTTCATGAAGGATCCGTTTGTGATGACCAGCTCCGACGGGTCGGGCGGGCATCCGCGGTTGTATGGCACGTACCCACGCAAGATCCGTCGTTACGTGCTCGACAAGCCGGTGATCACGATGGAGCGCATGGTGCGCGCATCGTCCGGGCAGGTGGCGGAGACGTATCGCATCCCGGATCGCGGCGTGCTGCGCGCCGGAGCGTTCGCCGATGTGATCGTGTTCGACCCCAAGACCATCCGCGACGAAGCCACGTATCTCGAGCCGACCAAACTGTCGAGCGGGATGGTGTGGGTGTTCGTGAACGGACGGGCGGTGGTGCAGGATCGACAGATGTCGAATGTGTTCGCGGGGCGCGCGCTGCGTCGGTGACGTGGCTTCCTGAAAGCCCGCTGAACTGATCACACAGCGAAAAAGAGAAAAGGAGTACACCGAGATGCGTGTACTCCTTTTCTCTTTTTCTCTGTTTCTCTGTGTGATCAGTTCAACAATCCCGCCGACGAAACCTCACCCGCCGTAGTGCTTCCCGATCTTCCGCCCATAGTACCCACCGATGGCGGTCAACATGATGCCTACCACGAAGGCCGTGAACATGCCGAACGGTTCGCCTGCGGCCCAGCCAGCGTATCCACCGATGGTGGCGCCGAGAAAGGCCAGCAGGCGTGTCATACAAAACTGACTATGCGCCCAGCAGCTGCGTAACAGTGGCCGCCACGTGGTCGGCAGTGATGCCGAACTTCTCGTACAGCGTGGGCGCCGGTGCACTGGCACCAAACGTCGAGATACCGACGATCGCGCCCGTGTCGCCAACCCACTGGTACCACGACATCGGATGCGCCGCTTCCACGGCTACGCGCGGCACGCCGGCGGGCAGCACACTCGCACGATACGATGCGTCCTGCCTGGCGAACAGTTCGAGACTCGGGCAGCTCACCACGCGCGCGTTCACACCATTCGTGGCCAGCTGCTCACGCGCCGCCAACGCGATCTCGACTTCCGAGCCGCTCGCCATCAGCACCACGTTCGGGACGCCATTCGTATCGGCCACCACGTAGGCGCCGCGCGGCACACAGGCGCGTGCACGTGCCGGCTCGCCAAAGTACGACAGCTTCTGACGCGTGAGCACGATCGCCGACGGACCGGTGCGATGTGCGATCGCGACGCGCCACGCTTCGCTCACTTCATCGGCATCGGCCGGGCGCAGCACCAGCAAGTTCGGAATGCAACGCAACGCGGTGAGATGTTCGATGGGCTGGTGCGTGGGGCCGTCTTCGCCGAGTCCGATAGAATCGTGTGTGAATACGTAGATCGCCTGCAGGCCCATCAGCGCGGCGAGGCGGATCGCGGGACGCATGTAATCGCTGAACACGAGGAACGTGCCGCCGTACGGGATGATGCCGCCGTGCAGTCCCATACCGTTCATGATGGCGCCCATCGCGTGTTCGCGAATGCCGAAATGGAAATTACGACCGGCTGGTGCCGTAGGCGTGTAGTACGTCGCGCCCTTCACGTTGGTGAGGTTCGAGCCCGTGAGATCGGCGCTGCCGCCAATCAACTCGGGGGCTGCCGACGCGATGGCGTTGATCACCACACCACTCGCGGCGCGGCTGGCCACGTTGCCGCTCTTCGTATCAAAAACAGGGAATGCGGTGTCGAGCGCGGCCGTCAACTGATTGTCGTTACGACGCAGCAACTCGGCGGCGAGTGCGGGATGCGCGGCCTGATACGCCGCCCACCTGGACTTCCACTCACCGTGCAGCGCAGCACGCGTGGCCACGCGCTCGCTCCAATGCGCGCGCGCGGCATCGGGCACAAAGAACGGCTCCGTACTCGGCCAGCCGTACGCAGCCTTCGTGAGCACGATCTCGGCGGCGCCCAACGGTTCACCGTGCGCCTTGGCGGTGTCCTGCTTGTGGGGCGAGCCGAAGCCGATGTGGGTTTTCGTGATGATCATCGTGGGCCGCTGCGTGTCGGACTTCGCCGCGGCGATGGCAGCATCGATCTCGTCGAGATCGTTCACGTCATGCACATGTAACACCTGCCAGCCGTACGCCGCGAAGCGCTGCTCGGCGTTGTCGCTGCACGAGAGATCGGTGCTGCCGTCGATCGTGATGCCGTTGTCGTCGAAGAAGCCGATGAGCTTGCCGAGCTTGAAGTGACCGGCATAGCTGGCCGCTTCGTGCGAGATGCCCTCCATAAGGCAGCCGTCACCCGCCACGAAGTACGTGTAGTGATCGACGATGTCGTGGCCGGGGCGGTTGAACGTCGCGGCGAGATGCGATTCGGCAACGGCGAATCCGATCGCGTTGGCCACACCCTGTCCGAGCGGGCCAGTGGTCGTTTCCACGCCCGGTGTGTGGTGCACTTCGGGATGGCCCGGCGTGAGGCTCTGCCACTGACGGAAGCGCTTGATCTCGGCCAGCGGGAGGTCGTAGCCCGCCATGTGCAACGTGCCGTACAGCAGCATGGACGCATGGCCCACCGAGAGCACGAAGCGATCGCGGTCGGCCCACGACGGCGCTGAGGGGTCGTGACGTAGATGCCGCGTGTAGAGCGCGTACGCCAACGGCGCGAGCGCCATTGGCGTACCGGGGTGGCCGGACTCGGCGGCCTGCACCGCGTCCATGGCGAGGGTGCGGATCGTATCGATCGCGAGACGCTCGGTCTCGGTTACGGCAGCAGCAGCGGGCACAGCGGACACGGACAACGCTCCAGAATCTCGGTCAGGTGAGGCGCGCCAGTGGAGTGGGCACCACAGACCTGAAATCTAGCGAATTCCGGGGATCGGAATCGGCTGGTCCGATCATGGTGCCAGATACCGTTCGCGCGTGAGATCGAGGTGGTGAGCGAAGTGCCCGGCAATCATCCAGGCCAGCGCTCGTGAAGATACGGGATGTCCGCTGGCGACACCGACTTGGCTCCAGGCGTGGTCGTCGAGCGACTTGACCAGCGACAGGGTGGCCGCCCTAACGGTCTGGATTTCGGTCAAAATGTCGTCAATCGAGCGGCCGACTGTACGGCTTTCGGGCACCCATGCATCCTGATCGAACCCCGGCAGCGGTGTCATGTCGCCGCGGGCCACGCGCAAGAGACGGTAGGCAAACACCCGCTCGGTGTCGGTCACGTGCACCAGCGATTCGCCCAGCGTCCACTTCCCCGGGGCGTAGGAGTGCTCGACCAGCGCGGGGTCAGCGGGATCGAGCAGCTCAAGCAGCATCAGCGGCTGCGCCACCAGAAGGGACCAGAGGCGGTCCGTGCCCATCGCGGCCAGCGCGTTGGCGGTGGCGTCGATGTAGGTCGAGGCGTAGGGGGGGAGTTCGGTGGGCGCGGGGCGCGAGATTTTCATTTTTGAAAGCTAAGAGCTAAGAGCTAAGAGCTAAGAGCTAAGAGCTAAGAGCTAAGAGCGAAAGGGTAAGCGTGGGGCTCGATCGCTACGGGGCCGCGAAACCGAGCGACTGGAGCACCAGCGAAAGTTGAACCGGATCGGGGACGGCGCCCTGTGCAAGACGCGGCGAGCCGCCGCCACGACCACCCACGGCTTGTACCGCGGTACGCAGTCGCTGTCCGGCGTCGATCCCGGTGTCTTCGGCCGTGGCCATCAACATGCCACCCACAGCGGGATTGATCACCAACACCGCGCTGCCCCCCAGCGCCGCGAGATGCTGGGCGAGTGATTCGGATTCCTTCACCGCACCGGCGGTTGACACGACGATCCGACGCACGCCGTCGCTGTCAGGGATCCGCGCTGTCCACATGGCCGCGGCCTGATAGCGCGCCAGCTCGCCAGACAGACGCTTCCGCTCCCGTTCCCCCTCGGTGAGTCGGTGCAGCTGTTGCTCCACGAGTCCCGGTAGGTCGTGTGGTGCGGCCGACAGGGTGCGTGCCGCCTTCGTGAGCAGCTCGGCGTCGAGTCGTGCGCGGGTCACGGCGCGATGGCCGCACACGAATTCGATGCGGGTGTTGCCCTTCGTTCTCTCAGCGCGACGCAACAGGATCACGCCGATCTCGCCGGTAGAGTCGACGTGGGTCCCGCCGCAGGCGCTGCGATCGATGCCATCGATCGTCACGATCCGCAGCTCGCCCTCGCGGTCGCTCGGCTTGCGGAGTTCGGTCGCTTCGGCCCCGTCTTCGAAAGAGATCGTGACGCGCCGATTCTGCACGACCAAGGCATTGGCGCGGTGCTCGATGGCGGCCAGCACGGTGGGGTCGAAGTCGTCGCAGGCCACGTCGACGGTGTTGCTGTCATCACCAAAGTGCACGCTCAGTGTCGGCCAGCCGAATTCGTCGGTGAGGACGCCTGAGAGCAGGTGCTGGCCGGTGTGCTGCTGCATGTGATCGAAGCGACGGGTGGTGTCGATCTGTCCCACCACCATCGACCCTACGGGTACGCCGATCGAATCGGCGAGGCAGTGCACGATCCGCTCGTCCTCGTCGATGATGTCGACGATGGCGATACCACCCAAGGTGCCCAGGTCGTGCAGCTGCCCGCCCGAGGTAGGATAGAACGCGGTGCGGTCGAGCACGATGCGACGTCCGTCATGGGTGCTATCGACCACGACGGCGGTAAAGCGGTCGAGGCGCGCGTTGGTATAGTACAGGCGGTCGGTCATGCGGAGGCGGCTCGGTGTATGAGATGCGTCGTGCAACACGAAGCGTCGCCGATGCTATCTTGCGCAATATGCCGACTCCGCCAACTCCCCGGATCTTCGGGCGATTCGCCGCGCGCGCAGCGCTGGCGATGCTCGCCGCCACGAGTACCGGCTGCACGAGTAGCTTCTTCAAGCTGACGCCGGATACGGGTGTCGTTACGCCGCCGGCCGCGAAGCCCGCCGCGAAGCCCGCCGCGAAACCCGCCGCGAAGCCCGCCGCGAAACCCGCCGCGTCCAATGTCGCACCGGCGGTCGTGACGCCAGTGCCGGCGGTGGTGGATACGCAGCTCCCGGAGCCGGACCCCGCGCCCTCTGACTCGGCAGGGGTAGGTCGTTTGCGACGACTGATACAGGTGTGGCATCTGGTGTCGCTGTATCACCCCGCCGTGATCGAACGCGGCGCCCCGTGGGATTCGGCGTTCATCCGCGCGGCGACGGTCGTGCGTTCGGCGAACGACGCGCAGCAGCTGGCCGTGGCGTATCGTCGTATGCTGTCGGTGTTGCAGGACCCGCTAACGCGCGTGGAACTCGCGGACGGCGCGACCGCGACCGCGAACGATGCCATCGGCTATGCCATCGGCAATGAGCGCACGCGTGACAGTGTGTTGATCGTGCGCCTGCCGCTTGGCGCAGCACAGCGTTCGCTGCTGACCGACAGTGCCGCCGCTCTGCTGCATCGGTTGCTGGCCACCGCGCCTGCGCGCGTGGTGCTCGACGTGCGTGGATCGGGACCGCCGCAATACACGACCGTCGATCAAATCGATGACACGCGCATCGATGCCGTGGTTGATCGCTTCGTTCGCAGTGCTGGACTGGTGACGGAGTTGAACAGCACGCTCACGGTCGCGAGTTCGGAGCGAACACGC
>Ga0105046_10011299_pt1 | contig 13895 bp, 12 predicted proteins | sample MAT03_FD_78385 | JGI IMG/M metagenome (GOLD analysis project Ga0105046, IMG submission 78385) | Freshwater microbial communities from Lake Fryxell liftoff mats and glacier meltwater in Antarctica - MAT-03 (megahit assembly) | ecosystem: Environmental > Aquatic > Freshwater > Ice > Liftoff... | reverse complement strand
GGCCCCAGGATCGTCATGATCAGGAAGCTCGGCTTGCGCACGCGGGTGATGAACTCACGCCAGATGATGAGTCGGATCTTGTTCATGGGTTCTTCAGGTGGTTGGGGCCGATGATCATCGGCACTTACTCTGTCAGTTCAGCGGTCACGGCCGCCGGCTGGTTCTCGTTCACCACGCGGATAAAGATGTCGTGCATGCGCGGGATCTCCTCCTGCACGCCGTGAACTTCCACGGACGGCAGCAGTTGGCGCAGCACTTCGTTCACCGTTCCGTTCTTCGCGATGCGCACGCGTGCCACGGAGTATTCCCCGGCTTGTTCCTCGGCGTCGATGAGCTCACCGGTGAAGGAAAGCGCGTTCGCCAGCGCCACGCGATTGCCCTTGTAATCGATCCGGTAGGTGTTCGTGGCGTAGCGGCGACGGATCTCCCGCACATTGCCGTGCAGCATCAGGTGCGCCTTGTCGATCAGACCGATGTTGTCGCACAGTTCCTCTACGCTGGCCATGCTGTGGGTGCTCAGCATCACCGTCACCCCTTCATTGCGCAGGCGGAGGATCTCGCTGCGGATCAGTTCGGCGTTGATGGGATCGAATCCGCTGAAAGGCTCATCGAGGATGATCAGCTTCGGCTCGTGCAGCAAGGTGATGATGAACTGCACCTTCTGCGCCATGCCCTTGCTCAGCTCTTCCACCTTCTTGTTCCACCAACCGTCGATCTCCCAACGCTCGAACCAGTCTTTCAGCCGCTTGGTGGCATCCGCTTTCGAGAGGCCTTTCAATCGGGCGAGGTAGAGCGCTTGCTCGCCCACTTTCATCTTCTTGTAGAGGCCGCGTTCCTCTGGCAGGTAGCCCATCGTGGATACGTCCTCCGGTCCCATCACGCGACCGTTCAGCAGCACACGTCCTTCATCCGGCCCGGTGATGCGCGTGATGATACGGATCAGCGTGGTCTTCCCTGCGCCGTTCGGACCCAGCAATCCGAAGACCTGGCCCGGCGGTACGTCCATGGTGATGCCATCCAGCGCGGTGAACGCGCCGAAGCGTTTGACGATACCTTCGAGTTGGAGCATGCTGCGAACTTGGTGGACGAAGGTAGCCGTGCGCTCCACGCGTCACGTTCCGTTCAACGCGGTCCCGTGCCACTGGTGTGATCGCGGTGACAGGGGATCGGTGGCCCGGTTCTTCCTGTGGGTGCGCTTCGTGGTTCACCAGCCGTGGCAGGATCCCACAACACCGGTGGTTTGACGCAGAAGGCAAAGGATACCTTGGACGGATCGAATGGAACGGAAGGCAGGCATACAACGCATCCTCATGGAAGTCGGCGACCTGGCGTACTTCACCGGCCGGTTCTTCCGCAACGCCTTCTACCCGCGGTTCGAGTGGAGCGAATTCCTGCGGCAGTGTACGGTCAACGGCTACCGCTCGCTGCCACTGGTAGCCATCACGGCCTTCATCATGGGGTTGGTGCTCACCGTACAATCGCGGCCCACGCTGGCGAATTTCGGGGCCGAGAGCATGCTGCCTTCCATGGTGGCCATCAGCATGGTGCGCGAGATCGCACCGGTGATCACCGCCCTGATCTGTGCAGGGAAGATCGGCAGCAGCATGGGCGCCGAGCTGGGCAGCATGAAGGTGACCGAGCAGATCGACGCCATGGAAGTGAGTGGCACCAACCCGTTCCGGTACCTGGTGGTAACACGTGTCTGGAGCACCATCCTTATGCTGCCCATCCTGGTGGTGCTGGCCATGGCCATCTCCATCTGGGCCAGCTGGGTGGGAGTGAACATCAAGGACGTCGTAAGCTGGGAACTCTTTTACCGTCAGGTCTTCGAATCGCTGGAGTTCTCCGATTTCATCCCGGCCTTTATCAAGACCTACTTCTTCGGGCTGGCCATCGGCGTGGTGGGTTGTTACAAGGGTTTCAACACCGAGAAGGGCACCGAAGGTGTAGGCCAGGCGGCACATAGTGCCGTGGTGGTGGCTTCCCTGCTCGTTTTCATTCTGGATCTGGTGGCGGTGCAGGTCACCGATCTCATGGGCCTCAACTGATGGAGGAGAAGCAGCCCGATACCGCCCCCGCCGCGCCGGACGCCTCCACCGAAAAGGTGATCAGCATCCGCGGGCTCACCAAATCCTTTGGTGAGAAGAAGGTGCTCCAGGGCTTCGACCTGGACGTGCGCCGGGGCGAGAACCTGATGGTACTGGGCAAGAGCGGCAGCGGCAAGAGCGTGCTGATCAAATGCATCGTGCGATTGCTCGATCCCGACGCGGGCAGTATCAGTGTGCTGGGGCAGGATGTGCTGACCCTGGATCAGGAAGCGCTGGACCGCGTCCGGGTGAAGATCGGTTTCCTCTTCCAGAGCAGTGCGTTGTACGATTCGATGACCGTGAAGGAGAACCTGGAGTTCCCCCTGCGTCGGCATTGGATCGACCGGAAGCACCAGGACGTGGACGCCTTGGTGGAGGAGGTGCTCACCGCCGTGGGCCTGCCGCAGACACGCGAGATGTACCCCAGTGAGTTGAGCGGTGGCATGCGGCGGCGGATCGGCCTGGCCCGCACGTTGATCCTGAAACCCGAGATCGTGCTGTACGACGAGCCCACCACCGGCCTGGACCCCATCTCGGGCAAGGAGATCGTGGAACTGATCTTGGAACTGCAACGCACCTACGGCACCTCCTCCATCATCATCTCGCACGATCTCCACGTGGCCAAGCTCGCCGCCAACCGCATCGCCCTGCTCCACGAGGGCCGCAACTACCTCGAAGGCACCTACAAGGATCTTCTGGACTCGGACGATCCGTTGGTGAAGAAATTCTTCATCTTCATGTGAGCATGAACATGCCTTGCAACGTGTGATCCCATTAACCCGCAACGTGCAACTACCTACCCCCACGCATGTCCTCCAAACCCGGTGATCATCTCCGCCTCGGCCTCTTCGTGCTGGCGGGCATGGCCGTGCTCGTCGTCGGCCTCTACCTGCTCGGCAGCAAGCGGGATCTGTTCAGCTCCACGGTATCGGTGGGCACTTCCTTCCACCAAGTGGGGGGGCTGCGCCCCGGTAACAACGTGCGCTTCGCCGGCATCAACGTCGGCACGGTGAAGGAGATCACCATCGTATCGGACACCACCGTGCTCGTTGAACTGGCCATCCGCGAGGATCAGGCTTCGCACATCCGCGACAATGCCATCGCCAGCCTGGGGTCCGATGGCCTTATGGGGAACAAGCTGGTGAACATCGGTCCCGGTGAAGGCGAAGGCGCTCCCATCACCGACGGTTCTGTGCTGATCAGCAGCGTTCCGCTGGACACCGAACAGATGATGCGCACGCTGGATCGCACGAATCTGAACATGGCCGATATCACGGACGATCTGCGGGATCTCAGCGGGCGTATCAACCAGCCGGGTGGTATCGTGCATGTGCTCAGCGACACCGTGCTGGCCGCTCAGGTGCGCGGTTCGCTCGCCGATCTGCAGGAGGCCGCGACCCACGTGAACTCCGCCACCGCCAGCGTCGATGTGATGCTGGCCGATGTGAACGCCGGCAAGGGCGTGCTGGGCATGCTGGTGAGCGACCCCGCCGCCGAGAAGCAGATGCGCGACTTGCTCGGGAGCATGGAGGGGCTGGCCGATACCCTCGCCCATGCCACCTCCCAGGTGGATCACTTCACCAAAGGCCTGAACACCCCCGGCGGTTTGGCCCACACCCTGACGCGCGATACCGCCGTGGCGGGCGATGTGCGGCGCACGCTCCAGCAACTGGAGAAGAGCAGCTTCACGCTGGAGGAGAACCTGCGCGCGCTGCAGCGCAACTGGTTCTTTCGGAAGTACTTCAAGGAAAAGGAGAAGGCGCTGAAGAAAGCCGGCGGCACTCCGCCCTGAGAAGTTTCAGGGCAGGAAGCGTTCACGCTCCTCCGGGGACGGCAGCCGGCAGGTCTCGCGTTTCCCGAACCAGTGGTAGCGGTTGCGCGCCACCCAGCCGTAGAGCGCTTCATGCCATGATCGCGGAATGATCCGCAAGGCGCCGTAGATCTTTCGCCATCCGCCCAGGTCGACCATGATCAGCATGGTGGCGTCCGAGCCGCGCAGCACTTCGCCATCGCGCAGGTACACCACGCTCCCCAGCGCATCGGCCGTACCTGCGGGAAGAAGCGCGTGTGCGGTTTCGCCTTGCAGCGGCGCGAACCGGAACAGCTTCTTCCGGTCGATCCGCATCAACCGGTCCACTGCGCGGTTGCATAGGCCGCATACGCCGTCGAAGAAGATGATGCGTTGCGAATGGGCCGTTGCCATGGCCACGAAGCTAGACCTCGTTCCCCATGCCGCTGATGATGTCGAGATCGCCATGGCCATCCCGATCACCCGTGTGGTGTGCGAGATCAATTGCGTCTCATAGCCGTGGGCGGTCGCATGTACGGCGATGAGCGGGCGTTGGAAGTGCGCGCTGAATTATCCGCAGCAACGCGTTCGGAACCGGCCATCACTTATTTCCGTGCCCGCCCAACGCGCCGGCATTTTTCTGCGTCTGTGAGTATGTAGACTGGCTCTCACTTGGTTTTGGTAGCCGGGTAAGGGGAGGCAGGGGATCGAGCCCCTGCCTCTTTCCTTTTGCGCAAGCCGGTGCTAGGGTGTAAGCAACAAGCTGCGCACCACCGTACCACTGTAGCCGCAGCTGTTCGTCGCGGTGATGCGCAAGGTGGCCGGCAGGTCCGCGGTGATGGCACCCACCACCACGGTGGTCTGGTAGGTGGTGCTCGCGGCGTTCGGCACGCGGTCCTCCATGTAGAGCACGCTGTCCGTCGCGGTGACTTGCAGGCGCAGGAGCACCGAGGTCAACTTCACATCCGCCGGTTCGCTGCTCCCGTCCGCCACCACATGCACGTTGAGCGGGATGCTCGTGTGCGATACGCTCCAGGTGCTGTCCGTGCTCAGGCCGCCGGGCCAGGAGTTCACGTCGATGCGCCCGGCGGGTTGGTAAAGACAGGGCTCAGGGCTGTCCTCCTTCTTGCAGCCGGTGGTGAGCAAAACGGTGAGCAGCAGGGTGGCACTAATGCAGGCGGTCGCGTTCCTCATAGGACCAAGGTAGGAGCGCCGGGACTACTACGGAAGACTACCATGAACTGAGCACGTAGTCACAACTACCGCTATCATCGAAGCCGTAACGTGCCCTCACTCCTCCAGCGTCCGCAGTTCAGCAAAGGCGCGTGCATCCGCCAGGTTCCACTCCCGCCAGGAGCGCTGCTCGAACTCCTTCACGAAGCTCACCGCCCTTCTGTGGATCCAGTTCGCGTAAACCCGCTGATGCAAATAGAGCCAGCGGTGATATCGCTCCGTGCCGATCAAATGCCGGTTGTGGGCCTCCAGGTTCTCCAGTTGCAGATCGGAGCGGATCAGGTAGGGCAGGGCCTTGTCATCCAGCGTGGCGAGGAAGTTCAGCTCCACGAAGGCCTTTTCGCTCTGCGCCACGTTGTAGCGTGCGATCAGCGTATCCCAGTCGAACAGCGACATCACCAACGCGATGAGGTAAACGGACAGCATGTTCCAACGGGCCAGGAAGTGATGGGAACGCTGGCGCCGCACCTTTTGCAGGATCAGCGCCAGGCCGACCAACGTGGCCAGCAGGAAGAAGGCCACGCCGATGCGCTTGTAGGCCAGCGCGTAGTGGTGGATGTACCAGTAGTCGCGCACGGCCACCGAAATGGCGAGCACCGCGTTCTGTGCGAGCCATACATAGCTCAGCGCCTTGATCGTGCGGTTGCGTGAATGGAAGTTGAGGTCGCCCCGGAAGTAGTAGAGCACGATGAGGGCACCGAGCACGATGGAGAACGTGAGCAGCCAGGTGCCCTGGTGCACGAACTGCTTGAGGTATTGGCCAGTGAACGAGAAGTTGAACCACACATGGTGGATGTCCAGCACGTTCAACAGGAGCAACAACGCATTGAGCGTCGCGAGCAGCACGATGCCCGTGCGCACCTCCGCACGCAATGCGGGGCTTTGTTGCGCATCGCCTGGCAGCAGCGCATCGTGTTTGCCCGTGGCCCAGCGCATCAGCCGATCGTTGCGTGTGAGCAGCAGGAGGAAACAGCTCAAGCCCAGGCCGAGCAGGAAGACGAAGGGGAGGCTCGCGCTCGGCTCTCCGATCCACGCGTGGAAGTCATCCACCAGTTCCCCGAAAATGGGATTCGATGCGCTGTAGAGCGAAACGAAAAGCAGCACCACCAAGGGGACCATCGCACCCGTTACGGCTCCGCGCGGAGTGATGCCCCTGACGGACGCCGCTGCGCCGGGCATCGAACGCCATAACGCGCGCGGCGCTTCGAGCATGTGCGAGAACCCGAGCACCAGCCCGTGGTGGAGTGCGCCCAGCTCCGGTGCGAGCACCACCCCCATGGCCAGCACCACCGAGAGCACGTTCATCACGATGGCCAGGGTAGAGCCGTGGAGCACCACCAGCACCGCCGTGAGCAGGCTGCCGCCCACGGTAATGAGCACATCGCGCTTCAGCGGCAGGCGGCGCAGGACCGCGAGGGCACCGAAGGCCACCACCTCAAAGAGCAGCAGGTTCAAGCCGATGCCTACGCCGTTGAAGAGGAAGGTGAAGAGCGCCGCCAGCGCGAGGCAGGCGAACAGGGTCTGGTTCGAACGCATCGTAGGGGCGTTGGTCTGCGCGGGGAACGCTGGGGACCGCCGATCAGTATGCGGTGGAATAGGTCGCAACGCCTAAGCCCGAGCAGGGTCTGTGGCGCCAAAGACCATGCTGCGGAAGCGCGTAAATGCGGCGTGTGTGGTACGTTGCTCTGAACTCAACTTCGGCAGGATCTCAACTTCGGCCGGGGAAGCTGTACCAGCACGCGCTCCGCGCCCTAAGCCCCCGTAGCGTCTCTGCTTGAAACCCCGTGCCGTCGCCGCTATTCCACCACGAACCGGAACTTGCCATGATGGTAGGCGGTCACATCGTCCTGTACTGCGTCAGCTTCTGGCCGTCGAACTTCAGGAACCGCGCACCGGTGGTATCGAAGCGCGGACGGTAGCAATCGCTCATGCTGCCCAGGATGGCGCCCGTGGTGGGATCGAACCGGATGAACTCCTTGCGATCATCGGTGTCCTTGCCGGTCCATACAATGAAGGCGTCCCCGCGCATCTCGGTCATCAGGCACTTGCCGGTATTGGTGGCGTACTTCTGTCCCAGATCGGCGTTGAGCTGGGCGATGCCCTTCTCGCCCTCCACCATGTACATGTCGCCGAAAGCGTATAGAGCGCGAGCCTTGCCGATGGTCTTGGCGTTGTACTCGCCCTGTTTCAGCAGCTTGCCGCTGGCGACATCAAAGATGTACATGTTCTTCTCGCCGCAGGCGTAGATGCGCCCTTCGCCGCTTACGATGTTGCATTCGCTCTTCTTGAAGTTGTCCTCCAACTCCATCGCCTCGGTGTTCCATACCGCTGCACCTGTGGTGGCGGCGTACGCGCGGATCGAGGTGCTGCCCTCGAAGACGTACTCCACCTTGTACACATCCGGGTTGCCATCCATGCCAGGGATGTACTGCTCCACGCGGATGAGTCCGCCGAAGCGCGCGATGAGATTACCGCCGTCGAGCAGAAGCTCGGAGACGATGTCGTCCTTCTTCAGCTTGTCCGCCTGCCAGATGATCGCGCCCGTGCTCAGGTCAAGCTTCTTGATGACGCGCTCACCCTTGCTGAAGTCGCAGACGTAGACACCGTCCGCTGCCACCAGTGGCATGGCGCTTCGACCGATCTCCTGCTTGATCTTCAGTCCGGAACTCACCTGCACATTGTCGAACGTGGTGCTCCACAGCACTTTGCCGGTGGCGATGTCGAGGCAGGTGATGCCTTCATACACAACGAACACCTTTCCATGACCGCTGGTGACGTCCAGGATCACGTCACCTTCATCAGCGGACAGGTACATCTTCGTAAGGCGGGACACCACCCTTCCCGTAAAGTTCGCCGTCCATGTGTTACCCCCTGAGGCTTCCACGGTCAGGTTGAGGTCGGTTCCATTCTTGATCCCCATGATCTTCTTGGCATCATAGCCCAGATCAATGGTCGTGTTGGTGGCCTCATCGTAGCAGCTGCTCTGGTTCACGCGCCGCGTGCGCATGGCTTTGGCGGGTTTTGGATCCTTGACCTTCTTCTCTTTCGCGCGTGCGGGTAGCAGGGTGGCGTTCACCACCTCGCCGGTGCGGTAATCCAGGTAGACGGTTTCCTTGGGACCGTCCTTGCCTTTCTGGATGACCACCTCCACCGTTTCCGACTCGTGGTGGGTGATCCAGTCCTCGCACTTCTTCACATCGTGCTTCTCCTTGAAATTGTACACCCACAGGGACTTGCCCGTGGTGCCATCGAGCATCTCGATCTCGGCCATGTCGCCGCCGATCACGTAGCCCAGGTCGGCGGTGTAGCCGTGCCACTTGGGATCCACGGAGAATTTGCCCTCCCATACGGCGGGGAATTCCTTCTGGGCGAACAGTAGCGTTGGAAGGAAGAACAGCAGGAAGATCGATCGGCGCATGATGATGGATTTGGTGGTGGCGAAGGTTCCCCGGTGGAGCGCTGGGGGCAATACCACTTTGATGTGAAAGAGCCCGCTGCTGCGGGCTGCTAGTAGAGGGAACCGAAGCGGAGGCCGAAGAGGTGCTGGGTGAAGATCCCCGTGGAATACTGGTCGTTGTCGAACGTGGCGTAGCTCACATCACTGCCTCGTCGGCCGTATTCGTACGTGAGGAAGAAGCGGCGCTTTGGCAGGAAGGGGATATCAACGCGGAAGCCCTGATCACGGCGTTCGTTGTTGAAGTTGTCCCAGCCCGTCAGCATGATCCGGAACTCGTTGGAGAAGGCGGGACGCACTTCGGCCCGCATCATCCACGGCCCGGTGCTCGTGAAGAGGTCCACCCCGGGCAACGCTGTGCCGCCGATCGATGCCGATGACCAATTGAAACTCTTGCCTGCCAGCACGCCGAATTTCTCGGCGCTGTACCCTGCCAGGAACGAGTAGCCGAATTGCATGGTCACGCTGAAGCGCGACTCCGGGTTGTCGTAGTAGAAGAGCGGTTCGCTGCTCATCCGCCCCAGCGTGAGGTCGAGGAAGAAGGCGTCCGCGATCACGAAGCCTTCCTCGCGTTTCACCAGACCCGAAATGAGCCGCGCTTCGATGCGTTGGTTTATCCCCTGGCCCTCCCGGGCGGGGAGGGTGTCCACATCGCTGATGGTGAAGGTGGAGTAGGCGATGGCACCGCGCAACAGTCGCGCATCGATCAGGATGTACTTCGACGCGTCGTAGATGGTCGCCGTTTGTTGCGCATGGGCCGCGGGCGTGAGCACGGTGGTGAGCAGGACCAGGAAGAAGGACGTGATCGGTTGAACGCCAGAACGCGGGGTGATCACCATGGTACAAGAGGTGCTTGTTCCAGTTGGAGCACGGCGCAAGGTGGCGCGGGCGGTGCACAACCGGCAATACCACTTTCATGTGAAACGATGCCCCTCTAGCGGGGGTACAGCTTGTTCAGCGCATCGGTGCGGGAACTCACCTGTAGCTTGTCGTACAGGTTGCGGATGTGCGTGCGCACGGTCTCGATGCTGAGGTTGAGGCCATCGGCGATCTCCTTGTAGCGATGGCCTTTGGCGAGTTGTTCCAGTACCTGTCGTTCCCGCTCGCTCAACAGTTCCATTTCTTTCATCGGCTTGCGCGGCGCGCTGAAACTGGCCAGAACGCGACGTGCGATGCCCGGGCTCATTGGTGATCCACCGGCTATGAGCGACTTCACCGCGTCCACGACCTGGGCGGGCCGGGCGTCCTTCAAGAGATAACCTGTGGCTCCGACGCACAGTGCGTTGAACAGGCTGTCATCATCGTCCTGTACCGTGCATACCAGTACCTGCAGGTGCGGGCACAATCCCTTCGCACGCCGCGTGCATTCGATGCCGTTCATGCCCGGCAGGTTCAGGTCCATGATCACCACATCGGGACAGTCGGGCAACATCTCCAGGAATTCCTCAGCGCTGGCGAAGGCACCTTGTGCCTCCATGCCCGCATCCATCCCCAGCGCATCCGCGAACGCTTCGCGCAGTATGGCATCGTCCTCCACGATGGCCACCCGTATTCGCTGCCCTTCATCCATCGAGGCACGAAGTTCGGCCATGTACGCGCACTGTGGTACCGCCGCCCGGCGTTGAAATGCGCTCGAACGTGGCGTTCATCTCCTCGGTGCGCTGCCGCATGTTCGCGGTGCCGTGCCCGCTGCCTCGGGCCAGGGCGGAGGTGATGCCATTTCCATCGTCACTGACCTCGAAGGTGAAAAGGTCGCCATCCTCCCGCCAGCGTAGCAGGATACCTTTCGCGCCGCTGTATTTCCGCGCGTTGTGCAAGGCTTCCTTGGCGATGAGAAACAGGTTGCGACGGAACGCACCGCCCATGGTATGCACCGGCAACGGATCGGGAAAGTCGCATGTTATGCCGCTGTCGCTGTCCTCAAAGAGATCATTGGCGTACTCTCTCATGTGTACGAGCAAGGCATCGAGCGTTCCGTGGCGCGGGTCATTGATCCACACCACGTCCCGCAGGTTCTCCAACAACTCGCCGCTGATGTCGCCGAGCTTCTCGAAGCGCGCATCGGGATCGACGGTTCTTCTGGGCGACCGCGAAAGGGCCGCCATGCGCGCCAGGCCGCTGCCCACATCATCGTGGATGTCCTTCGCCAGCCGTGTGCGCATGCGCAGGTCCTTCATTTCGCGTTCGGCATCCTTCAGCTTGCGTTGCATCCGGCGACGGTAGGACCTTGCCCATACCCAAGTGAACAGCGCGATGACCACAGCAACGACGAACGCGATGAACCACGGACCCGCCCAGAAGGGTCGCACCACCTCGATATGCAGGATCTCGTACAGTTCGCTCTCCACACCATCGGCGTTCATGCCGATCACCTCCAGGGTGAATGCGCCGCCGGGCACGTTGTTCAGTTCGATCGGCGAGGACGCGCTGGCCGTGGCCCATTCGTCACGATACCCGCGCAGGCGCCACTTGTAGGTGTTAAGTTCCGATGCGCTGAACTCCAACACCGCCAACTCGATGTGCAGCTCGTTCCGCGGATAGGGGAGCTGCACCGCATGGTCCCCGTCCTTCTGCGGAAGCGCGAGGTCACCAGCGTTGGTCCACAGGTGTACCATGCGCACAAGAGGCCGGTCCGCATCGTCGCGTACCTCCTCTGGCAGGAAGTGGTTGAAGCCGTTGATCCCGCCGAAGTAGATCCTGCCACTCGCCGAACGGAACCGCGCCCTGCTGTTGAACTCCTTGCTCTGCAAACCGTCGCGGGTGGAGTAATTGCGCACGTCATCGCCGCGCATACGGCACAGCCCCTTGTTGGTGCTGATCCACCAAGTGCCCCGTTCGTCCACCACGACATCGTATACCAAGTCATCCGGCAGGCCGTCGTGCGCGGTGCGCAGGCGGACGAGGTCGCGGGTTGTCGGGGCTACCTGGAGCAGGCCATGGCCGCTGGTGATCAGCACATCACCGTCATCCAACGGAACGATGCGGCCGAGATCCAACGTCGCGCCGCTCAGTACATCCCAGCCTGCACCCGGTTGCCGGCTTCCATCGACCGCCCAGATCTTGATACCATCATTGAGGAAGCTCGACCAGAGTTGTCCCGAAGGATCAAGGGCCAGGCGTTGTGGCAGGTTCTTCAAGTCCATCACATAACGCTGGAACGCCGGATAGGGCCGGGGCTGCAATGCGATAGCTCCATTGTGGATCGAGGCGTTGTCGATCTCCGGGAACCGGACCAACAGGATCCCTCCGCGCGGATCGTCGAGCATCACGGCGCCTTGTACAACCTCCATGCGGTCAACAACGCGCATGCCCGCGGGATCCAGCACCACCACTTCGGTCCCGACCCGGATCCAGATATGCCCCTGGTCATCATTGAGCATGTGTCCGATCGTGTTGTCGGGCAGTGCCGTGCCAATGATCCGTTGAAGATCCAGCGGCTCCAGCCGCGCGGTGCGCTCATCATACAATGCCGCTCCCCCTTGGTGGAACGATACCAACACGCGAAGGCTATCCCATTGGGCGAAACCCTTGGTGAACCATGAATCGGGCGACCAGCCCAGGTTCGTTCCGGGCATCATCCGGCCGAACTTGATGCGCTGTGGCGCGATGCGGAACACGCCCTTGCCATCGGTGCCCACCCACGTGTTGCCCTGGCGATCGAACGCGATGGAGGTGATGTGCAAGGGCCGCTCACCCTCCGGAAGCAAAGGGTGGAACGCGACGATCTCCCACTGGTCATCCACCACGAACACGCCCGCGCCGCTCATGCTGAACCACAACCGGCCGTCGGGTGCGCGTTCCACATGCTTCACGCCCTCGCCTTGGCGGAGGCGATCGCCGATGCCGCCGGGAAGGGGCAGGCATTGTCCCGCAGCGTTCCAAAGCCAGGCTTCCTTGTCGGTCAGGATGATCGTGCCCCCCGGAAGGATCAGCAGATCGCTCACCGTGCTGCCCGCGAGTACAGGTAAGCGTTGCACCTTCATCGCGCCACTGGCCGGATCATGCTCGATCAGTGTGTCCGGCCAGGAATGGTAGCGCATGTTCGATCCCGCTTCCACAGCCCGCATGGCATAGGAGGGACGATGACCACTGGGGATCGATCGCGTTCCTTCCGCGTCGACCCACAGGAACGTGCTGGACAGGGGCGAGTAGAACACTGTTCGCCCCGCTTCGGCATGTACCGGTCGCCAAGCCCCATCGGGGACAACGCCGGTGGGCACACGGTGGAAGCGGCCGCTGCGCGCGTTGTAGCGGTCAAGCCCATGGGCCGTGCCGATCATCAGGTCGCCATGTGGCAATGCCACGACACCCCAAATGGCATTGTTGCCCAGCGTGGTCGTGTCACGCACATCGTGCTTGAACTCCCTGAAACGGTCGCCATCAAAACGCGCGAGACCGTCGCCTGTGCCGAACCAGATGAAACCAAGGCTGTCCTGCACCACATGGTTCACCATGCTTTGCGGTAGGCCCTGGTCCACATCATAGCGGGTCACCTCCACCTGTTGGGCACGCGCCGGGAGAACGAGCGTGCAGAGCAACAAACAAGGAAGAACCTGGCGCATGCGGCGCGAAGATCGGTGGTACCAAAGCGAAAGGCGCCCTCTCGGACGCCCTTCTGAACGCTGGTCCTCGACTGAGTTTTACTCCGCCAGAACCAACGTCGTTCTGATGAAACGTGGGCTATTCGGCCAGCACGATCACGGTATTGTTGCTCACCTCCACCACGCCGCCTTTCACGGGGAAGAACTCTTCGCCGGCGGCGGTCTTCACTTTCACATCACCGGCTTTCAGCACGGTGATCAGTGGTGCATGGTTGTTCAGGAAACCCATGCTGCCGTCCACGCCGGGTACGGTCACCAGGGTGGCCTCGCCCTTGAAGAGCTGCTTGTCCGGTGTGATGATCTCGACGTGCATCGCTTACGCCTTCTCGGCATCGGCCAGCATCTTCTTGCCCGCTACGATCACGGCTTCGATGTTGCCTTTCAAGTTGAATGCGGCCTCGGGGTACTCGTCCATCTCGCCGTCCATGATCATGTTGAAGCCCTTGATGGTCTCCTCGATGGGCACCATCACGCCGGGCAGGCCGGTGAACTGCTCCGCGACGAAGAAGGGCTGGCTGAGGAAACGCTGCACACGACGCGCGCGGCTCACGGCGAGCTTGTCGTCTTCGCTCAGTTCGTCCATACCGAGGATCGCGATGATGTCCTGAAGTTCCTTGTAGCGCTGGAGGATCTCCTTCACATCCTGCGCGCAGCGGTAGTGCTCTTCGCCCACGATCTGCGGGGTGAGGATCCGGCTGGTGGAATCCAAGGGGTCCACGGAAGGATAGATG
>Ga0105046_10011295_pt1 | contig 13897 bp, 10 predicted proteins | sample MAT03_FD_78385 | JGI IMG/M metagenome (GOLD analysis project Ga0105046, IMG submission 78385) | Freshwater microbial communities from Lake Fryxell liftoff mats and glacier meltwater in Antarctica - MAT-03 (megahit assembly) | ecosystem: Environmental > Aquatic > Freshwater > Ice > Liftoff... | reverse complement strand
GGAATCGCAGCTATGGACCGAGCTTCAGGAACTCGGCCCGTCTCCATTTCACACTCCGGATTTGGCCACAATGCGTTAAACTTTCGCGGCAGGATGCCGCGACTGCGATTCGACAGGATGTCCTCAAGCGAATCCCCCTTACAATCCATCGGTCTGAGGCGAGCGGCAAAGCCGTGATGCCTCGCTGGATTCGATACGCATGACGTTTATTGAACTGCTACCTGTCACATCTCCCGTTCGCGGCGTAATTCGCCCTCCCGGTTCCAAGAGCATTACCAATCGCGCAATGGTGATGGCGGCTTTGGTGGACGGTCCGATGACAATGACGGGTGTCCTGGACAGCCAGGACACGCGGGTGATGGTCGAGAGTCTGCGGCGGTTGGGGTTCACTGTCGATCAGAATCTCGCGGCCTGTCGCTGTACGGTCCACGGTCTGGGCGGTCGTGTTCCTGCTGAGACTGCCGACTTGTGGCTCGAAAACAGCGGCACCAGTATCCGTTTTCTGACATCTCTCTGTGCGCTGGGGACCGGTACATATCGCCTGGACGGCGTCGAAAGAATGCGACAGCGACCGATCGGCGATCTTGTGCGCGCTCTGAAACCGCTCGGCGCGAATATTCGATTTGAACAACCGCATGGCGATTGTCCTCCTATTATCGTGGAGGGCTGTGGCGGCAGTTTGCGGGGCGGTGCCACTTCGATCCACGGCGATATCAGCAGTCAGTTTCTCAGCAGCCTGCTGATGGCCGCACCTGCGTGCCGCGAAACAGTTCATGTCAGCGTTGAAGGCGAACTCGTCTCCAGACCGTACGTCACGATGACACTGCAGATGATGCAGGCGTTTGGAGCCAGGGTGCGGTATCCGGATGATCTGTCGTCCTTCCTGATCGAGCCACAACCGTATCGCCCAGGGACTTACGAAATCGAACCGGACGCATCCGCCGCCAGTTATTTCTTCGGAGCGGCAGCCGTGACCGGCGGGTCGGTGACCGTCACCGGGTTGTCGCGACATGCTTTGCAGGGGGATGTTGGATTTGCGGAAGCACTGGAACAGATGGGCTGCGAAGTCACATGGCAAAGTGATCGCATCACGGTCACTGGTCGTCCACTGCATGGCATCGACATTGACATGAATGCCATCAGCGATACGGCGCAGACATTGTCTGCCGTCGCGGTATTTGCCGACTCTCCCACGACGATCCGCAATGTGGGTCACATGCGTCACAAAGAAACGGACCGCATCACCGCCGTGGTGACTGAACTTCAACGTGCCGGGATTCACGCCGAAGAACTGGGCGACGGATTGCGGATTTATCCCGGGACTCCGCGGCCCGTTGAAATTCAGACCTATGACGATCACCGGATGGCGATGAGTTTTTCGCTGCTCGGACTGAAAGTGCCCGGCATCAGGATCCTCGATCCCGGCTGCACCGCGAAGACCTACCCGCAGTACTTCGAAGACCTCGCTGCGTTGTGTGCAGGAAGTCGGTCGTGACAGACTCTTAATCTTAATCCTACTCTTAATCCCGCTCTGGATGCCAGGTCGTTTGCGGAGCGAAACACTCGGTGGCCGGGATAGCTGCGAATCGATTATGATTAAGAGGAAGATTATGATTAAGAACGAGAGAAGTTGAACGACATCCTCGAAGATCAGTTATTTTTCGAATGATCGGAAGTGCGTCGCAAGGCCACTGACAAATTGTCCGCGACTCATCACCCGACCGATTCCAGCCGCGCGGGCGGCGTCGAGTTTGGCGGTGTGAACGTGCGGTCCGAATGCAACCGTGCGAACCAGCAACTCCGGCGATGCGGCGCTCGCGAATGCGTGCGGATCGCTGAACGAGGCCGCAAGATCCAGGCAGACAATACTGCCGACTGCCGAGGCTTTGTCGATGGCAGCCTGCAGAGAATTCACAGACACAAATCCAAAACCGCTGCCTTCCGCAGCACCACCGACAGAACTGATGAGCATCAGGTCGGTGGAGCAAAGCACAACACATGGTGCAGATGGCGATTCGGTTTTCGGCATGGTGGCTGACTGCGGCTCGACTCGGAGAGCCAGGTTACGAGGAGCGGCTATTGTTGTTGCCGGATCGGGGCGAATTTGATGCGCTGCAGATACGGGATGTGAACTCCATTCTGACCGATACGACCGGAACAGGCGCCAATTGCGTTAATGATGTAGCGATAGTTCAGGTTATAATCCGGATCAATCTCGACTTCCTGTTTTTCCAGCTGGTCGCTGCCAATCGCCTGCAAGGCTGTGATACTGCGAAAAACTTTGGAATTGAGTGAAGAAATGGCTCCGGGGCCGCCGCCGAGATTTTCTCCGTTGAATTTGAGGGAAACCAGTTCACCGCTGGCATCTGCTTCCATGCGGACTTTGAATGGTGGTAATTCAGCGTCCGTCACGGAATCTGCCTTTGGAGCTCCTAACGGCATACTGATGTCAAAATCTCCTTCCGGTTCGATCATTTTCAGAGTGCACATGAAAAAGATGAGCAACTGAAACACCACGTCAATCATCGGCGTCATATCGATCTGAATTTTGCCGCCAGAGGCTCGGTTTCGCAGTTTCATAGTAACAACTCAATCGAGATTCCTGGGTGATCCTGAATTCCGTACAGCAAATTTATTTCGGCGGCCACAAATTTATTGTTGGGTCCGCATGAGTGGCTTTAGAAAAGGGGTCAGGAACCAATAGCCAAATGGCCCAGAGGGTGCTCCGCACGATTGGTTGCTGACCCTTTTTCTAAAGCATCCGGAAATTACGGTTCAACTTTTTGAGTTGCCTTCAGGGCGAATCGCTGAAACTGAATCCTGTCTTCCTGACACATCTGAATCAGTTCCTGAACCATGCCGGCAGGAACGCTGGCATCGGCACGAATTTCAACCGTGACGTCTTCGTACTTTGTGCCGATCGTTTTGTAGAATTGTGATTCCTGCTGCAGTCGAGGCCGCACCTGTTCCAGCGTGGCTTTCTCATCTCCAAAGAATAAATACGGAATGTCGGATTTTCGCTTTCCGGTGGAATCGATATCGTATCCGAAGTTGAGCATGAATGAGTTTTTTCGGACCGCCATTGGTGGCCTGGCTAACTGATCTTTCGGCAGCGTGACGCGTTCATCAGCTTCATTCTGATCAAAATTGGTGATCACCATGAAGAACGTAATCAACTGAAACACGATATCGATCATGGGTGTCATGTCGATTTCCGGGACGCTGACATTTGCAGGTTTGAACTTCATCGCGGGAATCCTGAATCACACTACTTCTGCTTGCCGACAGTTGCAAACCGACCCATCAATCCTTCACTCACCATGCCGATTTCAAGTACCAGCCGCTGTATGCGGTTCTTCAGGATACCGTGGAACACCATTGCCGGAATCGCCAGCAGCAATCCGATCAGCGTCGTTACCAACGCCGTGGAAATACCGTCAGCGAGTTCCGATGGTTTGGGGGCAACGACGGACAACGCAATCTTGTCGAAACTTGAAATCATACCCTGAACTGTTCCCATCAACCCCATCATCGGAGCAATCGAACCGATCATTGCCACGTAGCTGAGACGATGTTCAAGTGCCATGTTTTCATCTTCACCGGCTTCCTGCATTCCTTCAACCGCTTCAGGATAACCACGGCTTAGACGTCCCATGCCCGCCGCGAGGACGCGCCCGACAAAAGATTCGTCCGCACGGGCGAATTCATAAGCTCCCTGGAAGTCTTTTGCGTTGAGTTTCTGTTCAAACTCTTCAACAAAAGTCGATGGCAGCAACACGTCACGTCGCACCTGCAGGAGATTCATCATGATGAGTGCCACCAGGATAAATGACACCAGCAGGAAGGCTGGTCCCCAAAACCAGCCGACAGCCCTGGCAATATACGCGAGAAAACTGCGGGATTGCACCGGAGTTGCCGCAGCCCCTGCTGCGGGCAAAGCGGCAGGGTCGGCTGCGGGAACCACAGGAGCTGCTGCGGGATCGGCTTCGTCGGCGAATAGGCTCGTAGAAGTCCCAGGCGCTGGCCAGATCGACGCGGCCGTCAAGGTAAGAAGCAGGATGAGAACGGATTTACGTCCGCCGAAACGGGCGGATGATGCAGAGACATTACGCATTTCGAAGAATCTCCGGGATGTCCTCAAAGGGGCAAACTTGTCCAGTGAGAAATGTCGGCAAGTTGAGGATAGGAAGTGTAGTGACTTCAAGGCGTCTCGTCACTCTTCAGAGGGTGGCACAAGATGCGAGAAATCCGGATTTGTGAAAAGCTATTGGTTTGCCGCAGCCTGTGGAATCGTGGTCGCCTGCTTTGTCCACAGGCTGTTCGGATATTTTGTTGACAGTTTTGCCATGGCTTCGTCTGAACGGTCCTGATGTCCGGCAGGCGCCCACAACGAGACCAGATGATACAGCGCTTCGGCGTGGGCCGCTGGCTCCGAAGGATACAGGACATCGACATGCAGGTAAGCCATCAGAGCATCTTTTGGCATATTTTTCGTCCGGAAACAATCGCCCTTCAGAACCCACGCCTGGGCCAAAGTCTGCGATTCGGATTCGGATGCCTGGCTGATGACTCCGTCCAACGTGGCGATCGCCTCGTCGGTTTGTCCCTGCTTTTGCTGACACGCTGCCTTTCCCAGCAGTCCGTCAAACTGAGCGGTCGAGGACGCTGGATCTCCTGCGCTTTGGTCGATGACCTGTTGAAATGCCGACATCGCGCCCGCTGAGTCGTTACCAGCAAGAAGAAGCTGTCCAAGCTGTACGCCTGCCTGAAGTTGATAGCCTTTGACCGGTGACGTCTGAACTTCTTTCAGTAGCGACTGAGCTGCTTCGCCTTTGGCAAGCGAAGATTCCAGCAACAGGGCTTCGAAATAGCGAAAGTTGGTCTTGTTCTCTTCGCTGAACTTCTTCATCGCCGCGGCAGCATCCGGCACTTTTGCCGGGTCTGCCAACGCCTGTTTGACCATCGTCCGTGCGATCAGAAAATCCACATCTGCGGTAATGCGTTTGTCATCGCCCGCATACTCCTTCTTCACCGTCTGGAATTTTTCCAGTGCGACATCCAAAGCGCCGCTGCGTTCGTTCGACTGAGCCTGAGCCAGCAGCGCTGGTTCCATATCAAATCGCACACTGAAAATATCTGATACCGGGACTATCTGAGTCTGTCCGTTTGACAGTTTAATCGTGACAGATTCAAGCGTCATCGCCGAGATCTCGCCGCGAAACGTGACGCGATCACTGCGTTTTGTCACCTGATCGACGGCAGACACCGTCCCCGCACTGCCGATCACTGCCGTCAGAACGGCTAGCAGCAAGTGCCCGAACGACTTGTGACACCGCATGTATTTAGAAGTCATAAGTTGATAACCCTCGTGGAGAATTCGGAATGCCGTTTTTGGTCTCGCTGGAGTCCAGCGGGTTACATCGTTATTTACCGTCCGGTGGATTTGGAGGTTTTCGTTGCGGCGGACGGGCCGCAGGCGGTCCAGGTGGTCGGCCTGCAGGTGGTTGTTGTTGGGCAGGTGGACTCGGGGCAGTTGGTTTTGCCACTGGCGGTTGAGATCCGGCGGGTGCTGTCCCCGTGGCCGGAGCGGCAGGTCGCGCCGCAGGCGGACGCGGAGTCGCTGGACGCGGAACTCCGGCTGGGGCTGAGGACGACACTCCGCTTCCATCTTCCGTCGCCGGACGGGTTCGTGGTTTGGAAGCAGCCTGACTGTCTGCCGCGCTGGACGACGGTGCCGTTGGTGAAGCTGGTTTGGTTCGCGGAGCAACCGCTGGAGTTGCTGCGCGAGTTGCGGTACCGGCGCCTGCCTGTCGCGCAACTGCCTTTTGTTTCGTCGGCGTGGCGACGGCCGCAAGTCCGGAAAAATCCAGACCAGGCGCTGGACCATCACCGGGTTCCGGAAACATGGCTGCGGGATTGAAGGCTCCTGGGTTGCTCATAGCAAGAGCCGAAAATTTTGGCTCCTTCTCGGAGCCCGGTATTGTTGGTCGTCTGCTCGGACGGCGCATGAAGAAGAACATTCCGCCAGCGATCCCGATCGACAGACACGTAATCAGCGCGCCAAGCAGCAGCCCGCTACCAGCAGATTCTTCCGGCTGCGTCACCGCAGTTGCAGAACTCGCCTCAGGACTTTCCGTTGCCGTCTTGTCAGCAATTTCAAACTCTACGCCCGCTTCGCCAGCGCCGGACGCACGCTCAAGAGGAACGGGTGCGTCACCTTTATCCGTCTGCAAGTCCTGATACAGTCGGTCGAATTTCGCGAAAGAAGCATCATCCAGATCCCGATCCACCTGCACAAAACTTGTCACTTCCGCCAACGCAGAATTGAGCTGCTTGTCACTATCCGGAGCGTTCGTTTTCGCATAACGACGGCGACTGTTTGTCAGCTGGTAGCGAGCATCAATAAATCGTTCCCGCATTTCCGGTGTCGGAGTCCGCTGCAACGACTGCTGCAGTTTGCGCGTCATCAACGACCAGCCCCAGACATGTCCTGCTTTGCCGTCCGGCGTTTTGATCCCCTGAATCGCATCCAGCAGTTTTGCCGGCTCACTGTCCGATCCCCAGTCACTCAGCACATGAGCCACTTCAAACTGAGCATCGAGTACACTCGGATTTGATTTCAGGATTTCATCGCAAATGCGGAACGCTTCATCATATTGCTTCTGCTGGCGTCGGCAGCGAGCCAGCCGCAATTGCACCGCCGTACGATTCCCTTCAGTCGCCAGCCCACCGGTGATGATTTCGTTGTACGCATCGGCCGCTTTGGCATAGTAGCCAGCCGACGCGATCGGATCGGTGGCAACGCCCTGACCAAGGCCGAAGTATGTTTCACCGATCCACAGCAATGAGTTGTAGTCCGACTTGTTTCGTGACTCGTAGACTTTTTGCAGAAACTTTTCGAACGAATCACGCGTCTGTGCCAGACGTTCGTTGTCGCCAGCCAGTTTCAGCCGTTTGAGTTCTTCCTGTAATTCCAGGCCCAATTGAGTGTATACCGCCAGGATATTCTGACCACCGACGTTTTCCAGCTGTGTCATCACACTCAGGGCCTGCTCGATCTGTTGAGTCCCCACGTATGCACGCAAAAGCAGTCGATACGTCAGCCCGGCAAATGATTTACTTTGAACTCCTTCATCGGGACGGGCATCACCGTCAGCGACTTCAATTGCAGCCACAACGGAGTTCGCTTCGCCACTCGTCAGTCGCGTGATTGTTCCCTGAAAATCACCGTCCAGATTCATAATGCTGGCAAGCGAAACTTCTGCTTTTATTAGTTCTTCGGACGGATTGGCATCCGGGCCCACTTTGTCGCGTGTCAATTGAATGCCCTGAGTCAGCAGATTGAGTGCTTCGGCTTTCCAGGTCTGCATTTCTGCTGGCGGCGTTTGGACATCTTCAGGGTTTTCTGTCGCAGTGGCGGCTTTCTGCGCCCAGGCGGCCCAGTACGACTGACCGGCCCCGATACGCGCCGCTGCATATTGCGGATCGGTGTTCGGCACTTCCAGATACCATTTGACTGCTTTCAGGGGCTCGTTTATGGTGCGGTACACGACCGCGAGCCGCATCCGTGCTTCACCGCCACGACTGGACTGCGGATAGAGTTCCAGAATCTTCAGACACACATCTTCCAGGGCACGGGTTTCAAAATCACGATCCTGGCTCGAGGCCATGTTCCACGCCGATACCGCCGCCTCGATCGCTATCTCTGTGGCATTCAATGCAGTGTCCGGATCCGCTGCGCGGTCCTGAATCATGCAGTACCGAGCCAGAATCAAGGAGTCCAGCGGGCGGCCCAGCCTCAGCATTACGAAACTCTGCAGATAACGCGCCTGAGCCACTGCTTTCGGATCACTGTCAGAATCCCGCAGGTCCAGAGCCATCTGCAGCAGTCGACCAACCTCTGTCAAATGCGATTCGAGAGCGGCTTTTTTTTGAGCCCGCTGATCTTGTTCTGCGGCCGCGGCAACATCGTCACTGAGCACCTTAATCTGTGCGATCATGTTGAAGGCACGCTGGAAGGCAGTGGCAAAGTCTTTTGGTTCTTTGTCTTTGTCACCCAAAGTCGCCTTAATTCGGCGACTCATGGCGTTCGCAGGTTCGCGATAGGGGCCACGATAACGGGCGACGGTCGTCGCATCGTTCAGCGCCAACCGCAGTGTCGCTTCGCGATCTTTCTCCGCCAGGTCACGCGCGGCACCCAGTTTTTCTGCCGCAATTGCACGCTCCCACAAAATCCCCAGACCATCGGAACTCGATATTTTTGTCTTGTTTTCCTGCAGCCAGATCGTGGCTTGCTGCACCACAAGCTGGTGGTCATTCCGCTGTGGATCATTCAGGCAAATCAACCGATAATGCAAAGCAATGGCTTTGAGCTGTTCGACGGTATCACTTTTCGAAGTATGCCCCAGCATCTCGTTGTAGATCCCCAGCGCGCGGCTGAGATCACCCTGTTCCTGATAACACTTCCCCATCATCAAACGGGCGTGAAGACCCACGGGTTCTTCGCGATAATGACTGTGAAGGTCTTCGAACAGTTTAGCGGCCGTCGTGAGAGTGTTCTTGCGCTCTTCGGTGCCATTGTCAAAGGTGAGTCCACGTTCATAAGTGCAGCGAATCAGATTGAACCAGGCACGTTGATACTTAAAATCGACGTCCCGTCGTGCGTTGTATTTCTCTTCTTCTTTTGTCCGGTCAATAAAGGTTTTTGGAAAGAGATCCAGCGCTGCTTTGTACTGATCGTTTGCCGTCTGATAAATCACCTGACCTTCATCAATCAGCTTGCGCGCGGCGAGTTGATATTCGGTACGCTTGTCAAGTGATTCGGCACCCTCCATCTGCCAGATCAGCGTGCGTGCGCGTTCCAGTAAAAGTTCACCCAGCATCGAATTCGCAAACGCCGCCTGGGGATGATTGCTGTGAGCGCTCGTGAATTTCTGCAGAGCCTCTTTCGCCTGCTGCAGGTAAAGATCGCGATCTTCAGGGACACGTGACGATGTTCCCATTGCCTGCAATGTCTTCGCACGTTCCAGATCAATCAGATCGCGAATCGCAGCGGACAGTTCTGATCGTTGCTGAGCGACGTCCAGATATTCCAGAGCCGTATCGAAATACTGTCGTTCGCGCAGTCCTTCCAGGAATTCCAGCACGGGTTCTTCGGCCGATGCAACGCCGGAACTCACCAGCCACAGACCCGCGATCAGTCCCGTACAGAAGACGCAAATGGCAGCATTTAACCTGCCGACAAGTTGAACGCTCACGCGGACGGTTCGTTGCGTAAGCGTGGTCAGTATCTGTAAACCGTCCATGCAGTATCCTTTGTCGAACCGAATCCGACATCGTCATTAAGAATATCAACTGAGGAACAACCTCTAAAGGCACCAACACAGCATATTGCCGGATTTATGTCCTGGCAATAATTACGTGAATGCGGTGATCCTTTCTGCGGGAAAGTCTCTATTGGCCAACTGACTCAGAGAACTTGAAAAAGTCCAGCTTTACCAATGGCATGACAGTACCCACGTTGCGAGTGTTTGGCCGCGCGAAGCCATAGGCAATCACTGCTCCGGAAGAGAGTTCCCCGACATAAATCACTCCGTACGCTGGCTGAACGCCGCCGATGTCTCTCAGATTCAAAATCCCGGAAACGATGGCATACTTAGGCTCGGGCGTTTTCGCAGACGTCTGGAAATCCGCTGCCACGTTGTGCAAAAAACGGTATCCGAATTTGCCAGTCTGATTGTAAAGGACGCCGCCTGTAATGACGCCGGTCAGGTGATTCAGCACGAATATACCTTCAGCTTCTCCTACCTCAGACAGGGGCACCGAGACCATCGTAAACTTATCATTTCCGTTGGCCATGCCAGCCTTGATTTCCGGTTGCGGCCAGAAATACGCGCTCGCTCCCATGACAATTGCCCCGGCTGCGAACATCATTGTGGAACGCAGAATGTGATTTCTCATAAACTCGCCTTTGCGTTTTGCTGGAGATCCCGGCATCAGAACAGTGACGATGCCCACCGGAATGATCATACTCATATGATTGCCGCACGACCAGACTCGCGACGAGTGATCTTGTGAGGACTTGCCTGCATTTTGGTTTTCCGTCACTATTCCTTTCCAAATCCACGTAAATCACTGCCAGCAAACCATGCCTTCCAATCCGAAATCCACCGAAACCTGTATCTGGTCGTCAATCCGCGAACGAGCGTCTGAACGGGCCAGTTCGGAACCGATGCTCGCCAGTTTTCTGCACGCCACGGTACTCAACCACGAGCGCTTCGAAGACGCCGTGAGTTATCACCTTGCGGGCAAACTGGCATCCAGCACGTTGTCTGCCATGCAATTGCGTGAAATTATTCTGGACGCGATGCATAAGGACCCTTCGATCGCCGATGCGATATGCGCTGACATCCGAGCCGTTCGGGAACGCGACCCGGCCGTCACATGCAACCTTGTGCCACTCTTGTTTCTAAAAGGCGTTCATGCCCTCATCGGCTATCGCATCGCAAACTGGTTATGGGGTGAGGGACGCGAACTGCTTGCGTTATTTCTGCAAAACAGAATGTCAGAAGCGTTCAGCGTCGATATTCATCCGGCGGCCAGAATCGGACGCGGAATTCTGATGGACCATGCAACTTCCATCGTGATCGGCGAGACCGCCGTCATTGAAGACGATGTCTCGTTATTGCATGAAGTCACGCTCGGCGGCACGGGAAAATCCACCGGTGATCGTCATCCCAAGGTCCGTCGCGGAGTCCTGATCGGTGCCGGCGCAAAAATTCTGGGCAACGTGGAGATCGGTGAAGGAGCCAAAGTCGGCGCCGGCAGCGTCGTTCTGAAGAATGTTCCGCCACATTGCACCGTCGCAGGTGTCCCTGCTGTCGTCGTCGGAAAACCGTGCTCAGCAAACCCGGCCCATGACATGAACCACGAAATCTACGTCGGCGATTCAATCTAGGACCTGGAAAAGGGGTCAAGAACCAATAGCCAAATGGCCCAAAGGGTGCTGTGCACTATTGGTTCCTGACCCCTTTTCCAAGCCTTCCTCCTTCCTCCTTCTGCCTTTCAAACATGCCCATCGACCTTTTGACATCGCCTCGCTGGAAAGCGGAACATCTTGGCCTGCCGATGCCCGATTCGCCGCATGCCGTTTCGGTTGCGCTGCCATTGTGGGAACACAACATCAAGTATGAAGAGGGCGATGCAGAAGTCGTCAACCGGCTGCAGGCTGCGTATCCGCGATTTTGTCTGCATCCTTATGTACGGCGTTTGTGCCATGACGTCTTTGGTGCCGAGAACGCAGGCCTGATTTTCCCGAGCGCTGCAGCAGCTCAGCGGGCAGTTGACTACGTCGTCTGGCGTGGCGGGCGGACCGCTCGACTTGTGGGAATCGCAAATCAGACGGCCTGTGGTGTCGCGATCGAACCGGACGAGTTTTCACGACTCCGCGAGTATTGGCAACATGCCGGTGAAGTCCTGACCTCGCGCGCGGCAGAGTTGATTCTGAGCGGTCAGACTGTGAAAAGCTCTGAAACGAACGCGCGTCAAACCGTTCGTCGCCGATTGCAAGAGTTCAGAACCAGCCCCCATTCCGAAATCTGGCTGTATCCCTGCGGCATGGCGGCGATCGCTGCCGTATGGCGTGCCCTGCGACAGCACGATTCGGCAAATCCCAGCGTGCAGTTTGGCTTCCCGTACGTCGATACACTCAAGATCCAGCAACGCTTTGCTCCGGCGGATGTGCGGTTCCATCCAGTCGGTGATCGCGGCGATCTCCAGCAACTTGAAGCGTTGCTCAACACACAGAAGATCGCCGCCCTGTTCTGTGAATCCACGACGAATCCACTGCTGACTTCACTTGATCTGCAGGCCCTGCGGCAGCTTGCGGATGAACACGAATTTCTGCTGGTGATTGATGACACTCTGGCCGCATGCATCAATCACGACGTGTTGCCCTTTGCTGATGTGGTCGTTACGAGTCTGACAAAATATTTCAGCGGTTACGGTGATGTTCTCGCAGGTTCAGTGACCCTGAACCCGGCCAGCCGACACGCGGACTGGCTCCGATCAGGACTTGCTGATAACTTCGAAGAACTGCTGGTCGATGTTGACATTGAGGTTTTGGAAAAGAATTCGCGCGACGTCCGGGCGCGCGTTGAAACTATCAACCGCAACGCCAATCAGATGGCACGATGGCTGACTGAGCAACCGCAGGTGGACAGGGTGTATCATCCGAGTCTTGACGCGCAGCGCTTTGACTGGATGAATGCGCATTCGACCGACCATAACGGCGGACTGTTATCGATCGTACTCAAGAGCCCCGCTGTCACAACGCCGACCGTATTCGATCATCTGGCAGTCTGCAAGGGTCCCAATCTGGGAACGAATTTTACGCTCTGCTGTCCCTACACAATCCTGGCGCATTTCACAGAACTGGATTTTGTCGAACACTGCGGCGTCTCCCGCTGGCTGCTGCGAATCAGCGTCGGCACTGAACCGATCGAAGAACTGCGAACCCGCTTTCAACACGCGCTTCGTAGTGCGGGCAGTATCGACTGACGTAAACGGCAGTGGGACACGGTTCAACGACAAATGAAGTGCGCGTGCCAACATTGATTGCGATGAATGCGATTCACCCTGAAGGGATGCCAGAAACGCGAATCTGGCACCCTGATCAGGGTGCGAACCCAATTTTTTGCAACGTATCGGTGGTGGCGCTCCGCTTACCACCGGCTAATTTCTCGAACCGCTTCGCGGTAAGGCACACAAATCACTATTACGTCCACAACATCGCCAATCTGGCCGTCGACAGCACTCGCGCACACGATTTGTCGTTAAACTGTATTTGGCTCATAAAGCACTCCGCGTGCCAAACGCTACGAATGCAGATCTTCCAATGATTTTCGGCCTTTGGAAACAAGCAGGTCTCGCCGACTTCCATTGCGGCAGGCTCTTTGTGCAATTCCGTTTGTACTAAACACAATCGGAGTTATGGAATGGCGTCGTGGCGTATCTTGAGTTCCTGGATCGGTCACAACGATCTGTTGTCGGCGGCTGCTGAGCAACATCAGGAATTCCAGAAGCGAGTACTGTCGACACTCAAGATTGAACGTCCGTTGCCCGTTAAGAAGCAAACTGGCCCCATCAGGACATTGCTCGACCAGGAGCAGTTCGATGAGATTCATTTGCTTGGTGACTATCCTAAGTGGCTCCGACAGCTTTACACGGAATGGCTCAATCGGTCCGTGACGATGCATGCAGTAAGTCTGGCTGACCCAACCGACTACAGTCAGATTCTGGAAGCCGTCGAAGGCGTACTCGCAAAGATCAATCGCCGTCCGGACGCCGACTTTTCATTTCTGCTGACTCCAGGTACGCCGTCCATGGCGGCCACATGGATTTTGATCGGAAAATCGAGATACGATGCCACGTTTTGGCAGACCCATGAAGGTAAAGCCGCTCGATCTGAGGTCCCATTTGATGTGGTCGCGGGGTTCGCGTCGGAATTGGCAACCGTCCCCGATGCCAACCTGCAGCACCTCGCAACAACACCGCCTCGTGAACTGGCCGGGTTTGAGAAGATCTCAGGCTCAAGCAAGATACTGACGCTTGCCGCGGGCCGCGCTGCGAAAGCGGCGGCCCGCGATGTCCCGGTCCTGATCCTCGGAGATCCCGGCACTGGAAAGGAACTCTTTGCGGAAGCGATTCACGAAGCCAGCAAGCGGAAAGGGAAGCCGTATAAACGGATCAACTGCGCCGCGATTCCCGACAGCTTATTAGAGGGTCAGCTTTTTGGCTACGTCGAAGGGTCGTTTTCCGGAGCGAAGAAGAAGGGCCAGCCTGGGATTTTCGAGCAGGCAGACGGAGGGACTTTATTTCTGGATGAAGTTGGTGAATG
>Ga0105046_10011292_pt1 | contig 13897 bp, 9 predicted proteins | sample MAT03_FD_78385 | JGI IMG/M metagenome (GOLD analysis project Ga0105046, IMG submission 78385) | Freshwater microbial communities from Lake Fryxell liftoff mats and glacier meltwater in Antarctica - MAT-03 (megahit assembly) | ecosystem: Environmental > Aquatic > Freshwater > Ice > Liftoff... | reverse complement strand
TCTCAGAGTTTGGGAAAGCTTCTCGAAGTGCGTTATACTCTCGCCTCAATAATCGGCCACACGCGAAGCCTTTATGCCCATAATGAAACCGCCCCAGACAGGACGCCGCCCCCTCCCGCTCTCTGCCGACGCCAAACAAAAACTGCTCCGGCGGCGAGTCGAGGAAGATAAATTCGACCCTTTTGCCACCGACCCCAACCCGGAAGTCAATGAGTGGGGCCGCCTTGCCTTGCGTGCTCCAAATGTCGATTACGCCTTTGCGCTGGCTGATCTGTGTTCAGAACGCAGCATTGGCGGCGAGAATCGCCTGCGTGTGTTTTACGCGGGGAAAACGATCATTGCCTACACACGCGCTTATGCAATGTCCAAAAATGATGTGGATCGGACCAAAGCCCGCAATGCCCTCGATCAGTATGTGCGCTGGCTCATTGATATAGCGCTCGCTGTCCCCATGCAGCGCAATATTGCCGTTGCGTTGTGGGCGGCTTCACAGGACGAGGGCGATGAGCCGCTGGTGCCCCATGTGGATGCGCCGCTGATTCGCCGCCTGCTCGATGCCTATCGTCAGCCCCATATCATGGAGGCAGCGACGCTTGTTTCTGGCGAAAAAGGCAGCAACAGTCCACTGGAAGATGAAACCGCCTTTGATGGCGCGCCCGCCAGCAGCCCTGCCACCAATTTTGATGGGACCAAAGGCAAAGATGACATTATCAGTGATGTCTCGGAAACACGCCTCAACCTGAATATTGAGGTGCTGTCCCAGGATCATGGTGAATCAGGGGCGTTGAGCTCCCTCACCCACGTCGAGGATGGCAATTCACCGCCTGCCAGCCTGCCCTCGATTCCAGAAGATGCCGCCGATTCCACCGGCTATCAGCGCCCCGTTGCCGCCAAAGTCCCGCTGCATATGGATGAAGAATATGATTTTCATGTGGGCCAGCGCATCGAAGGCCGCTACGAAGTCGTTGATATTCGGGCAGGGGGCATGGGCGTCGTTTATCTCTGCTACGATCAGGACAAGCGCGAGCCCGTCGCGATTAAGACCTTCAAACGTAGCTTCCTGGAGAATGAACGCGCCATCGCTCGTTTTGAGTATGAAGCCTTCACCTGGATTCAGCTTGAGCGCCATTCTCACATTGTGCAGGCGCGTCTCGTCCAGAATATTAACCAGCGCCCCCACATCTTCCTTGAGCACATCAGCGGTCAGGAAGGCATCGGCGTTGATCTGCGCAGTTGGATCGATCATAACCGCCTCACTGTGGCCCAATCGATGCTTTACGGCATCCATATTGCCCTCGGTATGCAGCACGCCACCACCAAAGTCCCGCGTCTGGTGCATCGCGATTTGAAACCGGGCAACATTCTCGTCACGCATGATGGCATTGCCAAGATCACCGATTTTGGTCTGGTGCGCTCGCTGGATCTGAGCCGTGCCTTTGACATACCCGATGGTGAGAGCGATGGCCCTGATGAGGAAAACGGCAGCGATACACTTGGACGCCTCACAGGTGCAAATAAGGCTGTCGGCACACCGCCGTATATGTCACCGGAGCAGTGTGAAGCGCTTGATGTCGATTTGCGCTCGGATATTTATGCCTTTGGCATCGTGATGTATGAGATGCTGACCGGACGGCATCCGTTCAAAAATCGCGCCAATTCCTGGAAAGAGGCGCATCTCAAAGAAATCCCTGATTTTGATCGCGCGGCTAAGGCCAAGCTCCCGGCGGCGCTGCGGGGATTGGTGCTGCAATGCATGGCCAAAAAGCCCGAAGATCGCCCGCAAACATGGGTGTCCGTTGTCGAAACCCTCTCCGGCATCTATCGCAAAGAAGTAGGCGAACTCCCCACCCTTGATAACGATGGCATCGCCCTGCAAGCCCGCGAACTGATGGACAAAGGCTACTCACTCACTGAGTTGGGACGCCTGGAAGAAGCGCTCGAAGCCTATGATCGTGCGATTAACTTGCAGCCCGATTATGCCTGGGCCTGGGCCCGCCGCGCCCGCACATTACGCCTGCTTGAACGCTATGACGAGGCATTGGCCTGCTATGATCGCGCCCTGCTGCTTGATCCCCATTATGCCTGGGCCTATAACGGCAAAGGCATCATTCTGGATCGTCTTCAACGGCATGAGGATGCGCTCGTCTGCTTTGTACAGGCGACAGAACTCAATCCGCGCGATGTGTGGTACTGGTACAATCGCGGCGATCTGCTGGACAAATTGGGGCGGCGGCGCGATGCGATGGATGCCTTGCAGCGCGGTCTCTCCATCGATGCCCGCCACCCAAACAGCCATGCCCGCCTGGGCCAGATTTATCGCAACGAAAAGCAGTATGACGCCGCGATTCAGGCGTATGAGCAGGCCATTCGCCTCTCGCCCGAATATGCCTGGGCACACAATGGCTGCGGTCTGGCGCTTAAAGCAGTGGGCCGCCTGAACGAGGCGATTCTCAGCTTCCGCCGTGCCACGCGCTATCAACCGGATATGGTCTGGCATTGGTACAATCTGGCCGAAACGCTCATCATGACTGGACGCTATCAGGAGGCCCTGCCCCCTGCGCGTGAGGCCACCCGTATGGAACCCCTGCACGCGCCCTCATGGGGCAAGCTCGGTCAGGTCTTGCGCTATCTCAAACGTTATGAGGAAGCCCTTGATGCCTATGAACGGGCTGTTGAGCTCGATGAAAAATTTGAATGGGCGCTGAACGGTAAGGGCATCATCCTTGAGCAGTTGGAGCACTACGAAGAGGCGCTGGAATGCTATCGTCAAGCGATGGTGATTGATCCAAAACGCGATTGGTATTACTACAATCAAGGCAATGTTCTCATGCTGCTTGGCCGCTTCAATGAAGCACTGCCGCTGCTTGACCATGCCATCTCAGTCAATCCCGATTATGCCCGCAGCCATTCACTACGCGGCAGCGTCCTGCGGCAGATGGGACGCCTCCACGAATCGCTTGAAGCTCTGCAAAAGGCCACCCGCCTCGATCCGGGCTACTCATGGGCCTGGAATGAACTCGGCCAAACCTATGAGATCATGCATCGCTATGAAGATGCGCTGCAAGCCTATGTCAATGTGGCGCGTCATGAACCCGACAAAGCCAATCCGTATTACAAACAGGCCGATGTGCTGGTCCTGCTCAATCGCTACGAGGAAGCGCTGCAAGCCATTGACCGCGCACTGCGCATTAATGCACGCAGTGCCAATTTTTACGCCAAACACGGCCAGATCATGCGCCGCCTTAATCGCTACGATGAAGCCCTGGTAAGCTACAGCCAGGCGGTGGACATTGATCCCAATTATGCCTGGGCGTGGAGCGGACGTGGCCTGGTCCTGAGCGATATGGGCAAGGGTGAAGAGGCCCTGATAAACTTCAAGAGGGCGATTGATCTCAGCCCCGGCGATGTATGGTACTGGTATAACTATGCCGAAGAACTCATGCGCCAGGGACAGGCCGAAACCGCCCTTGAATCGCTGGATGAGGCCCTGCGTCTGAATCCCCATCACGCCGAAAGTTGGGGCAAATGCGGCCAGGCTTTACAGCAGATGGGACGCCTGGATGAAGCGCTCGGCGCTTACAACAAGGCGGTTGAATATCAACCCAATTATGCCTGGGCGTGGAATGCACGGGCGCTCACGCTGCGTCTGTTGGGCCAGTTGGAAGAAGCCCTTACCAGCTATGAACGGGCGCTTGAGATTGACCCCAACAGCCCCTGGAATCATCTGAACACACTCGCCCTGCTGCTGGATATGGGCCGCCTGGAAGAAGCCCTGCGCATCGCTGAAACAGCGATCCAGATTGCGCCCCATAATGCGACAGTGTGGGCGCGGCGTGGGCAGGTCTTGCGCCGCCTCAAGCGCCATGAGATCGCGGTTGAAAGTTATGATCACGCCCTGAAAATTGACCCCGATTATGCCTGGTGCTGGAATGGCAAAGGCATGTCGTTGATGGAACTGAGCCGCCTCGATGAAGCCCTCGCCTGTTTCCGTCAGGCGGTGCGCTTTGATGAACGGGATGCCTGGTTCTGGCATAATCTGGGTGATGTGCAGATGCGGCTCAATCAATGGGAAGAGGCCCAGAGCGCCTTTACCAGAGCTATGGATCTCGATCATTATCTGGAGTCTGCTCGCACAAAGCTGGCGGTGGTGCGTGATCGTCTCAAACGGCGCAAGGCGTCCTCGCGCCCTAAGTCCCCGTCCTCTACCACGACGGCTGATGGACGTGCGACACGTCCGCCTGAAGACATTTCCACGCATACCAGCGGTGCAATTGCCCCCACCGAGGCGCTCTCCACGCCCGAAGGGGACGATGATAACGAGCGATAACAGACAATTTTAGGAGCGACGGAGTAAGTCGCTCCTCTCTAGAGAGAAGGATAGAATGTCTCCTAAACGTCGTGGCGAAATCTCGATTACATTTATGAGTGGGCCGATGGATGGCAAAACCCTGCCCTTCGAGCAGCCTGAGCCGGGCAAGCAGCGTATTATCAGCATTGGGCGGCGCGAGGGCTGTGATGTACTGCTCAAGTTCGATAATCAGGTGTCCCGTTTGCATGTGCGCCTGGGCTGTACGGCACGCGCTGTAACGGCCACCGATTCCGTCGCCAATCCCGCTTTTCTCAGCTTCTGGTTGGAAGATGGTGGCAGTCGCAATGGCACCTTTGTCGAGAAAGACACCAATCCTGTTGAATCGCGTATGCCCCTGCGTCCTGGCACGCTCTTCCGCGTGGGACGCACCTGGCTGCGCCTGGATGTGCCACTGTCGTATTAACACAGAAAGCTCCCGATGACAAACAGCATCAAAGAACACCTGTTGATGAATTACCTGCCCAATCTTGACCCCGTGATTGCAGCGTCCTTGTGGCAGTTGGAAGATGGTCGCCTTGAGACACTCAAAGCGATAAAAGATGTGTCTGAGGAGTCTCTGGAATGGGAAGCACCCCACTATCTCAACAGCATTGGCACCCTGCTCTATCACATTGCCCTGGTTGAGGCCGATTGGTTATATGTCGAGGTGCTGCAAAGTGGTTACTCAACCGTAGACAGCTGGTTTCCCTATGATGCCCGCGATACCACCGGACGCCTGACTCCGATCAAGGGCATGCTGATAGCCGATCATATGGCACGTTTGAAAGCGATTCGCGAAAATCTGCTGGCGGTGTTCCGTGTGATGACGATTGAAGATTTTCGCCGTGAGCGCGAGATGGACGATTATTTTGTGACGCCGGAATGGGTGCTGCATCATATGTCGCAGCACGAGGCCGAGCATCGCGGCGAAATCATGATGCTGCATACGCTGGCGAAGGCTCAAGTCCAGAGTTAAAACGATCAGAATAGGCTCTAACCCAGTGAGCGTCTTTGTAGGGGCGCAGCATGCTGCGCCCTGTGGCAATCCCATCTCAAATTTTGACCAGCACCAGTCGTTCTACAACATTTAAAATCAGTATTTTTTCTTTCCAAAAAGGATTTTTACCATGCGACATGAAACCTCGTTCCTCAAAACCAGCGATCATCTGACCCTGTTTACGCAGTCATGGGTTCCCGACGATAAGCCAAAGGCCATCGTACTCATTGTGCATGGCTACGGCGAACACAGCACGCGCTACACCCACGTCGCGGATGCCCTGGTCAAGGCCAATTATGCGGTCTGTACCCTGGATCATCGCGGGCATGGCAAGAGCGAGGGCTTGCAGGCGTATTTTGCCTCCCTGCAAGACGCTGTAAAAGATCTGCGCACCTATTTCGAGACGATCCAGCGCCAGTATCCCGGCCAGAAAATCTTCGTCTACGGCCACAGCATGGGCTCGATTATCAGCCTCGCCTTTACCCTGCAATACCAGAAGGACATCGCAGGTCTGATCATCACGGGAACAGCCATCACAGGCGAGGAAACCGTTCCAGCGCCTCTGATCGCCATCGGTCAATTTTTGCAGCGTTTTATACCGACCTTCCCCCTGCTGCCTGCGCTGGGGCTGGATGAACTCGCGTCTGATCTGTCTGTCGGCGAGGTGTATGGCAAAGACCCGCTCGTCTATCGTGGCAAGTGGCGCGTCGGTATGGGCATTGGCTTGATTGTGGCGGGTCGCGATTTGCAGAAGCAGATTCCCAATCTCACGCTGCCCCTGCTGATCATGCATGGCGAAGAGGACAAAATTACGCCGATCTCAGGCAGTCATCTTGTGCGCGATAAAGCTCAATCCACCGATAAAACCTTCAAATCCTTCCCCGGTATGCGCCACGAGATTCACAATGATCGCAGCAGCGCCGAGGTCATCGACACGATGATTCAGTGGTTGAACGCGCGTTCGTAGTTTAGAAGTGAACGTGTAGGGGCAGGATGCATCGTGCCCTCTTAATCCTCTTTACCCAACACACATTTATAAGCGTATGAGTTTTCAGCAAAGGGCACGATGCATCCTGCCCCTACACATCCATCATATTAATGAGTCGCAGATACCCGCAGAAAATCCCGCTTTTCGCGACGCAGAGCATTAATCGAATCCCGCTTTGATTTTTGTACATTCACAATCGAATCTTGCTTTGATTTTTGTACACTTTGTCAGGCAATATTGGTTGTCAGAAACGAAAATATTTGTTATGGTGAAGAGAAGGATATTCATCTTCTCAACACCGTGTCGAACATAACTCTCTGTCCTGAATAATATATTTTTGTTTTGAAGGATATTTAATGGTCGTAAAACTGCATGTGCAGGATATTTCGCTGCGATTCGGCGGAATTAAAGCGCTGCGCAATATTGATTTTGAAGTGCCGGAGGGATCGATCTTTGCTGTGATCGGGCCGAATGGCGCTGGCAAAACCAGCCTCATCAACAGCATTAACGGCTTCTATCATCCCCAGGAGGGCCGTATCCTCTTTGAAGGGCGTGATATTTCAAACGTCCCGGCTTACAAGCGGGCACAACTTGGCATCTCGCGCACCTTCCAGAATATCGCGCTCTACACCAACGCCACTGTGCTCGATAATCTCATGGCCGCCCGCCACATCCACATGAAACACACCAATCTGCTCACCGCTGCCCTGTTCTGGGGCCCCACCCAGCGCGAAGAGATTGAACATCGCCGCCGCGTGGAAGACATCATCGAATTTCTGGAGATGGAGAGCATTCGCAAAACGCGCGTCGGGGCATTGAGCTACGGCCTGCGCAAGCGCGTCGAATTGGGGCGTGCCCTCGCCCTTGAGCCCTCGCTGCTGCTGCTGGATGAGCCGATGGCCGGGATGAATGTGGAAGAAAAAGAGGATATGGCCCGTTTCATCCTCGATATTCATGAGCGCCAGGGTATGACGATTTTTCTCGTCGAGCATGATATTGGCCTCGTGATGGATATTTCACATCGCATCGTCGTGCTGGATTTTGGCGAGAAGATCGGCGAAGGCACACCTGATGAGATTCGGCAGGACGAGCGCGTCATCAAAGCCTATCTGGGGCAAGAGGGATAATTTATGGATATTGAAAACACACCGTCCGCCCCATCCGCTGTCACACATCGCCCGACCAAACCCGGCACGGTGTATCGCTCACGAATCAAAGCCGAGCCACCGTCCGAACCACCCCCTGAGCGCGACACGCTGCCCAAGAATTTCCTGCTGCGTGTCAAAGAGCTTGGCCCCAAAGTCGCCATGCGCAAAAAGCGGCTCGGCTTGTGGCAGGAATACACCTGGAATGACGTTTATGAGCATGTGTCGAATTTCTGTCTGGGCCTCGTCAGCCTGGGCCTCAAGCAGGGCGAGACCGTTGGCATCATCGGGGAGAATGATCCTGAGATGTATTGGGCGCAGACCGCCGCCCATTGTGCCCGCGCCTATTCCTGTGCTATCTTCGGTGATGCCACGCCCCCCGATCTTGTGTTTGCCCTCACCGAAACCGACTCCACCTTCCTCGTCGCGCATGATCAAGAACAGGTCGATAAAGCCCTCGAAATCAAAGACAAAATTCCGCAAGTTCGCCGTGTCATCTACTGGAATGATCGCGGTCTGTGGAATTACAACGATCCCTGGCTGACCAGCTTCAGCGAGATCGAAGCCCTGGGCAAAGAGTATAAGATGCAGCATCCCGGCCTGTTTGAAACGCTCATCAACGAGACGCAGCCCAGCGATGCCATCATTCTGAGCATGACCAGCGGCACAACCAGCCTGCCCAAATTCGCCATGATCACCAATCATCAATTGGCGTATGGCAGCGCAATGAATTTCCCCTATATGCAGGTTAACAACGAGGACAACTGGCTCTCCTTCAGCCCGATGGCATGGCTGACCGAGCAGGCGTTTGGTTACACACCGCACCTCGTCTATGGCATGCAGGTCAATTTCCCTGAAGGGCCCATGACTGTGCCCAACGATCTGCGCGAAATTGCTCCGGCGGCGCTGCTCTTTGCCAGCCGCGTCTGGGAGAATCTCGCCAGTCAGGTGCGTTTCCGCCTGAATGACAGCACATGGATCAATCGCAAACTGTTCGATTGGTTTATGCCTGTGGCGTATGCCATCATTGACCGCGAAGACAACAATCAGTCGATTCCGCCGCATATGCGCCTTCTGCGCTCCATTGGCGAAACAGCGGTCTTTGAGCCACTACGCGACAAATTGGGATTGGTACGGGCCCGCAATGTGCTCACGGCAGGCGCGATGCTTTCGCCTGATGTGCTGCGTTTCTTCCGCGCGATTGGCGTCGAACTGCGCCAGTTGTATGCCTCGACAGAAACCTACGGCACAATTCATATTCCGGGCGATGTGCGATTGGGCACGGTTGGCGTTCTGGTTCCGGGCGTTGAAATCAAGATTGCTGACGATCAGGAAATCCTTGTGCGCACGCCCTCACAGTTTGCAGGCTACTACAAAGCGCCCGATAAAACAGGCGAGGCCATCGATGAGGAAGGCTGGTATCACACCGGCGATGCAGGCCACTTTGATGAGTCGGGCCATTTGATCTATCTGGAACGTGTCAAAGACCTGATTGAGCTGTCGAGCGGCCAGAGCTTCAGCCCGCAGTATATCGAGGGGCGACTCAAGTTCAGCCCATATATTCAGGATATTATGACCATCGGCGGCTTTGATATGCCGTATGTGACCGCGATTGTCGTCATCAACTTTGATAACGTGGCGCGTTGGGCCGAGAAACAAAATATTGCCTTTACAACGATGGTCGATCTGTCGCAGCGTCCCGAAGTGGCCGCCTTGATCCAGGCCGATATGCAGCGTGTGAATGCCTCTATTCCCGACTTTAGCCGCGTGCGCAAATTTGTGGTGCTGCACAAGGCATTTGATGCCGATGAGGGCGAATTGACCCGCACGCGCAAACTCAAGCGGCGCACGCTGCTGACAAAATATGGCGATATTCTCGAAGCGATGTATGGAGATCGTGACGCGGTGGATATGCGTGCCGAGGTCAAATATCGCGATGGCCGTACAAGCATGGTCGAGACAAAATTGAATGTGAATGTGGTGTAAAGGTTTTAACCTCACCCCCAACCCCTCTCCATAGGAGAGCTGAGGAGAGGACACCTTTTCAAACCCCTCACCCCCCCCGGCCCCTCTCCCACAAGGGGCGAGGGGTGCAGAACGGGCCCGAAAAGCCCCTCCTTGCGGAACGGGGAGGGGTTAAAACGAGGACTCTCAGTTCAAAATGCAAACCCGTCCTTCTCCCCTCTCCTATGGAGAGGGGCTGGGGGTGAGGTCATAAACGCAGTATTTAAAATGATTTATTGAAAGCGAATGACTTTGACAGGTTTATTGGACTTCTACGACTCAAATCGCCGCCTGATGAATACGGCGCTGGGCGTGCTGGCGTTCGTGCTTGTGATGGCGTGGTTGGGGCCCTTAGTGGCGGAAAAGCCCATATCGCGCCTGCTCCAGAGCACGATTACAGGCGTGCTGGTCGGCGGCGTCTATGCGCTGATCGCCCTCGGCATCGTCATCATCAACAAGGCGTCCGGCGTGTTCAACTTTGCGCATGGCATGATGATGCTCTTTGGCGCGATGGTGTTTTATACATTCTTCAGCGTCGCGAATATCAATCCCATTGCAGCGTTTGCGCTGGCGGCCTTCACCGCGTTCGTCGTGCTCATCATGAACGGCTGGTCGGGCCTCCGCAATCCGCGCAGTCTGGCGATTGCCCTGGCCGCGTCCATCGCACTGACTCTTTTGATGATCCTACCCGGCAAAGAGTTTCAACTCATCCGTGCGGTCACAGGCGGCATGGTGGGCTCGGTGCTGATGGGCTTGATTGTTGAGCGCGTCGCCATTCGCCCTCTCATTGGGCAGCCCCTGTTTGCCGCTGTGCTCATGACACTGGCGATTGATCAGATTTTGCTCGGTATCACCCAGATGATCTGGGGCAGCGTTGAAATCCCCTTGCAGCTCTTTACCGGGCTCAAAGACCTGGGCATTCCCTCGCCCATGCGCATTGAAGCGGATTGGATCGGCGGACGTGTGATTGTGCGCACCGAACTGGTCGTGGCGTTCATTATGGCGCTGTTGGCGTTCGGGGCATTTGTGGCCTTCTTTCGCTATACCAACGTCGGGCTGGCAATGCGGGCCACCGCTGAAAATCAACAGTTGGCGCAGTCTGTCGGGCTGCGCGTGCGGCTCATTCTGGCAGTGGCGTGGGGCATCGCCTCACTCCTAGCGGCCACAGCGGGCGTGCTGCAAGGCGGTGCAACAAGTCTGTCGCTGAATATGCGTTTTCTCGCGCTGCAAGCGTTTCCGGCGGTGCTGCTCGGCGGGCTGGAATCGATTGGGGGTGCGTTAGTCGGCGGTATTATCATCGGCCTTGTGCAGGAATGGGGCAACTTGCTTTTGCCCAATGCGCAGATTGGCACAGAACTTGCGCCGTATGTTGTGTTGATGATTGTATTGGTCATTCGCCCCGATGGTTTGTTTGGCGAAAAGCGCATCGAGCGCATCTAGAGAGGGGACGATATGGCGTCTAATATCCGCCCCGCCGGGGTGTTTGATACAACATACGAACAGGACATTGCGCTCAATCGCACGTTTGGCGATAAAGTATTCGCCTATGGCGGATTGGCGGTGCTGCTCCTCGTCCCGCTGATCACGGCAGATGGGCCGTTGGGCTTGAGTCTCATCCCTAACTTCTGGGTCGGGCTGATCGTGCGTATTGCCATTTACGCGATTGCCGTGCAGGGCCTCAATATCCTCATCGGCTATACAGGCCAGATCAGCCTGGGCCATGCCGCCTTTATGGGCGTGGGAGCCTACAGCGCGGCAATTCTGGCGCGTAATCTGGGCATGCCGTTCTGGTTAGCGATCCCTGCTTCGGCACTGATTACGGGCGGGGTGGGCTTGATCTTTGGCCTGCCCTCGCTGCGCGTGAAGGGCTTCTATCTGGCGATGGCAACAGTCGCCGCCCAATTTATCATTCCCTGGGTACTGCGCTATCCGCTGGAAACTCTCACCAACGGCGTGCGCCCGCTGGAAGTGCCCAATCCTGACTTTCTGGGCATTTCGCTCGCCTCACAGAGTTCGATGTACTATGTCGTCATTCCTCTCGCCGTGCTGATGTTCCTGTTCGCCCGCAATATTATTCGCAGCAAGGTGGGGCGTGCCTTCGTCTCCATCCGCGATAATGATCTGGCGGCAGAGCTGCTCGGCATCAACGTCTTTAACTACAAGCTGCAAGCCTTCTTCCTGAGTGCGCTGTATGCAGGTGTGGCCGGGGCGCTGTGGGCCTTCGATACAGGTTCACTGTCGCTGGACAAATTCACCTTCAAACTCTCGATTGAATTTCTCGCCATGCTGGTGATCGGCGGCGCGGGCTTTCCCCTGGGCGCTGTGTTCGGCGTGATGTTTATCAATCTCATGAATGAATATCTCATCCCGGCCCTGGTGCGCCCGCTGAACGAATTTTTGCCGACAGTGCTGCCCTTCATCAATGCGGTGAACATTCAAGCGGCCACCAATCCGATCCTCTATGGTCTGGCGATTGCGATTTTCGTCATCCTTGAGCCGCGCGGTCTCGCGTATCGCTGGGAGATTTTGAAAATCGCCTGGAAAATTCGGCCCTACTCGTATTAACGGAGAGGCCCATCGTCCCATCCCTCATACACGAGGGCTTTCAATGCGTGATCCCTGCCCGTCACTTGCACGCCATCCTGCCTCAAGGGATGAATAGCGCTCAACACGGTCAAGGGTATACTTAACGTTATGAAGGAGGCGCTATCGGACACGTCACGACAGATTAGCACGAAGAGACAGATTGGTTTTTTACTCAGAGAGGATTTTGTATGTTGAAATTTTGGGGTTTAAAAGTGCTTGCCGCGCTGACATTGGGCGCACTGATGTTGCCCGCCTTGAGCCAGGATGCCACCGAAGAAGCCATGATGGATATGGCGCTGCCAGATTTCATCCAGCACAGCGAATGCACCGTTGATCTGACAGGTCAGGAAATCCCGATCTATCACTTTGGCGACATCAGCGGCTCCTACGCGTTCATCACACAGCCGCTGCTGGCAGGTCTGGCCGATGCAACCGCCTACTACAATGCGCACGGCGGCGTATGCGGTGCGATGTTCATCACCGACAATCGTGATACAGCCGGTGATCCCGCCAAATCCCAGGCCGCTTATGATTACTATTCAGCGCTCGATCCCAAGCCGGATCTGTTGGTGCTGTATGCCTCGGGCGATGCCGAACTTCTGCGCGGTCAAATGACTGAAGACAGCATTATGGGGCTGATTTCCGCGGGCAGCGTGGCGGGTTTGTACGGAGAAGCAGGGGATGAACCCGGCTGGATCTATGCCACCAATCCACTCTACGCCGATCAGTTCGGCGCGTTCTGCGATTTTGTGGCGGCAGACCCGGCCAGTATGTATCCTGACGAACCTGTGATCGGCTACATCAGCTGGCCGGGCGCGTTTGGTGAAGCCGCTTACACCCCTGAAACCGTCGCTTACTGCGCGGCAGCAGGTGTCACGGTCTTGGAGCAGAAAGAATCCTTCCTGCCCACCGCCACAGACATCAGCGGCAACGTGCTGAACCTGACCGACGCTGGCGCAAACATCCTCTACACGAACTCGCTCGCCAGCGGCCCGTTGATGGTCGCCAAGACCGTGAATGAACTTGGTTTGAGCGCCGATGTGAAGGTGGCTGGCGTCAACTGGGTCATGGATACATCCGTCGGTCTGTTGAGCCGCACCGCGCTCAATGACAACGGTCTGCCTGTTGTTGATGGCATCGTGGGCAGCCTGCCCTTCCAGTGGTGGACAGAAACCACGCTGCCCGGCATCCAGTTGATCCGCGAACAGGCCACAGCCAACGAACGCACCCTGCCGACACAGAACATTTCGTATCTGCTCGGTTTCAGCCTCGTCGACTTCTACGCCGAAGCCTACATCCAGACGGTCAATCGTGTCGGCAGCCTGGACGCTGTGGATGGTGCTGCTCTCAAAGAAACCACCGACGCGATTGATTATGCGCCGCTTGGTCTCTACAACGTGAATTATGAGGGCGGGACGCTCCGCGCGCTGCCCAACAATCGTATGGCGATGATGAAGTTCCTCAATGCCACGATGGACGGTGTTGCGACCAGCGGCGATGATGCGCTGAAAGTCCCGAACGATGACGGCACGACAATCTATGTGCCTGTCCTTGTCCCGCTGACAGAATTTGCCCCTGCGCCTGACCTGCGCCCTGGCATGACAGGCGAGTAAACATCAGCAAATTGGTGCGATGGGGGATTTTTCCCCTATTGCACCAAACCATCACTCTCTTGCGAGTTATGTGGTTTTACGAGCAAGGAAAGGTGTAAACGGTGATCATTTTGGGCGCAGCGTGCTGCGCCCCTACAGTTCCATATAGAGATATGCATCAATCCCAATAACAAAGCATCAACATCCAAAATCACAAAAAGTCTTTTTGAGAGGAAT
>Ga0105046_10011291_pt1 | contig 13898 bp, 13 predicted proteins | sample MAT03_FD_78385 | JGI IMG/M metagenome (GOLD analysis project Ga0105046, IMG submission 78385) | Freshwater microbial communities from Lake Fryxell liftoff mats and glacier meltwater in Antarctica - MAT-03 (megahit assembly) | ecosystem: Environmental > Aquatic > Freshwater > Ice > Liftoff... | reverse complement strand
GTCACTGGTCACTAGTCACTAGTCACACAGGTCACTTTTCACTAATTTTAAAACTCCAAACGAAGTTGAACTTTAAATTCCGATTTTGTACTTCCCTCAATTTCGTCCATTCCACTACCTATAACATTTCTATTCGAATAAAAAGTGGCAGAATATCGAAACCAGGCATCCAAACCTTTAACTATTTTATATCGTAAGTTAAAATAAATTCTCGAGCCTTTATAATAATATGCAGGTATGGAATACCCATACAGAACATCATTTTCATAGGCATACATCCGAGCATCGTAACTATCGCTGTCGAAAATAGCGTAGCGTGCATTACAAGACCATTTTATTCCCATGGGGTGAAACTGCACATCCTGAAAAATCATAAATCCTTTGTCGGAGGTCGATTCTTTTTTATAATGAACAAATTCAATCCGGGTTCTAAATGTGAACGATTTCGACACTTTCGTGGAAACATGAAATCGAATTCCCTTTTGTTTTATGGGAACCAGATAACTAACAAGAATATCATCCTCCGAACTGTTTTGCATTTTTTGTGATTCGCGGTAACGCACATACAATTGAGTGCCTCTTGAAGGCTGATAGGTGATCATTCCTGAATATTCAGAGCCATTGCTGGGAGCATCTGTCCGGTAACGCAGCCATGGAAAATAAAATTTATCATATGCAGAGGTGATGGTTACGATGCGGTGCGGCTTGAAAGACACAGATGAATAAATTCCTGTTTCGTTAAAATTATTTCCGCTTTCGCGAAGAGCCGAAGAGTATAGTGCTTTAAAATTTCGTGGATAATTTCGAAATACAAGTGAAATAACCAATCTGGAATCAAGACTCATCAGCAAACCATTTACAGTAGCAATTTTTCCATTGGTATTGATTCCGGTTTCCCCATAAAAATTAATGTTGCGGTACAGCCAGGAATAATCGACACCCATATTGGTGAGTGAGGTTCCCGAAAATTCAAATTGATTATAAGGCTTTAATTCTTTTGTTAAAGGAAGTGAATATTGTATATGAACGCCTGTAAATCCAAATTGCAAATTTCTTTTTTGAAATCCAATATGACTTCCATACAAAATTTCCTTGACGGCATTTTTGTCGGCAATCTCACTTGCAGTACGGTGATAACCACTCTCCTGAAAAGAAGTTAAATATTCATCTGAACTTAATGTATCGGAAGATTCCTTAAGATTTCCATCCATTTTACGAAGCGAAAAAAAGAAATCAGTTAAAATTTTTTTTCTCTTCAAAGAAAAACATGCGCCTCTTTTAAAATAAACTTCGTTGGCTGAAGAATAGGGAATAATTCCTCTTGCACTTTTCCTTATCATTGCCGGATCAGTTGCCTTACCTCCCGACATACCCGTCCACAAAGTTAAGCCTTGTCCGTAACTTAACTGATAATCGCCGAGCAAGATCATTTTAAAAGGGCCCACATCACGAATAGCAAGATGACTTGAATAAAAATCGAAACCTTGCTTTTGTGCACCCTTAAAAAATTGCTCTCCTGCATCCTTTTCAGCAGTAATGCCCCAACTTAATTTCTTCATAAAATTAAATTTATATCGCAAATAAATGCTGTGCGGATTGCCTAAATATGCAGGACCCGCATCGGTGTTGGCAAAACCTTTTCGCTCCTGCGGAATCCATTGAGTTCTTAAAATTATTTGATGCCTTCCTTCACTGATCATTCTATTCAAAGAAGCATTTGGTTCATCAATCTCTCTTCCAACAGAGATATACGGAGAAATTTGTCTTATAAACGATTCCTCAAATCCATTTACCACCTGCAACTCAGCAACAGCTAGCAATTTTCCAAATCGATCAATGTGATTTTGCAGATTTCTAATTTGTACCTCCGAAAAAATACCTGCATCTCTCAATTCCTCCACAGAAGCCTTGTTAATATTCAACGGGTGTTCTAAAAGTTCATTTAAACTCTCCGTTAATTCAGTAAGATCCACATCCTGCTCTTCACCATCGGCATTCCGTTCTACAATTTCTTCCAGTACAATAGAATTTTCGTTTTCCACCTGAGCAAAGCATGGAGAATAAATATACATCCATAAAAATGTTCCGGACAAAATTGCCCGTTTCACAAAAAGTGATAGTTTCATATTATTTACTTTTAAAAATCATTGAAAAACCAGGCGAAAAACCCAAAAGCAGATCGTAACCAGAAGCCACATCAAAATAAACATGACTCCATCGAAATTGAAATCCAAAATGAAAAGCATCTCTGCCTGATGAAACCCCTCCATAGAATCCAAACTGATCGGATAAACTATATCTGAAACCGCATTGCAGCCGCTCTTTTTCAATGCTTTTTTTTTCGACACCCAAACTAATTTCTGCGTGTTTTCCAAAATTCCACTGAATGCCAACAGAAGCAAAAGAAGGAGTGCGTTCATTACTGTTTCCTGAAAATTTAGCCCGTTGTGGATTATGAAGATAAAAACCGGTTTGCAATTCACGAGTGAGTTTAATAAGAAGACCTGCAGAGCCCGTCATTGCGTAAGTGCTACCATACTCATTACCAAAACGGGTCGACAGATAGTCGAATCGCACACCTGCCGTCACCGATGAACCAAATTTCATAGAGTAGCACAGGCCAACATCCACCTCCTTATACAATTTATACCCAAATTGCTTGTATCCGATCCCGAAAGCTCCTTTGGATTTTACAGGGAGGGAAATGGCAAAAGCGGTGGTAGCAAGTTCCTTCATCAGGAAAGTCCGGTCGTGATAAAAGCCTGTTGCGAATTTCCCATCACCTGGTAAACCGGCAGGATTATTCAAAACCGACCATAGTCCGTTCGAATTACTCGAAGTTCCAAGAGTTGGATTAGAGGGAAGATTGGTGCTATTACAAATAGCGGGCAGTAAAATAAGGCCACCTATAAGGCCTGAAAAAAGTTTAAAATTCATGAAAAATGTTATTAAAAAGTTAAATTGTTGAAGCAAAAATAATACATTTTTTGAAATAAAATACAAAAAGTGTTTTTTATTTTGATGTCCGGTATCGTTGAAGCATACCTCGCCCCCGCCGCGGAAGATACTACAACGTCGCCACCCGGTACCAATAAAATTTAGATTTCAACCAGAAAACAACATCTTTCTGAACCCTGTCGGGGCTGACCCTCCGCGCAAGATCCCACAGGATTGCCACCAAACACCCAAAGCTCAGGTCACCGCTAAATATTAACAACAATTTCTTAACACTCCCTAAACATTCTCATAAGTTAGTCATCGTAATATTGCACCGTGAAATATTATAATTTGAAACAACTCAATAAATCCGTGGTAGCTTTTACAAACCATTTCAAAACATGGTTCAACGGATTAATTTTATCGACCTGGCTCAAATACGGAGCAGGATTTCATATAAGACAAACTTAATAGATGAAGGAAAACAAGAAGTCACCGAAAAGAAAAGTAGAACTTGTTGTTATTTCTGATGTCCACCTCGGCACCTACGGTTGCCACGCCAAAGAACTGGTTCGATACATGAAAAGTATCAAGCCTGAAACTGTAGTGTTAAATGGTGACATCATTGATATATGGCAATTCTCCAAATCGTATTGGCCTAAATCACACATGCAGGTGATTAAACAAATTATTTCATGGGCTACAAAAGGTACAAAGGTGTATTACATCACAGGAAACCATGATGAAATGCTTCGGAGATTTGAAGGCTTTGAATTAGGGTCGCTGAAAATTGAAAATAAACTTATTCTTGATCTGGATGGGAAAAAGGCCTGGATATTTCATGGAGATGTTTTTGATGTGACCATGCAAAGCGCACGTTGGCTTACCAAACTGGGGTCTATAGGCTATAACATGCTCATTTACATCAACTCTGCTTGCAACTGGACCCTTCAAAAAATGGGCAAAGAAAAAATATCGCTCTCTAAAAAGATTAAAAATAGCGTGAAGCAAGCGGTAAAGTTCATTAACAACTTTGAAGAAACATGTGCCGATATTGCCATAGATAACAGTTACGATTATGTGCTTTGCGGACATATTCATCATCCTGAAATAAAAACTATTTCTAACTCAAATGGTAGTGTTATTTACATGAACTCAGGCGACTGGGTGGAGAATTTATCGGCTTTGGAATATCACGAAAATAAATGGAGTATGTTCAATTACAGAGAACATCATTTTGATGATAAGGTTGAGGATACTGAAGAAGATGCCATGATTTACGCTGAAAAAACAGATATCTTTAATCAACTTTTAAAAGAAATTCAGGTAAGACCTGCCGCTAAAAACAATTCATGAAAATACTTTACGGAATACAAGGAACAGGAAACGGACATCTTACAAGGGCCATAGAAATTCTTCCCTATCTTCAAAGAAAAGCTGATGTTGATATTTTAATCAGTGGTGAGCAGTATGATTTACCATTGCCTTTCGAACCTAAATACCGAATGAAAGGATTGTATTTTGTGTTTGGGAAAAATGGCGGAATAGATCTGATTAAAACATTCAAGAAAATAAACTCATTTCGACTACTTAAAGAAATTCGTCAGTTTCCTATAGAAAAATATGATTTGGTCATCTCTGATTTTGAACCAATCAGTTGTTGGGCGGCGAACCTGAAAAATGTTAAATGTATCGGATTGAGTAATCAAGCCGCCACCTTACATCCAAATGCACCCGTCCCAAAATCGTTCGATCCGCTGGGAAAACTAATTCTGGAATATTACGCTCCTGTTTCTGAAGAGTATGGATTTCACTTCAAATCTCTTTCCGATAAAATATTTACCCCAATAATCCGTAAAGAAGTTCGAGAATGCAAAATTTCCGACAAAGGACATTATACCGTATATTTGCCTGCTTACGATGATGATAGAATAATCAAGAATCTTAAAAAGTTTAATGATATTAAATTTGAGGTCTTCTCAAAACACAATAAAAAACCTTTAAACCAAAAAAATATACGAATTTTGCCAATTCAGGGTAAAAAGTTCCTCGACAGTATGGCTTCTTCAAAAGGAATTATTTGCAATGCAGGATTTGGAACCACTTCTGAAGCCTTGTTCCTCGGAAAAAAGTTGCTGGTAATCCCCATGAAAAATCAATATGAACAACAATGTAATGCTGCTATGCTCAAAACAATGGGGGTAACTTCCATAAAAAGTTTGAAAGCTAAACATCATGAAAAAATGGAGGAATTTTTTAAGAGTGCAAAAGCTATTAAAGTCGACTACCCCGATCAGACTGAAAAAATCATCAACAAAATTCTTGCCTGAGTAAATTTAAGGTTTTAATTTCATTTCCATGAGTGTTTCCGATTTTCATTGGGGTGTTTCATCTGCAGCAGCACAGACTGAAGGCGCAATATTAGAAGATGGAAAGGGTGCGTCGATTTGGGATGAGTTTTCAAAAAACAGAAAAAAAATAAGTGATGGCTCCAATACCTTTTACGGCACTGATTTTTACCACCGTTACCGAGAAGATATTGACATAATAAAAACACTACACATACCTAATTTTCGATTTTCAATCAGTTGGCCACGGATACTCCCTGATGGTACCGGAACTATAAATTCAAAAGGAGTTGATTTTTACAACAAGGTAATTGATTACTGTCTTGAAAAAAAAATCACGCCCTGGGTAACATTATATCATTGGGATTTGCCTGCAAATCTGGAACAAAAAGGAGGATGGACGAACAGGGCTATCATTAATTGGTTTAACGAATATGTGACAGTTTGTTGCGAGCATTTTGGTGATCGTGTAAAAAATTGGATGGTACTTAATGAACCTTTAGCATTTACAGGAGCAGGATATTTTTTGGGAGTTCATGCACCCGGTAAAAGAGGACTTCAGAACTTTGTTGCTGCTGCTCACCATGCAGTACTGGCAAACGCTTCGGGAGCATCCATTATTAGAAGCACTGTTGAAAAAGCATATATTGGCACAACACTTTCGTTATCGATGGTCACGCCCTATTCCAATAGTCAAAAAAATATTGAAGCAGCCGAAAAAGTGAATCAGTTATTAAATAACTTTTTTCTGCATCCTATTTTAGGAATGGGCTACCCACTAAAAAAACTAAAGTTCCTTAACCGTATTGAAGAAGTGATTCAGGAAGGTGATGAAAGCCGAATGAAAGCCGATCTGGATTTTATAGGTGTTCAAAGTTATACAAGAGAAGTTGTCAAATATTCATGGCTCACACCCTTTATAAAAGCTACCATGGTGAGTGCAAAAAAAAGAAATGCACCTTTTACTGAAATGGGTTGGGAAGTTTTTCCTGAATCTATTTACCATACACTCAAAGAACTCTCAAAAATTCCTAAAATTCCGCCAATAATAATCACAGAAAACGGCGCTGCTTTCACCGATGTACTTTTACCCGATGGAACTATCAAGGATACAAAACGAAAAGAGTATTTTCAACATCATATTGAGCAAGTATTAAAAGCTAAATCGGAAGGTGTAAACATAAAAGGATATTTTGCCTGGTCACTCACCGATAATTTTGAATGGGCCGAAGGATACCGCCCCCGTTTTGGCTTGGTGCATATCGATTACGAAAATAATTTTAAAAGGACGATTAAAGAAAGTGGCAAATACTACAGTGAATTGATTCTGAAAAAATAATTATTCAGTTGTTTATTCTGTTGTGGATTCTGTTGTAGTTCTGGAGATTTTACTATTAAAAATCACGAATTAAAATGTCTTCAAAATTTTTATTTAAAAAAATTAACCATTGAATTAACTATTGAATCAACCATCTAATCAACCCATTGAAAAAATCGAAAGGGTGGTTGTAGGTTTCAAAAAAAATATTTTCAATTGAAAACAACAATTACTTTGGTGTTTATTGGTAACCCTTTCGGGATTTTCGAAATCAACCATTTAACTCAACCATCTAATCAACCCATTAAATTCAATTACTGAATTTTCCTTTTCATTTCAGAATCAGCTTTAATAACTTTCGACTTCAATCCTTCTTTAAAAGCGGTTACTTTTTTTTGTAAATTTTTATCAGACGTTCCAATAATTTGTGCGGCGAGGATTCCGGCATTTTGTGCGGCGTTTAAAGCAACAGTTGCAACGGGCACGCCGTTGGGCATTTGTAAAATAGACAAAACCGAATCCCACCCATCAATAGAATTAGAAGATTTCACAGGAACACCCACAACAGGAAGTGGCGTGATTGATGCAACCATACCGGGCAAATGTGCTGCGCCTCCTGCACCTGCAATGATCACTTTTAATCCTCGTGTAGCGGCAGTTTTTGCATAATCAAACATCCGCTCCGGAGTACGATGTGCTGATACAACAGAAATTTCATACGATACTCCCAATTCATCCAAAATGTCAGCCGCCGCCTGCATCACAGATAGATCAGAGGTGCTTCCCATTATTATTCCTACTAAAGGTGTTGTTTTCTTTGCCATTGCTTTATACTTTTTAAAAATTTGAAATGAATAAGAAATTTTTTTTACATGAAAACTAAAATCCCTTTGGTGTTTGTTGGCAACCTTGTCGAAGCCTTTGCGGCAACGACCGGTCACTGGTCACTGGTCACTTTAATTAAAGATCTTACTTTCAATGATAAATATTTTGCTTCCTCTAACGTATCTGCCGTGACCGTTACATGTCCCATTTTTCGGAATGGTTTAGTGATTTTTTTTCCGTAAAGGTGAACGTGAACACCAGGTATCGACAACGCCTCATCAAATCCTTCGTAAATTGCATCACCGGAATGTCCTTTTTCGCCAAGTAAATTCACCATCACCGAAGGGCGAGTAATTTGTGTTGCGCCGGGCGCAAGGTTAAATATCGCTCTTAAATGTTGTTCGTATTGTGAAGTAATATTTCCCTCTATCGTTTGATGTCCGCTGTTGTGGGGGCGTGGTGCAATTTCGTTGACCAGAATATTTCCTTGCTTTGTTACAAACATTTCAACAGCAAGTATACCCACCATATTTAATTTTTCAATCACTTTACGAGCAATCGAAATCGCTTCCGCACTTTGTTCATCAGTAACATTTCCTGGTGAATATAAAAATTCTACCAAATTTGCTTCCGAATTAAATTCTAATTCAACAACCGGATAATTGCTGACCACACCATCACTATTTCTGGAAACTATCACTGCAATTTCTTTGTCGAAATCAATAAATTTTTCAAGTACAGAGGGTTCATTAAAAGCTTTTTCAAAATCTTTTTCTGTTCTTAATGGAGTTACTCCTTTCCCATCGTAACCCGACTTGCGCATCTTCTGCATCACAGGCAAAAAATCTTTGAACCCCGGCAACTCATCAGCTCTCTCAATCAATCGGAATTCAGCTGTAGGAATGCTATTCAACCTGTAAAACTCCTTTTGCAATCCCTTATCCTGAATCATCCTGAGAATTTTCGGTTGCGGAAAAACTAACTTTCCCATCCGCTCCAACTCATCTAATGCATCCACGTTAACGTGCTCAATTTCAACCGTTAAAATATCCATTGACTCGCCAAAAGCCATAACTTCTTCAAAATTCTTGAAATTGCCCACCCTAAAAGCTGTACACAAATCACGGCAAGGCGCATCCTGATCGGGATCCATTACGAAAGTGGAAATGTTGAAATCTATTGCCTTCTGTATCAACATTCTACCCAACTGTCCTCCCCCCAAAATTCCCAACCTCAAATGGCTCCCTTTGAATGATTTCATAGCTTTTGTTTTCGTTACAAAACTAATTATAAGTTCGAAAGAATGATTTATTAGATTGTATATTATTGTTTATCAATTACTTAATTCTTAATCTAGACAAATCTAATGCTAAAAAACCGACGCTTTTTAGTATCTTGCAGCGAATTCTTTCCCAAAATCCTATGCAGTTGGTTATGAATGTTCCTCAAGTGAGAATAAAGGACAAAGATTTTATTGTAAAAATTACAGCCGATACCATTCAAAAAAGGGTCTTAGAACTGGCCAAGGAAATAAGTCGTGACTATGCAGATAAAAAACCTATGGTGATTGGCGTGTTGAATGGTGCTGTAATTTTCGCTGTGGACTTATTCAAGTGCTTCGACTTTGAATGCGAGCTTTCATTTATCCGGGTATCGTCATATCATGGCGGACTAACGTCTAGCGGACAAGTGTCGAGCGTTATTGGCTTGAAAGAAAATATTGAAGGTCGCAATGTGCTATTGATTGAAGACATTGTTGATTCAGGAGAAACAGCGATTCACTTATTTAAAGAACTACAAAAAATGAATCCTGCTTCTATAAAAATGGCAACTGCATTATTTAAACCTGCAGCGCTAAAACATCCTGTCAAACCTGATTATGTAGGATTTGAAGTACCTAACGATTTCTTAGTGGGTTATGGTCTCGACTACGACGGACTGGGAAGAAACCTGAATGACATTTATGTATTGAAACCATAATTTATCACATGCTTAACATAGTATTATTTGGCCCTCCGGGAGCAGGCAAAGGAACACAGTCGAAACGATTGATTGAAAAATATAATCTTGTTCATTTGTCGACTGGAGATATTTTGAGAGGAGAAATTGCGAATGGAACTCCCCTTGGACTGGAAGCAAAAAAACTAATGGATCAGGGACTTTTAGTTCCCGATGAAGTTGTGATTGGAATGATTCGCAACAAACTAGAACAAAACAGTAGTGCGAATGGTTTTATTTTCGACGGATTCCCACGTACCAATGCCCAGGCTGCTGCTCTTGATATACTACTTTCTGAAAAAAACACTTCTATCTCGAGTATGCTTGCGCTGAATGTAGAAGATGAGGAGTTGATAAAACGAATTCTTGGCAGAGGAAAAGATTCAGGTCGTTCTGATGACAATGATCCTGCAATTATCCGTAAACGTATTGAAGAGTACAATGCTAAAACGGCTCCATTAATTAATTATTACAAAGCACAAAATAAATACAGTGAAATTGTAGGAGCAGGAAGTGTAAATGAAATTTTTTCGTTGCTCAGCGACGCAATTGACAACTTACCAAAAAATTAATCCCAACTTTTATTGAATGGCCGATTCTAATTTTATTGATTATGTGAAAATTTGTTGCCGTTCAGGTGCGGGTGGTCCCGGATCTACTCATTTGCATCGCGATAAACTCACCGCTACCGGTGGTCCCGATGGTGGTAATGGTGGTGATGGTGGTGATATAATTTTAAGAGGGAATAAACAGTTCTGGACATTACTACATCTAAAATACAGAAAACATATTATTGCTGATCCCGGAGGTTCCGGTGGCAGCGCTTTACGGACGGGTGCCGATGGTAAAGATGAAGTTTTGCAGGTGCCACTTGGTACCATTGCGAAAGATTTCGAAACAGGTGATGTGCTTTTTGAAATTGAACATGAAGGTCAGGAAGAAATTATTCTTCGTGGTGGACGTGGTGGTATGGGTAACGCATTTTTTAAATCACCAACTCAACGAACTCCCCGTTTCTCTCAACCCGGTGAGCCCGGAAAAGAAGAATGGAAAGTTCTGGAATTAAAACTGATGGCCGACGTAGGTCTTGTGGGATTTCCCAATGCAGGAAAATCTACGCTGCTCTCCGTAGTGTCTGCAGCGAAACCCGAAATTGCAGATTATGCGTTCACAACATTAGTTCCCAATCTTGGTATCGTAGCTTACAGAGATAACAAATCTTTTATCATGGCCGATATTCCGGGTATTATTGAAGGTGCCCACTTGGGCAAAGGACTGGGATTGCGTTTTCTTCGACATATCGAAAGAAATTCAGCCCTCTTGTTTATGGTTCCTGCCGATGCGAAGGATATTAAGAAAGAATATAAAATTCTCAAGAACGAATTGAAGCAACATAATCCGGAGTTGTTGGATAAAAGAAGAGTGCTTGCTATTACCAAAGCAGATATGCTTGATGATGAATTAATGGCAGCATTGAAAAAAGAATTTCCCCGTGATAAAATGAGTGACGGAAGCAAAGTACCAATCATTTTTATTTCTGCTGTTTCAGGATATGGAATTCAACAATTAAAAGATATTCTTTGGGAAACCTTAAATGTAAATTAAAAACCAAACAGGATGATTGAGACCTTGGTAAACTTTGATCGTGATCTCTTTCTTGCCCTTAACGGGATGAACTCTCCCTTTATGGACAATGTGATGTTCTGGATTGCAGAAAAGTTCACATGGATACCATTATACATTTTATTATTGGGATTCCTTATTAAAAAGTTCCAAATGCAGTCGCTTTACATGGCTTTATTTGTAATACTTTTGATTGTTACCAGCGATCAGGTTTCTGTTTTATTTAAAAATGGTTTCGAACGACTCAGACCTTGTCATGATGAGTCGCTCTCATTTCTGGTACACACTGTCCGAAATAAATGTGGAGGAAAATTCGGATTCGTTTCTTCACATGCTGCAAATACCATGGCACTTTTTACATATATTTTATTAATTGCCCGAAACAGTAATAGATGGATCACGGGAATAACTTTAATATGGGTTTTGTTGGTTGGATATTGCAGAATATATTTAGGAGTACATTTTCCTGCAGATGTTCTCGGAGGCTGGATAGTAGGAATATTTTCAGCAGGTTTTACTTATCTCATTTACCGGTTAGTTTTTGATAGCCCACTCAAGCATTTCAGAAAATGAATACGGCTCTAGCAGTTTTTATAGGAGGAGGATTAGGAAGCTTGGCCCGTTTTGGTGTGGGAAGATGGATGCAGTTTGTATTGCCTGTAACCTTTCCGTACGGCACACTAATGTCAAATATATTGAGTTCTTTAATTGTCGGATTGTTTGTTGGTGTTTCATCCGGAAAAATCGAAAATGATAACCCGTGGAGATTTCTAATTGTAGTTGGTTTTTGTGGTGGCTTTAGTACATTTTCTACATTTAGTGCCGAGACGTTTGACCTGTTTCGAAATGGAATGTTCTTTAATGGAGGAATTAATATTGTCGCTAACCTTGTTACTTGCTTATTTATGATTGGGGTGGGTATTTGGATAGGTAAACTATTTTAAAATAAAAAAAAGGACTTTTGCATTCTCAAATTTTATTCCTTACAATAAATTTACTGCTCTCATTAAAAAAAGATTTCATCTTACCTTAACATCAATAAATTTTGATATCTTTAAATTTGCAACCACTAATCAGGAAATCATGAAAATACTCATCTTAACTTTATCACTTATATCCCAATTGTTAATTCCAATTCTTTCCACAGCCCAAAACGAACCCGCACCAAAACTCATTGTAGGTATTGTGGTAGACCAGATGCGCTATGATTATCTATCAAGGTACTGGAGTAAATTTGGTGACGATGGATTTAAGAAACTGGTTACCGAAGGAATTTCCTGCACAAATACGCATTACAATTATGTTCCCACCTATACCGGCCCCGGTCATGCGTCTATTTATACCGGAGCAACACCGGCAGTGCATGGAATAATTGGTAACGACTGGTTCAATCGTAAATTAGGAAAAAATAATTATGTAACACAAGATACCAGCGTCATTGGAACCGGCACCACTACCGCTGCTGGAAAAATGTCGCCGCAATATTTATTGACAACTACCATCTCCGATGAGCTTCGTATTGCTAGTAATTTGCGTTCAAAAGTCATTGGAATTGCATTAAAAGACAGAGGTGCAATACTTCCTGCAGGTCATTCTGCCAATGCGGCTTATTGGTTTGAAGGATCAACCGGAAACTGGATCTCTAGCTCCTGGTATCTCAGTCAACTGCCATCTTGGGTGGTTGAATTCAACAATAAAAAACTTCCAGCCGAGTATCTAAAAACACCATGGACTACTTTGCTGCCTATAGATGAATACACGGAAAGCACTGCTGATGATACTCCCTATGAAGATTTATTTGCCGGAGAAACAAAACCTGTTTTCCCACATAACTTCCCACTATTAGGGCCTCTCAATTATGAATTTATAAAAAATAGTCCTGCCGGAAATGTACTTACCAAAGAATTTGCACTGGCTGCGATGAAGGCGGAAGAACTTGGCAAGGATGAATTTACCGATATCCTTGCAGTGAGTTTTTCGTCACCTGATTATATTGGTCATCAGTTCGGTACACATGCAATTGAAACGGAAGATACTTATTTAAGGCTTGACAAAGATCTTGCTGATTTAATTGCAAAGGTGGAGGCTTTTGCAGGAAAAGCTAACGTGTTGTTCTTTCTTACAGCAGATCATGCAGCAATTCCAAATGTGAAATTTTTGCAGGACCAACAAATACCCGCCGGTATTTTTAATGTGGCGGGAGTAAGTGATTCATTAAATAAATTTCTGAACTCTAAATACGGTGTGCAAAAGTGGGTTCTCGCTTTCGATAACGATCAGGTGTATCTAGATCATGCATTGTTGGATAAAAACAAAATAGATATTCGTGAAATTTCAGTTGAAATAAGCAAACTTTTGATGAAATTTGATGGAGTAGCCGGGGTAATGATGGCAGAAGATCTTTCCAGAAATGAATATACTTTTGGAATACGTTCGTTGATACAAAAAGGATTTTATGCCAAACGTTCAGGAGATCTGGCGATGATACTTGAACCCGGCCTAGTTGAATACAAAACAAAAGGTACCACTCACGGTGCAGGATATACGTACGATACTCATGTGCCTTTGCTTTTTTATGGATGGAACATTAAAAAAGGTTCCTATTCAGGGCATGTTGATATCACCGACATTGCCCCTACTCTATCCCAAATTCTTAACATTCAACCACCTAGTGGAGCTACTGGGAGGGTTATTGAGTATGTGGTGACCAATTCTCGTGAGTAATAGAACACGGATTGAACGGATTAAACGGATGTGGACTGATTTATTTTAAGTGCAAAACAAATCCGTTTTTCTATCCGTCAGATCAGCTAAATAAGTGTTCCATTTTCTCTCCAGCGCCAGACAGT
>Ga0105046_10011290_pt1 | contig 13898 bp, 10 predicted proteins | sample MAT03_FD_78385 | JGI IMG/M metagenome (GOLD analysis project Ga0105046, IMG submission 78385) | Freshwater microbial communities from Lake Fryxell liftoff mats and glacier meltwater in Antarctica - MAT-03 (megahit assembly) | ecosystem: Environmental > Aquatic > Freshwater > Ice > Liftoff... | reverse complement strand
GACCGTCATGACCAAGCCCGAACAGATGATCACGGCGCGGCCCGATATCGCGCCAGACGAAGCGCGCGCGATCTTGCACCAACACCGGCTGGAGAAGTTGCCCGTGCTCGACGACATGGGGACGGTGGTCGGGTTGATCACGGCGCGCGATGTGGCCAAACAGCAGGAGTATCCAGAGGCGACCAAGGATAACAAGGGCCGGCTGCGCGTAGGCGCGGCAATTGGGGTCAAGCGCGAAGATCTAAAGCGAACCGAGGCGCTCTTGAAGGCCGGCGCCGATCTGCTGGTGCTGGATATTGCCCACGGCCACGCCGACCATTGTATCGAAATGGTCAAAACCTTGCGCCGTAACTTCCCGCAGGCGCAGATCGTGGCTGGCAACGTGGCGACAAGTGATGGCGCGCGCGAGTTAGCCGAAGCAGGGGCCGATGCGATCAAGGTGGGCATCGGGCCAGGGTCGATCTGCACCACGCGCATTGTTACTGGCTTTGGCGTGCCACAACTGACGGCGATTATGGACAGCGCGGCCGGTTTGGCAGCCGCCGGCATCAACATTCCGATCATTGCCGATGGTGGCATCAAAACTTCGGGCGATCTGGTCAAGGCGCTGGCTGCCGGCGCGAGTACGGTAATGATTGGTAGCCTGTTCGCCGGCTGCGAAGAGGCGCCCGGTTCACCGGTGATCCGCGATGGGCAGAAGGTAAAGGTTGTGCGCGGCATGGCTTCGCTGGGCGCGGCGATGGGTCGCAAAGCGGCCGAGAGTGCCGAAGGTAAAGTCGACGCCAACGCTGACGAAAGCGCCGAAAGTCAGGCCGATTGGGACAAAGTAGTGCCCGAAGGTGTCGAGGCCGTGGTGCCCTATCGCGGCCACGTGCGCGAGATCGTCTACCAACTAGTGGGCGGGCTGCGTTCTGGTCTCAGCTACGGCGGCGCCCGCACGATCCAGGAGTTGCAAACAGCGGCCGAGTTTATCGAGATCTCAGCCGCTGGCGCACGCGAGAGCGGATCGCATGACGTAAGGAAGATTTAGGACATGTGGTATAATATTTAATATGCTAAAGTTAAATCGACCACTAGCGATTGCTGTACGCACCCATTGGGTTAGTATTAATCGTCATCCGCCGCAAGAATAACGCAGACCCCGTAGGTGTGTATCCGCTCAAGCATGCTCTGGTGTACAAAAGCAAAACACTACCTTTTTCCCGGCTAGAATTATCTATCCCAACTGAATGACTAAAAATTTTAGCGCCGCGGTTAGCACTCAATCTATCACGGGCAAGTGTGTTATCATAAAACAGATAGCTGCGCACGGATAGTATAGATCGCCCGAAAGGCAAGAGTAACCAAGCTATGCATGTTAAAGTGGGCTGTACCTTCATCTACAATTCACCTTCTCCTACGCCGATGATTTTTGTCGTGCGCCCCTGCAATTTTGACCGCCATCGTGTGCTGGAAGAGGTTCGTCTGCTAACGCCAACCGTTCCGGTTGAGGAATTTATCGACCATTTTGGCAATAGCGCCTGGCGCTTGGTGGCGCCAGCCGGCAAGTTTGAAGTGCATTATGATGCCATTGCGGCCGTGCCACCTGAACCCGACCTGGTCTTGCCTACCCTGTTCCAAACGCCAGTGGAGCAGTTACCCTACGACGTATTGCCCTATACGTTGCCCAGTCGCCACTGCGAATCGGACCTGTTTGCCGATGATGCTTGGCAATTGTTTGGCCATGTACCGGCCGGCTGGGCTTGCGTGCAGGCCATCTGTGATTGGGTGCACACGAACATTACCTATGGCGCTGGCAGCACCATGCACACTTCTGGCTACCAGGCCTATCAGCAGCGGCGCGGCGTCTGTCGCGACTTTGCGCATATCGCCATTAGTTTCTGCCGTTCCCTCAATATCCCAGCCCGTTATGTCTACGGCTATCTGCCCGACATTGGGGTTCCTGCGGATCTGCTACCGATGGATTTTCATGCCTGGTTCGAAGCCTACGTGGGCGGCGCCTGGTACACCTTCGATGCTCGCCACAACAAGCCGCGCATTGGACGAGTGGTCATCGGGCGTGGGCGCGACGCGGTGGATGTTGCACTGACCACCACTTATGGCGCCAGCGAATTAGCCAACCTCTGGGTCTGGGCCGATCAGGTCGACGAACACCTGTCGCTGGCCGACACTCGCCTGGTAAACCAGCAAGGAATATAACGTTGCCTGCATCAAAGCGTCACAGTCGGCTAACGCAAGCGGCGATCCAGTTTATCGACCATCGCAACATCGAATGGTCACGCGTCCGCCGCACGCGCGGTCTGATTCAGCAACGCTTTCATTATCAATACCCAGACCCTGTGCGCGAACTACGCCATCGGCTGGTGGTGGTGCCGGCCAATCAACATGGTCAACAGCGCCTCTGCGACTATCATCTTGATGTATCGGTGCCGGCGATCTCGCAGCAAAGCATGGTTGATAGTTTTGGCAATCGCATTTTTCAGCTCTACATTGCCCAAGTCCAAACCAGTCTTGATTTCAAAGTCTGGACAACCGTCGAGCAGCGCGTGCAGGATGGTGACAGGCCCATCATTCCCGCCGATCAAGCACACCACTATCTGGCACCAACTTCCCTGACAACCGCAGACGGTACACTAGCTGGTGTTGCTCACCAACTGGGTGTGCAGCATCGCGAGCCAAGGGCGCTGGCCAAAGCGATCAACGACTGGACGTTTCGGGCCATGCACTATCAGTCCGGCATGACTACCGTGGCGACAACCGCAGCCGAAGCGCTGGCCATCGGCGCTGGGTTGTGTCAGGATTATGCGCATATCATGTTGGCGATCTGTCGCGCGGCCAGCTTACCAGCGCGCTATGTTTCAGGCCACCTGCTGGGCGAAGGGGGTTCACACGCCTGGGTAGAGGTTTTGCTGCCTGCCCAGCAAACAGGTGCGCTAGAAGCGTGGCCACTGGATCCGACCAATGATTGCGAGGCGCGCCACAAATACATTACCATCGCCGTTGGGCGCGACTACGCCGATGTCGCGCCGACCTCGGGCAGCTTTATCTCGTCTCACCCAGGCCGCTTGACCGTCAGCAAGCGCGCCGGGCTGACGACCGTAGAGTATGAAGACGGTCAAATTGTCCATTCACCAGCCGAAGAAGACGAGTAAAGTGGTACAGCCACAACAGGAACACAGAGAACACGGAGAAGGCACAGAGAGCACAGAGAAAAAACTCGATAGATTTCAAGTGGCGGCTATCCATCTGTATACGATTTTATGACTATTTCATCTCTAAGCTCAGCGACGATCTCTGTGAACTCTGTGTCTCCTTTGTGCTCTCTGTGTAACGTTTTTGCTTTTGTGTCATGTGAGCTACGCGGCACAGACAGCATCCTCGCCCAGCACTTTATCCAACGTCGCCACCAGCCGATCGGCATCTTGTTCGTCAAAGACCAGGGGTGGCTTCAACTTCAACACGTTGTGCAATGGCCCATCAGTGCTGATCAGAATGCCATGATCACGCATGCGCTCGGCCACATAAGATGCATGCGCCCCGGCCGGTGCTAATGTTGCACGATCCAACACCAATTCCACGCCGACAAATAACCCCAGCCCGCGCACATCACCAATGATCGAATGGCGCGCCATTAAGCCGCGCAACCCAGCCAGCAAGCGATTGCCCACCTGCAACGCGTGCGCCTGTAGCCCTTCCGCCTTGATCACATCGAGCACGGCTAGCCCAATCTCACACGAGACAGGGCTGCCGCCAAATGTGTTAAAGTACTCCATGCCATTGGCAAAAGCATCGGCAATCGCTGGCGTCGTCACTACCGCGCCAAGCGGGTGCCCGTTGCCGATTGGCTTGCCCATTGTGACAATATCCGGCACAACGCCCTGCGTTTCAAAGCCCCAAAAATGGCTGCCAACTCGGCCAAATCCGACCTGAACTTCGTCGGCAATGCAGACCCCGCCCGCTGCTCGCACATAGTTGAACGCGGTGGACAGATAACCGTCCGGCAGCACAATCTGTCCCCCACAGCCCAGCACAGATTCAGCGATAAAGGCGGCGATGCCCCGTCCTGCTCCCTGCACCTGCTGAACAATGGCGGCGACATCGGCGGCATAACGAGCGCCGCTTTCACTGCTCATCCCCTTGTAGATGCCGCGGTAGGGATCGGGCATGAGTGCAGTATGGACATAGGTCGGTGCGCCGCGCCCACCTGGACCATTAAACTTGTATGGGCTGATCTCGATCAACGAGGTCAAGTTGCCGTGATAGGCCGCATCAAGGCAGATTGTATCCGTCTGCCCCGTGTAGGTACGCGCCAGGCGTAGGGCTAGATCGTTGGCTTCGCTGCCTGAATTGACAAAAAAGCAAACGCTTAGCGGCTCCGGCAGGGTGGCGGTTAACTGTTGTGCATATTCGATAATGTTGTCGTGCAGATAGCGCGTGTTGGTATTGAGCACCGCCAATTGCCGCTGCCCGGCCCGTACCACATGCGGATGGCAGTGGCCCACATGGCAGACATTGTTGACAACATCCAGATAAGCAAGCCCTGCTTCGTCGTAGAGAAATTGTCGCCAGCCACGCACGATCTTCAGTGGCTTTTGGTACGATACGCTCAAGCTTTTGCCTAGCCGTTGGCGGCGAACGGCCAGGTTCTCGGCGGCAGGCAGTCCCTCCGCCGGGAAAGCAGTGGCCGGAATTTGTAAGATCAGGTTGGGATCGGGGCAAAGGCTCAGCCAGATCTCACGTTGGCTCGGTGCGGCGACACCATTGAAGTTGCCAGCCTCACCCAGCAGATCACAGATAATTTGAAAGTGCAGATGGGGCGGCCAATCGCCGTTGGTGGGGAAATTACCCATTGTCCCGATCTGCTCCCCCTGCTGGATCGGCTTCCCCGCATAGAGATCATCCAACGAATCCACGCTCAAATGCCCATAGAGGGTATAAAAGACAAGCTCCCCTCCTTCCTCACTTCCTGCCACGCGATGCGCCAACAAAATTACCGGGCCGTAGTCGTGATGCGCGGTGTTGTTAGCAAAGCTGTGGACGACACCGTCTAATGGCGCAAAAATGGGCGATCCGGCCGGCTGGAAGAGGTCGATGCCCAGATGTATGGTGCGCTGTTCGGGCAACTCCTCGCTGGGCGCCTGGAACTGCGCACCGGTGTAGACCTGGCGCGCTTCATTATAGCGGCCAATCCCGATGGCCGCGCCGGCCCGCTGCATACGTTGAAAGAGCGACGCCGTGAACGTCGGTGTGTCGCTGCGGTCGGGCAGTTCGCCCAACTCCAAGCTGCCCACGCTCCAGTCGAACACAAGTGTGGGTGCACTTTTTAGATTGACATCGACGACCCGGCCCAGATGCTGCGCATTGGCGCGCAGCCATTGCACTACCCCTGGCGCGGTTGGGCAGGGGGGCAAGCCAGCGGCATGGCGAAAGGCATAATGAGCCAGTTCCGATTTGAGCTCGGCCAGCTTTGCCAGCAACGCCCAGGCCGGTCGTTCGCTGATCGACAAATAATGGTTGTCTGGCTCCTGCGCCTGTTGATGCGCCGAGAGGCAGACGCTCATACAGAGCCGCATACAGATCAAGGGGAAGAGAACGGCTAATTCCGCTTCGGTTAGAGGATAGACGGCGTGATAGCCGCTGACCACCTGCGCGGCAGCCGTTACTGGGTCTGCCTTGTCCAACATGACATAGGCCGCGGCGATCGCCACTTCGTTAACCGTATAGGTGTGGACCATGTCCCCAAAGTCGATCACGCCAGCGATCACTTTGCTGCGGCCCAGCAACTCGCGCGCCGGATCGTCGCCGACAAGCACGTTATAATCATTGCCGTCGTTGTGAATCACGCCCGTGCGCAAATTTTTCAAACACGGGGCGACAGTCTGTTCAAAATGGGCGAGCAACTGTTCAACCAGCAAGCGCCGCGCCGGATCACTAATTTTGTCTTTGTGCTGGCGGATTACGGAGCTAGCGTGTTTCAGATCCCAGTGCAACGCCCTGTGTGTTGCCGGGTGGTCGAAGGTGCTGAGCGCTTTGTCCATGCCACCCAGATAAGCGCCCAGGTTGCGCAACAATTCGGGCGCGTGTGGCTTGACCAACGCCAATGGCTTGCCTGGCACAAAGGTCAACAGACGCACAAAGTGAGTGGCGCCGTTAACACCAGCCACGCGGGCAATCAATGCGCCGCTGGTCGTAGTCCAGACGCGGGGGCAGGGCACCTCTTCGGCTACAGCCGTGAGGTGGGCAATCGCTTTATTTTGAAAATCGAGCACAGCTTCTTGTTCTGCCGTGCCAGAGATCTTAAGCACGAATTCCTGACCAGCGCTAGCTTGAAGGTGAAAATTCTGGTCGCGTTCGCTAGGCAATTCTTGGGCGGTGGCAGTTAGGCCATAAAGTGTCTGTGCCAATTGGGCCGCCGCTTGGGTCGAAAGACAAGGGCGTAGATTAGGTGTTTGATTCGCAGTGATCATAAATTTCCAGAGTAGAGAGGTTGATACAAAAGCGCATTGCCCTGCTTACCCACCAGCTGGAGCACGCCCAGTTTGGCCAGGCAATAGGCCATCTTCTGCGCAATCGCGCGTGGCTGGGCGCTGGCCTTGGCCAGGTCGGCCGTGGTAAAGGGCGAGCCTAAACTGGGGGGCAACAAGCCAGCCAAATCCAATGGCGTGGCAAAGTGATATTCTGTTACCACCTGTAAAAGCCGCCGCTCCTGTGTGATCCAGGGCCGGCGTCGCCAGCGGAAATTTGGATTGGGACGGCGCATTTCTTCTTCATGAATCAAGAGCACATCCAGCGAGAAATTGGGGTGGAGCAAGAGGGTGGGGATATGCACCAGCTCTTGAAATAGGTGTTCGACTGCGCCGCGTTTGGGTGATTTGCGGCGCTGAAGCGGTTGATCAACAGCGTTGGCATCATCCGCTAGCTTGATAACCCATTTCTCTTGGGCAATCGGAAAGACGAGCTTAACCGGATGCTGGGTGATAAGTTTGGTCAGCTTGGGGCGAATGGCGGCAAAATTACGCGTCTGAAACTCGATCAGCAGATCACCGCGCACCAGATCGATGATATAGCCATCGACGGGGGTTTCGAATTGATCGCCCGGTTGCGCGTACCAAGCCTTCAGATCAAGGTGGAGTGATTTTTCGTTAAAAGTATTGATGCCCTGGGTTGTCATTGGTTGTAAAAGTGGGAAACAGGGAAACAAGGAAACAAGTCGTGTTCCCTGTCTACCTATCTACTTGTCTACCTATTTACCTGTCTATCTTCTGTTCGCACCCGCTCTGCCGGCCCGCTTGATGGCTGCTGCCAGGTTTGCAACTGCTGCTGAATGAATTCAACGACTTGTTTGTGTTCCTCGGCGCCGCGGCCTTGGATCTCAAGTGGTGCGCCAAAGGTCATCCGTACGGTTTTCGACGGATCAATGCGCCCCAACTCCTTGACTTTGGCGCCAATCCCCCAGGCGTCGGTCTGAACGGCAATCGGGATAACGGGTACGCCGGCGCGCTTGGCCAGTTTGATGCCAATCGTGTTGAACTGTTCGGGATCAAAGGTAACGGTGCGCGTGGTCTGCGGAAAGACAATCACCGAGCGGCCACGCGCCAGGGCTGCGGCACCTTCATCCAAGACCACCTTTAGATCTTCGCGAGGGTTTTTCCGATCCACGACAATTGGGTCACGCGAAAGCATAATATGTTTGAAGACCGGATACTCTACGATGCCACGCTTGACGATAAAGGTGCAATCTTTGTAGGGCTGGACCAGACCCGGCAAACAGATGGTCTCTAACGTGCTCATATGGTTGGCAATGAAGACGCAAGGACCGGCCACTGTTTCTAGCACCTTGATCCCTGTAATTTCGATTTGGACGCCGACTGTTTCCAGTGTCAGCATTGCGCCCAGGCTGCTGCGCCACCATTCTTCATCGCCATATTTGCCCTGTTTGGCCAGATTGCTGTAGCGAAAAACCTGCGCGATAAATTGACTATAGTAGAAGAGCGAAGGCAACAGGCGCGCCCCAAAAAAGATGCGGCGCGGCTGGGTGTAATAGCAGCCCTGTTCGTCGGTGATCGTTTGCATGCTACCTCTTGACTGTTTGAATAACCATCGGCTGTCTAGCCAATCATACTGCTTACAGCCTGGATCGTCAAGTCAGGGCTGGCAAATCCGTTAATCCAGCGCGATTTAGCTCATCAATGAAAAGTGTGCAAACCAGGGTTTTGTCTTTGCACAAATGGGTTTCAATCTTTCAGCTGATAAGCGGATTGGTTTTTAAAAAGTTCTGCTCTTTTCTTTTATACCTTACGTTTTTGAAAGGAATTTTCTCGGTGATATGTACGATCTCAATTCTTATCTCTACTCCATTCCGGCGGTGCGCATCCTGACCAGCGCTGGCGAACAGTTAAAACAATTTGTCGCCGATCACCTAGGCGAACAAATCAAAGCGAGCTTCACGCAGGGTACGGCAATTTTTGCCCCAGACTCGCGCGTACCGGTCGAAACTTAGGCGGCACAGAGGCCCTGCCGGGTGCCTGGCCATGGCAGGTGGCGCTTGTCAACCGTGCTGAGCCGGATGCTTTTGAAGGTCAGTTCTGTGGCGCTTCCTTGTTAACCCCCAACTGGGTGTTGACCGCGGCGCATTGTGTTACAAATGGCGCAGATGTCGTCCCCGCTGCCACACTCGACATTGTCGTCGGCCGGCATGCCCTCACGGAAACTGTTGGCCAGCGCCTGCCCGTTAGCCAGATCGTCGTCCATCCAGCTTGGGACTCTGCTACCTTTGACTTCGACCTGGCGCTGCTTCGTCTGCAGCAACCGGCCGTGTTTACTGGTGCGCTTGGGGTAGCCGGCGCGATCCAGCCCGTTACCCTAGCTGCGCCCGGCGAATTTGCTCTGCTCGCACCAGAACGGCTGGCGACGGTCACTGGTTGGGGAACGCGCACATCTAGCGCCTTAGACTTTCCGCATGCACTTTACCAAACGACGGTGCCTCTGGTTACACAGGAATTTTGTAGCGCCGCCTATCAAGCACTCGACCCGCTGGCAGAGATCACTGCAAACATGCTCTGTGCTGGCTATGTCGAAGGTGGGAAAGATTCCTGCCAGGGTGACAGCGGTGGGCCTTTGGTTGTCGATGACAATGGCATCTGGAAACAGGTGGGGATTGTTTCCTGGGGCAATGGCTGTGCGGAGCCGGGGACCCCGGGTGTTTACACCCGCTTGCTCCGTTTCTACGACTGGATCAAGGGTGATGGTACGCACACCTATACGAATCTCGCCTTCACTGTCCAAGCTGCCGATGGCACAACGCTGGTTATTGCCGGCGCAACGGTAACAACAATCGTGGCCGACCGCTCAGCGCGCCTCTATTTGCCGATCATTCGGCGGTAAATAATCCTGCGCTAGTTGGGTAATATCTCAGGTGATTGGATTAGCCCCAGTAACAGTCACCGCGACGCCGTAAAATGAAAGAGCTGCGACCGTTCTTGTTGACGGTCGCAGCTCTTTTATTTTACGGGCTTAATATCTGCCCTCCATAGGGCAGGGCTTACCTCACATCAAGGCTTCCCTGACCAGCTAAAAAGAATACCAAGAATATTCTTTCCCTAGTCCAGTTGAGCGTAAATAGCTAGACAGTGATGACTGTCCCACTGCCTCACTGTCTAGCTATTTACGCTCAACTGGACTAATTTTTCCTGGCGTCCTTAGACGTTCGGCGAGCTCAGTCGAGCTGCGGCTCTGCGTGAGATTCTCTATTTTTGTCGCACGCCTAACTAAAATTTGCTGAAATACAGACCAAGGTTTAGCCTGTAATACTACAAACCATCTTGCCCTACCCCATGTAAAAGCAGAGTAAGAAATCAAAGGTGAATCCATATGCCAAACCGTGTGCCGATTGCCCTTCTGGTTGATGATAGCTGTCCCTTTGTCCATGTTTACCGTTACCACTGGGAAGATGTGCATCTGAAAGCGCCGACAACCGATGATGGTCGTCCGCTGCTCGATAATATTCCTAATAGTTTTCTAGATCGTTTTTGCGATGTCGTGCAACGGCATGGTATGGCGGGTAAGTTTTCGATCATCCCGGCCCCGGCTGGGCGTGGTGATGTCGTGCGTGGGATCGAAGGCTTTGATCCTGCCGAGACGCGCGCCTGGCTGGACACCGCCCAGACGCGCCTCGGCCCGCGCTTTGATTTCTGTTCCGAGGGCTTGACGCACAATTTGACGGTCGATCTGAAGACAGGCGCTTTCCTGCCCATCGGTGAGCTTGAATGGTCGCACACCCAAGACCGCACCACCCTCACGCCTTATCTGATCCGCCAACTCGAGCTACTCCACGCGGCGGGGATCGATGTCACTGGCAACACCAGTTGTTGGACTTTTGGTCAGAAAGTGGAAGCTGAATATATTGCCGCGCTGGTGGCCGCGCAAAAGGCCGTCTACCAGCGCGATTTTTCGTGGTACTTTCTGCACATTTGGCACCGCTTTCCTGAGAGCCGGCCCTACATCGCCTATGCACGCGGCGGGACGACGCTGGTTTCAATCAACTCGACAGTGGACGATTTCTTTTGGGCGACCATCAACAGCCCCCGCACCGACCAAGAATACATCGAGTCGATTACCGATCGGTTGTTGACGGCGGATGGGCAAGCGGGCGGCATTCGCGATGTGCTCAATGCTGGCGGATGGCCGATCTTGATGAATCATTGGCAATCCTTTTTCTCGAATGGCCTGGAAACTGGGCTTGCCGTGCTCGATCTGCTGGGCGAACGCATTAGCAATACCCTGGCCGACGAAGTGGAGTGGATGAGTTGTTTGGAAATTGCGCAACGGGCGGTATTGGAAAAGTAAAGTAATTGGTAAATAGTAATTGGTAATTGCTGAACAGCCCGTGTCGCTTAGGAATTACCACTTACTATTTACCACTCACCACACCTCCTCCCAAACGGTGTGATAGGCGCCGATGCTGTCGAAGTAGGCGAGCAGATTGGTGTAAAAAGGATCGCCACCAATCGTCGCGCTGTCGCCGATGACGATCAGCTTGCGGCGGGCGCGTGTTAATGCCACATTCATGCGTCGCGTGTCAGCGAGAAAACCGATCTCGCCGTCCGCGTTCGACCGCACCAACGAGATGATTACTGCTTCATTCTCGCGGCCCTGGAAGCCATCGATGCTGCCAATTTCCACGCCCTGTTCCACCTGCACAGACAGTTGCTCGCGCAGTAGACGCACCTGTGCGGCATAGGGTGAGATGATGGCAATGGCAGTCGCGTCCACTCCGGCCGCGAGCAATTCATCCGTTTTGAGCTGCACAAGGTCTGCTTCCCCAGCGTTGGATCGGCTCTCACCATCGGGTTCTAACGCTTCTTGATAATCGGCGCCCGCCGTGTCAATAAAGTGGACCGGCGTGCTGGTCAAGTCAGTCGTCTGTACGCCGGGCAACATACAGAGCAGATGAGTGGCTACACTGGGATCAGGAATCAAAGTGTCGTGATAAAACGCCTGCGACGAGAAACGCATAATCTGCTCGTGCATCCGGTATTGCACATCCAGTTGGCGGGCGAGTGGTGTGGCACCTGGTGTAGTTATCATCAGACGTTCCAATAGGCTCACGGCTAGCCCACCCACCCTCGCTGGTTTGGAGACCACAGTGGGTGGCAATTGCCAAGGGTCACCGGCTAGCACCAGACGTTGACTGTAACGCAAGGGAATCCAGCAGTCTGGTTCCGTGCTTTGTGCCGCCTCATCAATCAAGCACAGATCGAATTGTTGATCACCCAGCAACCGCTCATCCAACCCGGTCAGGGTGGCACAGACCACGCGCGCCGCGCCGAAAATCCGAGCTACGAGCTGTGTCTCGATGCGTCGCGCATCGGCCAACATCGCTTTGGCCTCCTGCCGCAGATCGCGCCGTTCGCCGGGCGCGGGTTTAGCGCGCCGGTACTTGGCGGCTTGGGCGCGCAGCGCATGCGCCTCCTTGTGCAGTTTGCGCACCAGCTTCATATCTGGGTGATTTTCTCCCAACAGTTCTAATGTCTGGTCGCGCAGCGCCGGTAGCACGCGCGCCGGGTGGCCGATGCGCACAACGGGATTGCCGCTGGCAAGTTCCGCGGCGCCCAGCAGACGCTCGAACATGTTGTCGACGGCCAAATTGCTGGGCGCACAAGCGAGCACCCGCTCGCCACGTTGCACCGCTTGTCGGATCAACTCGACCACCGCCGTTGTCTTGCCTGTGCCCGGCGGCCCGTGGATGATGGCCACATCCTGCGCCGCTAAGGCGTGCGCCACCGCGATCTGTTGTGATGGATTGATGGCGGGCTGAAATGCAGTCCAGGTTGGAATGGGCTGAAAACGCGACGGCCTTTCCCCAAGCAGCACGGCGCGCAATTCGGCCAATCGACTACTGTGAGCGCTGTCGGCCAATGCGAGCGCCGCATGGGCTCGCCGCCGTGCAATCTCATCACCGGCCAGATCGAGACGAAAGCTTGGGCGCTCGTTTTCCGCTTCGGGCCAGTCGCTCAAGGCAACCTGAATCACATCGCGTCGCAACAGGCTGACGACTCCCCGCCAGCGCTTATTCTCTGTGCTGTTTTCTTCGCTTAGCTGCACGGGCGATCCGACACGTAGGCGCGTCCAGGGTAGATTGGCCTGTTGGTTGCGTTTGCCCAACATTACCAGCCAGCGACCACCGAGCCCGGCAAATTCGTCCTGAATCACCAGTTGAATCAGCGTGTTGCCGGTATGTTCGGCCGCCGTCGGCGAGATGCGTTGAAAGCGCTGTTGTAGTTGTTCACTTTCAGCCTCGGACTCCAAGGCCATGAACCGCGCCAGGTGGCGGAAGTGAGCGTGGTGCAGAGTGGATGTAGTCATAGAGATTTACGATTTTTGATTGACGAAGTACCGTGATCAGTGATGATGTTCGATAAATCGTAAATCAAAAATCGTAAATCGAGAATTAAGCCGAGGGTTAAAAAAACTCCGCTAGCAATTGCCAGCGGAGTGGTGATATGCAATGGAGGGTACTAGATTATCCGAGCCTACGGCCTTCAACGGGTATGAGCCGGATCTGCCGCCTGGGCTTGAGCGCAGCATGCTTGCGTTCCAAACGGCGTACGACGCTCCCCATCGCGGGGCTATTCACCGGGCGGGCACTGCGGGCGGCCACAACCCAGGCGGCGTAGAGCACAAGCGGCATAAAAAGTGCGCCCACCAAATAACTGGTTATCACTATCCACAGGATCGACATTTGTTTATCTCCCTTCGCTGTGTGGTTGAAATGTTTATTCTGCTGCCGATGCGAACTGACCAGCAACGATAAGAAGCAGCGATGTGGTCATGGCCTAGGATAGCAGAAAATTTTCCGTCACACACGCCCTTTTGGCGACTGGCTCACTACAAGAGGCAGATCGTTTGCCTACGATTAACTTACTGCATCTAGACTGAACTTGTCTATAGACCTACGCAGCACCTGGGTCCTAGCGCAAAATCAGTTGGAGACCCGTGATAAAAAGCAAGACATAGACGATGCGATGAAACCAGTAGTCAGTAAAATGGCGGTTCATGTAGATGCCCAGGCGCACACCGATGTAGGCCATCGGGGCCAGCAGGAGGATGGTGGTCAGGTTACCAATTCGTAGCAGACCCAAATAGCTGTAAGGAATGAGCTTGATCAGATTCATGATCGCATAGAGCAACACCGTCGTGCCGACAAAACGTTCGCGCGGCATGGCTTGGGGCAGAAGGTAGATATTGGCAAAGGGGCTACCGGCATGGACCAACGTCGAGGTGAAACCGGCCCCCGTGCCCAACAAGAAGCCGATCGGCGCGGGCAGGCGGCGCTGGCCCAACGCACCAAAGATCAGGGCGCGGGTAAGTTGAAAGAGAATAAAGCCCAGCACCAAAAT
>Ga0105046_10011289_pt1 | contig 13899 bp, 11 predicted proteins | sample MAT03_FD_78385 | JGI IMG/M metagenome (GOLD analysis project Ga0105046, IMG submission 78385) | Freshwater microbial communities from Lake Fryxell liftoff mats and glacier meltwater in Antarctica - MAT-03 (megahit assembly) | ecosystem: Environmental > Aquatic > Freshwater > Ice > Liftoff... | reverse complement strand
CGTCACGAATGAGCCTCGACACGATTCGTGTCTACGCCGTCACCAAATTGGGTTGGATTAAGCAGCAACAGCGGAAACTCAAAGGTCAAGAACGCGAAACACAGCGCGAGTATCTGGACCGTGAGAGCCACTACGTCTGGGGCAAGCGGTACCTGCTCACGGTCTGCGAAAGCGACGAAGCGCCCTCCGTCGAATTGAAACACAGCCGCATGGTTTTGCGGGTGCGCCCCGGAACGGATCAGGAGAAACGACAGGCAATCGTGGAAGAATGGTATCGGAATCAAGTGAAGCAGGCCGTACCCCCGTTACTCGCCAAGTGGGAGTCGCGTCTCGGCGTTAAGGTCGAGCGATTCTTCGTACAGCGGATGAAAACCAAATGGGGAAGCTGCAATCACGCCGACCACCGGATTCGGCTCAACACTGAACTTGCCAAGAAGCCGATGCAATGTCTCGAATACATCCTCGTCCACGAACTCACCCATCTGGTCGAGCGCCATCATAACGAGCGCTTCATCGCGCTCATGGACGAGCAACTACCGCAATGGCGCTTGCACCGGCAGGAGTTGAACGCTGCGCCATTAGCCCATGAGAGCTGGAGCTACTGATGGGAGATTACTTCGGTACTTCACAATTGGCAGCAACGGGACAGGAGCGGCTGGTGGCGCGACAGCGGGAGGCGTTACGCCAAGCCGACCACCTCTTCCAAACCCTCCTCCACCAAACGTTCACGGAAGGGCTGTGAGTGATGGCTGCCGAGACGCAATCCGGTGAGGTTCGATTCGCTGATGCTCGACAGGAGCGGATACACCGTAGGTTGCTTCTGGTTGGAAATGGTCCTGCCGGTTTTTTCGTGGATGCCTGCCACATCATGTCATCGCCGCAGAGCTTCGGGGCAGCAACTCACTTGGTTTCCCATTCATTGCGGGAAATTGAGAGTGGTCTGCGGGATGTGTTAGAGCCGCTGGCGGTGACTGAGAAGAAGGAGCGCTCCGGGCCAGGCGGCGACAAACACCGTCCCGAAGTGGTGGCGATCCTGCGCGCTATGGGACTTTCTGAAGGAGATGCAATTTCACTGAAGTGGTTAGGATTGATTGGCCGCGACAACGCCTACGGGCTGCATGCGCGGGCTCACCGGAACTCGTTGGCTTCGCCGCGAAAGGTGGACGAGGACTTCCTGCGATTCTGGAACGACATCCAAGAGGTGCTGAATCAGGTACTCGAACGATACGAATCCCGGTACTTGGAAACGATCAAGGTTCTTGACCGGCTTCTCGCAAAGGCGAACCCAACCACAGGTGATGTGGACAGCCTGAAAAACCATGTTCCAAACACTCCGGTGTGCCGTGGCTATTTCTTCAGGCGACTCACGCATCTGCGATGGCTTCCACTGTTGCTCGGGGAAGGTTTCTTCCGAACGCCTCCAGAAGCGATTCGTGATCCGGTAAACCAGACTGTGAGTTTCCCATATTGGCCTGAATCGCAGTTTCTCGCTCGCGTGGCAAAGGATGATCCGCAAGGCGTTCTTGCCGTTGCCTTGGAAATCGAAACCGAGAACCCGCTGGTTCACAGTGATCTTGTCAACGCCGCCCTGCTGCTGCCGGGTGAAACGTCGGCACGCTTGGCGGAGCGAGAAGCCCTTTGGGTCGAACAACGTTCCGACCTGCACTTCGGTTCAGCTCTGGACTTGGGGAAACTTGTCAGCCACTTGGCGAAGGAGAGCCAAGCGAAAGCAGCTTTGAGTCTCGCCGCCACGCTCTTGGCCGTGTTACCGGACACAAGCACGCCGGAGCAGCGGCACATTAACGAGGCTTTCTCCAAGCCGCTTGAGCCTCGGATTCGGATGGATGCGTGGGAATACGGCGAGATTCTCAAGAAGCATGTACCCGATTTGCTGGAGGCTGCGCCTGACAAAACGTTTACACTGCTGTGCGACCTGCTCGAAAAGGCGGTCGAGTATTCAACCAAGCCAGAGCGACGGGATGCCAAAGAAGACCTGTCGTTCATCTGGCATCCGGCAATCGAGGAACACGAACAAAACATGAAGTATGACCAGCCGCAAGATTCGCTGGTTGATGCCGTTCGTGATACCGGCGAGAAGTTGGTGAGTGAGGACACGGTGCAGTTGCCGTTCATGGTAGACGGCCTTGAAGGGCGCGGGTGGACGGTCTTCAAGCGGATTGCGCTTCATCTGCTGAGAGTTTTTCCCGACAAGGCCGGCAATCTTGTGGCAGCGCGGCTCACAAACCACGATTACTACGAGACCAGCGAACTGCGTCATGAATATACGCTCCTTTCGCGCGATTGTTTCGGTCGTCTTCAGGCTGAGCAGAAACAGGTCATCTTGGGCTGGATCGATGCCATCGCCGTCGATGCTGAGGAAGAACGCGAGGCACACCGCCGCTTCATGGGCAGCGAACCGCCACCTGAAACAATCCACCCAGACCGGACTGCGAAGATCCGGAAGCTGCAACGGCTTCAGCCAATTCGTGACTCACTACCTGATGACTGGAAAGCCAAGTACGACCAATGGGTACGAGACGTGGGTCACGAGCCCGAACATCCGGAGTTTGTATCGTACCATTCATCGTGGACCGGGCCGACCAGCCCGAAGTCCTCCGCCGACTTGAAGCAGATGACAGCCGACCAGGTTGTTCGGTATCTGAAGGAATGGAAAGCACCAGGTGGGCATCGTGATCCGTCGCCGGAGGGTTTGGGCCGGTCGCTGACCGAGGCAGTCGCAGCCGAACCGGTCAAGTTCGCAGCAGTGGCGAACTTGTTCAAAGAGGTTGACCCAATCTATGTGAGTGGCTTCATGTCCGGGTTGCGTGAAGTCGTTGCTAACCATAAGCAGGCACTTCCGTGGGAAAACGTCCTCAGCCTTTGCGAATGGGTTGTGGCACAGCCGCGCGAGATACCGGGGCGGAAATCCGACTACGACTCGGATACCGGTTGGGGATGGTCACGCAATGCAATCGCAGGCCTCCTAGACTTGGGGATGACTGAGGGCGTGGCCGAGATTCCCTTCAGTTGCCGGGAAACCGTGTGGCGAACTATCGAACCGATTACTGACGACCCCGATCCAACGGTTGAAGCTGAAGCTCGGTACGGTGGCGATCCGCTGACCTACTCGATCAATACCACTCGCGGACACGCCATGTATGCCGCCGTCGGCTTTGGGATATGGGTGCGCCGTCACTTGGAGAAGACCGGGCAGGCGTGGCGCGGACTCGATGAGATTCCGTCGTTGCGAAAGGTCTTGAACGCACACCTTGAGCCCCAAGAGCACTCCTTGGCGATTCGGTCGGTCTATGGTCGTCACTTCTCATGGCTTAGGCGGATCGATCAAGCCTGGCTGCATGAAAACGTCGAGAGGATTTTTCCGCTGTCGAACGACAAGCGGGGGCATTTCAACGCCGCTTGGGATGCTTACGTGGTAAGCAACTGGCCGACGAAGGACGGATTCAAAGTGCTGGATAAGGCATATCGGTTGGCGATTCGAGAACTGTCTGAGCCGAACGAAGAACGCCGGAAGTTTTCTGACCCAAACCAGCGGCTCGCGTCCCACATGATGCTCGTTTACGGGCGGGGAGAAATCGAACTTGATCACAATCTGCTAGGTGAGTTTTTCGAGAAGGCGCCGGATGCGGTGCGTGCTGAAGCAATGGCGTTCGTTGGTCGTTCATTGAAGGAGCAACCCCAACAAGAATCGGAAGCGATACGCAGACTATTCGTGAAGTTGTGGGAGCGGCGCTTAGCCCATGCCCAACAAGGGGGACGTGTTGACCAATGTGAAGCCGAACTGGCGGCGTTTGGATGGTGGTTCGCTTCTGGGAAGTTCGAGAACGATTGGGCGATGGCGCAGCTGATAGCGGTGTTGCGTCTGGTCAATAAAGCCGCACCGGACCGCCTCGTCATGGATCGGCTTGTGGAAACCGCTGCGCCAATGCCTGAGCAGACGGTCGAGTGTCTTGGTTTGATGATCGAAGGCAATCAAGACTACTGGAAGTTCTACAGTTGGCGGGACGAAATACGGAAGATTCTCCGCACAGCCATCCAAAGCGGCAACTTAACGGCCCGCGATAAAGCCATTGAACTTGTCAACCGGCTCGGAGCAATGGGCCACTTCGAATACCGAGATCTATTAACCTCTACCGGCATCGCGCGTGAATCCACACAATGAGGAAAGATCATGGCAACATACCTACCCACATGGAACCCTAGAAAATGGGATTGGAACGATCTACAGGAACATCTGGATTCATTGGCGCAAGGCAAGGTCGTACAGACTCGGTGGAGTTGCGGGGCAAGGAAACGCATCGAGGTTGGGGCGCGAGTATTTCTACACCGTCAAGGCCACAGCTTCCGGGAATGATGGGATCCGGCTGGATTACAAAAGGGTCTTACAATTCTCCACACTGGGAGTCCGAGAAGCGTCGGAAAGGTGAAAGGTGCTGGCGCGTTCGCGTTGAGTGGGACGTACTTTTATTGCCGGAACTAGCTTTATCTCGATCTGCAATACTGAAAGGCAAGGTTAGCGCCAATCTACTCAATACGCAGATGAGTGGTGTTGACATTTCTTCGACAGACTCAACCCGTCTCGAACACTTATGGGCAGTGCACTTGAAGCGACCGATACCGGTTGCGGCTTTGGCACAGGCCAGCACGTCCGCAGAGGAAGGCAAGCCTATCGAGTACACTGGTTATCGTCGCAGTCGTGACCGCCGCTTGCGCAATCAAGCAATGGACGCATCGAAAGGAATTTGCGCGGCCTGCGATACAAACTACTCACAGACACTAGAGGGGATGGGAATGCGGGTGCTACAAGTGCATCACAAGAAGCAACTTGGGTGGAAGAGCACGCCTAAACTTACCAAGAGTTCAGACCTTGCGGTGGTATGTGCGAACTGCCACATGCTGATACACATGAATCCCAAGAAGGCACTAAGCATTGATAAACTCCGAGTGATGCTCAAGAACCAGTAAACGGCCGGATCGATGAGCGCATTCTCCCGCTACATCGGCATCGACTATTCCGGTGCCAAGACGCCGATGGACAGCCTGTCGGGGCTGCGGGTTTATTCGGCTGTTGGTAATGAGCCGGCTACGGAAATCCAGCCACCTCCTAGCCCAAGGAAGTATTGGACGCGTCGCGGCCTGGCTGAATGGCTGATGGCGGCCCTGCATGAGCCTACACCAACCGTCGTCGGTATCGACCCTGCGTTCTCCTTCCCGCTGGCGTACTTCGAGCGCCACAGCCTGCCGCTGAATTGGGATGTGTTTCTCGACGATTTCTGCGGCCACTGGCCGACGGATCAGGATAACATCTACGTGGATTTCGTCCGCGATGGCCTGGTCGGTAATGGAGCGGCTCGTACCGGCGAAACCAAATGGCGCCGCGTGGCCGAACTTCGCGCACGGACAGCCAAATCCGTCTTTCATTTCGACGTGCAAGGCTCCGTAGCCAAATCCACACACTCGGGCATCCCGTGTTTGCGGCGTATTCGACGTGAACTCGGCACGTCTGTCCACTTCTGGCCTTTTGACGGGTGGATACCGCCATCTAACCACCATGTGATCGCGGAGACAAGTTACATTCAAGTTAATCCCCATGAATGAAGTCATCAAGCGGCGCTGGCTGGGAAAACTGACACGGCTGAATCCCGCCGCCGGGCGTGGGGCGTGCAGGGGGAAGCGCCGCACAAACTGTTGCTCCTTGCGTTGATTGATTTGGCCGAGACCGGCGAACTCGCGACCCGGTCGGTCACCCGCAGTCCGGGGCTGGTGCTCCGGTTTTGCACCTACGGCATCATCGTTGCGAATCGATGTCCAACCCGGTTGGACATCAAGATGCCGTTCTACTAGCATCGTCGTCGTGAACCAGCCCCAAGACCAAGCGCTTGCGAAGATCTGCACAAACTGTCCGGTCTGCCGACGGGCGCGACGCAAGCAACGCGGCCTCGCGTACGGGCTGGTGAAGAAAGTCGAGGGCGCTGTCTGTCCGTTCGGAAAGTCGTATGCGCGGGTCACCGGCCGCAAACCGCACGAACCGGTGCCAACCGGATGACTGAACCGGCCCCAATTCCAAACGACTTCACAGCCCTACGGGTTCTCGGTCGCAGCGGGCTGACTGTTGGACGACTGGGACTTGGCTCCTCATACGGCGCGCCGGCCCGCGCCTACGAAGCGGCATTCGAGCGCGGTTGTAACTATTTCTACTGGGGCAGTGCCCGTCGCAATGGAATGGGCGATGCGCTTCGTCATCTAGCCGATCAGCATCGCGAGAAGATGGTGGTAGTGTTGCAATCGTATTCTCGGAATGGCACGATGCTTGGATACGGGATCGAGTCCGGTCTGCGCCGTCTGAAACTGGATTACGCAGACCTCCTGCTGCTGGGTTGGCACAACACACCACTGTCGCCACGGCTGATGGAAGCGGCCTTGCGGTTGAGACAAGTCGGCCGCGTTCGGCACATCGCCGTGTCTTGTCACAACCGGCCGATATTCCAGCAATTCGCCCGAGACGCTCGACTCCAAGTGCTGATGATGCGGTACAATGCTGCGCATCGAGGAGTCGAACAGGAAGTGTTTCCGTATATCGAGCGCCAGGGCGAAGCGCCTCCCGGGGTTGTCTGCTACACCGCCACCCGCTGGGGTACGCTAATTGATCCCAAGAACACGCCGTCGGGACTTCGCACCCCTACGGCAGCTGACTGCTACCGTTTTGTGCTCTCCAATCCACGTGCGGATGTTTGCCTGACTGGTCCAGCGACGACGGAGCAGCTGGAAGCCAATCTCAAGGCGCTGGAACTCGGCCCGATGTCGGAGGAGGAACTGCGGTGGATGCGCACGGTTGGCGACAATGTCCATAGGCTCACCGCACGGGGTTCCATCAATCCGTTTATGCAGCGGGAGCAATGATCCATGATGAAACCAATCGAACGCCATCGCGGCAGTCTGCTGACCCGATTTTCCAATCTTTCGCATTGATCAAATCCACCGCAGCGCGGCCGTGATCCAGATCATCCCTTCGGTATCCCGTCCGCAGTAGTCTTCCAGTTGTTGACGGACCCGACGCTGTTCCGCGGCCGTCACATCCCCGAATGTTACGCGCAAGAACTCATTGGAGGCTGTTCCGCCTTCCTGAATTTCCAACCCATCGTAACCCTTGCCGGTCAGCGCCGGTAACACCGCCTTCATCGAGGCACTGCCATGCTGATCGGGATGGTAGTAGTCGAATGACCGGAACGGCCCCAACAAATCGACAATCCGCCCCTCAACGGCTTTCACCCATGACGCGAATTTCGGCATCGCCTCGCAGCACTCGTCGAGTCGGCCCAGTTCAAACGACGCGTTGTAAGCCACGATGGAGCCGGTACGAGCAAGGGCATCTTTCAACTTGAGCATGAACGCCGGTCGCGGATCGACACGCCCTTCCGCCAGAAAACTAAAGTGCTCCGGCTTGGCTCCGGGAGCGCGGACGGTATGCAAACTGAATTGAAACGGCACCTGTTGGTAGGGATGCAACCCATCGAACAACGGAATCGCCGTGTTGACTGTTTCAAAATCCAGATAACTGACAGGGTATTCGAGCTGCGCCAGAAACTTGGCGATAGCCTTTTTGTTGATGTACGGCTTACCGGAGATGGCGGACTGCTTCTGAATCCCCTGATTGGCCGTCAGCTTGAAATCATCGGGGATCTCGGCCAGCGAGGTGACGCCCTGTTCGAGCAGATCGAAGCCCTTCTTCCCACCCCGATACAAATCGAAGACGCTATGCGATGGCAGGAATTTCCAGCAATGGTCAATCAGGGCGCAGGAATACGGATCATTGCAATGCGGGCCGATTGGGATGTCGGGATTCTTGCGCTGTCGGATGACCTTGAACATATCGTCGAGTTTATCCGTGACCAATTGCGCGAGGTTGGCGGCCTGATCCGTCACATCCGCCATGGTGAAAAACTTCTTCGGATCAATCTCGCCCTGCCGAACGAACTCCGAATTGATGTGCATCAGGTAAATGTTCCGGATTTGCAGTCCGTGGCTCAACAAGATCCATGTCTGAAATCCCAAATCATCGAGATGAACATCTTTGACGCTCGTCGTGGACTTGACCTCAATGAGATCCCACGCATTCTGCGGGGCCGGACGGAGGATGTCGGTACGGCAATAGCCACCGGCGGCCGAGAACGCCGCCTCGAACAATGGCTTGCGGAGTTTGAGCGCCGGTGGGGTCAGCCGGATCGTTTCGGCGAGATCAAGGACGCCAGCGCCGACCTCAATGCCCTCGGGGAACATCTGCTTGGCGAGAGCCCCGACGTCATGTCCCTGCTCGAAGATGGCTTGGGTTGCGGCGTCGGGCTCTGGAATCAGCTCCTTGGCGTTGTAGGCGTGCCAGAGGAGTTTGGGGCATTGAAGCCCCCCGAGAAACTTGGACTTGGAAATGTATGGGGAACGGCTCATTCGGGGCAGCGGTCGATTCTGGCGACACGGTATTCTGCGTCCACCACTCATGCCAGCAGAAATAGAACACTGTGGAGGATTGTATGAAGAGCACGAAGAAAAAGTTGTATAATCCCTTACGACAGCGACGGGCTAACAACAGGCGTCGGGACGGAGAAGGCTCGCGGGAGTTGTTGCCTCCGCCCATACAAGTAAAGCTCCCCGGCAGGTGTCGCCGTCGTCATTTTCGTGATTGATCCTGTGAAAACCGTGCGTCATTACCGCCCATGAAGATTCTCACGGCCGGTAAAACCAGTTCCAAACGCGCCGCACTATTGGTCGCCCGCGAACTTGGGCTTCCGGCTGAAGGGCGTTGTTGCAAGACTCAGTCCCACCTTCGTTCCAGCCAACGCAACATCAAGGCGGCGGATGGGACGATCCACTTGAGTTGGTCGCGAGTGCCGCACTCGCAGTCCCCGACCATGCCGGCGATTCTCCATTAGCCAAAACCCTCGATGGGAGTTGCCGTGTGTCATCGACAAAACATCGTCGCGACCGAATCAAAATACTGCATGTCACCGGCCCTGTTTCTTTTTCACGAGCCAGGGGATTTCTCCGGGCGGTTTTGAAGAACGAGGCGGGGGTGTAAAGGTCTGGGACACCCTCCCGAGATTCCAATTTGGTTTCAAGGGGTACTGGGGGGGGGCATGTCTCCCAGCCGGATTACTGCACGTCAGTTCACTCGTTATCGCCAAACTCTGAACCGAACCTGCAAGAACTCTGAACAGAAAACCCCCTCGGCAAATCGAAAATGCCCTAAAACTCTGAACACATCTGGTTTCCCGGGGCATCAACTCTGAACGATTGGAAGGGAACTCTGAACAGAAGGCGTGTTCTGTTCAAAGTTTTAGGGGCGCTACCGGGCGCAGGCGGGAGAACGGGAGGACGACGGACGCTTGAGTGCGGTTCCGGCGGAAAAGATCAGGGGGCTACCGTCAACTCAACGTCGTCGGGTACTGCATCCAGCTCCGCCAACGTCATCCGCCCAGGCTGGGGGTTGCGCGAGGGCCGCATCGTCTGTCGGGCCAGTTGGTCCATCGCCTTCATGCTCTCGCGGGTTTTCTCATCAACCACGTCGGCATAAACTGTCGTCGTGGTGATCCGGGCATGACCCAACGCTTTCTGAACAACCCGCAGATTGCCGCCCGAGGCTTCGAGCAGCATCGTTCCGAACGAGTGGCGAGCATCATGCACCCGATGCTCCGGGCAGTATGCCTTCCAGCGATACCAAATGGCTCCCCGACTCATCTTCTCGGAACGTTGGCTGCGGAATAAATAGGCGTCGGGGTTCAATTCCCCCTGTTGGGCTTTCCAGCGGATATACCAGCGCAGGCACTTCTTCAAATGATCGCCGATCTTGACGACCCGCTGCTTGCCACCTTTGCCACGGCGCACCAGCAGTTCAGCGCGACCGTAACCAATAAAGCAGTCCGTGACCTTGAGTGCGGCCAGCTCGCTGACGCGCAGGCCGGAGTAAATCGCCAAGTTGATGATGAGCCAATCGCGAATGGATTGGTGCTGCCCTTTGGCGACGCCGAGGGAGCGCAATTCTTCCGCCTTCCGCAAGAGCTTCCCCAGTTCTTCTTTCGACAGGTATCGATCTGGCTGGAGCACCCATTCTTTCATGCGCCGACCTCCGGTATAAGTTTCCTCAGCGACCGTGCTCGCCCGGCCGATCGTATGACGAAGGCGACGGAACGGGCGCGGGAATGTGTTTGACCGTGTTGATGCTGATGTCGGCACCGGCGCGGGCCTTGATCGAGTTGATGGCCCCTTGCACGCTCGTGTCGGTAAAACTCTCGGTCACGTAGCCTGCTCGGGGGTTGTAGTAGCGGACTTCGATTCGGTCGCCATTCATGTTGCTGATTCCTCCCTGGTTGGTTTGGTCTCAAATTGTTTGCGGGTCTTCTCCGTCGCCACTCGTCCCCGGGGTGTCCGCTGAATGAATCCCTGCCGGAGCAGGAACGGCTCAACGCTTTCCGCCAAGGTCTCCGTGCTTTCCCCAATGGCAGAAGCCAGCGTCTCGACACCCATGGGTTCCTCGGCTTCGATCAGCCGTTGCAGATATTCCCGGTCTGTTCGGGTCATGCCGTTGCCGTCGACGCCCTTCAACTCGAAGGCGGCATTCAAGGCGTCCATCGTGGCGATGCCGCCATCGGCTTGGACGTAATCCCGATACCACATCAAATTGCCCATCGCCATCCGGGCCGTCCCCCGCGAGCGCACGGCAATCTGCATTGCAACCTCAGCGCCCAAATCAAACGCCAATTTGGTCGCGGCATTCGCGACGATCTGTTGCAGTTCTGCATCGCTGTACGGTTCGAGTTCGATGATTTGGCGGAACCGACTACGCAAGGGCGCGGTCGTCAGACCGAGGAGCGTGGTTGCGCCAATCAAAGTAAATGCGGGTAGCTGATGCGCTTTGCGGGACTTCTCGCTGCCACGGATGCCGAGTTGCTTCATCAGGTCGTCGAAGCCCGCCTCCGCCGTGGTGATGACGCGGTCTTCCATCGCGGGATACAGGATTTCTTCCAGCTTGCGCGGGAGGGCATGGATCTCGTCGATGAAGAGGACATCGTTCGCTTTCAACTCCATCAGTTGCGCCGTCATCTCGGTCGCGTTCTTGAGTGACGAGCCGACCATCTCGATCAGCCGGCCGCCCATCTCGCTGGCGACAATGCGAGCCAACGTCGTCTTGCCGAGCCCGGGCTGACCACTCATCAGTAAATGGGGCACCGGCTCGCCGCGCTTCCGTGCCGCAGCGATCAGGACGTTGAGAATCCGCCGGGCGTTTTGCTGGCCGACGAACTCGCTCAACGATGATGGTCGGATGACACTCATGCGCGTTTGAGTTCCTCAACTCGATGCCCCGCGCTGGTAATCGCCGCCAACCGTTGCACCACTGACGCGGTCGAGGTCGGCAGCAGGGGTTGTCCCTCGGCTTCCAGTTTTTCAAAATCCTTCCGCTCCAGAATCGGCGCTTCGAGTTGCAAGCCGCTCCCGCCGGTGGCGTCTTTCAACGCGCCGCCGAACGCCGCGATGAAGGCGTCCCATTGCCCGATTTCTTTCACCAGCGCTTCGAGGTCGCGGGTTTTCCAGTAGCCGCTTTCGTCGTTGCACTCGACGGCGAAGCCGAGTTTCTTCGCGGCGTCCAACATCGCGACGACGCTCAGGTGACAACGTAGGAAATTCTCAATCCCCCCGCACTCCGGCGAGTTGGCATACTGAGTTTTACAAAAGCTGCCCCAAGTCCACTGCCCGTCGCCGACCGGCAGGCGATGATTCTTCCCTGACCACTTGTTCGGAATGATCGTCGATTTGGGAAAACGGCACAGGCCGACGTTGGCTTGCTCGCAACCTTCGCCGGGCCACGACGAGAAACCGACGATCTGCTGGGGCAGGATGTTGTGCGAGTAGGTTCCATTCTCGAACCCTTCGACGCGGAAAGGTTTTCCGCCCCGGTCATACTTATAATTCACGTACGTGTCCGACTGGATCAAAAACCAGCGGTTTGGATGTTCGCGGGGCAGATGCTCGAAATTGCATGCCTCATCCTTGAACTCAACCAGCTCGCCCACTTCTTTGAATGGGAGGTCGAGGCAGGCTTGGCGCAACGCGCCCAACTTTTGCCGGACATCGGGCAACAGGGTCTTTGGGGGAAGCGAAAGGCGATAGTGAATTGTCAGACCCATAATTCTCCTCGGTGCTGGGTGTTTGTCAGGGTTTGTTTCAACGAAACCATGATAGCAGGTTTGGTGGGGTTTGTAAAGTCGCAACAGTCACATCATCAGTGTGTTATAGGTATTGCGGCACTCGATGATTTCAGGCGACCAAGCCCGCAATTGAGTGCGGAAACCGCCCCTTTCGCCAGTCTTAATCGCTCCATTTGGCTGGGTGCTCCCGCCTTATGTTTCGTCACGCTGTTTATACTGCAACTGGCTGAGCCGACATTCATCGAGGCGCACATCGTCACGCGGCCCCAAATAGAAGGGCTGGTTGAGTTTGTTGCTCCCATGCTCCGCGTAGAGGTAGCGAATTTCGACGACAGCATCTTTGGCGGGGACTTCCTTGTTGGCTGGAATTGCGCACTTGCCGACCCCGACGCGCTGCCGTCCGTCCAAAAGCGCGAGGGCGATGCTGCGCTTGCCGCCAACCAGCACCTCCGCCACGAGGCACGACGCCGTGGATTGGAACTTGTACTTGAACCAGACGGAACGCCCCGCTTCGCCGGGGATGTACACCGCATCCTCGTTCTTGAAGATTGCGCCCTCGGCTTTGGCTTGGCGCAAGCGAGCCAAGAACTCTCGCTTGGTTTTTTGTCCCCGTACCTGCTCGGCGATCCTGACGATCTTGGGATTGAACCCCGCCTTGGCGTAGCAGGTTTCGAGAATGGCGCGTCGCGCCTTCAAGGACTTGCCGTCGACCGGCTGGTCGCGCAGCGCCAGAATATCCAGCAAAACGCAACCGCCGCCGACCGGCTCGTCCTCGGTGTCCACTGTAAAGTCGAATGGAACTTTCAGGAACTCCGCTTGCGTCCGGGGCAACATCCCCACGCCGGTCGTCTGCCCCTGCTTGTTCGTAATGGAAAGTTTCTGACCCGCCTTGATGACCTGCTTCCGTTTGCCATTGAATTTTTCCTCCATCACGTAACTGTCCTTCAGGAAATACTCTTCCAGTTCGGACTCGGCGGTGATGGAACCGCAAAGTTGGGGAAGCACCCGGGCGATGACGGCGCGGACAATCCCCGGAGCCACTTGCCTGCCGGCGGTGGCCGCGCCTTGGCCATCCTCCTTCGGCGCAACTTCGAGATAGGGCGGGGACTCGTTCAACTTGTCTTTGAGAATGGCGGCGAATTTCTTCTCAGCTTTCTCCCGCGTCACGCCGTTGGCTTTGCAGGTCAGCGTGAGGTTGCTGCCGATGCGCCCCCAGAGGGCGTTCACGTCATACAAACCAGCGCCGGCCTCGTCGAGGGTCATCCGGTATTCTTTGGAACTACCGCCCGTCCGACACTCAAGATGCACCGACTTGACGCTCATCGAGTTTTCCCTTGGGGTCGGGAACCGCTGGCCTCGCTAATGACGGCACCGGCGAGTTCGTTGAGTTTGCGCTCCAGTTCAACCGCCTCCCGGAGGAGTTGGCGGACAATGATCTCTTCGGTCGGGTTGGCTTGCTGGTAGCAATTCTTGATGTCAGCGAGTAAGAGCGAGGAAGTTTGGCCGGCTTTGGTAAGGGCTTCCTTCATGGCAACCATGATAGCAGGTCTGGCGGGGGTTGTCAAAGTTGTAACAGTCACGTAGTCAATGTGTTGAGCGCGTAGCAGGCGCAATGGTCTCAGGCTGCTAATTCCGCCGCTTGAGTGCCGGTTGGGAGGGCAATTTCCTCGGTTCCAACCCCACAGCG
>Ga0105046_10011288_pt1 | contig 13899 bp, 10 predicted proteins | sample MAT03_FD_78385 | JGI IMG/M metagenome (GOLD analysis project Ga0105046, IMG submission 78385) | Freshwater microbial communities from Lake Fryxell liftoff mats and glacier meltwater in Antarctica - MAT-03 (megahit assembly) | ecosystem: Environmental > Aquatic > Freshwater > Ice > Liftoff... | reverse complement strand
AATCGGCCATATAATGATATGAACAAAATATTTTGATTATTTATGTCTGCTTTATCTTTTATTTTGTTTATTTTTGTTTTTTTTCTTGCTTTTTTTTTTTTTTTTTTTTTTTTTTTTTTTTTTTATTTTTTTGTTTTTTTTTTTTTTTTTTTTCTTTTTTTTTTATTTTTTTTTTTTCTTTCTTAGTATTTTGTTTTTCTCGTTTTTTAGGTGTATATGGAAGTATAATAATTATATTTTTTAATATGTTTTTTTCGTTTTTAGTTATTTTAAGTTTAAGTTTTTTTTTTTTGAAAAATCAAGGTATAATTTATATTGATTTAAATTTATTTTTATTGAGTATTAATCATAATTTTTTAACTTGGACTTTTTTTTGTGATCCTATTACGTGTACAATGTTATTTATCGTAGTAGTTATTTCAAGTTTAGTTCATTTATATTCACTTATTTATATGCGTTTTGATCCTCATTTATTACGATTTTTAGCTTTATTATCAATATTTACATTTTGTATGTTAATTTTAGTAACAAGTTCAAATTTAATTCAATTATTTTTTGGTTGGGAAGGTGTAGGTTTGTGTTCTTATTTATTAGTTAATTTTTGGTTTACTCGTATACAAGCGAATAAAGCTGCTATTAAAGCGATGGTGGTAAATAGGTTTGGGGATATAAGTTTTTTAATTTTTTTAAGTTTATTTTATTATATATTTAGGACATTTGATATTTTAGTTTTTATGGTAATTTATGAATCTTATAAATTTGTATATTTAAATTTTTATTTTTTTTCTATTCATTTTTATTCATTATTAAGTTTTTTTTTATTATTTGCCGCTGTTGGAAAATCAGCTCAATTGGGTTTACATACATGGTTACCAGATGCTATGGAAGGGCCCACACCTGTATCTGCTTTAATTCATGCAGCAACTATGGTTACAGCTGGTGTTTTTGTTTTAATTCGTTTGTATTTAATTATTGATTTTTCATTAATTAAATCTTTAATTTTTTTTTTTGGTTGTTTAACTGCTTTATTTGGTAGTTTGGTTGCTGTTTATCAAAATGATATTAAAAAAGTGATTGCTTATTCAACATGTAGTCAATTAGGTTATATGATTGTTGCATGTGCTTTAGGTCAATATAATTTAGCTTTATTTCATTTATTTAATCATGCTTTTTTTAAAGCTTTATTATTTTTATCAGCAGGTGTAATTTTGCATAGTTTATCTGATGAACAAGATATGCGTAAAATGGGGGGGTTATTAAATTTTTTACCTTTTACTTATTGTTGTTTATTTATAGCGTCATATGCTTTAATGGGTTTGCCTTTTTTATCGGGTTTTTTTTCTAAGGATTTAATTTTAGAAATTTCGTTTTTTACAGTAAAAATATCTTCTATTTGTAGTTTTTACTTAATATTATGGGCTGCTTTTTTTACTGCATTTTATTCTTTTAGGTTAATTTTTTTAGTTTTTTATCAAATTCCTAAAGGATTATTTAAACCTTATAGTCAAATTGTTGAAGGTCATTTTTTTATGTTATTAGTCTTTTTTTTTTTAGCGTTTTTTAGTTTATTTTCAGGTTATTTTTTTTTTGATATATTTATGGGCTTAGGCTTGAATGTATTTTCTTTTAATTTATTAAGTTCGTATAATAATAGTAATTTTGATTATGAGTTAGTATTTTATTTATTTAAATTATTACCTTTTTTTTTTAGTATTTTTGGTGTTGTAATAGGTTATTATACTTATTACTATTATTTTATGTTTAATATTTATAATAATATTAGTGTTAAATTTATTTTTGATTTTTTTGTAAATAAATGGTTTTTTGATTTAGTTTATAATAAAATTTTTTTACAAAATGGGTTAATGATGTCATATGAAATTACATATAAATTAATTGATAAAAATTTTTTAGAATTACTTGGTGTTAATATATTTTCTTTTTTTTTTTATAAAATTTCGTTTTTATATAAATCTATTTATAGTGTTTATTTTTATAATTATCTTATTTTATTGTTATGTGCTTTTTTATTAATTATTATGATAGTTATTTTTAAAATCAATATTGTTGTTTTATTTATTTTAAGTTTTTTTTATTTTTTTTTTTATTTAAATAGTTCATGATAAATTTAAAATTTAAAAATTATAATTTTAATATAATTTATTATTGTTTTCTTATTTTTCTATTATTTGTAATTAAATTTGTAAATGCGGAGTTTTTTTATGTTATTTCTAATTTTTGTTTTGTATGGTTTATTTATTATCTATTTTTTATAAAATTATTTTTCAGTTTTTTTTATGATTTATATTTGTTTGTTCTTCAGATGTTTATGTTTTATTATATTTTAGTGTGTCTGTATTTTAAAAGTTTTTTTATTTTATATTATAATATAATTATATTTAATTTATTTTTTTTTTTTGATAGTCTTTTAGATTTAAAAATATTTCGAACATATATTTGGTTTATAATTTATAAATTATGGGATGTATATACTTTGTGTTTACATTGTTTTTTAGATAATAATTTATATATTTTTATATCTGTTCAGTTAGTATATATATTTATTTTTATAAATTTTTTTTGGCATACTTCTTTATTGTATTGTTTTTTTATTAATTTATTTTTATATTCATATATATACATAATAATAGCTTGGATTTATTATTTTATATATTTTTGTTTATTTGATATTAATATTTTTTTATGGTATTTTACACTTAAGCTTGCGGTATATGAAAGTTTAGTTTGGTTATATAATTATACAATTTTTTTACATTTATATTATTTACCTGCTAATTATAATTATTTTTATAGAATTTTTTTATATCTTATTAAAGATATTGATATTTATTTATATTTTTATAATTTTTTTCTTAAAAATTTTCTATATATATATATTATTAATTTTTTTTTATTTTTTAAAATGTATTTTGTTAGTTTAAATTTATATTTTTATATAATTTTTAAATTAATTTTTTATACTTTTATATATATATGTATATTTATATATTCTTTGTTTAAGTATTATTTTGATGTATTATTATTTGTTAGTTTGTTATTTCAAAATTTAGTTTTTGTAAGTTATTTTTTTTTTATTATATATATATATATATTTGTAAAATTTTTTTTTTTTTTTTTTTTTTTTTTTTTTTTTTTTTTTTTTTTTTTTTTTTTTTTTTTTTTTTTTTTTTTTTTTTTTTTTTTTTTTTTTATTTTTTTTTTTATTTTTTTTTTTTTTTTTTTTTTATTTTATAAAATAGATTTTTTCGGGTATCAAAATTATAAATATTTTAATAAATATTTAGTTATTATGCATTTAAATTTTGTACTTTATGAATTTTTTAAATTTAGTATTATTAATATTACTGAATTTGAGGCTTTTGTGTTAAAAAAAAATCTTAATAAAAAAAAAAAATTAATTATTATTCCTTTTTTTTTTGATTCTTTTTATTATTTATATAATTATTTTTTTATTTTTTGTCAATTACAATTTTTTGTAAAAAAACAATTTAATTTAAAAATTTTAACTTATAATTTATTTTTAAATTTTGATTTATTTTCATCTTTAGTGTTTTCGAAAAAAAGTAATGTTAATAATTTTTTTAAGTCTAAATCGTTAACTTTTATTTGTTTTTATAATTTTATATGTTATTTGACTTTATATAATACTTTTTTTAATCGAATTAAGCGTAAATTTGTGCTTTTAATTTTTAAATTTTTTAATAATTTAAATTTAAAAAATTTATATTTTTTTTTTATACAAAATTATTTATTTTGTTTTAATTGGTTAGCATTAAAAAAATTTAATATTTTTTATTTATCATTAGTTTTTTATTTTAATCAATTTAAATTTTTAAATAATTTAATTTTAAAAAATTCTATTATATTTAGTTATACGGGTTTAGTTAATAATAATTTTTCGTTTTCTTTTAAATTTAATAAAATTAAAAATATTTTAATTTTTTTTTCACATTTAAAAAAAAATTTTTTTTTTAAGTATATTATTTTTTTTTTTTTTTTTTTTGAAAAATCATTTTTTAACTATTTATAAAAATTATATTTTTGATTTTTTTTTAGTAAATTTATATAAATCTATTTTTAGTTTTGAGTTATTTAAAAATGATTTAATACATTTAATTTTTAATGTAAATTTTTTAAAAAATGAAAATTTCCAATTTTATTCTGATTATAGTAGGTTTTCTAAAATTTCAAATAATGTTTTAGTGGATTATTTTTATATTTTTGATGTTAATTTATTTGAAACTAGTAATATTAAATTAAATGATATTAATTTATTTAATACATATTTAGTATCTGATTTTTTATTATTTAATACATATTTTTTTAATATTTTTATATTTTTTGAATTTTTTAATGTTATGGATAGTACTATGTCTAATTTATCATCTTTACGTTTTGTTAAAACAATGGTAAATCGTAAACGACGCTTTAATTTTTATAAATTAAATTTTGATTATTATTTTTTTATTAAAAGTTTAAATTTAATTGATTATCGATTTTTTTTTTTTTTTAAAGAATTTAATAATATAAATTTTAATGAATATATATTAGTTTTTTTATATGATTGTTTAGGTTATTTAAGTTATAATAATTTTAGTTTAGTAAAAAATACTAATTTTTTATTTAATTTTTCTAAACAAAGTATGTTATATGGGTATATTAATAATTTAGTTTTAGATCAAATGGTTTCTCTATGGGATATGTATTTTTATCTTTTGATTGAATCATTTAATGTAGGTGTAAATACAAAAATTTTTAAAAAAAAGTTTTTAAAATCAAAATTTAATTTATTAAATAATTATACTTTATTGTCATTTAAATTAAGAAATCAATTAACGGAACGAGAAAGTAAAAAAATTAATACTCACGTTTGGGTAGATAATGTTAATATTAATTTTTTATATAAAAATAAACGTTATGATCCTAATAACTATATTTATCCAGTTACATTTTTTTAGATGAATTATTAAGTTTTAATACAGGTTCAAATCTTGAAAAATATGAAAATTTTTTTCATTTTTCTATAAAAAATTTAAAAGGTTTTATTTTATTTGATAAATTTTCATATTTATATGATTTAGAGTTTTATATGACTTATAATCAATTTGGTCGTTTAACTTATTTATATGATCAAGATGTTTTTAGTTATATTCAAGTTGAAAATACACAAAAATTTAATTTTGAATTTTTAACGTTTAATTTTTTTCGTTTTTTAGATTCAAATTTATTATCAAATTTAATGTATAAAAAAAAATATAATTTAAAAAAATATCATCTTGATTTTACTGAATTAGATGAACATAAATTGCCTTATATTGCGTATGCATATAAAGATCCGTCTCAAAGTTTTTTAATTGATGAGCCTACCTATTTACTTTCTGATATTAATTTTGACCTTGATCCAACGTTTTATCGTGATTTGTCGTTATATCAATTAAATACTTCTTATCCTTTTGATGGATTGCAAAATTTAATGTTAAATTTTACTAATTATTCTGCGTTGCCGGAGTCTAAATTTATAACTTTAAATTATTTTATGTATTTATTTTTTTTTGATTATTTTATTTATAGTTTAAAAATTTTATTATTAGATAATATTTTATATTATGAGTATAATTATATTTTATCCACTAATTTTATTTTTGGTCCTATTACTGTATATTTACATATAAATAAAAAAAAATCAATTTTTGAGAAATTATCTTTTATTTTTAATAAATTGGTAAATTTTTTTTATGATTTTTCAAATTTTGAAAAATATACTATTAAAATTTTTGATATTATTTTTTATTATGGTTTTTTATTTTAATTTTTATTTTTTATTTTTTTTTTTTTTTTTAAATATTTATATTTTATATATATTTATATTTTTAATTATTTTAGGTTAACTAAAGAATTATTTGATTCACGCTATTCATTTAATAATTTAATTTTATATGTAGCAGATTTATTTTTATATTTTGATATTCCTTCTTTATTATTTTATACTTATAATCATAGTGGAGAATATGATGGTTATATTGATCAACATGCTTTTGGCTCTTCTTTACTTTTTGAAACTATAGGTTTTAATGGCTTTTTAGTTGATTTAGATAATAGATATTTTTTAAATGATAGTTATATTTCAACATTATTTGCGTATAATACAAGTGGTTTTATTACGTTTTATTTATATATTATTTTTATTTTTGATTGTTTTATATTATTTTTTTTGTCTATAATTTTGCATTTTTTTATAAATTTTAAAAAAATTTTATTATTTTTAAATAATTTTAGATTAATTTTATACATTTTAGAATTTTTTTTATTTTTGTTTTTTAAATTTATTGAAATTTTAAAAAATAGTATTTATTTTATTTGTTTATTATTTGTTACGTTTTGTAATAAAAAATTTACATTTTTACTTTTTTTTTATAATTATATAATTATTTTTAATTTTATATATATAAGTTTTTTTGAATTTAGTCGTTTAGTATATAATTTTTTTTTATATAATATTATAAATAAAAAATTATTATATAATCATATTACTATATTAAATATTTTATCTTGGTTTTTATATATTGTTAAAATTAGTTTTATAATTATTTTTAAATTTTTTATTTTATATTTTTTAATTATTGGTTTATTTGACTATTATGATTTAATTTTTAATAAATTATTTTCTTTTTTTTTTATATCTGTGTCTTATAGAACAATTTTTTTTTTTTATAGTCTTAATTTTTTTTGTTTGTTAGTTTTATTATTAAGACCTTCTAATTTTAGTGTATATTTATGGTCTTTGCGTTATTTTTTTATTTTTATTATTTTTAATTTATGGATTTTAGCTGGTTTTATGAATTCTATTGATATTTATTTTAGTAGTGTGTGGGATTTAATTAATTTGAAAACGCGGTCTTTAATTTATGGACCTGATTTTTATTCTAAATTTTTACATAAAACAAATTATGAAATTATATGGTCTAATAGAACACGTACAAGACGTTTTGTTGATAGTTGGTATAATAATAGTTTAATTCATTTTTATAGGCATAAATTTTATTATATAAATTTAGTATATGAACCATTAAATAATTACATTCATTATAAATATTTAACATTTTTATATACAACATCTTTTGGTTTAAAATATAGAGAATCTCAAGATTTTTTTAAAATATATTTACATAGATTACGTTATAGAGATTGGGCTCTTATACCTTATTTTAGACATATAAAATATTTTTTATGGCCTTTTTATGAACAACTTGCTTTAAAATCTTTAGATTTTGGTGTTGATACCCCTTTTCATTCAGTTTATATTTATTATCGACTTTTTTCGATGTTTTTTTTAACATTTAATCAATATGCTTATGCTAAATTTTTAGCTAAAGTTACAATTATGGGTGTTTCACAAAGTTTTTTAAATTTAAATTTTATTAATTTAAAAACGCAACAAATTGGGTTTTTACGTTTATCGTATTATAGACATATGTTTGATATATTACGTTTTAATTTATGGGGTAAATATCCAATATTATCTTCGTCTTATTTTATGTTTTATAGAAGAAAATGGTTTATGACAGAAAAACAATTTTTTTATTTAATTGTTCAAAATGCGATGCCAAATAAAAGAAGACATGATTTAGGTGCGTTTCATATATTAAATAGACCGGATCGAGTTATGTATTTTCGTTTATTTGATGATAGTTTAGTAAGTGATAAAATAGCTTATGATTTAGCGTTCGAGACAACGCATATAATACCTATAAAAAGATATAATACTTATGTAACAAAACGTTTAAATGTTGAATATAAAAATCATTATAATTATTCTTTATTTTATGCACAATATTTAGTTCCTGATGTAGGTTTTATTGGATCTGCTAATTGGGCTGTAAATTGGAAATACTTATCTATTGATAAATCTTTAAAATTAGATTCGTTTTATTTTAAATTAAGTAGAAAAAGTTTTCGTCGTCATTGGTAATTTTATATTATATTTTAGTATAGTTTAATTGGTAAAACGCCAACTTGTCGAGTTGTGTAATGCGGGTTCAACTCCCGTTACTTTCGTTTCGTTTTATAAAAGTATAGTTTTTAATTTAAAATACTAATAAAAAAAAATTTTTATTAGTGATACGATTTTTAGTCGTTACTTTTAATTATATATATATATATTATGAGATTAATTAATAGTTCATTTTTTTTTAAAAATATTTATGAATTTTTTTTTAGTTATCCGGCTCCTTCTAATTTATCTTATATGTGGAATTTTGGGGTATATTCTTTATTTTGTTTAATTATTCAAATTTTAACTGGTATATTTTTAGCAATGCATTATTCATCTGAGCAAAGTTTAGCTTTTTTAAGTGTTGAACATATTATGCGTGATGTTCAATTAGGTTGGTTATTAAGATATCTTCATGCAAATGGTGCTTCAATGTTTTTTATTGTTGTTTATATACATACATTTCGAGGTTTATATTTTACATCTTATTCGTTTCCACGAGAATTATTATGGATGATTGGTGTTATAATTTTATTATTAATGATAATAACATCTTTTTTAGGTTATGTATTACCTTGGGGCCAAATGAGTTTTTGGGCTGCAACTGTTATTACTAATTTAGTAACGGCTATTCCGTATATAGGTTCGAGTATTGTAATATGGTTATGGGGTGGTTATGCTGTAGATAATGCGACGTTAAATCGTTTTTTTAGTTTACATTATTTATTTCCTTTTATTATTTTATCTTTAGTTTTTATTCATTTATTATTATTACATGATAGTGGATCAAATAATCCTTTGGGTATTGAATTTAAATTAATAGATCATACTACAATGTATCCGTATTATATATATAAAGATTTATTTGGTTTTTTATGTTTTTTAATTTTTTTTAGTGTGTTTTTGTTTTTTTTTCCTAATGTATTAGGTTATTCTGATAATTATATTTTTGCAAACCCCATGGTTACTCCTACGCATATTGTACCGGACTGGTATTTTTTACCTTTCTATGCTATACTTCGTTCAATTCCAGATAAATTATTAGGTGTAATTTTTATGGTTTTATCTATTATTTTGTTATTAATATTACCCTTATTTCTAAAAAGTGAAGTAAAATCTTTAAATTTTCGTTTTCTATCGCGTTTAGTTTTTTGGTTATTTGTAAGTGTATGTTTTTTATTAGGATGGATTGGTAGTAAACCGGCAGAATTCCCTTATGTTCAAATTGGTCAAATTATTACTTTTTTATATTTTTTTATTTGGCTTATATGTATGCCTATAATTATTTTTATTGAATACTTTTTTTGGACAAATATAACGTATTTACAATTATTAAAAAAAAAAGCTATTTATAATAATTTTTATTTAAATAAAAAAAATGTTAAAACTACTATTCAATAATTTAAAAATTATTATTAATTTGTTTTTTTTAAAATTAATTTTTGTTATTTGTATTTGTTGTATTTTTTTATTATTATTTTTATTCCAATTTGAAATAATTTTATATTTTTTTCCAGATATAATTATTTTAAATTTAAATGATTTATTTTCTAATGAAATTATTTTTACAACAAATAATAAATTTAATTTATTAAAAGGATATATTTTTGTAGATGGTAATTATTTTCATAAAAGTTCATTAATTTCTATTAGTTATAGTGTAATTAAATATAAGAAATATAAACGGCGATTGCATTTTATGCGAAGTGCTAATTTATCTAAAAAACGTAAACAGGGTTTTAAAGAACAATTAATTATTGATCATATAAAAAATAAAAATCCTTTTAATAGGTTATTTCGTCGTTATGCAAAACCTTTATTTATTCGTTATTTATCTAATAGTGAAAATCGAAATTTATATGCTCGAATAATTTTATTAAAAGATTTATTTAATATTTCTACATTTTATCAAAAATTATTATTATTATTTTGGGAATTTAGTGAGTTATCTAGTGTTGTTCTTAAAAAACGAAAATTTTATAGAAGAATAGTATTATTACGAAATGTAATTCATTCTTATCCTAATTATAAAATACGAAAAATTGATGCGAGAAAAAATTATAGACCTAGAGCAGATATTTTATTATTTAGAAAATGGAATATATTGAAAAATTACAATAATTATAATGTTTATAAAAAGTTTTCTAATGTAATTTATTATAATTTTTTTATAAATAATATAGAACCTTATCGTTTTTATAAAATTTATAAAGAAAAAAGAAAAGGTCCTGGTTTAGTTTTGTCTGAATATTTATATGAAAAAGTAGATTGTTTACATGTAGTTACTTATAAAGAAGTAATGTTTGGTTGGGGAACGTTTTATACAGAAATGGGTAGACCTTTGCCATTTTGGCGTGAACCGCAAGGTTTTGAAAAACATAAATTAAGATTTGCTCCTGAGGATATTAAAAACGCGCAACCTCATAGATATAGATTTCGTTCAACAGTATTTTATAATGAAAAATATTTATTAAATGCTGATTATGATGCGTCTTTGCGTTTTAAAATATTTTTAAAAGAATTGAGCTGGCGTTTTAATCAAATTGATTTTACTTCAAAAACTTTAAATAGTGAAAATTTTGATTTACTTACATCAAAACGTCAAGCACCAGATATGCGCTCTCGTGCAGGTCATTGGTTACGAATTTTTACTCGTTATGGATATAAAAATAATAATTTTTTTTTTAAAAATTATGATAATAATTTTTTTTTTAAAAAATTTTATATAAAATTTTTTAATGATTTATTTTATATTCCTAATTTATTTAAATTTTTAAATTTTTTTGATTTTATTTATTTAAATTATTATAAATTAAATAATTTTTTTATGCAGTATTATAATAATAGAAATTATTATTTTTATTATTATAATATAATTAAACGGCCTTATCATACAAATAAACAGGTTAATAATCATTTTTTCCCTAAAAAAGATAATTATAAATTTAAATTTTTTTTTTATGTTGATTTGGTTAATTTTTGTTTTAATTTTTTTAAATTTTTAATTAAATGTGTAATGTTTTGTATTTTTAGTTTTTTTGCTTGGTTAAAGTTTTGTATTGTATTGTTGAAACAAACAAAATTTTTTAATTTTATTCAATATTTTTATAGTTTTATTATTTATAAACCGTTTTTTTCTATTTATTATTTTTTTGAATATAAAATTATAATTAAATATCTTAAGTTAATTAAATATTTTAAAGACTATTTTAGGGTACCTGCATTTATGATAAAAGATGTTACTCCTTACGTAAGAATGTTATATCTATATAATGCAAGTCAGTTACGTTATTTTCAGCGGTTGCGTTATTATTTTGAAATTATTTCAGGTTTTAAATATTTTAAAAAATTAAAACGTATTTTATTTTTTTATTTTCAACGATTTCAATTTTTTCATTCTTCTACATTTTATAGTTTAAATAAAAAATTTGTAAATTTTGAAAATGTTAGTTTTTTTTTTAGTAGTCGTAAATTATTTAATTTTTCTGTTAATAGAATTATTTTTATTAAATATATATTTATTAGTTTTATTTTATATATTTATTTTTTAACTTTATATAAATTTTGGAAAGTTTTAACAGGGGATTTTGATATATTTTCGTGGGAATATTTTATTTTTATTTTTTTATTTGTTTTTTTAGCAATAAATATTGGTAGTAATCAACATATATTTGCCTTTTTTTAAAATATAATTATGTTGCTTTTTTTTTGTATATATTTATATATTTATATATTTTTTTTTAATAAAATACTTTTTTTTTATTTTATTAATTTAGATAATGATTTATTTAGTACGTTTGAAAAATCTTCAAAATATTTTGGTAATAAAAAAGGTGTTAGAAAATATTTATATTTTTATGTTTTTTGGCATTTTATTATTTATAGTTATATTTTATTATATAATTTTTTATATCATTTTAATTTAATTTTTATTCCATTAAATTTTAATGAATTATATTATTTTTTAGTAATTATTTTATTTTTAAATTTTTTATTTTTTTCGATTTTTAGATTAAAAATAATCCAACATATTGATTTTAATTATTTATTAGCATATTTTTTTATTTTTTGTTTAAATTTTTTAATTTTTTTTTTTTATAATTATTGTTTAATATGTTTATTTTTAATTATATTTTTTTTTGAATTTTTTAATATTTTGGTATTTGGTAGATTACAGTTAAAAAATAAATATGTAGATACATTTTATATAAAAAAAAAAAAAAATATTTAATATGTGTGTAATTTAACATAGCCAAGTGGTAAGGCAATGTGCTTTGACCGCATGAGCGTAGGTTCGATTCCTACTGTTGGTTTTTTTAATATTGAGGTGACTGAGTGGTTTAAGGTGGTAGATTGTAAATTTATTCTCATGTATGAGTTCGTAGGTTCAAATCCTATCCTCGATATTTTTTTTTTCGTAGTTTAAGTGGTAGAATAGTAGCCTTCTAAGCTGATGATATTGGTTCAATTCCGATCGAATGAATTTAATAATATTGAATATTATATAAATATTTAATTTATATTAAATATTTAGCTTTTTGTATTTTGTATAGAAAGAAAGAAAAAGTTGTATTTTTATATTATTAATATATTAAATTTTTTTGTAGTTCAATAGGTAGAACTGTAGTTTGCGGAACTAATGATAAGAGTTCAATTCTCTTCAAAAGGTTTTTAAATATTTTTTAGTTATAGTTATGAAAATTTATGGTTTTTTTTTTTTTTTATTGTTTATTTTATGTTTCTTAATTGTTTTTCCAATCCGGTTCAAAAAAGTTTATCAATTTTTAACAATTTTAAATAGTTTAATCTTGTTAGGTTGGGTTTCATATTTTATTATTTTTGCGAATCGTATAGAATTATTTTTTATTGGGTTGTTTTATTCAGTTAGTAAAATTAATTTTTTTTTTTATGATTATACTTTTTTTTTTTGTTTTGATAAATTATCTATTTTATTAATTTTTTTAACTATTTTTTTGTATTTTATTTGCTTATGTGTTATTTGGAATATTCAAGAAAATTTTAAATTATTAAATATTTTATTATATTTAGTTATTTGTTTTGTTTTATTAAGTTTTATGACGTTTGATTTATTAATTTTTTATATATTTTTTTAAATTATTTTAATTCCAATGGTTTTAATTATAGGAATTTGGGGTTCACGTGAGCGTAAATTAACAGCAGCGTTTAGATTTTTTTTATATACAGCTATAGGTTCAATTTTTTTTTTAACAGTCATTTTTTTTTTATTTTTTTTTTATGGTACAACTGATTTATATAAATTATTAAATTGTTTTATATTTTCAAAAAATATGCAAATATTTTTTTGGTTATTTACTTTTTTTGCTTTTGCTGTAAAATTTCCTGTATTTCCTTTTCATACTTGGTTACCAGAAGCACATGCAGAAGCTCCTACAATTGGTTCTATTTTATTAGCTGGTATTTTATTAAAATTAGGCCCATATGGTTTAATTCGTTTTTCAAATGTATTATTTCCTTGGGGTTTAATTTATTTTAAACCTTTAATTTTTTTATTAGCATTATTAGGTTTATATTATACGTCTTTAACAGCACTTAGACAATTTGATATTAAAAAAATTATAGCTTATTCTTCGATTGGTCATATGGCTTTAATTTTAATAGGTATTATATTAAATTCAATTGAAGGTTTTTGTGGTGCTTTTATTTTATTATTAGCGCATGGTTTTGTTTCAGGTGGTTTATTTTTTTTAATTGGTTGTATTTATGATAGATATAAAACAAGACTTATTTTATATTATAATGGTTTAATTCAGTTGAATCCAAAAATGTGTTTTTTTTTTTTTTTATTTTTTTTAGGAAATATAGCTTTTCTTTTAATTTTAATTTTTTTTTCATAATTATTATTTTTT
>Ga0105046_10011287_pt1 | contig 13900 bp, 12 predicted proteins | sample MAT03_FD_78385 | JGI IMG/M metagenome (GOLD analysis project Ga0105046, IMG submission 78385) | Freshwater microbial communities from Lake Fryxell liftoff mats and glacier meltwater in Antarctica - MAT-03 (megahit assembly) | ecosystem: Environmental > Aquatic > Freshwater > Ice > Liftoff... | reverse complement strand
CAATGGCATTCACGATCACCGAAACGACGTTCGGCACCCTGCCCGCCCTCGCCATTGACGGCGACGGCGACGGCGACGGCGACGCCCGGCTCCTCCTCACCCTGCGCGGGGCCACAGTGATCTCGTGGAACGTCGACGGCATCGAACTCATCGACGGCTACGCCGACGAACTCGAATTCGCAGACCAAGCCGGGATGCGCAGCGCCATGATGATTCCGTTCAGCAACAGGATTCCAGCGGGTAGGTACACCTTCGACGGCACGGACTACGACCTTGCCGAGGGCAACCCTGAGCGTGCCGGAGAAACAGTTCTTCACGGCCTGCTTCGGCTGTGCGACTTCAGCATCGTTGATGTCGTCGCGGGGGAGGCATCCGCAATCGTTCATCTCGCCTGCCGCGCGCTGAGGCCAGGCGCATTCGGCGGCTACCCTTTCTCGGTCGACGTCACCGTCGATCTGTCGGTCACCGCCAACAGCATCGAGTTCGTCATCGCCGGTACAAACGTCGGTGACTCGCCAGCACCGTATGGGAGCGGCTGGCACCCCTACTTCACGATCGGTGCGGCACCGATCGCAGAGCTCGTCGTCGCCATTCCGGCAGAGACGCGGGTTGTCGTCGACAGCGATCTGATCCCGCTCGAGGGGTCGGCGGCGCGAAAGCCGGTCGCCGACGGCCTCGACTTCCGCGCGCCGCGGGTGCTCGGGGAGCAGGTGCTGGATGTCACATTCGCCGATCTCATCGTCGGCCCCGACGGGCTGGCCCACACCACCATGACCCACCCGGCGAGCGGGCGCACTATCGATGCCTGGCAAGCGCGCGGGCTCATGCACGTCTTCACCTCAGACACGGTCACCCGCCCTCGCCAGTCATTCGCGATGGAGTCAGTCGAGTTCATGACCAACGCCTTCGGGCGGCCCGACCAATCCGCCACCATCCGGCTCGAGCCCGGGGAGCGACGTAGCTTTCGGTTCGGCGCAACGACAACACTGGAGCCCCGATGAGACCCACCCTGCTGCCCGTCTACCTCGAAGACTCCCCCACCGAGTCGTTCACACGCCAGCTCGACGCGCTGCGGATGCTGTCGGAGAACCTCGTCGAGTGGTTGCCGCCCGCGCAGATCCGCACCGCGTCGGGCGTGCCCGCAGCGGCCATCGTCATCCCGGATATGAGCGGGCTCGCCTACCGCCTGCTGCCCGAGTTTCAGGCGCTCACGCTGCCGATCCTCATCATCACCAGCGAGTTCGGCACTGTCTCGATGTGGGACTGGGAGATTCGTGACTACCTACGGCGCCGCGACGTTGACACCGTCGCGCCCACCTCCCTCGGCGAGTTTCACGACCTGTGCCGCGCGCTCGGCGTGAAGCAGCGACTGGCCGGGGCGACCATGCTCGCTTACCAGGACAACCTCGGCGCCGGCAAGCAGCCCGACATCTTTAAGCGTTTCTACTGGTGGGAAGACGAGTGCGTCGACGACCTCAAGAGGGCGCACGGTGTGAACGTTGAGCGCCGTAGTTACCGCGAGCTGCAGGCGCGGGCCGACGGCGTCGGGCAAGACAGGCTCGACGCCGAGATCGCCCGCATCGGCGCGACCGTGCCCATGGTCGGGCTCGCTGCGCGGGCACGGGATGCCGGGCTGCGAATGAAGATCGCGCTCGCGGACGAGCTTGATGAGACACCGGGCGTCATCGCCGCGGGCATCAACTGTCTCAACGAATCGGACACTTCTAACACCACCCCCTGCCTCGCCTGGAACCTGCTCTTCGAGGAGCGCGGACTCATCTGGGGCTGCGAGGCCGACCTCACCTCGATGATCACGCAGTTCATTACCTGGGAGACTTTCCGCACCCCCGCGATAATGACTAACCTCTACCCGTTCCTCATGGGGCAGGCGGCCCTCAAGCACGAGAAGATCCCGTATTTCCCTACGGTCGAGAACCCCGAGAACCACATTCTCACAGCCCACTGCGGATTCTTCGGAGTAATCCCACAGTCGTGGGCCACCGAGTGGACGCTGCGGCCCCGGGTACTCGAAATCGTGAACCCCAACAGCAACGTCATCGATGCGCGCCTGCCGGAGGGTGACATGACGATCGTGAAGATCACCAGCACGATGGACAGTTTTGTGTACACCCCCGCCGTGCTCACCAACTACGAGCAGTACGAGAACTCGGACTGTTTGAACGGCGCCGTGCTTCGCGTTGAAGACGGGTACCGCTTCGAAGAGAACCTGGCCTCCCATCACGCGGTGCTCGCCGTCGGCGACCTCGGCCGACGACTCGAGGTCGTCGGCGGGGTGCTGGGTCTCGGCATGCAGAAGATCTGACCCCAAGCCGCACAAGTTCTGAAAGGACCCACAATGAAGGCGATCGTCTACGACAAGCCCGGTAGTTTCGCTTTGGCCGAGGTTCCCACCCCCTCGCCCGGGGCCGATGACGTGCTCATCAAGGTCATCGTCGCGGGCGTGTGCGGAACCGACCTGCACCTGCATGACGGGGAGTTCGGTCCCACGTACCCGCTCACCCCCGGCCACGAGATCTGCGGCGAGGTCGTGCAACTCGGCTCTGCCGTGAGCTCGCTGACCGTCGGTGACCGGGTCACCTTCGACAACACGGGCTCGTGTGGTCACTGCATCGAGTGCCGCCGGGCCAAACCCGAGTACTGCACGACAATTCTCGCGCAGGGTGTGAACGCTGCCGGCGGGTTCGCTGAATTTGTGCTGGCATCGGCCAACCGGTGCTTCATCGTCAATGATCTCGACCCTGAAGTCGCCGTGTTCGCCGAGCCGACCGCGTGCGTGGTGCACGGCCTCGACGTGCTGTCCATGACACCGGGGGCCAAAGTATTGCTGATCGGCGCCGGACCGACCGGACTCGTGCTCACGCAACTGCTGCGCGCCACGGGCGCCGGATACCTCGTGGTCGCGGCCCCGACCAAGGCCAAGCTGGATATCGCCCTCGAGCGCGGTGCCGACATCATCGTGCAGGTCGATCGCACCAACCCCCAGCCCGCCTTCGATCAGCTCGCCGAACTCGCCGGCGACGGCTTTGACTATGTCATCGACGCGACCGGCGCGGTAACCGTGCTCAACGAGGCGCTGGCGCTGCTGCGGGTCGGCGGCACGGTCTTCGTGTACGGGATGACCTCGGAGTCGGCGCAGTGGACTATCGCCCCCTACGACGTGTTCCGCCGGGAGCTAACCATCAAGGGGTCGTTCGCCCAGCAGTTCGCGTTCGACCGGGCCCTCCTCGCCCTGCGCGGCGGTCGAGTCGACACGAGCGGCATGGTGACGCACCGATTCGGGCTCGACCAGTACGCCGATGCACTCGCGGCGGTCGCCTCGAGCGACTGCATCAAGGCGGTCATCCGGCCGCACGGTTGATCTCCCTTTCAGGCTGGGCCGGCGACGACTGGATTATCTAATAACGCCTGAAAAGGGACTAGAAACGGGCTACGAGCCGAGCCGGGTTATCCGTGGTCACAAGGCGAAGGGACTCGGGGGTGAGGGCGGTGGCGAGCCGGGGGAGGATGCGGTCGCCGAGATAGGCGAGGCCGGGCATCCCCCCGTACGCAATGTAGCGACTGCGTCGCGCGACGTCGCCGCCGATGACGATGCGTTCTCCCGCACCCAACTCGATGGCGCGCGCCAGGCAGTCGATGAGCACCGAGTCGGCAAACACTTTGGTGCGAGCAAACCCGTCGTAGCCCAGGTAGGCACCGGACTGGGCGAGCTCTGCGTGCAGCACCGGGTCGGGGTTGCGGTCGACATGCGCGAGCACGACGGCCTCCGAAGGCACCCCCGCGTCGGAAAGCAGCTGCAGCACTTCGAACGCCGCACTACCGTGCTCAAGGTGCACCATGATGGGAACACCCGTCATGAGGTGGGCCGCCGCCGCCGCACCCAGCACGCCGCGCTCGAAAGGGGAGATGCTCCAGTACCCGATCCCGGTCTTGACGAAGCCGGCAGGAACCTGCGTGTCATCCATCCCACTCTCGATTTCCGCGACAAAGCGATCGGTGAGCTGCGGCTCGGTGAGCTCCCTCAGCCAGTGGCTCGGCCCGTAGTGATCATCGCGGTGCACGCCGGTCGACGCGATCACGGTGAGTCCGGTCGCACGACTGATGCGGGCGATCGCTTCGGGGCGACGGCCGAGTCCAAGCGGTGTCGCGTCGATCATGGTTCCGAATCCGGATGCCCGCAACAGGTCCGCTTCGACCAGACTCAGCGCTTCGTCGTCGAGCTCATCCCCGGCGAGCAACGGTGACACCTGGAACAGATGCTCGTGATAGTTGACCGCACCGAGGCTGGAGGCATCCACATCCCCCAATACTGTGCGCGCGCGCATCATGGCAGCGCTGCCACGAAGCTACGCGCGGTCTCGGTGATGGTCAGCCAGTCGCCGGATGCCATGGCCGGCGGCGAGAGAAGGTCGCTACCCGCGCCCACCGCGATTGCTCCCGCGGCGAACCACTCGGCGATGTTGCCCGCGTTCACCCCGCCCGTCGGCATGAGGGTCGCATCGGGGAACGGGCCGCGCAACGAGCGCAGGTAGGCGGGGCCCCCGAGGGACGCAGGGAACACCTTAACGACATGCGCGCCAAGGTCTTGTGCGACCATGATCTCAGTGGGCGTCAGTGCGCCGAGCATCGTAACCCGGCCGGTTGCCAGCATGGCGGCAGCTACTCGCGGAACGGAGCCGGGACTCACCAGAAACTGCGCGCCCGCCTCCGCGACCTCGGCGGCCTGCTCGGGGGTCGTGATGGTTCCCGCGCCGAGGTACACGCTGGCCCCGTGGCGGCGGGCGATCTCGCGGATTACCTCGGCGGGCTCCGGCGTCGAGTAGGTAATCTCGATCGCTGTTACTCCGCCCGCCACGAGTGCGTCGACGGCGCCGAGCGCCGCCTCGGCGGTCGGCGCGCGAAGTACGGCGACGATCGGAGACTGCGTGAGAGCGTCGAGATTCATTGGGGCTCCGCGGGTGTGAGGTGGGCGAGCAGGGACTCAACTGCCATTGTCGTCGCGCGGCGCACACTCGCGCCCGTGTACGCGCCCATGTGAGGCGTAGCGATAACGCGTTCGTGCAGCAGAAGCGGGGTGAGTTCGGGGGGTTCGGTCGCGAAAGCGTCGACGGCGTAGGCCGAAAGGTGATGACTCTCGAGGGCTTCAAGAACGGCAGCGTCGTCGACCAGCGAGGCCCGGGCAGTGTTCACCAGCACGGCACCGGGTCGGAAACGGGCGATGCGGGCGGCATCGATGAGTGCGCTGCCGTCGGCGGGGGGCGGTGCGTGCAGCGTGACGACGTCGGCGAGTGCCAGCAGGTCGTCGAGTTCCATCGAACGGATGCCCTCTGCCGAGGAGTACGGATCGAATCCGACCACCTCGGCGCCGAGCGCCGCGAATGCCGCACCTACGCGGCGACCAATCGCACCCAGACCCACCACGCCGACCGTCACCTCAGACATTTCCCGCGCCGCGAACCTGTCCCAGCCGCCGGCCCGCACCGACGCGGCCGACCATGGCACCTGGCGCAGGCACGACATCGCGAGGGTGAGCGCGAGCTCGGCGACACCCTGAGCGTTGGCACCGGCTGCTGTGGTGACGGTGACCCCGGCGAGGGCGGCGGCCTCGACATCGATTGAGTCGGTTCCGACGCCGTTGCGCGCGATGACGCGCAACCCGGTGGCGGCGGCGATCACCGACCCGGGGATGCGCTCCACACCGGCGAGCCATCCGACGCAGCCCGGCACAAGTTCTACTAGCTCCTGCTGCGATGGAGACCGCCCGGGCGCGGCGGAGATGAGCTCGAATCCGGCGGCGCGCAGCGGTTGAAGCTCAGCGCAGCTCCCGATCCCCGCCTCTGTGAGCGATCGGGGAGTGATGAGGATGCGTCCCACCAGGGAAGAGTCGGCCATATCCACTTTCGCGAGATTGATGTAGTGGAACTACCGTACCCGAGTGGGAGATCGAGTCGCAAGACGCCCGAATGGGCCATCCGGGGGTCCGAACTGGTTAAACGGTTGCAGTATGGCCGCGCAACCAGTAGTTTCACTACAAGAGTCCAGACCTACGTTTTCGGAGTTGATGACATGCTCGTCGGAATTGACAGCTACAGTTTCCATCGCTATTTCGGCGAGATCTACGGGGACGGCCTTCAGGTCGACCCCGGCACTCGCTGGGACATGACCAAAGACTTCGTCCCCTACGCGATCGGCCTCGACGTCGACGAGGTCGCGCTCGAGACGATCTTCTTCCCCGTCTTCGATGACGCCTATTGCGCCGACATCAAGGCCGCGCTGGATGCCGCGAACCTCAAGCGCGTTATCGGCTGGGGTCACCCGGACGGCCTGCATGGCGGCACCGATGAGGCCGCACTCGCAGACCTCATCAAGCACATCCCCCGCGCTGCACACGTGGGGGCCAGCATTATGCGCATCGTCGCCGCCAGCATGCTCTACGTCGACGGCGACCACGCCGAGATGGTGAAGAAATCGGTTGCGATGCTCAAGAAGGCCGTCGCCGTGGCCGAGAGCGAGGGCGTGACCCTCGCGATCGAGAACCACATCGACTTCACGTCGCTGGAAATCATCCAAATGCTGGATGGCGTCGGCAGCGACAACCTCAAGGTCAACTTCGACACCGGCAACGCGCTGCGTCTCTTCGAAGACCCCGTGCAGGCCGCGAAGAACCTCGCGCCCTTCTGTGTGGCCACCCACACTAAAGACATCACCTTCCGGAAGGGCGGCGTGCCCACCGAACGCTTCACCTCGTGGCCTTCGGTGCCCTGCGGCGAAGGGCTCATCGACCTCCCCGCGATCGCCCGCGTGCTCGACGACGCCGGCTTCAAGGGGTCGCTCGCCATCGAGATGGACCTTCTCGCCGCCCCGTTCAACGAGCGCACCGAAGAGGAGAACGTGCGGCAGTCGATCGAGTACCTGAAGAAGATCCGCGCCGACATCGAGGCCGGCAAGTGAGCAACTCGGCCACACCCGCAGATGACCGCCCGGTTGTCAGCTTTGGCATGCTGGGGTACGGCTTCATGGGAAAGGCCCACTCGAACGCTCTGAAGACCCTTCCCTATATCTTCTGGCCCGGAACCGCCCAGACGCGTCTACACACAATCTCCGGACGCACCGAGTCGAGTGTGCGCGAGGCCGCAACCAGGTACGGCTGGGAGAACTACACGACCGACTGGAACGACGTGGTCAACGACCCCGACATCCAGGTGTTCGACAATGTCGGGCCGGATGATGCGCACTTCGAGCCCACGCTGGCGGCAATCAAGGCCGGCAAGCATGTGGTGTGCGAGAAGCCACTCGGCGACTGGAAGCAGTCGGCCGAACTCGCGGCAGCCGCCGCCTCAGCTGGAGTTCTGAACCTCACCTGCTTCAACTACCGCTTTGTGCCCGCCGTACGTCTCGCGCACGACATGATCGCAGGTGGCGACCTCGGCGACATCTACAGCGCCAACTTTCGTTACGCGCAAGAGTGGCACACCGACCCCACGGCCGAGTTCGGCAACAAGACCGGCGCACTGGATGTCATTGGCAGCCACGCCATCGACGCGGCCCGTTACCTTGTCGGCGAGGTCGAGACGGTCTCGGCGCTCATCACCAACCCGCTCACAGCGCCGCCGCGTGGCGAACCCATCGACACGGTTGACGCGCTCGCGCAGTACGCGGGCGGAGCCACCGGCACCATATCGGCAACCCTCATCGCGCCCGGGCGCAAGAACCGCCTCGGATGGGAGATCAACGGCTCCAAAGGATCCATTTACTGGGACCTCGAGAACCTCAACGTGCTGCACCACCACGCTCGCGCAGGGGCAAAGACCGAAGGTTTCATGGAGATCATCGTCACGGAGGCGCACCACCCGCTGGTCGCACCCTGGTGGCCGAGCGCGCACGTTCTGGGCTGGGAGCACTCGCACATCAACATGCTGGCGCACTTCACCGACGCGATCGTGGCTGGCGCGCCCACGGTGGGTCCGGAAGCTGCCACGTTCGAGGACGGTGCGGCAGCGGCGAAGATTGCCGAGGCGATTCTGCGGGCTGCGGGCTCCGGTGAGCGCGTGGCGGTGTCGAGCGTCGTTTAGGTCACCCGGGGCCTCTCGGCAAACTCGCAAAAAAATAACGTTTGCATAACTAGACAGCGTTACCTTTCCGTTATATATTCATAGAGCAGAAGTTGTTTGCTGTGGCAGCTTCCGCGGAATGTGATTGCAGGACACTCTTGGTGCAAGGGAGAGGGTCGGTTTCTAGCCTCTGAAACCGACCCTCAATCCTGTTTAACGGGCATGATTTCTCCCGCCGCATCTGCACGGATCCGTGCGCATGCATAGAGTTGCCATGTGAGCGAGAAGTCCGAATCGGTGGCCGCCTGGGAGGCGCTATTTCGAGCACAGGTGAGCGTGTTCCGTCAGCTGGGCGAAGGCTTCCCCACCGCAGAGCTGTCGTTCAACGAGTACGACGTGCTCTTTAACCTCTCCCGGCTTCCGGGCCGCAAGTCCCGCATCCGTGACCTCAATCGACAGCTACTGCTCACTCAGCCCAGCGTCAGCCGTCTGGTCGATCGTCTGGTCGCCCGCAGCCTGGTGCGCAAAGAAGCCGACCCCGGTGACGGGCGCGGCACGATCGTCTGCCTCACCGACGCGGGCTACGAACTGTTCCGCATCGTGGGCGAGGCCCACGCCGACCACATCCACCAGATCATGTCGGCAGGTCTCGACGCCGACCAACTTGACCAGCTGACGCGGCTGACGAATACCCTGCGGGCCAGCTCCGACCTGGGGCGATGATGCCTGCGCCAGCGATCGTCTGGTTTCGCAATGACCTGCGGCTGGGAGATAATCCTGCACTGACGGCGGCGGCGGAGCGCGGCGACCCCGTGATCGGCGTCTACCTGCTCGATGCTGTTAGCCCGGGCATCCGCCCCCCGGGTGCTGCGAGCCGCTGGTGGCTGCATCACAGCCTTGCTGCGCTGAACGAGTCGATGGGCGGGATGCTCGTGCTGGCACGAGGGGCGGCCGAAGATGTCATCCCCACTCTCGTCTCCGAGACTCACGCCACCGCGGTGCACTGGAACCGCCGTTACGGCGCAGCGCGCGAGGTGGACGCGCGGCTGAAGTCGGCACTCCGGCTCGCGGGGATCGAGGCACACAGCCACCACGCCAACCTTCTCTTCGAGCCCTGGACTGTGACCACCGGTGAGGGCAATCCGTACCGGGTTTTTACCCCGTTCTGGAAGGCATGCCTCGAGCTGCCCGTGCGCGACCCGCTGCCGGCCCCCAAGGTCGAGTGGGCTTCGGCGACCTCCGAGGCCCTCGACGAATGGCAGCTGCTGCCCACGCGCCCCGACTGGGCGGGCGGGCTTCGCGACTCGTGGAAACCGGGCGAGGCGAGCGCCCACGACCAGCTTGAGCGATTCGCATCGGAAGATCTTGAGAACTACCACCGTCGCGACGAACCCGCGACACCTGCCACGAGCCACCTGAGTCCGCACCTGAGTTTCGGCGAGATCAGCCCGTTCCAGATCTGGGAGCGGGTGCGCGGCGCGATCTCCCCCGCGGCCCGCACGAATGTCGCAAAGCTGCTCAGCGAGGTCGGCTGGCGCGAGTTCAACTGGAACATCCTGTTCCACTTCCCCACGCTCGCGACGCAGAACTTTCGTTCGTCGTTCGACGCGTTCCCGTGGGGCGAACCCGACCCTGGCGAACTTCGGGCCTGGCAGCAGGGCCGCACCGGCATCCCGCTGGTCGACGCAGGAATGCGCGAGCTGTGGCACACCGGGTACATGCACAACCGCGTGCGGATGGTCGCCGCGAGCCTGCTGATCAAGAACCTGCTTGTCGACTGGCGCGTGGGCGAGCAATGGTTTTGGGACACCCTGGTCGACGCCGACGAGGCGTCGAACCCCGGCAACTGGCAGTGGGTAGCCGGGTCGGGGGCGGATGCCGCACCATACTTCCGGGTGTTCAATCCGCTTCTGCAGGCGGCCAAGTTCGACCCCGCGGGCAGCTACGTCACACGCTGGGTGCCCGAACTGGGTACCGCCGAGTATCCCGAACCGATCGTGGATCTGGCGCTGAGCCGCGCGCACGCCCTTGAGGCCTACGAGGCTGTTAAGCGGGCCGTCCCCCGATAGCACCCACGGCGCGGGCCGCCACGCGGGTGCCCGCTGTCGCGGAGGCATGCAGGGACCCCGAGCGCACCCACTCGTGCAGGAACCCGGCGCAGAATGCGTCGCCGGCTCCGGTCGGGTCGGTAACGACAACCCGCGACGCGGCGACGAGTTCCCCGTTGACGAGCACGCCGGCCGCCCCGAGAGTCAGCACCACGATCTCGAAGTCTGCGGCGAGCGCGCTCGCGACAGCAAGAGGTTCATCAAGTCCGGTCAGCAGCCGGCCCTCGTCGAGGCTGGGGAAGATGATGGTCGCGCCGGCAAGCGCCGCGCGAAAACGATCGACACCGTAGTCGGCGATGAATCCGGCCGAACCGGGAGAGACCGAAACGGCGACCCCCGCAGCGCGGGCTCGCGCGATGACGTCGACAATGCCGGGTGCTCCGACGGCATTCAGAAGCGCATGTCCGGTGAAGTGCAGCACCTTCGCGTGGGAGAGCAACTCGTCGGACACGGCCGCCGGATTGAACGCCGCGTTTGCGCCTCGTTCGGTGAGCATCGAGCGACGCTGGCCCTCGACGATCACGACGATCGTTCCAGTGGTGAGTACGGGATGACCCTCCAGGTGCGTGGTGACGCCGGGCATCGCGGCGGCGTGACGGGCGACATCCGCAGCCCCGACGGTGCCGACGAAATCAACGGGGGATCCGAGCGAGGCCAGCCAGGTCGCCGTGTTCGCCGCGGAGCCTCCGGGAGTAAACCGGATCGCGGAGGGGGTATCGGTGTCATCGCGGATCGGACCGGACGGCACCGCGACGATGTCGTCGATGACATCCCCGAAAGCGACAATCCGATCACGCATGCAGCGCCGCCCAGGCGGTGGCGATGTCGCCAGCCACACGCACGTTATTGCGCGCGAGATCGAGGTTCACCTCAAGGCTGCGACCCGACGACGCCTCGACGATGAAGCCAAGCAGGAACGGGGTCACGGCCTTTCCGCGCACCCCCGCGGCATCGGCCGCCGTGAATGCTTCGGCGAGCACCCGATCGTGCTCGGCCGGGTCCCACTGCTGGTCGAGCGGGATCGGGTTGGCGACGACGATTGCCTGGCCGTGGCCGAGTTCATCCTGGGCGCGCATTACCGCGGCAACCTCGGCAGCGTTGTCGACCGCCCAATCCAGGGTGAACCCCGACTCGCGCAGCCAGAAGCTGGGGAACGCGGTGGTGCCGTAGCCAATCACCGGAACGCTGAGGGTTTCGAGGCGTTCGAGAGTTGCGGAGATATCAAGAACCGACTTCACCCCGGCCGAGACCACCGTGATGGGAGTGACGGCGAGAGTGGACAGGTCCGCGGACTCGTCGAACGTCTCGTTGGCGTGGCGGTGCACGCCGCCCAGTCCACCCGTGGCAAACACGCGCACACCCGCCAGGGAAGCGAGATGAGCCGTGGCGGCAACGGTCGTCGCGCCGCTGGCACCGCGGGCGGCGAGAATCGGCAGGTCGCGCACGCTGGCCTTCGCGAGATCGTCCTCGGCGATGCGACGCACGCCCTCGGCATCGAGACCGATCTGGGGAACACCATCGAGCACAGCAATCGTGGCTGGCGTCACCCCGGCATCCCGCAGGATGGTTTCGAACTCGATAGCGGCTGCATGGTTGCGCGGGCGAGGGAGTCCGTGGGAGATGATGGTCGACTCGAGGGCGACGACGGGGCGGTTGCGGGCGAGGGCGTCCGCGACTTCGGCGGAAACAATGAATGACTTCGACATGGCCGTTCTAGGGTACGCGGCGTCTCGACCGCGTCAAGCCGCGGCGCGGGCGCTCAGCAAGACGTCGAGTGTCAACCCCTGCCTGCGGCCGGGCATCCGTCATATCGTCGAAGTATGACCAACTCCGATCCAAACACCAACCCGCCGCAGGTCGACCCGGACATCACGGAAGACCCGGATGGGACCCCCAAAGAGAACCCGTCGGGCAGCGCCGCCGGTGATGTCGAGGCGGACACAGCCTCGGGCGGAGCGCCGGAAAGCTAATCCGCGTCTGAACCCGGGCGCCACGGGCACCGCCCGCGCCTCTTCCGTTCCCGCCCGTTCCCGCCCGTTCCGAAATGACGGAGTCTCGGTGGCCACCGTGCGCGGTTGACTGGGCTCACGTCGTAGGAAAGCGGCGTTATCCGTCATTTCGGAAGGGGAGAGCGGCAGCCGGCGAGCTGTCGCAGACCGACCACCGGGCTGACTCTCGGCAACTTCCCCCTCGTGCAGGCCGCCGTGATCGCCGGTTCGGTGGATGACGCGGAGCGCCGTCTTGGGGCGCGCAACCAGGCATCCCGTTCCTTTTCCACAGGCTGGGCGCAACAACGCAGCGTCAGCCGAGCTGGATGCCGCGGTCAGACATCCACACCGCCGGGTTCGTGGCGACGCCGTTAATGCGCACCTCGAAGTGAAGGTGGCAGCCGGTAGACGTGCCGGTCGTTCCGACGGCCGCGATGTTCTGGCCGGCCGAGACGCCTTCACCGTAGGAAACGTAGATCCCGCCGTCGACGATGTGAGCGTATGCGGTTTGCACGCCGCCACCGTGTTCGATCAGAACGAAATTGCCGTAGCCGCCGTTGCGCCCCGCATAGACGACCGTTCCCGGGTGCGCGGCGTAGATTCCCTGGTTGCACCCGGCGCCAATATCGGTGCCCTGGTGGTTACTGGATGCACCGGACGTGGGTGACACGCGCCAACCAAACGAACTCGTGATGCGACCAGACGCCGGCAGCGCCCACCCGGCCGAGGACACCTCGCCGCCCCCCAGGCCGATTCCCGCGGCCTTGCGCGCCGCAACACCCGCCGCATAGTCGGCCTCCGTCGCCGCCCTGCGCTCGGTCAGCACAACGAGTTGGGCTTCTAGCCGAGCCTGGTTGGCGGCCTGTTCGTCGACCGCCGCCGCGGCGGCAATCGTCGCCGCCTGCGCCTCGAGGAACAACACTTCGGCGGCCTGCTTGAGTAGGTCGAGCTCGCCCTTTGCGACTTCGGCCTGATCGGTGAGCGCTTGCGCGGTGTTGCGATCCTGCAGCGCGGCTTCGTAAATCACACTGGCCTGCTGCGACACTTTTGCCGAAAGACCGAGGTAGTAGAGCAGGTTGTCGGCATCACCGCCGGTGCTTGTCAGCAGGGTAACGGTGACATTCTCTCCACCGCGCGCGAGCTGCGCCGCCATCTGGGATGCCCGCACCCCCGACTCGGTGGCCGCCGCATTGGCCTCGTCAGCCTGCGTCTGCAACGCAATCGTCTCTTGGGCTGCGGCCTGAAACTTGTCGTCGGCTTCGCGCCACAGAGCGCCTTTCGCCTCTTCTTCAGCTCGTGCGGCATCAGCAGCCGCTTGCAACGACGCGAGCAAAGCCCGGATCTGGCTGATGGCCGACTGCGCCGAGGCTTCGCTCTGTCGGGCGCTGGCAAGCTCGTCCCAGGTCGGATACTCGACCGCCCACGCCGGCGACGCCTCGAGCGTTGGCGCCACGCCCAGCGTTAGCGCAAGCGCGATGGCCACGCCAGCCGCGACCCCGCGTGATGTTCTCATTGACCCGGTCACCGGCGTCACCTCCTCCTGGTTGGCGCAAAGGTAACAGCCGGTTGCGAGGTCGTCGGGATGCCGCTCCGGGATCAGAGCGGCTACCCATGTTTCGTAAGTGCTCGGCGCCCACAAAGCAATACGATGTTGACCAGGACCAGACCCGCAGCCCGATTCATGTTCGCGACTGCCGGAGCGCTGGTCGCACTGCTCGCGGTGTCCGCGTGCGTT
>Ga0105046_10011286_pt1 | contig 13901 bp, 5 predicted proteins | sample MAT03_FD_78385 | JGI IMG/M metagenome (GOLD analysis project Ga0105046, IMG submission 78385) | Freshwater microbial communities from Lake Fryxell liftoff mats and glacier meltwater in Antarctica - MAT-03 (megahit assembly) | ecosystem: Environmental > Aquatic > Freshwater > Ice > Liftoff... | reverse complement strand
ATCGATCTGGGTCCGCACCTGCTTGGGAGATGTAAAACTCACCCCGGCCAATGCTTGGGCCGTGAGGATGCTGAACCAGACTTCCACTTGGTTGAGCCAGGATGCGCTGGTTGGAGTGAAGTGAAAGCGGACGTTCTTGTGCAGGGCCAACCAGCGGTCGTACTTGGGCTTGTGGGTGTTAAGGTTGTCCAGGATCACATAAATCTCCCGTCCTGGATGAGCAGCCACTACGCGGTTCATGAAGTGCAAAAATTCACGTCTGCGACGGCGGTTATAGTGGCATGCCATGACCATGCCTGTAGCCACATTCAGCGCTGCGAATAAGGTGGTAGTGCCGTGTCGTTTGTACTGGTGGCTGAACCCGGACAAGGACTTTCCGTTGGGCAACCTTAGCCATCCTTGAGCTCGCTCCAAGGCTTGAATACCCGGCTTTTCATCGATTGACAAAACCAAAGCGTTCTGCGGTGGGTCCAGATACAAACCCACGATGTCCGCTGCCTTGGGAGCGAACTGCGGATCGGTGCTGATGCACCAACTTCGTCGGCGCTCCAAGGAAATGCTGTGTTTGCGTAGAACGCGCCATACCTGGTCCTTAGATACATCCTTCAGCCGCGCTGCCAGCAACTTCCCGTTCCAACGGGCATATCCCGGTGGCGGGTCTTCGTCCAAGGCTTGAAGGACCCGCTTCTCCGCTGCCTTGTCGTAGTGGGCCGGTTTGCCACTGCGAGGAGCATCTGCCAAGCCCTTCAAGCCGTTGGCGCTAAATCGTCCCCGCCACTTGCTCACTGTGGAGGTTCCTGTGGAGTTCTTCTTGGCCACATCCTCATTGCTCAGCCCTTTAGCCAGATCTAGTATTAAACGGGCTCTAAACGCGCTGCGCTGTTCGCTTCTGGCCGCCTTGGCCCAAGACCGCAACGTCTGTTCATCCGCGTCCTCTAACTTGATCTCTGCTGCCTTCATAGCAGAAAATTAGAACATTTACGAACTTGTGCAACTAGGTACTAGTGTATCGCGATACGACGATTTGTGCGTTTGTTGTACTGTTCAGTAGACGCTGTTCTCCAACCGCAAGGATCTTGCCGTCCGATTGAAGCCCAACCCCCCAGTACCGCTCATCTGCTCTGTTCGGTGATGAGGTCATCACACCGCCAGTGCCATTGAAGGGAAGATCCGCGCTGCCATCGGGCATAACCTCAAGATCGCCCCACGTGTCCTATCAAGTGGATCCGGGCCGCTACAACCAACTACGATGCGGCCATTCGGTTGAACAAGCATGTCGTAGTACAACGTGGTCTCGGATCCAATACGCTCGAATACGTAGCCATCAACATTCGTCCCGAAGAAGGAGTCGGGTAGACCAGCCTGTGCGGTGGTACGCTGCGCGCGCAGGCAGGCAAGGGTGGCTAAGGACTAGGGTAGTGTGGCGCATGCTGGTGGATCTATGGCAATGTAGTGATTCTGTGTCTAAACAGGTCATCTTGTGAGCATCAGCACGGCCGTTCCTTCAGCAAGCAGTTTACCCCGGCCCGTGAGCCGGGGCTCCCATCCCTGGGGGGCTCAAGGCCTAGGAGCAGCGCGATGTGTGCAGGTGACGTTCTGGAACACGTAGGCTGCAACGCCCTTCGGGAGCTGCCATTTTCCGGGCTTTTGAGCTGCCAATGGGCCTGTGGTATGGCGGGCCGCAGGGATCCAGAAAATGCAGAATACTGGACGGGCTTACGTTCTAGGAAGGGTAGGAGTGGAAAGTGACGTTCTGGTAGATTACCCAAAGTTTTAGGAAGGGTGGGAGTGGAAAGTGACGTTCTGATACACTACCGATTCGCGGCAGAACGGTAAACCCATTACAGGACGAGTCAATATCCCCCATCCGGATCAATAAAGCTTACGGGGTTGTTGCTCATGGCCAGGTATGGGCTATGGTGATGGCCATAGCGGTCGGTGGTAAGCCAGCGTCCCAGACGTGCATCGTATTGCCGCAGGTTAAAGGCGGTGTGCCCCACTTCGGGGTCGTACTCCTGGCCTTGGTCGGCGAGGGGGCTGCTTGCGGTGCCGTTCAGTTGGCGGCCAGGCAGTAGGCCACCGTGCGGGTAGTAGTCGTGCGCCTCCTGTACGGTGATCTCCCCGTACTCATCGGCGGTGAAGGTTACGCGGGCATTGCCCAGGTGGTCCGTAAGGGCGTAGCGCACGTTATTGGTGCTGCGCAGGTGGCTGCCCACACCGGCTATGGTCAGTTCTTCGGTAGAAGTATGGGAAATAACGTCTTCGCTGATGCTGCTAAGCAGTGCGCCGCTAGCATCGCGCAGATACCAGGTGCGTTCGGTGGCTCTGGTGCCGTTGCTGGCGCAGCGTTCAGTTGGCACGCAACTACATGCCGGGCAAAGGGTGCAGGGTCCCTTTCAGGAGACCACTGCTGTGGTTTGTCGTTGGGGCGGCCATTGCAGGACACCCTGCGTTGGCCTAATGAACTAAGGGTTCGGGCGGCCTGCACCCAGCACTCAGCCGGGATCGTTAAATATCGTTGTGGACGGGTCCGTAGTAGTGCCCTTACTTTGTTGCCCTTGACGGATAAGTTTATTTCCTACTTTTCGGTCGCGAATACAACCGGTTCACCACAATGAAAACAAGATCGGATGGCAAACGCACTAGTGCCTTGATGGATCCCAAGCCCTGTTCACTATCATGCAATCATCCCAAACAGTTCTACCCCGTGCAGCTGGCTTAAGGTCCGTGTTGTGGGCTATCGCTATGATCATCGTCGGCATAGGCCTTACCATGGCTGCTTTCGGCTATTGGATCCTTCCTGCTCGCGTGGTGTATATCAATGCACCTAAAGTGATCGAAGCATACAAGAGAACGAGCACGGTACGAAAAGACCTTGAAACGCGAGCAGGCGCCCTGCAAGCGAACGCTGACACGCTCTATGCAGAATTGGAAGGCGAAATGAAACGATATGAACAAGAACGACCAGGTTTGTCAGAAAAGGAGAATAAATTGAGTTTGGAGCTTCTCCAGGTCAAACGCGAACAGTTCCAGCGCTACCAGCACTCCGTAAAAGAACGAATCTCCCAAGAGAGTGAAAAGATCACTAGCGAGCTGCTTCAGGAGATCAACTCGCTCATTCAAGCCTACGCCAAGAAGAAAGGATACGGGTTGGTGCTCGGGGCGAGCGGCAATGGAACCATCATCTATGCCAATGAACTACTCGACATCTCGGATGAAGTGATCGCAGGGATCAATGCAGACTGATCGGCTTTTTATGCTTCTTTGCCTGGTCGCTTTTGGCTGTGGTCAGCAGCCGCTTGGTCCAGATGATCTGCGCAAGGCACTCAGGGATCCGAGAAATGGGGTTTTTCATGAACTGGACCGAGGTAACTATCATGTTTCCCTGCAATATGTCCCGATCGAGCTGCTAGCCGCACGAGAAGCGCAGCACTTCTTGGATGAGCGTTCCCGAGATAGTGTCATTGCACAGTATGGTAGCGGGATTCACTTCCTTCTAGAGATCTCAAGAAGCGGACAAGACCTTACCAATGCCTGGATCATGGAACATGGCAGGGGACCGGAAGGACCCTACCTGTTCAGTTTCGGTATGAAAGACAATCTCAGTATGGAAGCTTGTGGATCGGAGCTACCCGCTCTGCAATGCACCTATATTCGGATGTTCGAGCTTGCTAGATCGAGCAAGTTCCATTTGGTTTTCCCCTCCCCGAGCTACGATTGCACGAACGTTGTAGTTAAATTGAGTGCTGTGTTGCCCGAGCTCGGACCCGTAAGTTTTCAACAATCCATTAACGCGATAAGGAAGATTCCTCCGCTTCGTTTAGATTAGCGATCTTAATTGTAATTATCATGAATTCCATGCGCTTCTTTGGAAGGCCGGTTAGCTGGGGGCTCATCATCGCCTTTCTGTTGCCATTGTTCTTTCCCCAGCGCGCTTATGCGCTGACAACATCCATCCCGCAAGAGATAGCGGAATATGAACCCCCAGGTTCTACTGACCTTGTTAATCTACTTACTGGCGATTTCCAGTACTCGATACCGCTTCTAGATGTCCCGGGCCGCAATGGAGGGTTCAGTCTGCCGCTGAGTTATCATGCCGGCATTTCCATGGAGCAGGATGCCAGTTGGGTTGGTTTGGGGTGGTCCTTGAACCCGGGAGCCATCCTGCGCAGCACTTCTGAATACCCTGATGATATACGTAACGGATATGTCACAAATATTTCCAAAGCCCCTGGTGAAGCTGGTTATCATATAAATAATTTGTTCTATCAGCGCACCCGCATAGGGAATTCTTTAGGTGGGTCAGTGGGACTTGCTGGCATAATTCAAGTTGGTTTCGGTTCACAAGAAGGAAACTTTTCAGTCTTGGGTCTAAGTCCCCAGAATAGTGTCGCTATGAATACGGTAGGCTTGGCGAGCACGGCATTAACAATTGCCACTGGTGGAGCGTCTGGTTTTGCAACGTCTTTGATCATCGGAGCTTCAGTTGAGACTGCTATTGGTGCTGTTTCCGGTGCGGCCAATGCACGTAGTTTCGGTTCAGGTACGACCAGTAGCGATTGGACTATGGAAACCAAGGGTAGTTCGTTCTTCAAGCAGCAGGATTTCCGTTACTATTTGGACCATACAAAGCACGAAAGGGTTTACGGTTCACTTCACTTACAGCATCTTCCGGCTGAGGTTGATAATAATCTTCCAGTTGTACAACTTAATGATGAATGGAATGGAGAGCGTTCTTTAAAAACGGCGCTAGTTCTTTATAATGGGAGCAATAACCAGCAACATATGACAACGGATGCGCACTTTTACTACGCTGGGGAAGGAAATTATGCCGACGCTTCCCAGCCCGCAAGCATAGCGTATGACAAGTATCAGGTCCAAGGAGAGAGCATAATGGGTTCAATGCAACCCTATCGGCTGGATATAGGATGTGTATCAAAGGGTTCAATGTCTCCAAGTGAACGTTGTTACGTGCCGGTACCTTGGACCAATGTAAAGGCCCAGTTTCGCTTTGCTGGAGTTCCGTCGAATGCGTATATGCATCACGCGAGCAATCAAAGTAATGGATTGACCAATGGCACTGGTCTAAATGAATCTTTCACTGGGTCGGGTAATATTGCCACTTGTTCCATAACGGATAGGGCGCTGGCTGATCCGTCATTCCGCGTGGAGCCTGATCGTGCTGGAAATAGCGGCGAAAGGGAGAATTCGTTGGTTGGCGGGAGACTTATTCACGGTAAAAACATTGAATGGTTCACAAATCTTGACTTTCGCCAAGGACATTTCGCGGGTAAGATCCTCGATCATCAGCTACACACCGCGCGGTCCGTCTTTCGATCGCCGATGCCAGATAATGGTATCGGCGGATTCGCGGTGACCGATCTTAATGGTATAACTTATCACTACACGATACCAGTTCTAAATAAAACACAGACATCCAAAGTTGGAAGGGGGACGTCAAATTTTTCTTCCACTTCGTTGCATTCCCCTTATGCAATTGCATGGTTGCTAACTACGATAACTGGTCCTCAATTTATTGATCGCAACCAGAATCGGGTTGCAGATGCTAATGATTGGGGTGATTGGGTGCGATTCGATTACAGCAAATTTTCCGACGATTTTAAATATCGATATCCCTACTCCCACGGTGATGGTTCGAACCCTGAAACGTTTGACGCGACAATGGACGGCCCTTTGAGGCAAGTGAGTTTGACGGGAAGTAGGGAGGGGTACTATTTAGATAGGATCTATACAAATACCCATAGTGCACTTTTTATCAAGAGTTTGCGAGATGACGGAAGGGGTGTATACAATGCCAGCTCTTGGCCCAAACCCTCGTCTGCATTAAAACTTGATGAGATCATAGTTCTCAAGAATGATGACTATGAGCGTTTGATCGGTGGTTGCAGCGGTTGTTACGGACTTGGCGATTTCAGTATCGCGCATGCGAAGTATGCGGATATTTTTGGATCTAATACGGGAGATTCGTTCGATAAAGTGCTGGACGCATATGACCTTTCGCAAGCGATGAGGGATTACTTGCGGAGTGTTCAAATACTTCGAGTGGTTTTCAACTACACGTATGAATTGTGTCCGGGTACATGGAATTCATTTCCCATGTCATCATTACAAGCAGCACCAGCCGGGTCTACACATGGTATTGGAGGCAAACTAACTTTACGAAGCATTTCTCAATTCGGTGGTTCCAACGTAAAGCTGATGCCGGATCATGAATTTCAATACAATGGACTGAATCCTTCTTATGACCGTTCAAAGGTCGACGGTTGGGGAATGCACTGCGCATCATGTGGGACGAATTCCATAGGGCCAAGTCCGTACGATGTCATGAATTCGGATCTCGGGAAATTTTACGTAAATGTCGATGCGCATCAAGCTACAGCCGATGGAGCTGCCTGGTCTTTGACCGACATCATAACACCTACTGGTTCGGAAATGCACATAGACTATGAGCGAGATACGTACTCCTCTGTGTTTGGCAAGCCAACCTCTTTGCGTGTGGCTATGGCACCCTCTAGTGAAGTGGATCTCGGTCAGCGCATATTCAAAGTCGCATCGAACATCAATTTGCAGGACTATCCATTTCTGGCGGATGAGGCCGGCTTCGAGCAGGCCCCTCAAAGCTATAATTATGGTTGTCAAGGTAATCTGTTTGGTGGCTCAGTTGGGGCTACGGTTGGTATTTTGGATGGTCATACATTGCAATACGAATGTGGACCAAACATTGAGAATTGCGATTGGGGCCAAGGGATCTGTACGCTAGCTGCAACCGTTAATTCTCGTCTTGCGCTTCGCACAAGTGCCAAATACGGAGGTGATCTACGCGTCAAGAAAATTTCCATGCGCGACCCCTTTTCCAACCAAGTGCTAACTACATCCTACACGTATACTGATGACACCGACCGTGGCATTGGTCGCACCACTGGGAGCGTGACATCGGAACCGGACCTATGCGTTGGAAGGAGATATGGGTTTGAGCGATATTACGATATGCCGAGTACTCCTGTTATGTATGGTATAGTTACCGTGCGGTCTGGGAGCAATAGTGCTCCAGAGAACTTGGCCCGCGTTGTGTACCGGTTCAGGCAGCCATCTGAGGATATGTTATCCACTGTTGGGCATCAAGAGCGGATCGAATCGATGGGTGGAAGTGGTCTTTTCGTAAGAATGCGGTTCAACTTGAAGATACGAACAAGTGGTATTGGTGATCTGCTGGCCCAAGAGACCTTTGATCATAAGGGCTATTTGGTTGATGGAATGCAGATCAACTACCAAGAGGATCTACCGGGCAAGCTTGCTCATTACACGGAAGGGTCACTGTTCTATCACTCAGTGTGGGCGCCGCCTTTTAGGGTAGTCAGAGCATTTCGTACCACAAAACACTACATTCCAAGCATTCCGGTTTCGACAAGTGTGACAACCCAAGCGAACACGCGATCGATCGAGAACACGAAATTCGATTTCCTTACTGGAACTGTTGTGGAGAGTGTTTATGGCGATTCATGGGGCACCCGTTATCGCACAAAAACCATTCCTGCCTTCAGGCGTTATCCCGGATTGGGTTCCAAGGCCGTGGATGCCTCCAATGCCAATATGATGGGTTTACTCGCAGAGGATCATCTCTACGCCTTGGTGAATGGAGAGGAAAAACCGGTGAGCGTTGGGATCACGACTTATGCACCGAGGTGGGATTACCCTTCCATGAGCAATGGCGCTCTCATTTATGAAACAGAGAACAGGGCATGGCATCGGGTGGCTCAGTTTGCCTGGAAAGACAAGGTGGCTGCGGACGGCACCTATGCTGATTTAGTTCCGTTCGACTTCAATGCTGGAGCCGTGCAAGACAGTCGGTGGTTCCGTAATGGTCGCGTTGTGAGCTACGATAAAGAAGGCCGGGTCGTGGAAGTGGAGGACGTCAATAGTCAGCGCAGCGCTACCCTGTATGGCGTAAATGGCAGATTCGTTATCGCCAGTGGGACGTTCGCGAAGCAAAGCGAGCTTAGATTCTCTGGGGCTGAGGAGCGCATAGCGTCAACAGATTGGTTCGAGGGGCGCGTATCGGGAGCTAACTTCACCCATACAGGTTCCTTCGCTCACACGGGAAAATCTTCGTTGCGCTTGCAGCCTGGTCAACAGGGCTTTGTGTTCGAGGTTGATCTAGGTTCGGCACCTACCGAAATTGCGAAGAAAGATTATCGGGTCAGTGTGTGGGTGCATGAACGGAATTTGGGGCGGAGCAAATTATTCTTTCAAGGGCTTGATCAGAATGGCGCGCCTGTGCAAACATTAAGCGGGGCTGTTACCGGTGGGTCTTACAAATTCAAGGCAGGTAAGTGGTACCTTCTTGAAATGGTGATACCAAGTGCGATCCTTCTGGATGCAATTGGGTTGCGTGTAGGTGTGGCTAACGATCAAGATGCCTTATCCACAGTCGACGGCGATGATCTCATTTACGTGGATGATATGCGTTTTCATCCTTATATGGGTGATTTCACGAGTAATGTTCACGACGTACGCACAGGCAATCTAGCGGCGACCCTGGATCGTGATAATCGTGCTGTTCGCTATGCATACGATGCGCTTGGCCGGATCACAATGGTCGAGGTGGAAACGGCTTCTGGTTTTGTTCCGTCCCGTAAGGTTCAATACGATTCCATGCGCGATTGATGCGACCGATGAACACCGAACTTGATGGACTTGGTTAATTGGCTAATGGATCAGCAGGAAAATTAACCAGCTAAAATCACTTTCTATGAGCGCTAGAGCGGTCCTTACTGATGGTCTGGTGGAGTCTTGGAGATCACTGATCGCCCGCACCAATTCGCCGAAAAGGTTCTTTATGGGCTGGAGTGCTCAGTTCTGGAGTGGCTGCCTAACGCAAGTGGGGTTGGTTTACGTGGCGATGACCTTTGGCTCACAGGCGTTCGGCCAAACGGTTGTCGTGAAATCCCGGCCGCTGCAGGACCTCGAATCGGTTGTGAGTTCCGATTGGCATGCGCAAGGAGGGCAGCTGGGTGCTTCCATGGCGGCAATTTGCGCTATCGATGGACCCACTCGATTATTCATTGGCAATCCCAACCCCGGACCAGCGCATCCAGGGGGTCTTGTTCAGATCTATACATTGGACGAAAATGGCGCCATTGATTCGGCCAAGGTCATTGCCTCCAATACGGGCGGCTTCAACTTGTCCCTTTCCCCAGAAGATGGATTTGGCACCACCGTAGTTGATATTGGGGATCTTGATCGCAACGGCTCTAACGAACTCGTAGTGTCCGCTCCTGGCGACGATGAAATGGGGCTGAATGCAGGGGCCTTCTATATAATTTTCTTTAAGGAAGGGGCACTGATATCCCATATAAAGATCACCCGCGGCACCGCTGGGTTCACGAATGATCTGAAGGCGGGTGATGTCTTTCCTGGGACTATTGCTTCCGTTGGTGACCTTGATGGGGATGGCACGCAAGAGCTGTTGGTGACAGCCCCATCCGTTGATGGCCGGGGTGATGCGTGGGTCCTGTTCATGCTGCCCTCAGGAGCGGTTGATAGAAGTGCGACTATCGCAGAGAATAACAATAGGCCGGATATGGACCCCACTGCGCAATTTGGCTCATCAGCCGCTGGCCTGGGCGATCTGAACCTAGATGGTATACCAGATGTGATAATAGGTGCTGCAAATGAGGGTGATGCTGGGGCATACTTTGTCATTTTCCTTACTGCCCTTGGGACGCCGTTGGCTTACACGAAGATCCTTTCGAGCATCGCAGGCGGGTTCGTGAGCGGCACAACGGATGGATTCGGGGCATCGGTTTTGAACGTTGGTGATCTGAATGGGGATAAAGTCGTGGACGTTGCTATTGGCCTGCCAGGAAAAAGTGTGGCAAATGATGGTGACGGTGCTTTTCTCATTGTGTATTTGACAATGACAGGCGGCGTATTGGGCAATCAGGTCGTTTCCGCAATGGACAATACCCTTGTGCCAATGGGCTTGGCCGATGATGCGCGCTTAGGCGCTGCCATGGTCTGTACCGGTGACTTGAACGATGATCAAGTACCGGACTTAGCCTCACTTACGTTCTCCGATAATGCGAACGCGGACTTCAACGGCGGTGTGGAGTTCTTACTTATGAGAAAAGGGCTTTCAGTATCAGCGGGTATTGAGCATACCACACAATGGGAGCCGGACGGAGGGGGCATCAAGGTTCGTACTACCGGTGGTGTTGCGCCTTTTGATTTTATCTGGACCGATGGCAATGTGGATCAAGATCGCGCCGGTTTGCAAGCTGGTATCTACTCCGTCACGGTCACCGATGCAGAGGGTACTATGGGCCAGCGCTCCTTTAAAGTGGACCAATTAACGCTTTTGCGTGGTATGAAAGGTACGCAGTTCCAGAATGGGGTATGGTCTCGTAACTCGAAGAACGATGAGGAGAATGCGGAAGTGCGGACGGCGTATCAGGTGCCGAGTGATGCACAAGGGGTGGTGGCCACACGCGTCGAGGAGGTTGCGGTGGATCTCAATTTTGGCTTCACGCTGCCACATAGTTCCACTATTGCCCTGAGTGATCTGCCTTATTGGAGCATAGAAGGTGGTCTTATCCGGCTGTATGTGCATGGTGATGATGTTTTGGCACCAGCCACGCATTTAGCTGCGTTGGATGATGAACTGACCATTTCCAAAGAGGAGGAGGGGAGTTCGTATGTACTCAACTACCTGCTTAACGGCACAGAAGTTCATAGGCACCCATTCATGAACGGACAAGACCTTGAAGGTGTCTTGGAGCTACGTTCCAAAGGTGCGGCCCGCGGACCCCTTATGTGGGTTGGTCCACGAAAGGAAGAGCTTTGCTCCGAGCCTGATTTAAACACGGTTACCCTTACGGCTTTCGACCTCAATGGTCAGGTAGTGAGCCGGTCAAGATCTTACGCCGATGGCCTGGGCCGAACAATACAAATGCAGAGTCTTGACTTTGAAAATGACAATGTCATGGCAACTGCCATGCTATTCGATGCGCTGGGTAGACCAACCATCAGCACCTTGCCTGTACCCATTTTCCGTAGAGAGATCTGTTTTGCGCAAGCGCTCATCACCTCCAACGGCACAGCGTATACACCTGACCAATATGATATACCCAACTACACTTCGAACCCCAACATTCTGTCTTTAGGAGAGGTGGATAGACCCAGGCCCGTGGACAATACGGTTAAGGGCACACTCGGCTGGTATTACAGCGATAACAATACCTCAGAATCTTACGTGGCCACTGCTGATCGACCTTATCAACGCGTACAATACAACCCGTTCTCTGTGGATGATGTACACCGCACAGCAGGGGTGGGCAGCGAATTGGAGATGGGTTCGGAGCACGAGGTCTATTCGTTCACCATACCCGCTGCCGGTGAGTTGCACTATGTTTTCGGCTACAATCAGAGTTGGACAGCTGGGGCACCTCCTGACCTTAGCGTGACCAACCATCTATTGGATGTGGCTTATCCCGAGGGTTTTATTTCTTCTGAGAATTACAAGGTGACCAAGATGGTTACCATCGATCAAGAAGGAAAGCATGCCGTGTCATTTTTGGACACAGAGGGCAAACTCATTGCTCGCTGTTCGGCAGGTTCGGTGTCTGGCTCTAACCAAGAACTGCTTCGCGTGGTGAGCCCGATAGGCCCTCAGGGCTACGTGGATATTCACATACCGCCGGGGTCAGAGAATACGGTGGAGCTCAGTGCAAACCTTGGGTACAGGTATCGGTTCATCAACCTCCTTTCAGGCCTTTCCATCAACTGGGGTACTGAATCCGCGCCAAATTATTTGTACTCTGGAACAGAGCCACAACTCACGGCTGGTGTGTATCGCGTGGTGATCAACGAAGCGCCATTCACCAACACGGCTGATCCGCAGACCAACGCCATTGCTGTTTATCAAGATGGTCGTTGGCCTCAATGGAACGTAACTGGACAGAATTCTCTTGTTGAAGGGTCCTTTGTCATGATCGGCCACTCCCTTAGTTATTACGATTGGACGCTGACCTATTATGACCTGGCGGGGCGGCCGGTACTTACCGTACCCCCTGCTGGGGTTGATTTTATTGATGACTTTGAGTTGGATCCTGCTTATGACAGACTTTTGGTCGCCATGGATGATCAGGGAGGTGCTTCGCCCAATTGGAGCTTGCTCCATGGAGCGGACCCTTTCGATCGCGTCTCGCGTGATCTAGGTCCTACACCCGCAGGTGCCGAACGTGTGGTCAATCTTACATTCCAATTGAAGACCCCGATCATGGCCCTACCAGCCATAGAGACCCGTGCCTTGGGCAGCGGTTTGGGCATAGGAGCCGGCATTGGCACAGTTGCAAATGGGTGGGGGCCTGATGGCCGGGGGCCAGGTCCAGACGGCTCCAATTGTCAATATTGCGCGGTCGTTGGAGATGTGTGTTATCCATGGTTATGTACACAGATAACGGATGGTTTCGGGTACCATGCCGTACAGGTTCCTGATAACCAAGGATGTTACGAATGCGTAGCCAACGAACCCTTTCTTGCGCGCTACACCTTCACGTTCGATGTTTATTCTTCCAACCAAATGATCGGTGAGGATATTCCCCGCATAGCGCGCGATAGGGTTATTGTTGCTACACGGTTCGCCGGCCGCTGGCAGCTATCAGGCAATGGAAGTAGTGGCGGCGGCCGGGTACACACAGCGGTCGTGGATCAGGCTACCAATGCCATGGCCAGTGGATTTGTGCTTCACATGCGCAGTGTGGTAGGAACCGTGTTGGATCTGGATGAGAACGTCTTGGTGGCTGATGATGAATTCGTGTATTTGCGCGAACTGGATCTGGTCTTGGAGCAGGATGTCTTTGACCTTTCTGATGAAGTGCGCCCTCTGCACACCATGGCTCAGCAGAATGTCTATAACTCGCTTGGGCAAGTGTTGGCCTCAACGGCCCCAGATGAAGGCGCTGTTCATTACAACTACCGGAACGATGGTGCGATCGCCTTCTCACAAAGCGCGCAACAAAAGGTCGACCATAAATTCTCCTTTGTGAACTATGACGAGGTGGGGCGGGTAGTGCGCTATGGCGTATATAACGAAGTTGCCGTGGTTCCACCGGGTACGCCGGATGCCATACACTTCAATAGCCAATTGGACACGGAGTTGGCTGCCAATAGTACATTGCTACCAGTTTGGTTAGAAAGCCAGGCACCGCTGCACGTCGGTAGGCTAGAGGAGGTGACCACGATGCGATATGACAGGTATGGGTTGAGTGCCGCCGATGAATTCTACACCTCGACGGGCCTAAGCGGTACGGAGTATGCACCCCGTTGGTTGGATGGTCGTTTGGCCAGCACTTGGAACGAGGCCATGCGCACTTGGTATTCTTATGATGAGTATGGCAGGGTGGATTGGGCTGTAATGCGATATACCGATGCCGCCATGGGCACCAAGACCATGCACTATGTCTATGATGTAACAGGTAAACTCGTCAACACAATATTCCAAAAGGGTAATCCTGCTGAGTTCTTCCAGCACAACTATACTTACGACCAGAACCAACGCATCCAACGGCTCTCTACCACGCACAAGGTGTACGACCCCACACCGCCAACGGCTTGGCTACCGGTTACACAAGTAGAAGCCGACTATGAATTTTACCTGCACGGTCCTTTAAAGCGCGTGGAGATAGCCGAGGGCGCCCAGGGTGTGGACATGGTCTACACCATACAGGGCATGCTCAAATCCATCAACAGCCCCAACCTGGGCCACATGGTAGCTGAGAGCTTCAACGACCCCGGACAGGATGGCGTGAACGGCGGCCATGCTGACCTCTTCGGTATGGTCCTGGACTACCATTTTGGCGATTACAAGCGTGGGGGCACCT
>Ga0105046_10011283_pt1 | contig 13903 bp, 10 predicted proteins | sample MAT03_FD_78385 | JGI IMG/M metagenome (GOLD analysis project Ga0105046, IMG submission 78385) | Freshwater microbial communities from Lake Fryxell liftoff mats and glacier meltwater in Antarctica - MAT-03 (megahit assembly) | ecosystem: Environmental > Aquatic > Freshwater > Ice > Liftoff... | reverse complement strand
GGGATATTCAGGCTGGAGGATCTTGATCCGAAGTAAGTCCGACACTGCCAGGTCTCGACGCTGGCAGGTCTTGCATCCCGTGAGCGCTTGACCTGCCAGCGTCGCACACCTGGCAGTGTCAATCTCTACCGAGGTGTTTTCTCCATTGGATAATGCCTAAGCCTTTGCGCACTTGTGTACAAACCGTAGGGCTTTTCGCCGTCCGACGGGTAAGCGAAGCACAAATCATCCGTATCTGCTCCATCTCCTCTCGTCATCCGCCAGGGAAGTACCGCAGGGCACCCCGTCCGACGGCTTTTTTGCCGTCCGACGGGTAAGCGAAGCACAAATCATCCGTATCTGCTCCATCTCCTTTCGTCATCCGACGAGGAAGTACATCACAATTTAACGCAAACAAAAAGATAGCAACTAAGGGTAGATTGTGTGCTACTTTACCCGTCGGACGGCGAAAAAGCCGTCGGACGGGGCGCCCTGCGCTAAAACTGGCGACAATTCGGCGCCTCCAAAATTCCCGAGGGGAATCCATTTTTATTACAATCGGCTAAATAGCGTTTTATCAATCCCTTCGGGATTGTATGTTTTGCACTCCGTTTTACCGTAAATTCCACACTACTGGACAACATTTTTATTTCTCGCAGATTTTACGGATAAGCATGCAATAACTAACTCGTGAATCTCCTCGTCCACGAATGCTTTCCAGGCATCATCGCCCCCGTGCACGCCTTCCCGGATCATTGTCGCCGAAATGGCATAAATATCGGCGGGCGGCTCAAAACAATTGACCTGATACCCCACCCCGCGGCCATAGTTGACGCTTTCAATATCGGGGATCGTGATCACCTCCACCGGCTTCCCTTGGTAAACGCGCCGGATCATGGCCACGCTTTGTTCCGTAGAAAAAGGATTTTTTTCATCCTGCGGCAAATCGCGCACCGCGATCAAAACCGGGATTCCTGCTGCTAATTTACAGTCGATCAGCCATTTATGTCCGTTGTGAAAGGGTTGCCAGCGGCCGATAAACAGGGCGCGCGGCGGCGGAACCGGTTTGTTTTCCCGCTCCCTCCGAAGTTCTTCCAATATAAAACCAAGCAATTTAAGCGCCGATTTCGCAGGCTGCTCCGCCTGGGTTTGCAGGACGAAATCAGGCCTGGCGGGCGCTTCATACGGATCACTGATGCCGGTAAAATGGCCGATGTGCGCGGAATCGCTTTCGGGCAGGCGCGCGCGCCGGTACAAACCCTTTACATCGCGTTGTTCCAAAATTTCAATCGGGCAATCGACAAAAACGGTGCGGGTGTACTGATATTGGATGCGCAGTGCCTGCCGCGCTTCTTCATAGGGATTGATCGCCGCCAGAATGGTAATCACGCCGTGTTTTGCCAGGCTGTGTCCGACAAAACCCAGTCGGCGTATGTTTTCAAGGCGGTCGGCTTTTGAAAAACCGAGGTCCCGGCAGAGATGTTGCCGGTATTCGTCTCCATCAATCAATTCAACGGGATAGCCTAAATCAGTAAGTAGCTGTTTGACTTCCTGCGCTATGGTCGTTTTTCCGGCCCCCGAAAGTCCGGTCATTTGGATAAGAAACATATTGAATCAAAACAAGGCAAAGGTATTTCCAAAATTCGAAAAAAAATTTAGGTTAAAATTATAATATATGAAAAAATGCAGTACAATTGCATTGTTTTTCTAATAAAAAATACGATTACTTAACACTTCATTATTCAACTCAAATTGTACCATTATGGAAGGATTTTTCATGGCCCAAATAACGCTTTTCGCAGGCAACTTTGCGCCGCAAAATTGGGCTTTTTGCAATGGCGCATTGCAATCAATTAGTGACAATTCAGCGCTTTTTTCGTTGATTGGAACTACTTATGGCGGTGATGGCCAAACAACTTTTGGCCTGCCCGATTTGCAGGGGCGCATTGCCGTCGGTACCGGACAAGGCCCGGGCCTGCCCAATTTTGTAATTGGTCAGGCAGCCGGCACTAATTCCGCTACCATCACGTCTAACCAAATGCCAGCCCACACACATGCTGCCACGGCGACCGTTCCTGCGAGTTCCGGAAGCGCAACGAGCAACAGCCCCAACGGCAATTCGCCGGCGGCAACAGCCACCCCGTTTTATGCAGTGTCCGGCGGCTCCGAAGTCATGGGCGGCGCAAGCGGTACCGTTCAAGCTGCCGGGGGCTCCGCTCCCATTGGGTTGGGAATGCCAAGTTTGGGTTTGAATTATGTCATCTGCCTGTTTGGTATTTATCCAGCGCGCAACTAAGAATTCACCCCGCTTTATTCATCACATTGTTGACGTAAAACCTTAATAAATATGGAACCTGCACTCGCAGTTATAACTTTGTTCGCTGCTGATTTCGCCCCTAAAGGATGGGCGTATTGCCGCGGACAATTATTGTCTATCAGCCAGAACCAAGCCCTTTTTTCACTCCTGGGCACTACTTATGGCGGAGACGGCCGGACAACCTTTGGCCTTCCGGATTTCAGAGGCCGCTCAGGAATGGGCACCGGACAAGGCTCCGGGCTGAGCAACCGGACGCTCGGCGAAGTAACCGGTACTGATTCAGTTACCCTGCTTAGCGCCAACCTCGCGGCCCATACGCATACCGGTACGGTTGCAGCTGCCAGCACCACCGGCGCAGGGAGCAGCGATGAACCGCCCGGCATGATTTTCGCCGCCGCCGGCGGCTCCCATTTCGCAGCCGGGGGACAAGGCTCCATGGGGGGCGTAACGGCTACTTTAGCCACTGCAGGCGCTTCACAGCCTTTTGGCATTCAGCAGCCTTACCTGGCCGTCACTTTTATCATTGCCTTACAAGGCATTTTTCCAAGCAGGAACTAACCCAACTTTTTACGAAATTCTTTTTATACCATGGAAGGTACTTTAGCAACAATTACAATGTTTGCCGGCAATTTCGCACCCAAAAATTGGATGTTTTGCGGTGGACAAATAATATTGATCAGCCAAAACACGGCTGTTTTTGCCTTGATTGGAACCACTTACGGTGGTAACGGCACACAAAATTTTGCTCTTCCCGATTTAAGGGGACGGGTGCCCATCGGCCAGGGCTCGGGACCGGGCCTTACACCTATTGTTCTGGGAGAAATGTCGGGAGCGGAAACCGCAACCATGACCACGTTAACCATGCCCTCCCATACGCATGCCGCAACTGTAACGGTCGGCGCAAGCTCAGGCAATGCGACCTTTGATCAGGCAACAGGTAATGTCCCCGCCAATGTCGGCCCGGATTTATACGCAGCGCCCGCAGCCGCCAATGGCGCACTTGCTCCCGGCTCGATGAGTATCCAGCCCGTGGGCTCCAATGCGCCTTTCAGTTTGATTCAACCGGTGCTTTGTATGAATTATGTGTTTTGTATGCAAGGCGTTTTCCCTGCCCGAAATTAGTTTCGGATGAGGGTTTAGAGGGTTTAGAAGGTTTAGTGCGTTATACTCAAACCATTGATTTTCAACAAAATGAGTATTTTCCTAAACCACCTAAACCCTCTAAACCTCCTAAACCCCCTAAACCCCCTAACCCCCCTAAACCACCTAAACCTTCTAAACCACCTAAACCACCTAAACCACCTAAACCTTCTCATGCGACACTACCGCTAATTCCTCAACCATTTCAGCATAAAAGGGAAAGGTTTGACCTGCTGTTCTGCCGCTTTTTTTTTGTCCACCGCAAGACCCATCCACTGTAAAAGGGGCAGTCCGATGTACATGCCTGATTCAAATTGTTCGATATACCATTTGGACTGTCCTTTGTACCCGCCCTCATGAAAAACAAACGGCAGCGGCAAGTTCAGGTATCGAAGCGCTGCAAACGACCAAAGGATGACGCCTATTTCCAGGGATTGCCCAGGCGGCAAATCGCCCTCTATGTCATCCATCAATTGCGGTCGTTCCGAGTGGGGTACCAAGGCGATATGGCCGGCCTCATGCAACAGATCGCCGGGGTATGCCAGGCGGTCTTTATCAATAATCAGCCGACCCGCCTCTATTTTTATACCCGGCAAAAACGTTGATTCCGTGAGGGTTCTGAATTCAGCCTCAATGCCAATTTCTTCAAAAAAATGGAGTACCAGTTCTATTTCAGCAGTATTAGGTGCCATACGCGCTTGGTTATTATACCTCGAACCGCCATGTTTTGTGCATCGCGAAAAGTGAGAAATACGTTTACTAAACTTTGAAAGTTTAGTAAACGTGGCCTATCTCCATGCACAAAACATGGCGGTGCGAGGTATAGTCGTTTGGTTTATAGTTCTTTGATCAACTAATTGAGTAAACTAATATCCTTCATTATTCCTTTCTCAACCCAAAAGCAGCGTGTCATGTTGAGCGCAGCGAAACATCTGGATACTTGCGCTGAAGCAGCCATTAATAGCCTTACAATTCAGCCCACATCCGCACCAGATTGCTGTAAACTTGTAATAAAACAAGGTTTTCGTCCGGATGGCCGCCTTTTTTTTCAATCATGGCCTGGGCGCTTTTTAATTGAAACAGAATTTCCCGTTGCGCCGGATCCCGCATTACGCATTGTATCCAGGTTACCGCCGCCAGTCGTACGCCTTTGGTAACGGGTAAAACACTGTGGATCTGCGTCGCAGGATAAATAATGGCGTCTCCTTTTGCCAGTTTATAACGCATTTCTCCCGTTTGCGTAAACAAGGAAAGTTCACCGCCTTCATAACTTTTTGGGTCCGACAAAAAAAGCGTCATCGCCATATCGGCGCGGATGGCTCCGGTTTGCTGATTGATCATCAGCGGGCTGTCGACATGGTTGCCATAGTGCATGCCCGGCTCGTATTTGCTGATGATCGGCGGCAGAATACGTCCGGGCATTAGGGCCGTTTGAATCAAAGGGCTTTGTGCAATTGCCTGCATGACCAGGGCATCAATTTGTTGCTTTGCAGGAGACCCGGCTTTGGGTAACTGAAGGTTCTTTTTGACCGATTTAGCGGCATCGGTCGCTGTGGCGGCGCCGTCTTCAAAGGCTGCTGATTTCAAGAGGTTTTCAATCGCTTCCAGTTCGCCCAGCATCAAAAGTCCAGGCACGACGAGGTATGCGTTCGGTTGTATCATCTATTTATCCTTTTACGCAGCGAATGCCAATTTCCCGCTCCATCCGAATAATCTCGGCGTCCGGGAGGTTTTCATTGGGGAGACAAACAAAACTCTTTATATGGGGCCGATGCGCTGCGCCAATACCTTCCAAAGAACTGATTTTGTTGTTGTTGCAATAAATAGTTTGCAAAGTGGTCAAATGCGTCAATGGCGCCAGGGAGCTGATCTGGTTGCCGTTAAGATATAATTCAGTCAGGTTTTTCAGCCCTTCAATGCCCTCCAGTGAATTGATCCGGTTATTAAAAACAAACAATGATTTTAGTTCAGTCAGGTTGCTGATTTCCTTCAAGCCCTTGAATCCTTGATAAATAACCACCAAAATTCTTAAATTTTTGAGCGCCGAAAGTCCGGATAAATCCTCCAATTCAAAGGTCATGTTTGGATAAGGAGATTCCGGGCCGGAAAACCGGAGCACTTCGGTCGTCACGATGTTGTGCAGGGTTTGATCATCCGGCTGGTCAAAGGTCGACACGCGGAGCATGATTTCATTAAAAGCCCGTTTCCAGGGATCCGATAAGGTATTCCACCAGGCGTGGTTTTGCGTATTTTGTTCCGGTGTCGGCGGCGTGGGCAGTGTCGGTATTTCTTCTGATTCCATCTTGTTTAATTCATGTTTTTTAACGTTGCAAATATTGATATTTATCATGGCCCCGGCAGCCTAATTGAAGTTTTTTTTTCAAACGTCAATACCATACCCATCCGCCACCCAATACCCGGCATCGGCTGGTTCTCAAAATACTGATAGCCCGCATTCCAGCAATTTTCAAGACGGAAATCAAGGTCGAGGCGCATGTTTTGAAAAAGCGGCCACCCATATTGCAGCAGCAGCGTACCCGTACCGAAGCCATCCAGACTGACCTCATTATCCGTAGACGTAAAACGCCGCCCCGTCCATTGCTGGAGGTAGGCGGCTGAAAAAGCGCCTTTTGAAGCCCTGATGGTAGCCCCGCCTGCATGTTCGGGTACATATAACAGTTGTTTGTTCAGCGCTTGTTGGCCGCCTGCGTACACCCGTACATTGGTGGTGCGCGTGAACTGATAACGCGCCGTCGCATGCAAGTTCCAGCCCCCCGCCTGCGCCTGCGCCTGAAGCGTCGTTTCCATACCCCTCGACCATACCCTGCGCAGGTTATCGGGCCTGAAAATGGAAAACTGGTCGGGTTGCCATAAAATCCAGTCGTCGATCAACACCTGAAAAGCGGTGATTTCGGCAGACACATATTTCTGTTGAAAAATCCACCCCAGGTCGGCGCTGTAACCCTTTTCGGGCCGAAGATCGCCTTTCCCCCAGGCTTTCCAGTATTGGTCGTTGAAGGTCGGCAAATTGAAATTGCGGGAGACGTGAAAACGCAGGAGCCTGCCCTTCCCTGCCCCGAACTGCCCACCCAGCGATCCCGTAAAGGGCGCCGCCTGGCCCTGGGCCCATTCCTGCCGGACTAAAAAAGAAAGTCGCCCGGTACGCAGGGGCCACTCGCTCATGGCATACGCGGCCAGCCGGGTTTGTCCGTACCAGCGGCTGGTGTCGGCATACCCGTCGGCCTGCGCCCATTGGCGGATGCCGTTGCCGCCGGTTTTGAGCGTAATGCCCCGCCCGATCGTGGTGGTGTAGGCGGTACTGAGCAGCGCCGTCCGCGAACGGCTGGTGTCTGTATCGCCGGCCAGCCGGAATTGAATGGATTCGTCCATCCAGGCCACCCGGGTTTGCCAAAAAGAGCGCGTATCGGGGGCCCGTTCCCAGCTCGCGACGGCCCGGGTGGACTGGTCGCGTTGCCAGCTTTCGCGGACGGCAGCTGTGTTTACCGGCGGTATTTCCCGAAAGGCCCCTTGGCGCCAAAGTGCCGTATTAATGGTATTGATCTCCTTGATTTTGAAGCGGTTAAACTGTTGTACGTCCAGTTTTTCCAAACGGTTGTTCGGCTGTCGTTCGCGGGGTAAAGCCGATTTCGGCAGCGAAAAATCGTTGTCGGCGTACTGCCAGGCGGCACGGCCTTGCATCGCTATTTTTTCCCCGGTATAGCCAAAAGCGCTCATGGCCTCCCGCCGGCCGAAACTACCCGTCGAACCGCTCAAAAGCCCTGAAAACCCGTCTGACCCGGCCCATTGCGGCTCCACGAACACCGTGCCGCCCATCGCCCCGCTGCTCTGTACGGCGCTTTGGCCGCCGTAGCGCAGTTCCAGCCGGTCGCCCGGCCAAAGTGGCAACAGCGCTGCGTCGACCACCCCGTTCATCGGGCTTTGCAGGTTGAGGCCATTCCAGAAAACAGGGGTATGGGCAGGCCCCATGCCCCGGGCCGATACCGTGGCTAAGGTGCCCGGGGCGTTTGCGCGCACGGTCAGCGGGTTGGCCCAGATCAGTTGTTCCGCTAAACTAAGGATGCCGCCTGCGGGTAAGGTATCGGCGCGCCAGAAGGCATAGCCGGTACGATCCAGACGGGCATCGCGAACAGTGATGGAAGGAAGGAGTTGTGTGGTATCCGTTTGGGCAAAAGCGGTGAGCGGAAGGAATGCCAAAAGCCCGGAACGGAAAAGAAGTTTCATGGTGCAAAGAAAAGTAAAAGCGGCTGTCCGACAAGTCTATTCAAGGGATAAGTAACGCAGGGCTCCCGGTTGGACGGCTTTTTTGCCGTCCGACGCGTACAGTAGCGCAGGGCTCCCCTTGTCAACCAGGTAAATATAGGCGTAGACGATCTACCCTGATTTATGGATTTACCGGATGGAGAAAGCCATTACAAAGAGCAGACCGTGATACTTACTTGTCGGACGGCAGAAAAAGCCGTCGGACGGGGCGTCTTGCGATGACTATCCGTCGATCGGCAAAAGGCCCTCACCCGAAAATTTCTTTTAATTTCCCAAATTCCCTTACTGCTTCTTCCGCCCGGACCGCACCCGGTTCACAAACGCATCGGCTATGGACGGATTCGCCGGAATGATCTCGTATGTTTCGCCGTCTTTCATCTTAATCTGCGTGTCCTTGCTCTTCAGCCCCAACAAGAGGTCGTTGAATTTGGTGCTGCTCGACACCACGTTCAGGGCGCCGGCCTGGTACCCGAAGAAATACCAGAGGTCGCCGGTCGCTTTCACGTACAAATAGAACCGGTCGTCGAGGTTGCCCGGCATTTTGTATTCCACAAACACGGTCATCACCTTGTTGATCGGGGTGCCGTTGATGGATACCAGCGGAATTTTATCCTCCAGGCTCAGGAAAGACTGATACTCTTGGTTCCAGGTGACGGTGTGGCGGCCGAGCATAAAGGCGTATTTATTGTCCTGTTTGGGTAAGATAATCAGGTTGTTGCGCAGGTTGCTCATCGTTTCTTCCAATTCCTTGTCGTCGGTCACGAACTGCGTCACGGCCGGCTGGTAAAAGGCGGCGTTGGTGCTGTATATAGCCGCCGGCACATCGAAACCGACGGTTTGAATTTCATTGATCATGGCGTCGAACAACACTTTCGGCAGGGTAATTTCCATACCGGAAATAAACTCGCCGCTAACGTTGTATCCCGTCGAATCGGTCACGTTGTTGAAGTCTGATTTGAGTTTGCCGGCTGCCGTTACTTTCATGTAATTCAGGCCGGAACCCAGTTTGATCGGCCCCTCAGCCTGCACGGTACCCACCCGGTTATCGAAGATCATCTTGGCTCCACGCGGGGAGTTGGCGGCTATACGCGCCGAGTCCCCGAACGTAAACCGGTCGGTTTTCGCGTCGTATTTAAACACACCTTCGCAGTCCATCAGCGCGCGGTCGACGCGGGCATAAGCAGGCAGCAGGATGCGCGGGTAAGCTTCGCCGGTTTCGCGGGCGAGATAAAAACCCGTCACGAGTGGGTCGCCTTCTTCGTTTTTAGCATTATTATTCCGGATCGTCGGGTCGTTTTTATCCACCTCGGCGTATACGCTAAACCACTGATTATTAGGCAGTTTATCCGCATCAAGTCGGGCAAAACCTTCAAAGCGCATGTTCTGTTGGTTGGCTTTCAGGATGGCCTGGCCTTTGAAATTCGTTTTCACATCCATGCGAAAACTGTCCTTTTCAGCGATGTCGCCGGCGGCTGTAGTGAGCACGTTTTTGGTAGCCGGCGTACCCGGGCCGCGTCGCTCGCCAATAATGTTGTTAAAGAAAATCTCCTGTTTGAAGCCGGGGATATTGTACTCGTAATAACCGGTTGCTTTGTACAGTTTTTTGCCCAGGATGTCGACAGTAGCGCGGTTGATGGCGTGGTATTTACTCACCGTATCGGCCAGGATGCGGGCATTGGTAAGTTGCTTCATGGTCCCTCCCGAGAGGATTTCGATATCGCCGGTTTCCGGGTAAATAAAAGCGTCCGCCGATTTGATCACCGGCACACCGCCGATTTTCAAGAGGTTGGTTTTCATGTTATACAAAGCCGTTTTGCCGGTAAATGACAAGGTATCCTGGTCGGGGTCGATGGATACGAAAACGCCGGGTTTCTTTTCGTCGGCTTTGAAGGTGATCGTTTTTTCCCGCATATCCCAGGTAAATTCGTTCATCGAGGTGCGGTATTGATCGAGCGGCAATGTGGTGTTGGCGCTTTCGGAGTTGGCTTTAAAAAAGCCGCTTTGTTTGTCGAAATCGAGTTCGCCATCCACGTTTTTGGAATCGAAGGCGATGCCTTTACCGTCCAGCGATTTGATTTCGAGGTTGGCGGTGTCGGCACTTGCCTGAAACGGACCGTATGAGATGATCTTCGAGGTCAATTTACCTTCCGCCCACTCGAATTCGCCCCGGCCTTTCAAACCGCTGGGGGTCAGGATAAGTGTTCCCTTGTGGGTATAACCAGGCGCTTTAAACAATTCGAAGGCTTTGGCCTTGCTTTCCACATACATCGAATCTTTGAAGGGCAGCCAGTTCACCGACACGTTTTCACCCCTGGCCTGCGGCACTTTTACGGCGCTGCTCCGGTCCTCTTCCATAAAGAACTTTTTAGCCGTTCCGGTCGTCTGTTTCGGCCTGAAAATCAAATCTTCCGATTCGATATCGGCGGTTAAATACTCCAGTTTTCCTTTGCCGAGGAAGCCTTTGTTGCTCAGGTCGAGTTCGCCGGTATAGTTGCCTTTTTTGGAATAGGTGGGATAACCCGTCGGCGGCGTACGGTGTACGAATCCGAAGGATTTATCATGGTCGCGTACAACAATCGTTTCCTTAAATGGCGCGAAAATGGTGGCCGGGGTTAATTCGCCGCGGAATTTCAGCTGCTCCTTGGTGTAGCTGTCCAAACCGTTGAACGAGAAAGGATCGAGTTTAAAATAGAAGGAGTCGCGTTTATATACGCCGTTCATCGTTTGTTTACTGTCGTAAAAAACGAAGGAAGGTTTTTTCGATTGCAGGGAGGGAAAAATGCTCAGGTCTTCTTTGCCCGACTTGTTGTTGGGGGCATCCACCAGCAGCACGCCGGATAGTTTTTCCACCGTCGAATTCATCGAATTGGCCACAGGCTGCCCGTTTTTGTCGACAGCCCCGGGTTCCGGCAGGTAAAAATCGAGGTTGCCTACTGAATCGAATTCAACCTGGAATTTGTCGTACGTGAACTTCATATCCTGCCCCTGAAACAACGCAAATCCGGCGAACAAACGGCCGCCGAAGCGCATATCCCGGTTTTGAAGCAGGGTAAGCTCCCGTTCCGTGGGAATTACGGCTACTTTCTGGCGCTGGCTGAGTTCGAGTTTTTTTACTTCGTAAATCTCGGTTTCTTTGGTTTTAAGGTCCAGCCGCGCATTTGCTTTGGTACTTGCCGAAACGATGTTGATGGCGTCAAAGTCTTTTTTCCCCTGGGCCGCTAAGGCATAATGCGCAAGTTTATCGCGCAATTCGATTTCGTGCCGGTCGAAATAGTAGTTGATAAAACCTTCGGACACCAATTGCGCCAGCAGGGTTTGAATGCTGGAATAATCAAATTTAGGGTTGATTTTCTGGGCAAAATCATTGTCAGAAATAATATTGGTCCCTTTCTCCCGCGACAAAATGAAGAGGGTGGAAATTGGATTTTGGGTGGCCAAATTCTGCATTTCTTCGTATTGTTTGCGGGCGAAATAGTTGCTGCTTTCAAACTGCACTTTTTGTTCCACACCTTTTGCGGTACCGATCCGCGCGCCGATCTCCAGCGAATCCTGGTTCAGGTGCCAGGCGATCTTATCGGTATTGAGGCTCATGTTGTAAAAGGAAGAGAAGAAAGGGTTGCGCTCCGAACCTTTTTCGCCGCGGGTGAGGTTAATCACCTGGGAGGGAATATCCACCCGGAAATCCACTGCGGGGTGAAACAGGCTGTCGGCATCCATATACAATTTGGCATTCACCCCTTCCGCCACGATACTCACTTCGCGTTTGATAATAAAGAGCGGACCAGTGCCATAGAAAACCCTTTTTCTTTTTTTGTTGTAGATGGTCACCTGAGCCGGCTCGCTGCCCGCGCCATACCCGTAAAGCGAGCTGCCAGCCAGCCGGAATCCGCCGACGTACTCGATACCCTCGCCTATCTTGTTTATTTTCAGGTTTTTATCATACGATTCAAAGAGCGGGAATTGTGCGGAAGATTTGCTGCCGCCCACCACTACATTGTGTTCGAATTTGCCGACGATACGCCTGGCCCCGAAATACAAGGGATAACTGAACTGCGCGGAATCACATTGAAAAAGCGGCTTTACGGCCTCTACCTTGTACCGGGTCAGTTCGGCCACAATGGATGAATCGAGCCCGACACCGGCCCAGGTGACTTTGCCACCCTGTCCGCGCCACAACTCCTCGAAAGGGTAATAAATGCCCGAAGTACCCACCACTACAATGGAGTCCACTTTGCGCGCCCCGATCAGGTCTACACGTTCGCATACGAGGCGCGGTTGTTTATCGGCATATTCGAAACTGTATTTTCCGCCCCGGATTTTCCAGGTCACCGTGCCGCCTTCGCCGGTTTTAAACGCTTTTTGCTCCAGAAAGTCCGCCGAAAACTCCAGGAACTGACTAATCGGTTTGGCCTTTCCTTTTTCAATGCCCGACAGGGTTTGTTCCGCAAAGGCATGCCAGCGCCGGAACATACTGGTGTCGGGGTTGACTTTTGCCGCCGACACCGCATTGATATAGTTTTTATAATACGGGAAAGCCCCAAGTTTCTGCTCGGCTAAGATATTGGATACCAATATGATACGTTGCATATCGGCCGTGCTGTACACACCACTTTTGTAACTTTTCCGGAAAACGGAAAAACACTCCACCAGATCGGGGCGCTTCGAAACGGTGATGAATTCGCCGAGCTTGTCCACGAATTCGTTCGGATCGTCGGGAAATTTTACCGGCGTTTGCGCAGCGCCGTTTTGGGTAAAAAGGAGAAGTAAAAGGAGGGTGAAGGCGGAATATAGATGGCGCATTAGGTAATGATGAATGATGAATGATGAATGATGAATCCGTATATCCAGGTACTTAGTGGGTTTAGAAAGGTTTACAAGGCGCACTTTAACGAAGCTTGCCAGCACAAAGACACGTACACCGGCGCTTTTAACGCCAAAAGTCGGAAATTGAAGATATTTGAGCCGAAAAAATTCATCATTCATCATTCATCATTCATCATTCCTTCCTTGAAACACTGGCTCACCAAATGCACCGTCTGGGAATTTCTCCCCTGGTGGCTGGCCAACGTGCCGGTCTACGGTTTTTATACCTGGTTTGCGCTGCGGGCGAGGCATCTGTTCTTTTTTACCAACGTGAATCCGGCAATTCCTTTGGGCGGGGCGATGGGCGAATCGAAAAATGACATTTTGCAACGTTTACCGCCGGATATTGTCCCCAACGGCGTTTTTGCGCGGGCCGGAGAACCTTTCGATACCATATTGAAGATGCTGAAAAAAGCCCGTCTTGAATTTCCCCTTATCGCCAAACCCGACGTGGGCGAACGCGGCTTTCTGGTGCAAAAAATTGCCTCGTCCGATGCCTTGGCGCTTCATTTACGACGCTTTCCGGTCGATTTTATCCTGCAGGAATTTTTAACTTTACCCATGGAAATGACGGTATTATTCCACCGTTTTCCGGCGCAGCCCGGCCAATCAAACGAGGCGCCCGCGTTCGGCATCACGTCTGTCTGCATCAAAGAATTCTTATCTGTTCGCGGCGATGGCCACTCGACGGTGCGGCAGATGATGGAATTGCAGTCCCGTTCAGCCTTTCAGGTGCCGCGTTTCGAGCAGGAATCCCCCGAAATACTGCTAAAAGTGCCCACAGCCGGCGAATACCTGCTGCTCGAACCTATTGGCAACCACGTGCGGGGCACCAAATTCCTGAACGGCAACCACCTGATCGATGCCGACCTAATCGCCGCGTTCAAACCCTTATGCGCGCAACTCGACGGTATACTGTACGGCAGATTCGACCTGAAATGTGCGTCGCCGGAAGCCCTGCGTCGCGGGGAATTTAAAGTGATGGAACTCAATGGGGTACTGGGCGAGCCGGCGCATATTTACGACCCGGCCTACGGGATGTGGCGCGCTTACCGCGACCTCTACCGGCATTGGCGGATCATTTATCGCCTGCACCGTGCGCAATGCTGGCTGGGTATTCTGCCGACCCCGCACCGGGAAGCGTGGGGGATGATGCGGAAGTATTTTCGGTATAAAAAGGAAATGGGGGCATTAGAATCATTTGAAAAGAAATTATGAGTCATCAATAATACGATCCGCTCACAAGACAATTAGCGCAGGGCACCCCGTCCGACGGCTTTTTTTGCCGTCCGACGGGTAAGCGAAGCACAAATCATCCCTATC
>Ga0105046_10011280_pt1 | contig 13904 bp, 7 predicted proteins | sample MAT03_FD_78385 | JGI IMG/M metagenome (GOLD analysis project Ga0105046, IMG submission 78385) | Freshwater microbial communities from Lake Fryxell liftoff mats and glacier meltwater in Antarctica - MAT-03 (megahit assembly) | ecosystem: Environmental > Aquatic > Freshwater > Ice > Liftoff... | reverse complement strand
GGTTTAATCGATCGATCCGTTCCAAGTACAGATTGACAATTTCTAGAGGCGACACTTCCCGATCGCGGATCGACTTCGCTAATTCTAGGGCTGGAGTAAAAGCCCGATCGACAGAATTCATCGGTTTAAGTCCTTAACGGTTTTTATTAAGTATCAATTTATACTTACTTGCTAGGTAAAAATATTGGCTGGAAAAAAAATATTTCCCATGTCAAAAATCCATATTAGATAGTAGCTCGATTTGACTCGCATCCTGCAAGGGGCAGAATATTTCCTTACTGGTGCAACAGTGTGCTCTTCTTTTGGGATAAACTGATCGGAAGAGTCAAGCTTTTGTGCAAGAGACGCTCTTCGGGCGATCGGCATTGTGCAACTTCCACAAATCCTCTGTTCGAGTCAGCCTTCTCAGCAAACCCAGGTAGCGCATATGACACAACAGCATCCGCCAGCTCCTCGTCCACCCCTACCCGGTGCACCCCCACCCCCAGGGCTGCCCCGCCCTCCAGCCCCAGGCATTCCCAGAGCAACAGGATTGCCACCAGCACCGCCACCGCCTGCGCCACCAGCACCAGCACCCGCGCCCCAATCCTTCGCCACACCTAAAAACCCCAGCTCCAGCAGCGGTGGAAATCCGACTTTGAAAGAGCTAGTCATCCGAGCCAAAGAAGAAGGAGTATCCGATCTTCACCTCGGAGTTAATGAATTCCCACGCTTCCGCAACCGAGGCGAGATTGCCGACATCGGCTACCCACCAACGGATTTAGATACGTTTTTTGGCTGGCTGCGCGAGTGCATGAGCGATGAAGAAATTGAAATTTTCCAAAAAAACTTAGACTTTGACGGCGCTTTCGATTTCGGCTTCGTCCGCATTCGGATCAGTTGCATGGACTCCTTAGCCGGCCCGGCGATGGTGCTGCGGCTAATTCCTGCCAAAATATTGACAATGGAGGAATTGAAGCTGCCCGAAGTCTTTAGGAAAATATGCGGCTTCCACAAAGGGCTGATTTTGGTGACGGGGCCGACAGGCTCGGGCAAGTCTACCACTCTCGCGGCGATGATCGATTACATCAACAAGACTAAAGCCTACAACATCATCACGATCGAAGACCCGGTGGAATTCGTACACGAAAGCAAAAAATCTTTGATCAAGCACCGGGAAGTCGGCAGACACACTCTCAAGTTTGTTAACGCTCTCAAAGGCGCTCTGCGGCAAGACCCGGATATGTTGCTAGTCGGAGAAATTCGGGACAGAGAGACAGTGGAAATCGCCCTCAAAGCCTCTCAAACAGGTCACTTAGTTGCAGGAACCCTGCACACCAATAGTGCTATTAAAACCCTGAACCGGATTCTCGATATGTTCGCAGCGGAAGAACAGGAAGCCATACGGGTTTCAATTTCCGAATCCCTAGTCGCGATTATTGCCCAACTTTTGTGTAAAACTACAGACGGCAAGCGAGCTGCTTTCCACGACGTTATGATCAATACCGACGTGGTTAAGGAATACATTCTGAAAGGGCAGAATGAGGAAATCAATCAAATTATGATCAAAGATACTTATGAAGGCATGACGACGATGAATAAGTCGCTCTATGGCCTTTATCAAGAAGGTCGAATTACCGAAGAACTTGCTGTAGAAAACTCGCCCTTCCCGAACGAAATGGCTCAGATGCTCCGAGGTCGAGTCTAAAAATCGAGTGTTAACTGTTAACTGTTAACAGTTAACTGTTAACAGTTATTGGTGTACTTCAATGAAAGTCGATCGCCCGATTTTGCCAGAATTTTTCAAAGGCATTGCACTGTTTACACCAGGGGGAGACTTAATCTATTGCATAGATCCCCGCAAGCAAAGTCGGTGGCACTTGCAGTTGTGCGTAGCTCTACAGGAGATACTCGGTTTATCGGAACCGCCACATTTTCTGATACCTTGCTACACGGCAACTGTTGACTGCTGGCGCGATCGCAGCGATCTACAGTTGCTGGTTGCAGCCGAGGCATACCCCCTGGTGCTGCGACATCAAACACTGCTGAATGCCATTTTTGGCACTGCTGACTTGGTTTGGGAAGCCCGCAGCGAAGAAATTTGCGAACCAATGGCGATCGCAACTTATCACGAACAATTCCCCGAACTGTGGGAAAATCACGACTTAGTTGTACAATACCCGATCTCTGTTGGGCGATCGGACTCCCATAGTTCCACGATCGTACCTCCCTCCCGCTTCCCGCAATCGCAGCGGATGCCTCTTCCCAAACCAACAGCACTAATTCCGCCACCAACTCAAGGGTACGTTTTGCGGCTGTTTGTTTCCGGCAGCAACCCCAGCACCGAACGCACCCTAGAAACTGTACACCAATTGTTAGAGCAATGTCTCGATCGCCCCTACACTTTGAAAGTAATTGATGTCTTAAAACATCCCGAACAAGCTGAAGCAGATCAGATTTCAGCAACTCCTACTTTAATTAAAATCTGGCCGAAACCCGTGCGGCGAATTGTCGGCGAATTGAACGATGCTGAACAAATAGTGCGGCTGCTGAGCAATTCAGAATTTTAGCGATTATTAGAAGACCGGGCGGTTGAAACCGCGTCTACACAAACAAAACCCGCCTCCGCGGGTTGAAGAGTGCAGGGTTAAAATCACCCAATCTTACTAATTTTCTTCAAACCGGGCGGTTGAAACCGTACGTCCGATCTCAACCAGGAAGACAAACATCCGGCGCACACAAACCCGCGAAATCCAAAGTTGTGACCTTCAGCGTATCCAACTCAACTCGCCGAATCACATGATTATTCGTATCAGCAATAAACAAGTGAGACCCGATCGCACTTAACCCAGAAGGTTCAAAAAATCGAGCCTTGAGACCCGTAGCATCAACCAAACCTGCTTTACCATCTCCAATCATCGTGATACAGGTACCGCCCCGGTGGTCAATCCGCTTAATTTTGTGATTATAAGTATCAGCAACCCAGAGATAATTTTGAGCATATTCAACACCTAAACAGTGCTGCAACCTAACCTCCTCACCGCGGCCATCTTTATCCCCAAAACCAAACAATTCACCACTACCGCAGACAGTGCGCACTTTCGGATCTTCATCGATACCAACTGCCCGAATCGAACTAATTTCGCTATCAGCAACAAACAACTCCGATCGATTCGTAGAGAGGCCACTAGGCTGAGAAAAAGCAGATTCTGCAAGATTCCCATCAACACAAGATTCTCGGCCAATACCCGCATAAGTGCCGATCGTACCAGTATCTAACGGCATTTCCCAAATTTGGTGCGAGCCCGCCATAGCGATAAAAAGTCGATCGCCAACCCTTTCTAAATCCCAAGGCGAATTCAATGCCGTTTCTAAACCCTTGCCGCTGCGAGGTGCAATTTCCTGACTTTGTTCGCCAGTACCAGCAATAGTTTCAACTTTCTGAGTCGTAAAGTCGATCGTTCTGAGAGCGTGATTTTCCGTATCAGCAACGTAGAGAATTTGACTTTCCGCATCAAAGGCCATACCTTGAGGTGCGAAAAACTCAGCCTCTTCAAAATTGCCATCAGTTAAACCCGGTTTCCCAGTACCAATGACGTGCAGCACCTCACCATCGATACTGCTGACAACAATGCGATTGTGTCCAGAATCGGCAATAAACAAGCAAGAACCGACCAAGTTTTGTTGAACCGAGTTAGTAGGCCCGGCCAATACAGTTTCATCTACAGATTGATTATCCTCAGTCATTTCGCCCAAAAGTGCCTCATGTTGGTGAAGCTGTTTTGCCTCAGTTGTAGTGATGGCAAATGCCAACACTTTACCGGGAAAAGCCAGCGGAGTTGATACAGGTTTGCGCTGTTTTTCTAAACTGAAGCGAAGTTCCCTAAAGTCGATCGCATTTTTGTCTTTGTATTCAGCAATTAACTTGCCAACTAACTGGTCAAGTGCTTCTCTATTGCCTTCACCCGAAACAAAGCCGACGACATAACTTTCTGGATCAATCACCATTAAAGTCGGCCAAGCGCGAACGGCGTAGTTTTGCCAAACTTTCATGCCGCTGTCTACGATTACCGGATGTTCGATATCGTAGCGGAGGATAGCTTGGCGGATATTTTCTACATCTTTTTCATTTTCAAATTTAGCCGAGTGAACGCCGATCACTGTCAGGGAATCTTTATATTTTTGTTCCAGGTATTTTAAGTCTGGAAGGACGTGCAAACAGTTGATGCAGCAGTACGTCCAGAAGTCGAGAAGGACGACGCGCCCCTTTAACGATGCAATGGATAAAGGTTTCTCGGTGTTCAACCAGGGGTACTTGACGGGGAATTCTGGTGCTCTAACGCGAGGCATGGGATCTCCTTGGTGGGGGGCTGAGTAATTTTTATACTTCTTTAATTTAGCGGGAAGTTTCGCGGGATGGGGGAATTGGGAGGTTAAGGAAACCCCAAAGGGTGCAGAGGAGGAGAAGGAGGGCGATGATTTCCAGGGGGCAGCGTGGGTATCCGGTGGCTACAGAGACACCCCACCTAAAGTTTTGAGTCTAAGACGCTTGGTCAAAAAAACCCCAACAGTCAAAAATTCTCTCCCTGGCCCGTCAAATAATGCCGATCGACCGAATTGTTAACCAAGGGTGTGTGCGGGACTACATTCGTTGCCCAAAAACGCCTGAGAATGACGGTCACAAAGCTTAGCCAGTAACGTTCTCAACCGAGTCAAGTTACAAGATACAATAGGTTGGCTTAATAAATAGAGGTCGGGTGCAATGCAGGAACTTAAAAACTTGTTGGAACAGCAACCAACTAATATTATCAGACGCATCTCTCCCGATGACGTGATGTATGTACCCAATGGAGATGCACATTATTATGCAGTCGGATTTTCAGCTTTAAAATCTGTGCGGTTAGCGATGCTGGCTGCGTCTAAGTCTGACTCGATCGCAATTCTGGACTTTCCTTGCGGACACGGCAGGGTATTGAGGACTCTTAAGGCAGCTTTTCCGAATGCTGAGATTACAGCCTGCGACTTAGATCGAAAAGCTGTTGATTTTTGTGCCGAGGTATTCAATGCGATTCCAGTTTACTCCGATCGCAATCCCGATTGCATAAAAATAGACCGCCAATTTGACTTAATTTGGTGCGGCTCTTTACTAACTCATTTAGAATCAAAATATTGGTCAGGATTTTTAAAGTTTTTCTACGACCATTTAACTATAGGAGGAATTGTAGTTTTTTCAGTACACGGTCGTTATGTTGCTGACTGCTTCAAGAGCGGTCATAATTATGGGCTGCCAGCGCATAAAGTGACTGCGATACTCAATGATTATCAGCGTCAAGGCTTTGGTTATCAAGATTATGATGGTGCTTCAAACTATGGTATTTCGGTATCTTCGTCAGCTTGGGTAAATTCGCATTTAGAAACAATACCCAATCTGCGGAAACTCTTATATTTAGAAAAAGGATGGGACAATCACCACGATATTGTTGCTTGCGAGCGGGTGTCAGGTTAGACTTTTCGACTTCCAGGAAGAGCCTGGGAATGCCTGCCGCGAGGCTCTGCCTGGTTTTTTCTATAAGATTAGTTGGAAATTAAACATATCGCTGTAGGGACGGGCGATGCCCTGAGCCCTTCGGCTACGCTCAGGATAAACTCCGTCGAAGGGTTCACCAAAAATATTTGCCTCCCACAAACAAAATAAACCCGCCCTCTTCTCTGGTTCCGGGGATTAATGCTAGGAAATAGCAGATTAATGGTCTAGTTCTGGCAAGGGGCGGGTTTATTAATATTTGCGCTACCAGCTAGACTCTAAGAGTGAACCGGCCCCTACAGGCATCTAAATATTTAAAATCTGACTCGGAACTTTTTCTCCTAACAGCAACCGCCGCCGTTATAATGCCAAGTCGAATCAGTAACTAACACCTGATCCGGCATCAATCCCCCCAACTTCCCAGCCGTTTTATCGCACACCGCTGCCGGAACTCCGCGCTGCAAAACGTGACCAGCACCGTCATCAAACCACTCTTGTGACCCCGCATAAATCGCCGTCTTGCCAGTGAAAATGCAAGCGCCATCCGGGGGGATGTCCACTTTAAAAGACACTGTATCGAGGCTTTCTAACAGCAAATCCGCATCCAATTGGTAATTGTGTTTGTCCAGCAGGCGGTAAGGACGGCGCGCCCGGACTTCTACTTGGCCAAAGCCCACGCCTACAAGGTGTTGAACGTATTCTGCGTAGGTCAGAGCACCGGACAAACACAAGGCCCGCAAGCGTTGATCGTCTTTCAAATGCTGCGGAATTGGCCGAGTTGCGATCGGATCGCTCATCAACAACCTGCCCCATGGCTTCAACACCCGATAAGTCTCTTTTAATGCTTTAGCTAAATCCGCAGGTTCAAAGATATTAAACAAGCAATTTTGTGCGACAACATCGACAGAAGCATCCGGCATCGGCAACGCAAAAGCATCGCCTTCCCGAATTTCCACAAAACTAGCATCAAACCACTCATTCTCGTGGGCTGCCTTTTGCAAGTTGCGTGCAGCAGCTTCTCGCATTGCTGCAACTGGATCGACGGCAATCACCGATCCTTTGTGTCGAGAAAAATAAGCAAATTGCAGCGCTTCCAAACCGCCACCAACGCCTACATAAAGCACGGTTGGATTGCCGACAAGTTCGGCGGCGTGAACGGTTGTGCCGCAGCCGTAGTTCATTTCTTGCATTTGTTCGGGAATTTTTAATCCTGGCAGTTGCAAGGGGCTGCTTTGGACGCAACAAAGTCCGATTTGGGGAGTTTCGGCAACGTCGCTGTAAAACTTGGCTGCTGTTTCGAGATAGGTCATTTTTGATTTTCCTGGTTTGTATTTTTGACCGCAGATGCAGCACGGGCGGGACGCCCATGCCACGAATAAGCCCCGAAAGATTTTGTTAGGTGGCAAATTCGACTTTTTGTTCGATGCAGCACGGGCGGGACGCCCATGCCACGAATAAGCCCCGAAATATTTTGTTAGGTGGCAAATTCGACTTTTTGTTCGATGCAGCACGGGCGGGACGCCCATGCCACGAAGAAGCTCAGAAAGATTTTGTTAGGTGGCAAATTCGACTTTTTGTTCGGATTTGGGCTGATTTTCGGGTTCGGAAACAGTTTTTTCGGGAGCAGCTAAGTCGGCGGTTGGCTGGCTAGGAGTTTCATCGGCAACTGGTGGCGCTGGCGGTACAAGATTGGGAGATTGTTCTGGTATTACAGGAGCGACTACTTTTGGTACTGGAGCTTTTTCGGTTATTTCTGGTAGGGTTGGCGGCTCTGAAGGAGTAGCAGGTTCGGGATCTTGATTCAAAAAGTTGCGGAACCGATTGTAGTATCCTTTATATTCCTGTTTCTCTGTTTGGGGAGATGCTGTTGTTGCCGGTTCTATTATTTTAACTGGTGCAACAACTTTCGGGGTTTCTAATTGTTGAGTTGCTGTCGGTGTCGGTTCTGTTACTTGAATGGGTTTTATAACTTTGGGCGCTTCGAGTTGCGGGGTTGCTGTTGGTTTTGGTTCTATTATTCGAACGGGAGCAACTTCGGGAGCAACTGTTTTATCTAAGCTCGGTTCGGTTAGTGGGGTTTTTTCTAATTCAGGTGTCGGTTTTGGTTGGGGGGTTGGGGTTGGTTGGGGCTTGGGGGATTGGTAGGTGCGATCGACTATACCGCGAGTATCTGCTACTGTTAGTTCGCCCCGCACTAATTTAGAAAGAGTATCTTGCCCCTGCGGTTCGTAATCTATCAGTCTGACTGTATTATTAAAGGCGTTTTTGACGATATTTCCCCGCTCGTCGATAAATTCTAGCTGTATCCAGTTTTTGCCTGGTTTGAATCCTTTAAGATATATAGGTTGCCATTGGTCGATCGCAAAACTTTCACCGTTAACCGTGGCTCGAATTTTCCAGTCGAGTATGTCATCTTGGGAATTTTCTTGAGCGATTTGGTGCAAAGGCGCATTTGTCAAGTAAAAGTCCAGCAGGATTGGTTCTGCCCCGTAGCTGCCTTGGGGGCTGCTGTACGTTAATTGGGGCAATGTTCGATCGGGATTATTGTCCCCAGTTTTGGTAAAAATGTGAAAAGTGGTTTCAGCGAAAGCACCTTCGTTTTTAAAGCTTTCTTCCCAAGGGCGAGCTGCGAACACACGCAGGGTATGGGTTCCGGGTTCTAAGTCCGAAAGTGTTAAAGTTTGGTTGATATCGTAAACTGCTGCATAAGGTTGGTTGTCTAATAAAACTTGCAGATGGGGGCCCAAACCCAAGTTGGCCTCTTTGAAAATTGGAAAGTCTTTGACTTGGAACTGAACGGACACATTTATATCCTGAAGCACTTCGTCAGGTAATGGATTCAAAATACTAATTTGAGGCTGGTAGATTTCTAGAGCCTGACGCAGTTTTTGAATGGCTTCTGGGGGAGAAGCCTCTGAGATTTTGTTTATTTGGGCGGTAGCTGAGCCGCTCTTGTTTTTTGAGTTGGGCAATTCGGCAGGGCTCGCGCCACAACTTGCTAAACCCAAAATTAATACTGCTGCTGCGAATAATGCCAGCAGCCTGCCCACAACGGTTCTATGCCAATTGATGCCAATCACGCAACCATACTCCTAGAAGCCTTCTCATAGGGAACTATAGCCCAAAACCGAATTTAGTATTTGGGAATTGTCGATCGGGAATCCGAAATAGTCGTCGCCCCAGGAAACAGTGGCGAAGCGAGCCACTAATCATTTCCTGGTTATCACTCCCGTAGCGATTTTCACAATATCTTTGTATAAATTTAATATTTCTTTATTTAGTATTTGGGAATTGTCGATCGAGAATCGGAAATAGTCGTCGCCCCAGGAAACAGTGGCGAAGCGAGCCACTAATCATTTCCTGGGTATCACTCTCGTAGCCATTTTTCACAATATCTTTGTATAAATTTAATATATAGCCTTTCTCAAGCGTGGTGAGGTATGCCCGCAAGCCCCATGCCCCATGCCCCATGCCCCATGCCCCATGCCCGCAAGCCCTATGCCGGATAGTACCTCATCTTTCTGAGACTCGGCTATATTTCTCTATCCTCTGATCTTTGAGTTTTGTAAACTTAATGGTAGTAACACTTGACTTTTTTGAGCGCTTGTGGAAAGGAAACGGTTATGACATCAAAAATTGAGGCTTTTTCAAAATCATTCCTTCCTAAATTACCTAATCTTTGAGTTTTGTAAACTTAATGGTAGTAACACTTGACTTTTTTGAGCGCTTGTGGAAAACAAACGGTTATGACATCAAAAATTGAGTCTTTTTTAAGTATTGTTAACAAGCGATTAATACTCCTCAAGGCAAGCTTATAATTCATAAAACTCCCTCAAAAGGAGCAGCCGCACCAAACTTAAATTTAAGGATGCGATCGGTGGCTCCAGATAGCGAGAAGAGTTAGCAGTACCCAGGGACATTGTTAGCGACACTGGGGAGCTGGCTTCTTTAAAGAAGCAAAATGCTTGGGGAGACGATGCACCTGCGTCTAACTCTGCAAAGAGTCAAGTGCAAGCAGTATCGGTGAACCGAGAATCCCCGTACCAAAAGCCCGGGGAATGTCAGGTACAGTATTTCAGTTCTCGTTCCTTGTCTTACCGAGAGGAGAGTCTTCATGACCATTAGTCCTCCAGAGCGAGAGGTAAAAGTTAGAGTAGTAGTCGATAAAGATCCAGTTCCAACTTCTTTCGAGAAGTGGTCAAAACCAGGTCATTTCGATCGCACTCTAGCTAAGGGGCCAAAAACCACCACTTGGATTTGGAACCTTCACGCTAACGCTCACGACTTCGACAGTCATACAAGTGATTTAGAAGACGTTTCGCGCAAAATCTTTAGCGCTCACTTCGGGCACCTGGCAGTAATCTTCGTTTGGTTAAGCGGCGCATATTTCCACGGCGCTAAATTTTCCAACTACGAAGCTTGGTTGACAGATCCTACAGCCATCAAGCCTAGCGCCCAAGTGGTTTGGCCTATTTTTGGTCAAGAAATTTTAAATGCAGATGTAGGTGGCGGCTTTCACGGGATTCAAATCACCTCTGGTCTGTTCCAACTGTGGCGAGCCAACGGCTTCACTAACTCATACCAGCTATATTGCACTGCGATCGGCGCTTTGGTAATGGCAGCTTTGATGCTATTTGCCGGTTGGTTCCACTATCACGTCCGCGCTCCGAAACTGGAATGGTTCCAGAACGTGGAATCGATGATGAACCACCACTTGGCAGGTTTGCTAGGCTGCGGCTGCTTGGGCTTTGCGGGACAACAAATTCACGTTGCTCTGCCGATCAATGCTTGCATGGATGCGATCGATGCAGGTTCACCGCTGACAGTGGGTGGCAAACTGATTAAAACAGTTGCTGACATCCCCCTGCCACACGAGTGGATTTTGACGCCGGGCTTGATGGCAGACATCTACCCGAGCTTCGCTCAAGGTCTAACGCCCTTCTTCACCCTCAACTGGGGCGCATACACCGATTTCCTGACCTTCAAAGGCGGTCTGAACCCTACCACAGGCGGTTTGTGGCTGACTGATACAGCGCACCACCACTTAGCTTTGGCAGTTCTGTTCATTGTCGCTGGTCATATGTACCGGACGAACTGGGGCATTGGCCACAGTATGAAGGAAATCCTAGAGAACCACAAAGGCCCCTTCACTGGTGAAGGTCACAAGGGTCTCTACGAAATCCTGACTAATTCTTGGCACGCGCAACTAGCCATTAACTTGGCAATGCTGGGCTCTGTGACCATCATCGTAGCTCACCATATGTACGCGATGCCTCCGTATCCGTACATCGCGACCGACTACCCGACTCAGCTATCCCTGTTCACCCACCACATGTGGATTGGCGGATTCCTGATTGTTGGAGCAGCCGCTCACGCAGCAATCTTTATGGTTCGGGATTACGACCCGGCTGGAAATGTCAATAACTTGTTGGATCGTATGATCCGGCATCGTGATGCAATCATTTCCCACCTGAACTGGGTTTGCATATTCTTAGGCTTCCACAGCTTCGGTTTGTACGTTCACAACGATACAATGCGAGCTTTCGGTCGTCCTCAAGATTTGTTCTCAGATACCGGTATTCAATTGCGTCCGATATTTGCCCAATGGGTGCAAAATATCCACGCCTTGGCTCCGGGCACGACAGCCCCCAATACTATGGAAATCGTCAGCCACGCTTTTGGCGGCGGTGCAGTAGTAGTCGGTGGCAAAATAGCGATGATGCCGATCGAGTTGGGTACGGCGGACTTCTTGATCCACCACATCCACGCTTTCACCATTCACGTTACAGTCCTGATTCTGTTGAAGGGCGTGTTGTTTGCACGTAGTTCTCGTTTGGTTCCTGACAAAGCTAGCTTGGGTTTCCGGTTCCCTTGCGACGGCCCAGGCCGTGGCGGCACCTGCCAAGTTTCTGGTTGGGATCACGTCTTCTTAGGCTTGTTCTGGATGTACAACTCCATCTCGATCGTGATTTTCCACTTTAGCTGGAAAATGCAGTCGGACGTGTGGGGAACAGTATCGCCAGACGGCACAATCTCTCACATCACTGGTGGTAATTTCGCACAAAGTGCAATTACGATCAACGGTTGGTTGCGGGACTTCCTGTGGGCGCAAGCTTCTCAGGTAATTCAGTCCTACGGTTCGGCACTGTCGGCCTACGGTCTGATGTTCCTAGCTGGACACTTCGTCTTTGCTTTCAGCTTGATGTTCCTGTTCAGCGGTCGTGGTTACTGGCAAGAATTGATTGAGTCCATTGTTTGGGCTCATAATAAACTCAAGGTATCTCCGTCCATTCAACCTCGCGCTCTGAGCATTATTCAGGGTCGGGCTGTGGGTGTAGCTCACTACCTCCTGGGAGGAATTGTCACAACGTGGGCATTCTTCTTAGCGCGAATCATCTCGGTAGGTTAAACTACCTTTAGGTTTTGGGTTCAGGATTTGGGAGCAATCTCAAACCCAGAATCCAAACCTCGGAACCGAACCCCTTCAACGTTCAGGATTCAGGATTTATCAAGGCTTATGGCAACCAAATTTCCAAAATTTAGCCAAGACCTTGCCCAAGACCCGACTACACGGCGGATCTGGTACGGGATTGCCACAGCACACGACTTTGAAAGCCACGATGGCATGACCGAAGAAAATCTTTACCAAAAGATTTTTGCTTCTCACTTCGGCCACGTAGCAATCATTTTCTTGTGGACTTCGGGCAGCTTGTTCCATGTGGCATGGCAAGGTAACTTTGAACAGTGGATTAAAGACCCTCTAAACGTCCGCCCGATCGCTCACGCGATTTGGGACCCGCAATTCGGCGCTCCGGCAGTAGAAGCTTTCACTCAAGGGGGCGCTTCTAATCCAGTAGACATCTCTTACTCAGGTGTTTACCACTGGTGGTTTACCCAAGGGATTCGGACAAACGCTGACCTGTATCAAGGAGCTATCTTCTTGCTACTGCTGGCTTCAGTCTTCCTGTTCGCAGGTTGGCTCCACCTTCAGCCTAAGTACCGTCCGAGCTTGTCTTGGTTCAAGAATGCTGAATCTCGCCTCAACCACCACTTGGCTGGTTTGTTCGGTGTCAGCTCTTTGGCTTGGACTGGTCACATGGTTCACGTTGCTATCCCCGAATCTCGCGGACAGCACGTAGGTTGGGATAACTTCTTGTCTACCCCTCCTCACCCGGCTGGTTTGGCTCCTTTCTTCACTGGTAACTGGGGCGTATACGCCGAGAACCCAGATTCAGCAAGCCACGTATTCGGTACTGCCGAAGGCGCTGGAACTGCGATTCTGACTTTCTTGGGTGGCTTCCACCCTCAAACAGAGTCTCTGTGGTTGACGGACATTGCTCATCACCATTTGGCGATCGCAGTTCTGTTTATCGTTGCCGGTCATATGTACCGGACTAACTTCGGTATCGGTCACAGCATCAAAGAAATGTGTGACGCCAAAGATTTCTTTGGCAAAAAAGTTGAAGGCCCCTTCAATATGCCTCACCAAGGCATTTACGAGACCTACAACAACTCGCTGCACTTCCAATTGGGTTGGCACCTCGCTGCTTTAGGCGTGATTACCTCCCTAGTGGCACAGCATATGTACGCGATGCCTCCCTACGCTTTCATAGCGCAGGATCACACGACGATGGCTGCGTTGTACACGCACCACCAGTACATTGCTGGTTTCATCATGGTCGGCGCTTTCGCCCACGGAGCTATCTTCTTGGTGCGGGACTACGATCCTGAAGCTAATAAAGGCAACGTGCTCGATCGCGTGTTACAGCACAAAGAAGCGATTATCTCTCACTTGAGCTGGGTCTCGCTGTTCTTGGGCTTCCACACTCTCGGCCTGTACGTTCACAACGACGTTGTAGTCGCTTTCGGAACTCCTGAAAAGCAAATCTTGATTGAACCAGTGTTCGCACAGTTCATCCAAGCTGCTCACGGGAAGGCTCTGTACGGCATGGACGTGCTTCTTTCTAACCCTGACAGCATTGCTGCTACCGCTTGGCCAAACTACGGCAACGTATGGCTCCCAGGCTGGTTGGAAGGAATCAACAGCTCGACTAACTCTCTGTTTTTGGCGATCGGACCTGGCGATTTCTTGGTTCACCATGCGATCGCACTAGGCTTGCACACCACCACCTTGATTTTGGTCAAGGGCGCTCTGGATGCACGCGGTTCTAAGCTGATGCCAGACAAAAAAGACTTCGGTTATGCTTTCCCTTGCGACGGCCCAGGCCGTGGCGGTACCTGCGATGTCTCTGCTTGGGACGCCATGTACCTGTCTGTCTTCTGGATGCTGAACACCCTAGCTTGGGTAACGTTCTACTGGCACTGGAAGCACCTAGGCATCTGGGAAGGAAATGTGGCTCAGTTCAATGAGTCTTCAACCTACCTGATGGGCTGGTTCCGC
>Ga0105046_10011278_pt1 | contig 13905 bp, 11 predicted proteins | sample MAT03_FD_78385 | JGI IMG/M metagenome (GOLD analysis project Ga0105046, IMG submission 78385) | Freshwater microbial communities from Lake Fryxell liftoff mats and glacier meltwater in Antarctica - MAT-03 (megahit assembly) | ecosystem: Environmental > Aquatic > Freshwater > Ice > Liftoff... | reverse complement strand
GCTTCTTCCACTATCGTTGCGGCAGCACCGTGCCTGAGCTGGAGCAGCGATGATCGATCACATGACATGTACCGTGTCATCCTTTGACTTTGAAGCCGCAGTCAGGGCGCCGTTTCGCATGCAACCCGGCTTGCGACGCGCGCCAGATGTTCCGGGGCCTGACTCGCCAGTCGCAGCACCGCAGCTCACGCTGCTGCGACCCGGCTCGCCGCAGCAACGAGAAAAGCTGGCGGTGTTGTCTGCTTTCTGGCCCCAGGCCTTGCTGGCGCAAAGTGGCTTCGACGCTGCACCCGCGCTGCGCGCGGTTTGCGAATTGGCAGCCCACACCCATCCCCTGGCTTGGCATTGGGATGGCCGGCGAGCCCATGCCAAGTTGCTGGGCACAGCCTGCTGCGCAGACGGCAAAGTCGAGCAGATGGCAACTGGCCAGTTCGGCCTGGGCGACGAAGTGGCACGCTGTCTGGCGGTGCTGCCGGCACCCTGGCGTCTGACAGGCCTGTTGAGCCTGAGTTTTTGCGAAGACCTGGCCATCATCGATGGTCCTCATGGCACCTTGCCCTGGCTGGCCGTGACGCTGCCCAGCCACTGGGCACCTGAGGAGAAACTGGGCTTGCCCTTTCATGCCGTGCACGCGCCTGTGGCCGACAACCAGCAACTGCTGCAGGCTTCTGCTGCGCTGCTGCGACTGGTTTACGCTGCACCGGCAGCGCAGTCCGAGTCTCAGCGCAGCCTCGGTTTCCTCGAGCGCTTTGTCTGGAACATCACCGCCCATCCACGCCTGCATGCCCACCCCCAGCGGGTCGACCCCGAACGCTGGCGGTACACACCTGTGGCGCAGAGCTGGTTTCGCAGTGAGCGCCAGAGCTTCATCCAGGTGCCGGGGTTGCAACAATCGGTATTCACCATCGAAGTCGGCTTGCAGCCCTTGGTCGAGGTGTTGAACACGGCCGCACGCGCCCGGTTGCTGGCCCAGACCGTGGCCAGCATGAGTGAGGCCGTGCTGCGTTACCGCGGCTTGCACCCCGTGCGCCAGCCCCTTCTGGATTGGCTGCACATGCGCGCGGCAAACAGCTTTTGAAGACCGCCGCGATCCTGCCAGCGACGGTGCATGGGCTGCGGCAGCAGGGCTTGCTGTCTGGACCCCACGGCGACGGTCCATCGGGCGGGTGGGCGGAGATGGCCCGCGCGGAGTATGCCTTCGATCAGGGCCCGTACGCGTTGCCGGCTCCGGATGAGACAGAACTGGCGCAACAAAAGGAGCTGCTGCGGGGCCATCAACTGTCCAGCCGCTGGGCCCACCGCAGCGACTTTGTCATGCTCGATACCGACTTCGCGCTCGGGCAACGCTTCCTGCTCAGCTGGCATGCCTGGCTGTTGTGCCCGCAACGCAGCGAGCGGCTGTGTTTCGTGGCCGTGGCGCCGCACCCGCCGGCAAGTGCGCACCTGGCGGCGGCATGGTTGGGGCTGCGAGAGGCGGGCCCAGCCCGGACGACCCGTGGGCGCCCTGCATTTTCAACTGCAACCGCGCCTGCGCCTGCGCCTGTATCGACACCCACCACTGAAGAGGAGCAACCCTCAAAGCTGCTGCGCAATTGCCTTTTGTCGCTGCTGGCCGCCTGGCCAACGCTGACCCCCAATTTGCATGTACTCGAGTTTGACCAAGGCCGGGTCAGGCTGCTGTTGGCGCTGGGCCCTTTGCAGCAATGGCTGCCTGCCTTGCGGCTGAAAGCAGATGCCATCTTCGTGCATGCACAGTCTGCAGCAGAGGCGAGGACGGGGGCAATGCTGGCGCCGGCCGCGGTGAATAGGCTGCACAGCCAGACCGCTCTCAAAGCCTTGGGCCGGCTGGCCCAGCCTGGCGCCAGCCTGGTCAGCGCTTCCTGCACACCCGAGCATTTGAAGCATTGGCGCAGCGCTGGCTTCAGGTCCAGCCCTTGGCCATCCGATTCCGCAGCCATACCCACAACCGCAACCGCACCTGCAACCGCGCCTGCACGCGCATCCGAGCCTGCACCTGCGCCCGCGCCCGCACCCGCGCCCGCACCCGCACCCGCATCTGCACCCGCAGGCACACCTACACCGACATCCACATCCACACCCACACCCACACCCGCGCCAAGCTTCAACCCGCAGCTGGCCAGCTTTGAGCCGCAACGCCATGGCCGCGCCTTGGCTGCTCAAGCGATTCAGGCATCCCGGGCTGCAGGCATTGCGGGCTCTGTAGTTCATGTCGTGGTCGTGGGCGCCGGTGTGGCAGGCGCCGCGGTTGCCCAAGCGTTGGCGCAGCAAGGCGCGACTGTCACGGTGCTCGAGCAACACCCCCAGGTTGCGCTGGAAGGCTCTGGCGTTCCTGCTGCGCTGTTCCACGGCACCGTGCACCGCGATGACAACCGCTACAGCCGGCTGCTGCGCTCAGCGGCGCTGCAGGCCAGACGCGACTATGGCCAGGCGGTGGCGAGCGGCGCAGTGGCCGGCCAGACCGCAGGCCTGCTGAGACTGGGCAGTGGCCGCGGCCGACGCGACGCAGCCCTGTTGTGGCAAGCGATGCAAGAGCTGCACGCGCAAAGTGGCTTGACCAACGACTGGGTGCAGCCCTTGTCCAGCGCACAAGCATCGGCACGGGCGGGTGTGCTCATCGCGAGCCCGGTCTGGTTCTATCCCGGCGGCGGCTGGGTGGCACTGCCAGAGTGGGTGCACCACATCTTGCAGGACGCCCGCATCCGAGTCCTGACGGGTCGCCGCGTGGCCAGCTTGCAGCGCAACCCGGACCCCCGCGGTCCGGGCCTGGGCGGACAGGCCACCCTCGGCCAAAGCACAGCACCTGCCGGAGCGCGGTGGTCCGTGCTGGATGAACAAGGCGCCTGCTTGGCTGAAGCAGACCATGTGGTGCTGGCCAACACCGGATCTGCCCAAGCGTTGCTGGGGGCATTGGGGCACCCCCTGTGGCCACTGCAGCAAAGCCGCGGGCAACTCGGCCTGTGGCCACTGGCGCAGCCCTGCGCCTTGCGTTTGCCGGTCACAGGCGGTGGCTACGTGGTGCAGGCTCACGGCACGGCTGCCGGTCGGGCCCAGAGCTATCTGATGTCTGGTGCCACCGACCAGCCACTGCCATGGGGCGATGGCCCGGCCCTGGTTGCAGCGCAGCGCCAGAACCGCAGCGACGCGCCCCACGACACCCGCCACCCAGTGCTGGGGTCTTCGCTGCGCAGCGAAGACCATCAACACAACCTGCGAAGACTCAAAGACCTGACAGGGCTGCCGGCTCCACTGGCAGCAGCCGATGGCTCGATGCAGGGCTGGGCGGGGACCCGCTTGCGCAGTGTCGATCGGTTGCCGATTGCTGGACAAGTTGCTGGACGGATTGCTGGACAGGTTGCAGGTCAGGTTCCGGGCCAGGTTGCAGGTCAGACCGCCGGGCAGCTTGCAAGCTGGCAGCCACTGCGGGCTGGTGCGGCAACGGCGACTGGTTCAGGTCCAACGTCGCGGTTGCAGGATCTGCCACGCGAAGCGGGGCTGTTTGTCCTGACGGCGCTGGGCTCCAGGGGCGCGACCTACGCACCTTTGCTGGGCCGGCTGGTGGCGGCGCAAGTGCTGAATCGGCCACTGCCGCTGGAAGCCGACCTGGTGGATGCCCTGGACCCCGCGCGCTGGCAGCTCAGGGCGACGCGGCGGGGCTGATGAGACCAGCCAGAAGCCGCGGGGCCGGTGTTGCGGCCCGGGCGGCTCAGCTGCTGCTGGACGCTGTGCCGGTGGTTGCGCCCGGGCCGCCGGCGTTTTCTGTTGTTTCGTCGCCATCGTCGTCGGGCATGTCATCTTCGGGCGGCAAGCCGGCGGCCTTGCGGGCAGCCTTTTCTCTGTCCTTTTCTTCTTTTTTCTTCTTCTTGGCCAGCTCGCGCTGGCGCTTTTCAAACGAATAGTTGGGTTTTGCCAAAACGCATCCTCGGGTCAGTGGGATCGGTAGGATCGGTAGGATCAACAGCAGGCATTAGAACACCTGCTCTGCAAATCGCAGCGTCAGCACGCCCTGTGGCGTACCCAGCAGGCACAGCTGTGCGCGGTGGCGTGCGAAGATGCCCACCGTCACCACGCCGGGCCATTGGTTGATTTCGAGCTCCATCGCCAAAGGGTCGCTGATGTGCAGACCCTGCACATCCAACAGCGGGTGGCCATTGTCGGTCTGCACACCCGCACGCAGGGTCGCCGTGCCGCCGATCGCTGCAAAGCGCCGCACCAGCCGGGGCACAGCCATCGCGATCACTTCCACCGGCAAGGCAAAGCGGCCCAAGACCTGCACCCGCTTGGACATATCGGCAATGCAGATGAAACGCTGGGCCAGATCGGCCACGATCTTTTCGCGCGTCAACGCCGCGCCGCCACCCTTGATCATGCAACCCTGAGGATCGATTTCGTCGGCACCGTCGACATAGACGGGCAGCTGCTCCACCTCGCCCGCTTCAAACACTTGGATGCCATGAGATTGCAGGCGGACGGTGCTGGCCTGGGAGCTCGACACCGCGCCACGGATACGGTCCCTGATGCCAGCCAGTGCGTCGATGAAATGGTTGACCGTCGATCCCGTACCCACGCCCACCACGGCGCCGTCTGGGATGTGGGCCAAAGCGGCAAGACCGACGGCAGCCTTGAGCTGTTCTGCAGCGGAGAGCTGGGATGGGTTGGATGTCATGCTGCGGATTATCCGAGCGTGCGGTCAGTCAGCTCGAACCATCAGCCAAGTCCACGGCATCTGTTGAAACTCTGCCGGCTGAGACAATGGCGCGATGGCCTTGATCCCTTATGCGCTGACGCGCCCTTTCCTGTTTGGCCTGGATGCTGAACAGGCCCACGAGTTGACCCTGGGCAGCCTGAGCAGACTGCAAAACACGCCCGCCCAATGCTTGTGGCAGCAGCGCACGGTGCACGACCCGGTACAACTGGCGGGGCTGCGATTCCCCAACCGCATGGGCCTGGCCGCTGGCCTGGACAAGAACGGCGAATGCATCGACGGCCTGGGTGCGATGGGTTTTGGCTTCATCGAGGTCGGCACCGTCACACCTTTGGCGCAAGCCGGCAACGCCAGACCGCGCATCTTCAGGCTGCGGAATTCACGGGCCCTGATCAACCGGCTGGGCTTCAACAACCAGGGCCTGCAAGCCTTTGTGCGCAACGTGCAGCGTGCCCACAGCTTCAGGCGCAGGGGTGGCATCCTGGGGCTGAACATCGGCAAGAACGCTGCTACGCCCATCGAACGCGCCCAGGATGACTACCTGCTGTGCCTGGAGGGCGTCTACCCCCACGCGGACTACGTGGTGGTCAACGTCTCAAGCCCCAACACCAGCAACTTGCGCAGCCTGCAAAACGACGAAGCCTTGAGCGGCCTGCTCAGCAGCCTGAACCACAAACGCAGCGAACTGGCAGAGCAGCATGGCAGACGCGTACCGATGTGGCTGAAGATCGCCCCCGACCTGGACAACAGTCAGATCGCAATGATTGCAGCCACCCTGCGCCAACACGATGTGGATGGCGTGGTGGCCACCAACACCACCTTGTCGCGCGATGCCGTCAAGGGCCAGCCGCATGCCGATGAGAGCGGCGGCCTGAGCGGGGCACCGGTGCGCGAAGCCAGCAACCGCGTGATTCGCAGCCTGCGCCAGGCCCTGGGTCCAGGCTTCCCGATCATCGGCGTGGGCGGCGTCATGAGTGGCGAAGATGCCTGTGCCAAGCTCGACGCCGGTGCCGATCTGGTGCAGATGTATACGGGCCTGATCTACCAGGGCCCAGGTCTGGTGACCGAGGCTGCGCAAGCGATGAAAACCCGCCAGAGTCGAAACTGAAAGCAATCCACCCAAGGAGCCCTGATGCGAGTTGCAGTCTTCAGCACCCGCGCATACGACCGCGAGTTTCTGACCCAGGCCAACAGCGCCGGGCGCCATCAGCTGCAGTTCATCGAGTCGCGGCTTGACGCCACCACCGCTGTGGCAGCAGCGGGTGCCACAGCGGTGTGTGTCTTCGTCAACGACCATCTGGATGCCGAGGTGTTGCAGCTTCTGCACGCGGGCGGCGTACGTCTGCTGGCGCTGCGCTCGGCCGGCTTCAACCATGTGGATCTGGCCACTGCTGCCAAGTTGGGCATGGCCGTGGGCCGGGTGCCCGAGTATTCGCCCCACGCGGTGGCCGAACACACGGTGGCGCTGCTGTTGTCGCTGAACCGGCGCATCCATCGCGCATACGCCCGCGTGCGCGAGGGCAACTTCGCGCTCGAAGGGCTGCTTGGCTTTGATTTGCACGGTCGCACCGTAGGCGTGGTGGGCACCGGCAAGATCGGCGAGTGTTTTACACGCATCATGGCCGGCTTTGGCTGTCAATTGCTGGGCGTGGACCCGCAGCCCAACCCGCAGTGTCTGGCGCTGGGCATGCGTTACGTGGATCTGAACGAGATGCTGAGCAGCAGTGACGTGGTCAGTCTGCACTGCCCGCTGACCCCGCACACCTACCACCTGATAGACGCTGCAGCGCTGGCGCGCATGAAGCACGGGGCCATGCTGCTGAACACCAGCCGCGGTGCAGTGGTCGACACGGGTGCGGTGATCGCAGCGCTGAAAAGTGGCTCGCTGGGCAGCCTGGGCCTGGACGTGTACGAAGAAGAAGCCGACCTTTTCTTTCGAGACTTGTCGACGCAGGTGTTGCAGGACGACATCTTCGCCCGGCTGCTGACTTTTCCGAACGTGCTGATCACGGGTCACCAGGCGTTTTTCACCACCGACGCGATGGCAGCCATTGCTTCGATCACGCTGGCCAACATCGATGCCTTCGAAGACCAGGGTCAGCCGCTGCATCCGGTGTCGGTGGAACGGCTGGTCTGAGAGGCTGAGAGTCTTTCGATCATGCCCACTCATCACGCCAAAAGACGCCCGCTCGTCGTTGCAAATGCGCGCCATAGCCCGAGGTCGGGTGGAGCGGGGCTCAGCCAATGAGCTCAGCGAACAAGCTCTGGAAACGAGCCCTGGAACCGAGCCCTACAGACGAGCCCAAGCGGCCCCCCCTGCCTGTCAGCGGCCCCTGACCTCACCTTCACGCCGCGGGTCGGCGCCACCCAGCCAGCCCTCAGGCGTGCGCTGGATGCCTTGCAAGCCGCTCGTCAACTCGATTTCGCGCACGGTGTGACCACGCGCTTGCAGGGCTTGGAGGGTGGCCGCAGGAAAGCGCCCTTCTTCCAACACGGTGGGGCCATTGAAGCTGCCGAAATTAGGCAGCGCGACGGCGGTCTGCAGATCCAGCCCCCATTGCAGGCTGGCAGTCAGCGTCTTGGCCGTGAAATGGATGATCGCCGGCCCGCCGGGCGAACCCAGGCTCATCAGCAAGCGGCCTGGATTGCCGTCTGGGCCTCCTCGGCCCTCACGGGTGTCACGTTCCTCGCGGCGATCAAACACCAAGGTCGGGCTCATGCTGGAGCGTGGCCGCTTGCCGGCCTGCACCTGGTTGGCCACCGGCCGGTCCTGGGCGTCTGTGGGCCGCAGGCTGAAGTCGGTCATCTGGTTGTTCAGCAGGTAGCCGCCCGCCAGACCGGTGCCGCCATCGGCCATCAGGCGCGCGCCGAAAGCGGCTTCGATGGTGCTGGTCATCGCCACCGCGCGGCCCTGGGCGTCGACCACACTGATGTGGCTGGTGCCGTATTCGGGTTGATCGGGCATCGGCGCGAAGGGCCAAACGCCGGCGACGCCAGGGACGCCAGCGGCAACCGACCAGCGCTGCAAGCTGAGCGCGGGCGCAGCAGGCAGATCCAGGGCAGATCCAATGGCGATGGCGCCGGGCTGGCCGGCAGTGGCCATGCCCATGCTGCGCGGCCCGATCAGTGCTGCGCGTTGGCGCAAGTAACTGTCTTGCAGCAAGCTGCGCCAGTCGCCAGCCGGTGCCGGCACGAAGTCCGGGTCGGCAATGAAGCTGGCGCGGTCGGCATAGGCCAGGCGGGCAGCTTCGGTATAGACGTGCAGCCAATGCGGCGTCAAGCGCTCGCTGCCGGACGCGGCGGGGCGCGGACCGGCCGCTGACGGCCGCAGCGGCTGTGGCGGCTGTGGCGGCTGCTGCATTGCCGAGAAAGCTGCCACCGACAAAGCTTCTTGGCTGCGCTCAAGCAGACCCAGAATCTGCATCAGCGTGAGCTGGCCAGAAGACGGTGGCCCCATGCCGCAGACGCGGTAATGCTGCAGCCAATTGACACACAGCGGCTCACGCTGGCGCGGTTGGTAGGCGGCCAGGTCTGCGCTGCTGACACCACCGGGCAGCGCATGGCCCAGCACCCGCGCGCTCAAGTCTGCAGCCACCGGCCCCGCATAAAAACCTGTGCTGCCTTGGTTGGCAATACTGCGCATCACGGCAGCCAGCGCAGGGTTGCGCAAGCGGTGACCCACGGGGTGGGGCTGCCCATCAGCGCGATAAAAATAGCGCCCAGCCAGCGGATCGCGGCGCAGGGCCTGCTCAGCTGCCAGTTGTGTGTGCAGCCGTGGGCTGATCAAGAAGCCTTCTTCAGCCAGCCGGATCGCAGGCGCAAACAGTTGCGCCCAAGGCAGCACGCCATGGGCGCGGTGCGCCGCTTCGAGCATCTTCACCAGCCCTGGCGTGGCGACAGCGCGGCCGCCCAGCATGGCTTGCGCAAAGGGCGGCGCTGCACCCGCACTGTCCAGGAACCAGGCTGGATGCGCAATTGCAGGGGCCGTCTCGCGGCCGTCCCAGGCGGCCACTGCAGCACCGTCCCAGTGCATCAGAAAGGCGCCGCCGCCAATGCCACTGGATTGCGGCTCGACCAGCCCCAGCACCATCTGCACCGCAATCGCAGCGTCGATGGCCGAGCCACCCGCATCGAGTATTGCCAGGCCGGCGTCAGCCGCCAGCGGGTTGGCGGCTGCGACCATGAAGCGGCGCGCTGTCACGGCTTCTTTGACGGCCCAGCCTGAGGCGATTTCAGGCATCGCAGGCACAGCTGCTGCGGTCGCCGATGGGGCAGCCGATGTGGCAGCCGATGTGACTGCAGGCGCTGAGCTGCGTGGCCCCGGAGCGCCGCAGGCGACCAGCGCAAGTGCCAGCGCAAGTGCCAGTGCAACGCCCAGGCCGGTCACCCAAGCCCGTGATCTCATCGCCATTTGCCGATCACTGCACAAGAGGGCTCAAACCGCCTCAGAGGAACCCAGTGGCGATCAATGCAACGGCACACCCGTGACTGACTGCAAGTATTCCCGCGTCACCTCGGGCGCCATCTCCACCAGCTTCAAGCCGGCAGGCGTCACGTCCAGCACAGCCAGATCGGTGATGATGCGGTGCACCACCCCCACACCCGTCAGCGGCAGCGTGCAGGCGGGCAGGATCTTCAGGTCGACGCTGCCGTCCTTCTTGCGTGCCACATGCTCCATCAGCACCAACACGCGCGCCACACCAGCCACCAGATCCATCGCGCCGCCCATGCCCTTGACCATCTTGCCCGGGATCATCCAATTGGCCAGATCGCCCTTCTCACTGACCTGCATCGCGCCCAGGATCGACAAGTTGATCTTGCCGCCGCGGATCATCGCAAAGCTGTCGTGGCTGCCAAAGATGCTGCTGCCGGGCACGGTGGTGACGGTCTGCTTGCCGGCGTTGATCAGGTCTGCATCGACTTGCTCTTCAGTCGGAAAGGGGCCGATGCCCAGCATGCCGTTTTCGCTTTGCAGCCAGACCTCGATGTCGGGCGACACGAAGTTGGCCACCAGCGTGGGCAGGCCGATGCCCAGGTTGACGTAGAAGCCGTCTTCCAGCTCTTGCGCGGCACGCGCCGCCATTTGGTCTTTGGTCCAGGGCATCTCAGGCTCCCGCAGTGGCTGTGGAGGGGGTGGATTCGGTGATCGTGCGCTTTTCGATACGCTTCTCAGGGGTCGCGTTGAGCACCAGGCGTTTGACGTAGATGCCTGGCAGATGCACATCATCCGGGGCAATCGCGCCCAGCGGCACGATTTCTTCGACCTCGACAATCGTCACCCGGCCAGCCATGGCTACAGCCGGGTTGAAGTTACGCGCGGTCAGGCGAAACTGCAGGTTGCCGGAGACATCGGCGCGCCAGGCCTTGACCAGCGACACATCGGGCACCAGCGCACGCTCCATCACATAAGTGTGGCCATCAAACTCACGCAGCTCTTTGCCTTCTGCCACCTGCGTGCCCACACCGGTGCGGGTGAAGAAGGCCGGAATGCCGGCGCCGCCAGCACGCAACTTTTCGGCCAGCGTGCCCTGGGGGGTGAACTCCAACTCCAGCTCGCCAGCCAGAAACTGGCGCTCGAACTCTTTGTTCTCGCCCACATAGCTGCTGATCATCTTCTTGATCTGTCGCGTCTCCAGCAATTTGCCCAAGCCGAAGCCGTCAACACCAGCGTTGTTGGAGATGACCGTCAACTGTTTGACGCCGCTGTCACGCAGGGCGTCGATCAGGGCTTCGGGAATGCCACACAGGCCAAAGCCGCCCACCGCCATCAACTGGCCATCCTCGACGACGCCAGCCAAGGCCGCCGCAGCGTTGGGGAAAACTTTCTTCATGACACGGGCTCCTGAGCGAAGATTGAAGGGACAAGCTTTGAGAAGACAGAGAGTGGACAAACTGCGTCAAGAAGACAGGGCTCGACGCCGCATTCGTAGCCCATAAGCCTACTACTTTATTCAAATGCCGGGCGCGGCTGATGCACAAGACAGGTGCAGCGACCGGCGCAGAAATGCTCCACCGATTGCTCACCGGCACCCCCTGAAACCGGGGCCGTCAGCCCTCATTCGAGTGGCTGAGGGCCGCCAACTCCCATACCCGAGGATGGCTGGAACGCCCACACTCAAACCTAAGATCGATTGGAAATGTCTATGGAAACGCTGAATCAGTGGCTCGACGGCGCCAACGCAGCAGTCGCGCCTTTCTTGCCCCGGCTGGCTGCTGCGTTGGCCATCCTGGTGGTGGCCTGGCTGGTCGCCAAGGGGGTGCGGGCAGCGGTTCTGCGCCTGGTCACGGCCTACAACCTGGACCAGCGGCTGGGCAGCCCAGGTTTGGGCGCTTCGCTGGCCGGCGTAGGCAGTGCGTTGGTGTGGTTGCTGTCACTGCCGGCCTTGCTGGGCACCTTGGAGCTGCAAGGCCTGCTGGAGCCGGTCAACGCGATGTTGTCGCGTCTGCTGGGTTTTGTGCCCAACCTGATGGGCGCGGTGATCGTGGCCGGCATCGGCTTGCTGGTGGCGCGCATCGCCAGGCAGTTGGTGACTGCACTTCTGAAGTCCGCAGGCTCGGAACGTGCCGCAGAAAAGATGGGCATGCAGGCGGCTTTGGGCAAAGGTGGGCTGGCAGGGGTGGCAGGCAATGTCGTATTTGTGCTGCTGCTGCTGCCCACGCTGGTGGCTGCGCTGCAGCCGCTGGGGCTGGACGCGGTGACGATTCCGTTGTCCAAGCTGCTGGAATCGATGATCAATTTTGTGCCGCGCCTGTTGTCGGCCGCCATCGTTGTCGGCCTGGGCGTGTTGCTGGGTCGCACCCTGGCCACCTTGGCCGCTGCGTTGCTGGCCGGTGTGGGTTTTGACCGACTGCCGGCCAGGATGGGCGCTGCAGCAGGGCCCCTGGGGGGGCGGCAGCCCTCTGAGTGGGCCAGCCTGGCCGTGATGCTGGCAGTGGTGATGGCCGCCCTGACCCAGGCCTGCGAGATCCTGGGGCTGCCGGTGCTGACCGATTCGGTGGCGCAGATTGGCGCGACCCTGCTCAGATTGGGGATGGCAGCAGTCATCCTGCTGATTGGTTTGCTGCTGGCCAGCGCAGCGGCCAGACGTATCGTGAACCCAGGCAATGAATCAGTGCTCCCGCAAGCGGACCCTCAAGCACACCCTCAAGCCCACCCTCAAGCACAGCTGATCGCAATGTTGACCCGCTTCTCGATCCTGTTCTTTGCCGCAGCGCTGGCCCTGCACCAGGCGGGCTTGCCGGCGGTCATCGTGACCATCGCATTCGGCGCCGTGGTCGGTGGCATTGCGATCGGCTTGGCGGTGGCGGTGGGCGTGGGTGGAGGACCGGTCGCCACCCGGTTGCTGCAGCGTGCCGTTGACCGCTTTGATCGTCGTGATGGTGGTCGTGAAGATCGTCACGATGCAGGGGCGGCGCCCAAAGCGCCTCTGCAGCCGTGAGCGCCACTGCCGCGGCCGGACCGGGTGACTCTGCAGGCGCCCTGATCGGCCGCTTCGAGCGCCTGACGTTGCCCACGCAAAGCCTGAGTCTGGGGCTGTGCGCAGGCCTCTTGATGCTGCTGCTGCGCACCAGCCTGGAACAGGCAGATGCGGGCAGCCTGGCCTTGCCGGCCGATGCCTGGCAGACCCTCTGGGCGTGGCCGCTGGCGCTTTGGTTGTTGCCTTTGCTGCTCGCCTTCTGGCCGCTGTGGCGCGCTTCAGCAGCGCTCAGGCGGGTCCAGGCAGCGACGCGCCAATTCAGCAGTGAAGAAGAACCGCCCGACCACGTCCAAGTGCCCCATGAGGGCGGCTGCGACGAACTGCACCGGCTGACCTTGAGCTTGCGCCGCGCCGTCGATCAAGCGCGCCGCCGCCGTCAGGCCCTGTTGGCCATGAACGCAGCCTTGGGTTTGAAGTTGCAGTCGCGCACGCAGGAACTGTCGTCGTTGCAAGACCTGTCGATCAGCCTGGCGGCGCAACCTTCGGACCAGGGTCTGGTGGCCCAGGCTCTGGCGGCACTGGAGTCAGCGCTCAAGTTCAGCAGCGCCTCGGTCTGGGCGCGCCAGAACCTGGACCGCAGCCAGCCCGTGGTGTTGGCCGGCTACCGCAGCGACGCAGCCGACCTGGCAGGCATCGAACTGGGTGACCTGACCGGACTGCGCTTGTCGCGCAGCAATCTGCAGCGCTATGAGCAGATCGAACGCGACGGCCAGCCGCTGATCGAGAACCAACCGCGCCAAGGGCTGCTGGCGTGGTTGTGGGAGCTGGTGACCGACGACGCGCGCACCTCGGCGCTGTACCGCAACACGCGGGCCTGGATGGCCGCACCGCTGAAGGTCAACAACGAGGTCTTCGGTGTCTTGCGCGTCGACCACGACAGTGACGACTTCTTTGATGCAGAACGCAGCCGCTTGCTCAGCGCAGTCGCGGGTCAGACAGCGCTGGCCATGAGCCACGCGCACGCCCTGAAACTGCAGCGCGAAGCGGCGGTGGTGGCAGAGCGAAACCGCATCGCGCGCGAACTGCACGATGCCGTGTCACAAACCCTGTTTGCCGCCAACCTGCTGGCTGGCGCCTTGGCCCAGGCCAGCGGAGTCGATCCCGACACCCGCGAGCAAGCCCGCGTGCTCGAACGCCTGAACCGCAGCGCTTTGGCAGAGATGCGCATGATGCTGTTCGAGCTGCGCCCGGATGCGCTGGAAAGCGTGCGCCTGCCCGAGTTGCTGCAGCAGGTGGTGGAAGCCCTGAGCGGCCGCGGTGGTGTGCACATCGACACTCAGATCGAAGAGCGGCACCCGGTGCCTGCAGCAGTGCGGGTCGGCGTCTACCGCATTGCACAGTCTGCGCTGTCCAACATTGGCCGCCACAGCGGTGCAGGGCAGGTGCGCATGCAGTGGCAGGTGCTTCAGGCAGGCAAAGGCCGCTTGCACATCAGCGATGACGGCTGCGGTTTTGATTTGAACGCCGAAACACCCGGCCACTTTGGCGTCGCCCACATGCGTGAACGTGCGGCCAGCCTGGGCGCAGAACTGCAATTGCGCAGTGAACCCGGCACAGGCACTGAAGTGCTGTTGGAACTGAGCTGGACCCGAGCCTGAACTTGAACCTGAACCTGAACCCGAACTGGAGCTGAGCACCTTCTATGGACCCCATCCGAGTCTTCGTGGTCGACGACCATCCCATGATCCGCCACGGCCTGGCGGC
>Ga0105046_10011277_pt1 | contig 13906 bp, 12 predicted proteins | sample MAT03_FD_78385 | JGI IMG/M metagenome (GOLD analysis project Ga0105046, IMG submission 78385) | Freshwater microbial communities from Lake Fryxell liftoff mats and glacier meltwater in Antarctica - MAT-03 (megahit assembly) | ecosystem: Environmental > Aquatic > Freshwater > Ice > Liftoff... | reverse complement strand
TGAACTGCGTGCGGTTGGCGCGACCACACTCGACGAGTACCGCAGCCACATCGAAAAGGATGCCGCCCTCGAGCGTCGCTTCCAGCCGGTAACGGTTGGCGAGCCCGATGTACCCGACACGATCGCCATCCTGCGCGGACTCAAGGAACGCTACGAAGTCCACCATGGCGTGCGCATCGCCGACTCGGCGATCATCGCCGCCGCCACACTTTCCGAGCGTTACATCGCCGACCGTTTCCTGCCTGACAAAGCGATCGACCTGATCGACGAATCGGCCTCCAAGCTCAAGATCGAGATCGACTCGATGCCGACCGAGATCGACGAAGTCGAACGGCGCATCCAGCAGCTCGAAATCGAACGCGAAGCGCTGAAAGCCGAGACCGACGCCGCCTCCAAGGGCCGCGCCGACGCTCTCGAATCCGAGCTGGCCGAACTGAACGAGAAGTCGAGCGAGATGAAAGCCCGCTGGCAGTCGGAAAAGGGCCTGATTGAAGCGATCAAGGAATCGAAGGTCCGCCTGGAAGAAGCGAACCGCGAAGCCGAACGGGCCGAGCGTGATGCCGATCTGGAACAGGCCGCGAAGCTTCGTTACAGCGAGATCCCGGAACTTGAGCGGGCCGTCGCCGAAGCCGAACAGAAGATGAGCGAGATGCACGCCGCCGGCGGCACAATGCTGACCGAAGAAGTCACCGATGCCGACGTCGCCGAAGTGGTCGGCAAGTGGACCGGCATCCCGGTGAGCCGGCTGATGGAAGGCGAAGTCGACAAGCTGATCAAGATGGAAGAACGGCTGCACGACCGGGTGGTCGGACAGTCGGAAGCAGTCAGTGCCGTCGCAAACGCATTGCGCCGCTCACGGGCCGGGCTATCCGACCCGGACCGCCCGATCGGTTCTTTCCTGTTCCTCGGACCGACCGGTGTCGGCAAAACCGAGCTGGCGAAATCGCTGGCCGAGTTCATGTTCGATTCCGAGCAGGCGATCATCCGCCTCGACATGTCCGAGTACATGGAGAAACACACGGTCGCCCGACTGCTTGGTGCCCCTCCCGGATACATCGGCTACGAAGAAGGTGGCCAGCTGACCGAAGCGGTGCGCCGCCGGCCTTACGCGGTCGTGCTGCTCGATGAGATCGAGAAAGCCCACCCCGACGTCTTCAACACTCTGCTCCAACTGATGGATGACGGTCGCCTGACCGACGGCCAGGGCCGCACGGTCAGCTTCACCAACACGGTGCTGATCATGACTTCAAACGTCGGCAGTCAGGAGATCGCCGGCGAGACGGTGGACGAACGGATCCGCGAAAGGGTCGAGGAAGTGCTGGCCACAACCTTCAAGCCCGAGTTCCTGAACCGGATCGATGACACCGTGATCTTCCACCGGCTTTCCAAAGATGACATCGGCCAGATCGTCGACCTCCAGATCAACGGCCTGATCAAGCGGGTCGCGGAACGTGAGATCGAGATCGAACTGGACCAAAGCGCCCGGACACTGCTCGGCAACCTGGGCTACGACCCGACTTACGGCGCCCGTCCACTGAAGCGGGTAATCCAGAAGCGCCTGATCGATGCACTCGCCCTCAAGATCCTCGAAGGTGAGTTCTCCGGAGGCGACCGGATCTCGGTCAAGGCGGTTGACGGAGAACTGTCGTTCACGAAGCAGTAACGCCCTGCAGAATACTTCCCGGTTAACTGCTCCTTTAGGTGCCCTTTGGGGTTTCCGTATTAGGCTGCAGAGCCCGCGCCATGCGGTTTTGAGGCACCAAGAGCAGATGAACAACCAGCAGATCAACGACGACGACAGGGAAGAACGGCTCCACGAGCCGGATTCTGACCATGCGCCGGGCGGTTTGACCTGGCCGATCCGGCGCATCTTCTGGTTCGTCGAAAAGCACTTTCTGTGGCGAATCAGCGATTCCTTCAAATGGGTCGGATCCGTTATCTCCAGATTCTTCCGCGCCCTGACCTCGGGATTCTCCGGTTCCTTCCGCTACCGCAGCCCTTCTGCGTACATCGGCGCGACCATGCTGTTGACCCTCACCGGTGTGGCGATCGCCGCCGCTGTCTATTTCCACAACGAAGCCAAGGTCTCCGAAGTTCCGCTGACCGCCCAGATTCCGACGGAGTCGGACAACATCATCGCCGCGAACCCGGCCCCGGTTCCCGACCTGCCGACGACTCCGCCCAGCGAAGCCAAGGACGACAACACACTCAAAGGCGTCGTACCCGACCTCGACCGGGCCTCCGCCACGACTGGCAAAAAGTCAGGCACCAGCGCGAACGATCCGAAATCTCTTCCCGAAACCGTGGTCAGGCCGGCCGATGTTCCGGACTCACCGCCGCTCAAGGTGGCCCAGAATTTCGCCGAGACTTTCGTCAACTACGAAGTCGGCAAGAAGGGTGTGGCCAGCGAGTTCGAGAAGACCGCCACCCCCAAGCTCTCCAAAGAACTGAAGTCCGATCCGCCGCGTCTGCCGTCCAACGGTGACATTCCGAAGGCGACCGTCATGAACGTGGTGAAGGGCGCGAAGAACGGCGACACGCTGGACGTCAGTGTCTCGCTGATGCGTTCGGGCGCGACCTCGGAGCTGCGACTCCTGCTCGAAGGCAAGAAGAACAAATGGCTTGTCAGTGAGGTCCGGGGATAACCCGTAGATCATGGGGAGAATCAGAACAGCACTCGCAACGATCTCCGTCGGAGCCCTCTTGGCCACCGGTCAGACGACAGCTGCCGACGGCGCCCCGATCACGGACGCGCCCACGACTTCCACCGTCCTGCCCGGCAACACCGGTCCGACCGGCGCCACCGGCCCGACCACGGTCACCCCACCGAAAGACGAACCTTCCGGCAATGGCGGCAAGAACAACGGCGGAGCCAAGCCCGGCAAAGAGACCAAGCCGCAGACGAATGATCCGAAGAAGGAGATCATCCCGAGCAGCCCCAATCCGCAGTCCGCAGATGGGGTCGACCCCGACGGCAATCCGTCGACGATCAACATCGACCCGAACCTGGGCCTCTCCGGTGACTCCACCCCCGTGCCCGCCTGTGACGGCAGCGCCGGCCCGCCGAAGAACCTGGTGCCGCTCTACATCGAGGCCGCAAAGGCATATGACCTCGGTGAGCGTGGCCCGCAGATCCTCGCCGCGATCAACAAGGTCGAAACCGACTTCGGCCGCCTGAACACCGTGACTTCTTACGCCGGTGCGATCGGCTGGATGCAGTTCATGCCGGCCACTTGGGATTCCTACGCAACCGACGGCAACGGAGACGGCAAGACCGATCCGTACGAGCCGGCCGATGCGATCCACGCCGCCGCCCGGTACCTGCAGGCCGCCGGCGCTCCCGAGAACTGGTACGACGCAGTCTGGGCCTACAACCACGCTGACTGGTACGTCGAAGACATCCTGGACAAGGCCGCCTGTTATGGCGCGCTTCAGGACACCAGCCAGGTTGACGAGGACCTCAAGTTCTTCGTCTGCAAGCCGGACGTGTCGCGGTCCCTCGAAGTTCCGAGCTACTACATGCGGGCCTTCGAAAGCGCCGCTTCGCGTTACGAACTCGGCCAGCGCGGCATCTGGTCCCTGGCCGCCGTCGCCCGCCTCGAGTCCGACTACGGACGCGGCATGACTGCCAGACAGATGAAGGACACCGGCGCGATGGGCATGAGCCGCGAAGAGTGGAAGACCTACGGAGTCGACGGCAACGATGACGGCTACGTGACCCGCAACGAACCGTGGGACGCGGTCTCCACTTTCGCCCGGATGCTCTGGTCCAAGCCAACCATCGAAGCCGGACTGTTCGAGCACAACCACGCCGCGTGGTACGTCGAAGCGGTGACCAAAGAAGCCAGGCAGGTCGCCGGTGAATGCGACACCGTCAAGACGACTTGGGACATCGCTTACCCGGCTCCGTCGACCAACGCCACCGAGATCAACTGGGACAACCTTCAGATCATGAATCCAGCCGCCCAGAACGACATCGCTTCGGGTCAGATTGACACTCGCATCATCAACCTGCTCGCGATGCTTACCCAGAAGTACACGATCTCGGTCTCCTCTCTCAAGTCAGACCACAGCCTGATGACTGCCAGCGGCAATATTTCAAACCACGCCGGTGGCCGCGCGATGGACATCGCTGCAGTCAATGGTGTGCCCTGCACCGACCAGTCGGCGACCAGTCCCTGCACCGAAGTCGGCCTTTGGCTGGCCGGCCTGCCGGAAGGCATCAAGCCGACCGAACTGATCTACGGATGGGATCTGGACGGAGCCACCGGCTCTGCTTTCGCGCTCGCCGACCATCAGGACCACATTCACGCGGGCTTTGGGCTCTAGCCCGGCCGCAACCTTCTGACTTTCACCGGGTTCTCTGGCTGGAGCACCCAGTCAGCGCATGATGCGATTTAGATTCTCGACACCCGGGAGGAACCTGCCGCTCGCTGCAGCGATCCTCTTCTGCTGCTCTTTTGCCGTCGCCTGGTTCTGGTTGATCGAGTCACGCGCGGTGGCCGCGACCCGCCCGAACGTAGTCCTGATTCAGGTCGATGACATGTCGAAGAACCTCCTTCGCTCCGAATACCGGGATCCGAAGCGGGGCCGCTGGGTGCCGGCCATGCCGAACCTGCTGAAGCAGGTCGCCGGGCGGGGGGTCGAGTTCAGCAACTACTACGTGAGCGACCCGATCTGCGGGCCTTCGAGGGCCTCGCTGCTCACCGGTCGTGCGACCCACAACCACGGCATGAAAATCAACGTGCCGCCCTTCGGCTATCCCTTCTGGCAGAACTCGCAGATCAGCCAGGAGAATCTGCCCGTCTGGCTCGAGCGGGCCGGCTACAGGACCATTCATGTCGGCAAGTACTTCAACGGATACGGTGCCGATCCGCAGGACGAAGTTCCAGCTGGCTGGGACCGATTCATTTCTCCGACCAACCGCACGTCCAGCTACTACGGAAACCCGCTCAACATCAACGGTCAGGTGACCCCACCGATCGGCGACTGGCAGGTTCGTGATGATCCCGGCTGCGTCGTCGCCACGATCGATACCCCCGGATTCTGCACCCACTCGACCGACCTCCAGACCGCATACGCAGTCGACGAGATCGCCAAGTCTTCGACCGACCTGAATCCGTTCTACCTGCAGCTCGACTACAACGCGCCGCACGACGACGGTCGCCGGGCTGACGGTCCTGAACCACCAGCCCGTCTGCGCCCGATCTCCCATCGCACCGACCCGCCCGGCAGCCTCGGCAATCGCCCCGTCTCCCCCGCCCAGCCGCAGTTCATCCGAGGCCAGGCGCCTTTGGCCCCGGACATGCAGGCCGAGATCCGGGAACGCTGGGGCAATGAAGTCGCCTCAGTCAAGGGAGTCGACGAAGGCATCGGCCGGATCCTGGACCAGCTGGAGGTCTACGGAATGATGGAAAACACCTACGTGATCTTTACCTCGGACAACGGCATGTTCCACGGCGAGCACCGGATCCAGTACGGCAAGTTCCTGCCGCACGAACCTTCGACGCGGCAGCCGCTGATCATGCGTGGCCCTGGTCTGCCGGCGAACCGTTCGACGACCGCCCTCAGCTCCAACCTGAACCTGGCATCAACCGTGCTGACCATGACCGGGGTTGGTGATGGCGCGGCGCTCGACGGCGGATCGCTGATCGGGTTCGCCAGACATCCGCGGCAGCCCAACCGGGTGCCGGTACTGCTCGAAGGTTTCAATGGCCTGGACCCGGCGCTGCCGGAACCGTTCCTGGACGGCGGCGGCCAGAAGCGCCCGAATCAGGCCGTTGTCCTGAACTACACCGGGCTGGTGTCGGATAACTGGAAGTACGTCGCTTACAGCTATGGCGAGGAGGAGCTATACAACCTCGCGGCCGATCCCGGAGAGATGCGGAATCTCGCCGCCGTCCCCCGTTATGCCCGAATCACTGCCTGGGGCCGCAAGCAGGCGGCCAGACTCGCCACGTGTCTGGGGCCGGAATGCCGACTCGAGGTCCAAGCCCCGCGCCTGCCGCGTCCCGGCTCCGACTGAGCCGGGTTCCTCCGCCCGGGTCAGTCGCCGGCAAGGGCGTTCTGGCGAGCAGTCTTGTCCTGAAGCTTGCGGCAGGCCTCGAGCGCATCCCAGCCTTCGCCGCCCGCGGTGAGCTTCGACGGATCGCCGAACACTTCGCCCGAGTCGACCTCGGCCTGCAGGTTCCGGCCGAGCACTGCTCCGGCAGCGTCACGTCCGCCGAGCATCGCCCCGACGATGCCATGGCCGCGCCGGGTGCTGACCCCGGCCAGGTACAGGCCTTCGATCGCGGTCCGGGTGGCCGGGCGCAGCGGACCGATCTGGTCGGTTGCCAGTTCGATTCCATAGCTGGATCCTTCGGATGAAAGTGTGTACCTGGTCTGGGTCATGGGAGTCGCCGCTTCCTTCCAGAGGATGTGGGACTCGAGTTCGCCCAGGACCTGCTCGGCCCCTTCGATCAGCTGCTGCGTGATCCGGTCCTTGACCTCCCGGTAGCCGGCCTGCTTGCTGTATCGGCCGGCCCCGGATTCATCTTTGACACCCCAGGCTTCAAGCGAAGGGGTTGCCCAGGTCATCAGCTCGAGGGTCGAGCAGCCGGCCGGGGCGTGATGGGTATTGCCCGGGTCCTTGACGCTCGCGGAAGAAATGTAGATCGGGGTCCTGGGATCGAACTCTCCGGCCTTGACGAATTCGTAGTAGGCCTCGCTGTCGTAGCGCGGATGGATCCAGAAGTTCGTGGCCGGCATCCGATCGTTGATGTCGAAATCGACCCCGAGGTAGACCGTGACCAGCGGGGTGGCCATGCGGTAACCGTTGATGATGTCCAGCGTGTCTTCGGTGACTGCGCCGGGGGCGAGAAGTTCATTGAAGGTGTGTTTGATGTCGCCGGTCGCGATCACGGCGGGCGCCTCGATCCGCTCATCATTCTCCAGCGTCACCGCCTTGACGACACCATCATCGACCTCGATCCCCTCGACCCGGGCGTGGGTGCGAACCCGGCCGCCGTTGGTGTGGATGACATCAATCAGGTGTCCGGCGAGGGCCTGGCCGCCGTCCTTCACGTACCAGGCACCTTCCTGCAGATAGTGGTCGACCAGGCCTGAATGCAGGATCACCGGGGTCCGGGATGGCGGCGTCGCGTAATCGCCGGCCTGGCCGGTCAGGACCGCCCTCGCCTGCTCACTCAGGCCGAACTCGTCGAACATCTCGGTCAGGCTGCGCAATCCCCACTTCATGAAAGTCGGTGCCCGGAGGGCGAATGCTTCGAAGTCCTTTTCCGGAACTCCGGCAGCCCGCAACTCGATGACGATCGTCTCCATGATCCGAGTGACCTCCCGGAGGGATGCTTCTTCTTCCGGGAAGGTCTCGACCAGACGCTCGGTGTAATTGTCCCAGCCCTTGGGAACACGGAAGGTGAAATCCGGGAAAACGAAAGTGTCGAAGCCATCCGGGTCCAGTTCGGTGAACTCGACCCGGTCATCGAGGCCGACGCCGCGGAGTACCCGGGCGATGTCGCCGTCGATCACTCCGCCGATGTAGTGGAGGCCAACGTCGAACTGCCACAGGTTCTTGCGTCGGAAAGTCTGGCTGCAGCCACCGGCCACGTCGTACTGCTCAAGCACGAGGGTCCTGACTCCGTTCGTCGTCAGATAGGCCGCCGCAGTCAACCCGCTCAGCCCTGATCCGATGATGATTGCGTCCCAGTTGTCCTCTTGCTGAGCCATGAATCTCCCGCCTGCCGATCAATAATTATAGGTCTATAAATTGAGATGATACAGACACGGGAACCACCGGTCCAATACCTTCCACATATTGCCCATCGTTGAAGAATTTCGAGAGGAACCAATGCCGACCTACGTGATGCTCACCAACCTGACCAGCGAGGGTGTCAAGACCCTGAAGAACAACCCGAGCCGGGTTTCAGAAGTGAACAGTGAAGTTGAAGCACTTGGTGCCACCGTCATCGCCCAGTACACGACTCTGGGCCAGTACGACTTCGTGACTGTGATCGAAGCCCCTTCGGAAGAAGTGATGGCCAAAGTCTCGATCGAGATGGGCTCACGCGGCACCATGACCAGCCAGACGCTGACGGCACTTTCCGCCGAACGCCTGGCCGAGCTGCTCTAGGCAGCCGGGGGCGCAGTGCGAATTCTGATTCTGGGTGGTGGCGGGCGTGAGCACGCGATGGTCAAGGCGCTCGCCCGCTCGCCACAGTCCCCCGAGCTTCTCTGCGCCCCGGGCAATCCTGGAATCGCCACCGATGCAACCTGCCTGCCGGACCTCGATCCGAGTGACCCGGCCGCGGTTGTTGCCACGGCCCGTGACCTCGACATCGACCTGGTTGCTGTTGGCCCGGAAGCCCCACTCGTAGTCGGAGTGGTCGACGAACTGAAGGCCGCGGGGATCAAGGCTTTCGGTCCAGGCAAGGAAGCAGCGCGCCTCGAGGGATCGAAGACCTATGCCAAGCAGGCGATGGAAGAGGCCGGCATCCCGACCGCCGGATACTCGGTGCTGAATGACGGGGACCAGGCCCGTGCGGCCATCGCCGGTGCCGACTACCCGCTGGTGCTGAAGGCGGACGGCCTCGCCGCCGGCAAAGGTGTGCTGATCTGCCTGGACGAAGCTGAGGCTCTCGAAGCGATCGACATCTTCTTCACTGAGAAACGGTTCGGAAAGACCGAAGTCGTGCTTGAGGAATTCCTGGTCGGCGAAGAGCTTTCGCTGCTGGCGATCTGCGACGGCGAGCGGGCCGTCGCCCTGACCCCAGCCCAGGACTACAAACGCATCGGTAACGGCGATGCCGGACCGAACACCGGTGGCATGGGCAGTTACTCACCGGTGCCGGCCGTCGGCAAAGAAGTGCTGGCCGACCTCAGCGCCATGGTTCACCAGCCGATTGTCGACCTGATGGCCCGCCGGGGGCACCCCTTCCACGGCGTGCTCTACGCCGGATTGATGATGACACCCGGGGGACCAAAGGTCCTTGAGTTCAACACCCGATTTGGTGATCCCGAGACCCAGGCAGTGCTGCCGCGACTGAAATCCGACCTCGTTGAAATCTTCACCGCGGCCTGCGAGACCGGCGGTCTGGCGGGCGTCCCGATCGAGTTCAAGGACGACTGGGCGGTCACCGTGGTGCTGGCCTCAGCCGGGTATCCCGCCACCTCTTCCAAAGGCGACGTGATCGATGGTCTCGACCGCGCCGCCGAGCTGGCCGAGGTGATTCACGCCGGCACCGCGGAGGTCGACGGGCGGATCGTCACCGCCGGCGGCCGCGTGCTCAACCTGACCGGGCTCGGCCCTGATGCAGCAACAGCACGCCAGCGCGCTTACGATGCTGCTGAGGCCGTCCACTTCGATGGCAAACAGATGCGCAGCGATATCGCCAGCCGAGCGGTTGAGCGCGCCGAATAGGAACAGATACCAGTGAGCGAACCGATCCAGTCAACACAGCCCCCGGTCCTTTCTTCGGTCGAAGAACTATTTCAGGAGATCGAAGTCGAACAGCCGCTCGTCGGCATCATCATGGGCTCCAAGAACGACAAAACCAAGATGCAGCCCGCCGGCGCCGCGCTGGAGGAAGCCGGCATCAAGTACGAAGTTCGGGTCATGTCGGCCCATCGTGAACCCGGGCTGGTCACCGACTACTGCACCAACGCGCGCATGCGTGGCCTCAAGGTGATCATCGCCGGCGCCGGAATGTCCGCCGCCCTTCCCGGTGTCGCCGCCGCCCACACCGACCTTCCCGTGATTGGCGTGCCGATCCTCGGCAAATCGCTCGGTGGACTCGACGCCCTGCTTTCCGCCGTGCAGATGCCGCCCGGAATCCCGGTGGCCTGCGTCGCGATCGACGGTGCCAAGAACGCCGGCGTGCTTGCCGCACGGATGCTGAGCATCTGATGATCGAGCGATACACCCGCCCCGAGATGGGCGCAGTCTGGACCCCGAAAGCGAAGATGGACGGCTGGCTGGCCGTGGAACTTGCCGCCACCGACGCCTGGGCAGCTGAAGGTGTCGTGCCGCCGGAAGCCGCCGCTGTCTGCCGGGAGAAAGCCACTTTCACCGTTGAAGCGGTCAATGCCCGGGAGGAGATCACCAACCACGACGTTGCCGCCTTCGTCGACGTCGTCGCCGGATCAATCGGTGAAGAAGGTCGCTGGATCCACTACGGACTGACATCCTCCGATGTGCTCGACACCGCAGTTGCCACCCAGCTGACCCGGGCCGGCGAGATCCTGATTGAAGGCGCCACCACCTTCCGTGACAACCTCGTCAAGCTCGCGCTTGAGCATCGCGACACCCTTTGTGTCGGCCGCACCCATGGCGTCCACGCCGAGCCGACCACTTTTGGCCTGCGCATGGCCGGTTTCGCGTTCGAGGCCGACCGCAACGTGGAACGCCTCAAGCGGGCCGCGGAGCAGGTCGCGCGCGGCAAGCTCTCCGGCGCCGTCGGCACCTACGCATCGGTACCACCCGTTATTGAGCGCCGGGTAATGGAATCCCTGGGCCTCAAACGCGAGGAGATCGCCACCCAGGTCATTCCGCGGGACCGTCACGCCGACTTCCTCTCGGCGATCGCGATCGCCGGGGCCGGAATCGAACGTTTCGCCACCGAGATCCGCCACCTGCAGCGGACCGAGGTCCGGGAGGCGGAAGAGCCTTTCGCGACCGGCCAGCAGAAGGGCTCTTCGGCGATGCCGCACAAACGAAACCCGATCCGCACCGAGAGGCTGACCGGTCTGGCCAGACTGCTTCGCGGCTATTCGCAGACCGCCCTGGAGAACGTGGCCCTGTGGCATGAGCGCGATATTTCTCACTCCGGCGCCGAACGGGTGATCCTCCCCGACGCCACGATCACGCTCGATTACATGCATCACGTCGCCAACCAGGTTGCCGGCAACCTGGTGGTCCATGTCGACCGGCTGCGCTCCAACCTCGAGCTGACCCACGGTGCCCTGTTCAGTCAGCGTGCGCTGACTGCTCTGGTCGACAGTGGAATGTCCCGTGACGATGCCTACCGCACCGCCCAGAAGGCGGCGCAGGAAGCATTCGACACAGGAACCCCGTTCCGGGACCTGATCGGCGCGTCGGCCCCGCAGCTCGACCTCGACGTGATCTTCGATTACAACGCCTACCTGACCCACCTGCCAGAGGTCTTCGAGCGGCTCGAAGCGATCAGCTGATCCGGGGTAAGGTTGGCCGCATGATCCTTTTCGTCCTCGACAACGGTGAAGTTTATCTCCGGATCGGGAGCCATCGCCAATTGGGCGAAGGAGAATCCGGCTCCTGTCACCTAAGGTAATTCAGGTAGGGCCGAATGAGGCCCGCATGGCCGCCGACGCGGCAACGCGTGGCTTTCTCGACAACGAGATCTGGATGTGGATGCTGCCGAAGGACCGAGCGCGGGCGCGGGTGATCAAGCGCCAACACCGCAGCATGGTCAAACACATTTTCATCCCGCGGGGTTCGGGCTGGACGACCACCGAAGGCACCGGCGGGGCCTTCTGGTTCCCGCCCGGAACCACCAAACTGACCTTCCGTGAATCGCTGGCCGAATCCCTGCCGTTTCTGCCGGAAGGCCTGCCGCACCTGGGAAGGACGGCACGCTTCGAAACCGAGATCAAGAAACACTGGCCGAAGGAACCGCACTGGTACCTGGCGATCCTCTCGGTCTCCCCCGAAGCCCAGGGCAGGGGCCACGGCTCAGCCCTGCTCGAACCCGGCCTGGAGCGATGCGACCGGGACGGGACTGCCGCCTGGCTGGAAACCCAGCGGGAAAAGAACGTCGGCTTTTACGAGCAGTTCGGCTTCGAACTGGTAGAAAAGCTGATGATCGACCAGGAGTTGCCGGTGTGGCTGATGTACCGCCCGGCCCAGAGTTAGCCACCAGAGTTAGCTACACCCGTCCGAAGGCGACGGCTCGAGACGAAGTTACATGGATAAGTGCTTACTGAAGGCACTTATCCATGTCACTTCCTCGTCCCCTGGTCGCTGAAAAGTCGCCCACACAGCGCGGCGGTGCGGCCCGATGCCACACCCGATCACAGAACGGCGAAGGCGGCGAGCAGGACTACGGACGAGACGAGAAATCAGCGCATGGGTCGTAAATATAGTCTTGTCCACAACATGGCAAATTCGATAGATGACCTGAAACTTCACTCATCCGGCAAGGTCCGGGAGATCTACGAAATCGAGGACGACCTGCTGCTCGTCGCTTCGGACCGGATCTCCATCTATGACGTGATCATGCCCACGGCGATTCCTGACAAAGGAAAAGTCCTGACCCAGATGTCGAACTTCTGGTTCGAGAACACGACTGACATCGTGCCGAACCACTTCATCTCCAATGATGTCCCGGAGGAAGTCGAAGGTCGCGCGGTCAGGGTACGCAAGCTCCAGATGTACCCGATCGAGTGTGTAGTCCGGGGATACCTGTCTGGCTCCGGCTGGAAGGAGTATCAGGAATCCGGCTCTGTATGCGGGGTTGGGTTGCCTGAAGGGCTTCAGGAATCCGACAAGCTTCCACGTCCGATCTTCACCCCGGCGACCAAGGCCGAGATCGGTGACCACGACGAGAACATCGACTTCGAACGTGCCGCCGAAATCATCGGCGACCGCGCCCTGATGGAAGAACTGCGCCGGGTCTCGATCGAGATCTACGAATACGGTGCCAACCACGCTGCCGGGCAGGGCATCATCCTGGCCGACACCAAGTTCGAATTCGGCAGCCATGCCGGAGCTGAAGTTGTGCTCGGTGACGAGGTGCTGACCCCGGATTCCAGCCGCTACTGGCCGGCTGATCAGTACGAACCGGGCAAGACCCAGCCTTCTTTCGACAAGCAGTTCGTCCGTGACTGGGCCAACGCCGCCGGCTGGGACCACAATCCACCGGCCCCTGAGCTCCCGGACGACGTCGTCGCCCAGACCCAGGAGAAGTACCGCGAAGCATACGAACGCATAACCGGAAAGTCCCTTTGATCACCGCCCGGATCCTGATCCGTCCGAAAGAGGGAATCCTCGATGCCCAGGGCAAGACCGTCGAGTATGCCCTGCCGGGCCTTGGATTCACCGGCATCGAACACGTGAGGGTCGGACGCATCGTCGAACTCAAGGCAGAAAACGCCGACCGGCTGGACGAGCTTTGCGAAAAGCTGCTCGCCAACCCGCTCATCGAGGACTACGAAATCGAGATCGTGTGATCTGGGGTGTCCTGCAGTTCCCCGGATCCTGTGACGAACGCGACGCCCAGCACGCCTTGGAACTCGCCGGCGGCGAAACCAGGCTGGTCTGGCATGAAGAAACCGACCTCAGCGGCATCGACGGAATCGTCGTGCCTGGCGGCTTCTCTTACGGCGACTACCTGAGAGTCGGTGCGATCGCGAGTTTCGCCCCGGCGATGAATGCCGTCGCCGACTTCGCCGCCGCCGGCGGTCCGGTTCTCGGCATCTGCAACGGCTTCCAGGTCCTTTGCGAAGCCGGCCTCCTGCCCGGAGCCCTGCTGACCAACGAAGGCACCCGTTTCATCTGCCGCCAGGGCGACCTGATCACCGGTGACGCCGAGTCACCATGGCTTTCCGAACTTGCCCCCGGAACCAGCATCTCGATCCCGTTCAAGCACCAGACCGGCCGCTACTTTGCGCCGCCGGAAATGCTGGACGCGGTTGAGTCGAACAACCAGGTTGCTTTCCGGTACGCCCCCGGTCAGAACCCGAACGGCTCGCTGAATGACATTGCCGGCGTGACCAACGAAGCCGGCAACGTGCTCGGCCTGATGCCGCATCCCGAACATGCGGTCGAAGCTTTCACTGGATCCACCGACGGCCTGCGGCTGTTCCGCGGACCGGCCGGAGTCGCCGTCTGATGGCCAAGCATCGCGAGCTCGGCCTGACCGACGACGAATTC
>Ga0105046_10011276_pt1 | contig 13907 bp, 7 predicted proteins | sample MAT03_FD_78385 | JGI IMG/M metagenome (GOLD analysis project Ga0105046, IMG submission 78385) | Freshwater microbial communities from Lake Fryxell liftoff mats and glacier meltwater in Antarctica - MAT-03 (megahit assembly) | ecosystem: Environmental > Aquatic > Freshwater > Ice > Liftoff... | reverse complement strand
TTCGGCAACCATACCTGACTTGTAGATATAGGTTCGCCGCAAACCGTCGTCGACCATCCAAATCGACAGGACCTGAACACCGCCAGCACCGGCCGCAAACGGGCTCTGGTTGAGTGATGCGATAGGAACGACAGCGCCATAGATGATCAGCCCAGAGCGAAGAGTAATTTTCTCCTCGGCTAGAAGTGGGTGTTGGAATCCAAGCACACACAAGAAGATACAGATCGCTTGGCAAAAAACTTTACCGACCGCTGAAGAATTTCTTGAGGGCATCGTCGGCTGCTTGTCGTGAATCATCCGTCATCGCCTTCTTCATGCCTGTGGGCAATTTGCCAGGAGCTTTCTTCTCGGGCTTAACGAGCTTTTGCAGCTTGGAATCGTCGCCGGATAACTCACCGCTGTCGCCTTCGGGCGGCGTCGCAACGGAATCAAAACGGAACTGTCGTGTATCTGGGTCCGATAGTTTTCGCACACGATCGACTTGATCTGCTTCGTCAAGCCAACTGTTGACGTCGATCGCCTCGAAGCGACTGCCGTCGGCGGATTCGACCGTCCGAGCGGCAGCCTCGCCAACGTCTTTGACCTCAGGTCGCTTTGCCGCTTGCAATCCGTGCTCGATCAGCACCTCGAACTCTAGCTTGCCGACTCGCAACTTGTCGCCGCTGGCAAGAATCTTTGCCTTGTCGGGAGGCAATCGCTTTTCGTTGACGAATGTGCCGTTGCGACTGTTTAAGTCTTGCACTAAGACCTTATTATCACGCATCACGATGATGCAATGTTTGCGACTGACTGATTCGCTTTTGGGCCTAAGACTGCACGATTCGCTTCGCCCGATCAAAAACTTGTCTACACCAACGGCGATCTCAGTCCCGGCATGGCTGCCTGCCATTACCTTCAACTTTACTTGCATCGAACACCTTTCTTCTCAGTCACCACAATCGACATCAAAAACTCCCATGATCCAATTCAGAGTGAGTTAGAAATCGATGGAATAAAGCCGGGCAGCTGGCAAATCCAATAAACCGAATCGAAAAACTACAAGCGGGCGAAAAACAGGACGCAGGACACTGCAAACAACAGTGCGACCGTGCCGAAGCACATGCTAAGCTGCAAAACAAACTCGAACAGTACGTCAAAGCCGAAATGTAGCGAAAATTTTAACTTAATCTTCTCCACAGCTGCAACAACACGCCCTACCGCCCTACTAGCGGGGATTAAGCCGTCGTTACTTCGCTCCCACCCAGTTCGCGTTCCCAAACCGCCTTTGCTCAATACTCGTTGCTAAAACCCGTTCTTCGGCGTTTAAAACGCCCTTCTTCCAGGTGCAATTCAGCATTCTCGCGACCTCGGTCGAGATGCCTGTGGAAAGTTCTGCTCCCGTCGACTTTGCAAGCTCAAGGAGTCCTGGCAATTGAGGAGCGAACGACGAGGCTTGAAGAAGCAGGCTGCCGTGTTGAAGCACGCCGTGCTTGCCGCGTCGCTGAGCGCTGCCGAGCACCTTATAACCGCTGACGATCAAATCTTCCTCGGTCCTACGCTGGAAGCAGAGGAATGGTTCCGCGCCCGTGGATACTGGTCGGGATGTTACTGGTCGACGCTCATCAGACGCGGAGCTCCCGAATCGGCTGGCGTGCAGCCCCGAAGTCGCCAACGCCGAGATCACGCATTGGTGAACACGTTGGTAGAGCCACGAAACGGCCCCGGTTCGCTGCGTCGGCGTTGCGATGGTCAAACTATACGTCAGCTCCCGGTCGTGAACGATCGCGCCACCACCGGTTGCGCGGCGGACGACATCAATGCCGGCGCTTTCGCGATGCTTAGACCGGTCGGACAAGGCTTGGAAATACCCCAGCGATAATGTTGGTCTCGCCCAGCGGTAAAAGCGGAGCGTCGGGACGCTGTCCGGGGACAGCGCCTCCAAAATTGCCGCATCGACCGCCATGTTCCACGATCCCGAGGCCGGCTCGTCGATGATCAGTCTTCCCATGTGCGGATTTATTCGAGTCTTATCGCTCAACGCCACTGCTCCTTTTCTCCATTCGTGATCGTGCTCAATGAAATGGCCTTCGTGATCGTAATCGACGAATCACCGCTACCGCCACTGCACAAGAACGGGACCGGCAACGATACAACGATTAGAAATCAAGCCGTAGACGGATCATCGGGTACCAAGTGCATAGTTTCGGCATTGCCGCTTTTGTTGCGATTGATTCGCAGGACAATTGCATTCGGTTTGCTCAACCCAGCGTAAAAGGGCTCTGCTTTGTAGTCCGCGAAGTCGTTGCATTCAAACAAAAATACGGACGTTGGTATCTGTGCAAGTTTTGCAATTGCGAAGTTGAACTGCAGTTCGCATTTTGGCGTCACTGCTATCTGCGCGTCCAATCGAAAGATCAGCAGGGTCAAAAGAATCAACGTTGTTGAAAATCACAGTCATTTGGAACCCATTTCGATGGTGCATCAAATTCAAACCAGACTACCGCAAACGCCTTAAATGTACATACAAGCCGCTCCAACTGTTGACGTCGAAGTATTCAAAGCGGACCGAATGGCTACCCTCGGAAAGTTTGAAATCCTGAACTTTCTGAGTTGCTGTTTGGCCCTGCCAGTTATCGATTCGTAATTCATCGTCGACCCATACTCGAATCCCGTCGTCCGCGACTGTTTCGAGTCGGTAGGTTCCATTCGCAGCTTGAAATCTGCGTTGCGCGGCAATGACCGAATAGTCCGCAGGAAACTTCTTAGCGATTTCTTCAGTGACACTCAACAGCCTACTATTAAAGATGAATTGGCTGCTTGATGTCTTGAAACCACCTAGCGCGGACGATGGCTGAAGCAATGTCATATCAGGCCGTACGTTATTCTTCTTTGGAAAGTAGGAATAAAATTTCGCGTCCCAATCCGTTAGCCATTTCACATCCGATTGTATCGCATCTGCTGGAATGGTGCCTGTCAGCGGGATGTCGATAATCACGCAGCAGTCACCAACGCCCCTAGGTGGATGCACGAAGCCTATCTCGATCGTCTTGTTGGTGACGTGATACCTGGGCAGAACGTATTCAGGCACATAAACGATCTCGATATCGCTCGCGCCGAGAATTGAATCGACGGGAACCAATTTTTGTCCATCGATCTCACTAAGGATCTTCTGATTTTCGGGCTCCCAGCGGGCTCCGTTCACTTCGAAGCTTGGCCACGAGTACTTGTTTCCAACGGAGCGAATACCGTCAATACTAATGGACAACTCGTGCACATCAACGTCTCGCCCGACGAATGTCAAACGATGGTAACCTGGTTTGACCTGCCTATTCGGTGCCTGGAATCTCTTTTTTGCTGGAGGCGCATTAATACCAGCCGCTGTTGGGCCAGGGCTATCGCCGGGCGGCTTAATCGTAGTGACCGGCACAACGGGTATCGGCTCGTCTTTCAAGTCCTGAGTCAACACCCAATCGGCGTTCGTACTTGTTGCGTGGTGTGCTCCGCCACTTTGGTCGTTCATGACTAGACCCTGCCCCTCATTGAAATCGAGTAGCAACATTGTGTCTTCGTCGGTCGCGAACGGAATCGTGGGATCAAACCGGTCGAAATTGCGAACACCTTTGGAAATTCGCAGCGAATCAACATAGCCACCAAATGCGCGTCGCGAGCTGTAGGCACCAATATGAATGTTTCCCATCGTCGGTAAATTAGTTTGTTCGTCTTCAATTTCTTGCTTTCCGACAAAGCTGCCGTCGATAAAAAGAGACACCGACTTGTCTCCGTCCCAGCAGCCTGCAATATGTACCCAGCGATTATGGATGAACGCATTGCAGACGACGTCATTGAAAACGGTTCTCTCGCCCCATCTCGTTTGGTGACCAAACGAGATTTGTCGACTCGGTGACGCTTTGATCTCGAATTGAGGATGAACGACGATTGCATTAAAGTTCTTTTCGGGGGCTTGTTCGTCCAATCTGATTATCGTCTCAACGGTAATCGGCTCAAACTCCTTGACTTCGAAGTCCTTCACAACGACCAAATGATTCAATTGGTCAAATCTTAATGCATATCCCTCGGCTGCAATCGGCTTTGCAGGACCGCCGTAGGTGAACTGTTTTTTGATTGCGTTTGCTCGTCCAGGATGCTCGATCCAGCCATGGTTGCTGTTACCGCTTGAGTCGATAACAGTGTTTCCCAGAGGCTCATCGAACTGATACAAGGCGACCGTACTTTCATCAGTCGACATTGGCAATATTGGTACAAAGTCATTTGTATAACGTTGTCCGTTCGATACGCGGACAGCATCCAGCTTCGCGAACAGCGAACCGTAGGCATTGACAACTAAGTTCGAATTTGTTCGGTCCGTATTTGGTTTGTAGTCAACCTTGTTCGTTGTTCGCAACTTGCCGTCAACGTAGAGCGAAAATCGGTCGACGCCATCAAAGCAGGCTGCAACGTGAACCCATTGATTGGTCGGCACTGGGCCGGAGTGAACGCCAGCCCAGTGCGTCTGCGACGTTCCCGAAGCGAGTCTATTTTCAAGAAAAAAATCTAGGCTTTTCGGATCAAACTTGAGTGCCAATCCGATGTTCGATCCAACGATTGTCGGGTAATCCGATCGCTTGATCGCATCCATATTAACGACAGCTTCAAAGGTTATCGCGGACCGGTCATCGATCTTGATGCCGGTGATTTCGAATCCGTCGCTGCCCGATTGACAAACTAGGTACCCGCCCGATGGTCGAATGCCGGATTCTGATGAGTTATTCGCACCGATCGTTTGTGAATTGGCAAGCAATGGCTCGCCAGCGTTGGCTGCGTCTTTCAAGCGACCGGCGACTTTCGCAAGTCGTTCATTCATTACATCAACGGAATGGAACGCTTCAGGATTCCAGTCATAAGCGGAGCAGGCTTGGATTCGGTCGCCATTGATCGCAATGACGCGGTTTCCCTGATCGGAACCAATTGCAACATAGCTGTTGGCTTTTTGAAGGTTAGGCATCAAGGGAATGGATAGACGCTGCTGTCCGATCAAATCGAAGACGAAGCCAGAGTCAGACCCACTATTCAGCGACACTCGCCCTGAGAACAGATCGAGCCAAGGTGTTGGGATTCGCGACTCAGGCGTGTTGGATTGAACGTTTGCTGAAAACGGCGGCGAAAACCAATCGAAAAATAAACTTGCTTCGAGGTAACTTGATTTAAATGCGATCTCCGGACGATTTGCAATTGGCTGCCAACCATTAGCGCACTTGCTAAGGGTAAATTGATCCTGCTTTCCCAGTTGTCGATCGACGTTGGCATAGCGAGCGTTCGTAATCAATGGCGGGTCCTGCGTGCTGAGACATTTTTGTCCCAGCCCATAGGTAACGTGTTCTGAAACATACCAGCGATGTGGCCATCGACCGAGATCCTGGAGACCACAATCATACGACTTGATTATCGGAGCTGACCGCAGATCGACGGAGTGAAGGAAAACTCTTGTGTGAACACCGGACTCGGGCTTCGGCGTTGAAACAAACAAAACATGCTCCCAAGGCTTCGTTCCGACTTCGATAAATAATGGTAAGAGTGGTGCATTGTCTATTAGAGAACCCTGTTCGCTACTTTGCTTCAGACTATCGCGCCAGGACCATACTACTTTCGCTGATTTTACATCGTAAATCTCGACGTCATTCGTTGTATGATTGCTCCGGATCACGAAGATATCGTTTTGATCATTAATCCTTATGGCCGAAATCTCCCCTTTGAATTCCATCTCAAAAACACGATTGTCGGAGCGTAGGTTGTGCACATAACGCAAAACGACAGCGTGCTTGGTACTTGTAGATTGGTATGCGATTGCGACATCGTTGCCCGTAGCGTTGAACGCCGCAGTTTGAGGTGCGCGATCACCCATAAAAGCCTCGTGGTATCTTTCACATGTTGAGGCTGGTACTCCATTGTTATCAAATTCAACGATTTCAACGGATTGATGCGATAAGAGAATCGCCTTTGACGCATCGCGGCTAAACACGATGCGTCTTGCGTTTGGTCGTGAGTTCACGATCGGCACAAAGCCGACGCCATGCGTATGTTTGGTAACTATCTTGCTCAGCCTTTGATAACTGGAGTCTCGATGGTTGATCGGTATAGCCGCAAGGAACTTTCCCGCATCATCCCACTGTCTTTGTTCAATCGCCTTACACGTGGAAATCATTGCGTTCGTCGCATTGCTGCGGATTTGCCGTTCGGTGTTGAACGCCGCCTGCTCCTGAATCAATCTGTCGGTTCGAACGATTTGCGAGTCGATTTCGCCGCTAGAGTTTTTTAATGCGTCAGCCATACTGCTTAACTTTTGAGCCTCGAGCAATCTCACTTTGGCGAGCTGCGATGCCTGCAACGCTTGGTCTCTTGCTGTTTCCGCCTCAGCGCGAAATTTCACCTCGTTCGCAGTCGCGGCTTCAATAGATTTTTGTTCGGCATTGATTGTGGCCAGAAGGCCCTGCAAGCTCGTTTCGTGTTCCGCTGCTTGCTTGCTTTGCTTTGCAAAAACAATGGTGGACTGATCCAATGAGCGACGCTGCGAATCCGAGCGAATCCAACCGATGGTGCTACCGACAGTTCCGACTAGAACAACAGCCACCAGCGCCGCAATCAACCCGGCTGACGTCGGGTTTCGCTTGGCCAGTAGCCAAGCTCTTCCTAACGATCCAACGTTTCTTGCGGCAATCGGTTGATCGTCCAAGAACCGCTCCACGTCGATCCGCAAATCAGCAGCGGACTTGTATCTCGATTGAGGATCTGCGTGGCAGGCGACCGCAAGAATTGCTTCGAGGGACCGGTCAATCGCGGCATTGTGTTTGCGAACGCGAGGAAACGGCTGCGTTCGAATCGCTTGGAGGATGGCGTGGGGTTCACCATCGAAAGGTGGCTTACCGGTCAACAGATAAAACAGTGTGGCACCGAGTGCGTACACGTCGGTCGCGATCGAAGGCATCGCTAGACCGGTGGCAAGCTCCGGAGCCAAATAAGCAGCCGTCCCAACTAATTCACTGGTTGGTTGTTTGATCGTCATGGCGCTGCCGAAGTCGGTCAAGAATGGCTTGCCATCCTGATCCATCAAGACGTTTTCTGGTTTGATATCAGCGTGCAACAGCCCGCTGCGATGAACGTATTCGACGGCATCGCAGATCGCGATGAAGCTTCGTAGACTTGCTTGATTCGAGTCATTTAGATTCCCTGCCTGAGTTAGCAGCTCGCCACCTTGCAGTAGTGGCAGACTGAGAACGACGTAGTTGCCCTGCTCAAATCCGTCGAAGCCAGATGCAATCGATGGATGACGCAACTTGCAACTGATCCGAAGCTCGCGTTTTAACCTCAATCGTTCGTTGGGTTCACGATTGGTAAGGTCAGAAACTTTGAGTGCAACGTCACGTTGCAATTCACGATCAAATGCATGGTAAACCACCGCAAACCGACCAGCGCCGCAGGTGTTACGAATCTCGTAGCGTGACGGCAGATTGTCAATCATTTTGCCATTGTTCTGAAGGTGGATTACCGCTGGTCAATAAAATCACATATGACTAGACTTCCGTTGCCCATTCGGGCAACGCAATTTCCATCCGGGGTTGAGGCAATGGCGGTCATCGCTTGGTCTCGTAACGTAAAATATCGCTTGGTCGGTTTATAAAGAAGAACTAAGTTTCCACCAAAGCTAAATATGAGTATGTCTGACGTTAAGAATCGTGCACCTTCAAGCGTGCCTTTTGATTGAAGCTTGAAAACAACGGTCGGTTTCGTAGTCGTTAGCTGATCCAAGTCATATCGAACGATTGAGTTTTCTTTTGGCGAGTACAATCCCATCGAGTCGAAATAGCTGATTGCATAGTCGTCGACGGGTGGGATTTCAGGAATCACCTCAAACATAGCTTTTTCGACGTCGTACTTGAGCATGCCTCTTGACGGCGCACGCAAGTAGACGTTTCCTTTTCCATCAGTCGCATGTTTTCCATAAAACTCGTAAAACTTACCTTGGAGGTGGTCTTCTAAGGAAAAATTAGATACATGGGTGATTGGTACCTTCGGCGTTAGGCCACCTTGTGCAGACAGGTGGGCAATGCCCAGGTCGCTACCCGTCCCCGATCCCCAACCGACAATCGGTGTCTTGTCGACGTCAAAGGAAACACCCGTGACCAGTGGGCTTAAATTTAGCATCTGACGAATTTTTGCAACCTTTTTTCCGGCGAAAGTGCAAACAAGAGGTTCGCCATTCCATTCGCAAACGAGAACTGGTTCAACTTTGGATGCGTTTGTTTGGGGGCCATTGGGGTCTGATTCAACTACGGTTGGCGACGCGTTCTTTGCGGAATCCACATTCGCCGCAGCCAATGGCGACGATGAATCCGTCAGCTTTGACATTGCGGCATTGAGGTTGGCAGCGAGCTCCGAGTTGCTTGATTGCTGAGCGTTGAAGACCTTGACAGATTCTTCGGCCTGCTTGCTGGCTTGATCGGCTGCGATGGTTGCTGCGGCAAGGTTTGCCGTTACGCTTTCCAGTGCCTGGCGCGATGCGGCTTCGGCATTTCTTGCCGCCAGCGCCGCATCGCGGGACTTGGCAGCGTCATCAACTCGCTGTTGTAAGGTTTGTTCCAATAATTGAAGTCGCAACGTCTCGGCGCGGACTCTTGCTTCGGATGCGGCAGCAGCTCGCGTGTTCTGCACCGCCGAAATCCAGCCGGTCGTTGAGACCAAAAACAAGATTGTCGAAACTACCACGCAGCTCGCTGACAATACTGCATTGCGAGGATTCTTGTTTGCCCAGCGAATGGTTCGAGTCGCCAGCGAAAGTGGTCGTGCAGTGACAAGTGCACCGGCAAGAAAGTTTCGCAGATCTTGTGCGAACGCTTTGCAGGACGGATATCGATCTTGGGGATTTTCCGCACGAGCCTTTTCACAAATCGCTTCCAAGTCTGCCGGCAGGTCGTTGACAAATTCAGAGAGACGCGGCGGTACCTGCGTCATGATTTGTTGCAGGATCGCGACGGGCGGCCCGGTAAAGGGTGTTCGTCCGGCGAGCAATCGATACAGCGCGACGCCGAGACTGAACTGATCGCTTGCGGGACCGACATTTGCGATGTCGCCGCGGGCTTGTTCAGGAGACATGTAGGCGGGCGTTCCCAAAATTGTGCCGTCGATCGTATGTGCGGCTGAATCGTTAAGCTTTTTCGCAAGTCCAAAGTCGAGCAATTGCGGCTCGCCCTGGCGATCGACAATCACGTTATCAGGCTTGATGTCGCGATGCACGATGTTTTGTGAATGCGCATAGTGCAATGCGTCGGCGAGCTTGGCGATCATCGTCGCGGCCCAGCGAATCGGGGCGGGGCCGCCCTCGTTCACTTCAGAAAGAGGGATACCGCTAACGTACTCCGTCGCAATGAACAGTTGATCGCCGATTTGACCGGCATCAAAGATAGGAACGATGTTCGGGTGCCGAAGCGCGGCAGCAGCTTTCGCCTCGGCGATAAAACGTCGGCTTCGTTTAACATCGTTGGCGGCAAATCTAGGTAGCTTAATTGCAACAATTCGGTCTAGCCGCTTGTCGTCCGCCATCCAGACTTCACCAAACGCACCGAAACCTAGTTTGCGGGTCAGTGTAAAACGACCGAGTTGTCGGTGCGGCGTTTTGTCGCCGGACGGCGGTTCGGATTCACTGCTGGTACTTCCGTGAGATCCACCGGATAGTGCGGTGATTGTTTTGACTTCAGCAGCCGATTTTTCCGCTTCTGTCGACACCGACCGGACTGTCGATATCAGGATGGATTTTTTGCAAATGGGGCATCGGCATCGCTTGCCAATTTGCGATAACTGGATCGACAAAACAGCCGCGCAAGATCCGCATTCGGTCACGTAGAGGAAAGCGACAGAGTCGGCCATTGCATGAAGACGTGTAGGACAATAGAACCCAGATGTGGATAACACGGGAAGCGACGGCCCGGTATCCGCGGGATTGTACCGAAAAGTTTACCAGTGTTTTCCTAGTCCGTCCATCACCTTGCGCCAGCCGTTGTCACTAGTTACAGTGTAGATTCGAGCAATTTCCAAGCCAATCGACGAGCCTTTCCGCGATGCCGACGTGTCAAAGTTGTCAAATCTGGGTCGATGAAAAGCAGCCGTGCTCGCGGTGTGGTGGGCGTGTCATGGAAATGACTCTGGACGAACTTGGCGTGGATCGCTTGAGCAAGCCGAAAGCAACGCCGTTGCTGCCATCGCAACCACAATTGAGCGCCGCTTCAGTTGCAGTAAGTGACCAAACGCTCTCCTGGCGACCGCAACTTCGCGCTGTGACCCCTTTGCTGGTCATTTTCGATGATGGCAGTCAAACGCAAGGCGAGACGGTTCGCCTCCGCTCCCAGGTCACCGAAATCGGTCGCGTTAGGGGCGACGTCATTATTCCGCAAGACCCAGATATTTCTTCATTGCATGCGGCGATCGAATGCGTCGGCGAGTTCCCCTCGGTCCGTTTTCGATTGCGGGATCTTGAGAGTACAAATGGCACCTTTGTTCGCCAAGCGTCAGCATCACTTCACCATGAAATGGAATTGATTCTTGGGTCCCATCGCTATCGCTGGCTTGAGAAGAATAGCACGGGACGCTCGATCGCCACTCTCATGCGAATCGACGATGAACGGAAGTTTGACTTGCAACCAGGCCGCGCGTATGATATCGGTCGCTCGTTATCGGCAAACAACGATGGCCAGAATCTTTGCAATTCGCAGATCGAAATTGAAGCAGATCCGTTTCTGAGTTTGCATCACGCCACGATTCAGCTTCGCAGTATAGAAGGTCATCGAATGGCATGGGATATTTTTGACCATGCCAGCGCAAACGGAGTATGGTGTCGCGTCCAAGATTGCTGGCTGGATGAGCCCACTGAATTTATGTGTGGCGAGCAGCGGTTCTTGTTTCGTTATCCATGAATATCTTGGAAGGGTCGGCAGTAACGAAAGAATGGAAACGAGAAACTGGACCATTGGTGCGGATCTTTGCTGTGACGTTGTGATCAACGATGATTGCATCTCACCTCGGCATTGTGTCGTGATCCATGAGTCCGGACGATGGTATGTTCAACCGCTTGAAGGACGACTCAAGATCGACAACAAGATGGTGACGGGCCGCATTGAAATCAACAGTGCCACGTCTGTATGGTTGTCACCTCAGATAAGATTGCCCTGGCCGAGCGCCATTGATTCAGTTGTCTTGACGGTCGGGCGAGCGCTCGATTGTGACATCACTTTGGAATCGCCCGGCGTTTCGGGACGTCATGCGAAACTACTCATCGGTCCGCAAGGAACGATGGTCCTAGAAGATTGGCAAAGCAAGAACGGCCTGCGACTTGATGGCAATCCGGCGAGTGTGGTTAAAGCGGTTGCGTTGCAATATCTTTCAAATATTTTCTTTGGGGCGTCGCCATTCAGTACTACTACATTGGTTGAACGAGCGAACCTGATTGCCAATCCGATGTCTGCCGGTTCACCGTCATTCGGACCTGACACTGAGCCCCGTCAAAAGGAGCTGAAGAATCATTCGCCAGAACGGAAGCAGCACAAAAAACGAGATTCGACATCCCTATTTCTCTTGAAGTACTTTTTCTCATTCTGCGGACCGGCGATTTTGCTTGGTTCCATGTACGCAGTTGGATGGATTCCCTTCCTGAGCACAAAACAACCTACGGAAGTTGTTGCGAGCCAACCAATGGCGATACCGGCCGAGACTCGCGCCCCGGAAATCGTTGTGGTGCAACAGCCGCCTCCAAGCTCGTTGCCGACTGTTGTTCGCGATCCCTTGCCGGTTCCTCCGCCATCGGTTGAACCAACGGTGGCCGCCGTGACGCCTTCGCAGTGCGTCTATTGGGTGGTCGTGAAGCATCGCGAGACAGGCAATTGGTTTCGCCTTGGCAGCGCGGTGGCGATCGGTGACAAGACATTGCTGACGGTTGGCTCCGTAGCTCAAGCCGCATTTCAAATGAGTGAAGGAGATTATGAAGCTCCCTCCGTTGTGCATGTTTTGACCGGAAAAATGTTGCCCATCGAAAACCATCGAGTCCATCCACAACTTGCGAAACGAATGGCTGTTGCGGACAAAGCAAATGCGGATCGACAGAAAATGTTAGCTGAAAGTACAGCAGATAAACGAGCCGTCGAGGAAGTAACGAAGCTTGTGAACGTATCAATGTCGGCTGTGGCTGCCGTCGATTGCGCAACGTTGCAAGTGCCGCAAATCGTACCTTTCCTCGTCCTTGACGCGAAAACCAAATTGCGCCCGAAGCAAAGACTCCGCGTTATCTCGTTCCCATTCCCGGTAAACGAACCATACTGGGATCAAAACTTGCCATCTATCGACGGTACGGCGGCAGCGAAAATCAGCGAGCTGATTGGCAGGGTCGACGCATTCGGTCTCACCTTAGAAGGGGTGCCAGGTCAAACGATCGCGATCTTAGATGCTGCAGAAGCCGACTTAAATTGGTTCGGTTGCCCAGCCGTCAATGACGCGAACCAATTGATTGGTATCACATTGTATTCCGAGACAAAACAGACACAGACCGGTTCGGTTCAGTTAGAATTGTTGTCGCCTTCGGTTGCCGAGAAAATGCTAAACAAGCCATAATTTCAAACCGTTTATTGCTAACTATGTAGGTTTTGACCATGTCAGTTTTTGAATGCGGTTTCCTAATTGAAATGTTCTTTGTATCGGTGATGATTGTGCAGGTCATCGCAGGTGCGAGTGTGCAGGCCGACGAAGCCGCCGTGCGAGCTAATGTCCAAAGCCTCACGACTGACGCGGCCAGCGATCAAGTTGCCTCGATGATAGCCGCAAAGATTTATGGTGAAGCGCTGAGCACTGTCGCGACGGGGTTAAGTGATATGGAAGACTTGAAGATGGAAAAGGTTCGCAACTATTGGGAGAGACGCAACATTAGGTTTGACGAAACAGTCAAAAGCGTTGAGCGGAAGATCGCGTTGAATCGTATTCCGATGATGGAAAAGCGTGCCAGAACGCTTGCCGTATGGGAAAGAACGTTTTCTGACCCTGAAGCGTCCCAATTCGCGTGTCATTCGGGACGCTCACTCAACATGATCCTGGACCAATTAAGTTCGTCAACGACACTCTCCTATGCCGCTTCACCTCCCAGTGGAGTCGAACTATCTGGTAACGATTTTAAGCTGGGCACCGATTTGCTCGACGCGATTCGGCTGGAGGTCAAGTTAGCCGGTGGGCCGTCCGTGATCACGCTTCGTGACACGCTTCCGGCAAGGTTTGATTGGTGGCCATACCTGCTTCGCGAACCTGAGTTTTCCGGCAGTCGTGAAAGCCTAACCTTTATGAGAGAACAGCTCGCAAGGCAGGTGAATGTCGAAGACAAGATTGAGTTCGAACTTTTGAAACAGATGGAATCTGAAGTCGAAAAACTTGTCGTCGTCTTTTACAAAAAATTCCCTCCGTCGACTTGGAAGAACGAAGATAACAAGCAACTAAAACGGCTATACGAAGCTGAGGGGTTCTTAAAACAGAGTGATCGCGAAGTTGCCAGACTTGCAAATTTGGGGGACCGCGCCAAGTCACGCTTGCCAAATTACCTCGCAACCACGGATGCTCGGAATGTAACGACACTCTGTCACTGGATGCTATCACACGGATTAAGATTCGCGCCGGCGGCCGTTGGCGATGAGCCAAGTTATTCCCAGTTATTTGGCATTCTTTCGCGATATTGCGCCGCCGGCGACATTAGCCCCAACATGCAGTGGGTCGAGGCGGCGATGAGCCGACCGCAGACACTCGAACGTGTCCGTGACAACCAATAGGGCAAGTGGTTTTGATGGCAGATGCAACAATCGAATTGGACGCAGGGGACTCGTTTCCCCAACGAAGCATTGTATTGAAGGTCGTCG
>Ga0105046_10011272_pt1 | contig 13908 bp, 17 predicted proteins | sample MAT03_FD_78385 | JGI IMG/M metagenome (GOLD analysis project Ga0105046, IMG submission 78385) | Freshwater microbial communities from Lake Fryxell liftoff mats and glacier meltwater in Antarctica - MAT-03 (megahit assembly) | ecosystem: Environmental > Aquatic > Freshwater > Ice > Liftoff... | reverse complement strand
TAGGCGATGTCGGCGTCCATCTTGTCGAACAGCGGCTCGCCGAGCCCGACCGGAACAGCGCTGGCGGTGACGCGGATGCGCGCACCGCAGGAGTCGCCCGACTTGCGCAGCGCCTCTATGTAGGTTTCGAGCGCAGACACGTCGGCAACCGGCGCAAAAAACGGATTGTTCGGCACGTGCTCCCAGCTCTCGAATCCGATCGCCTGCTCGCCGATCTGCGTCATGCAGCCCCGGAACACGGTGCCGTATTTCTCGCGCAACCATTTCTTGGCGACTGCGCCGGCGGCCACCATCGGCGCCGTCAGCCGGGCCGACGAACGGCCACCGCCACGTGGATCGCGGATGCCGTATTTCTGGAAATAGGCGTAGTCGGCGTGGCCGGGACGAAAGGTCTGCAGGATGTTGCCGTAGTCTTTGCTGCGCTGGTCGGTGTTGCGGATCAGCAAGGCGATCGGCGTGCCGGTAGTCTTTCCTTCGTACACGCCGCTGAGAATCTCGACCGTATCGGGCTCGTTGCGCTGGGTCACGAACTTCGAGGTGCCGGGCCGACGCCGGTCCAGGTCGCCCTGGATGTCGGCCTCGTTCAACTGCATGCCGGGCGGGCAGCCGTCGATCACGCAACCGATCGCCGGGCCGTGGGATTCGCCGAAATTGGTGACCGCGAACAGCTGGCCAAAAGTATTTCCCGACATCAGGCGAGCCTCCGTCCTGCGGACTGCGGCGCTGAGCGCCCTGGGAGCGGCCCGGCGGCGCTCATAGCGTACCAAGAATGCCGTCGGCGTCCGGCCAGTCGCGGATATACGCCTTGAGCATCTTGTTCTCGAAGTTCTGTGCGTCCACGACGGCCTTGGCGACGTCGTAGAAACTCACGACACCCATCAGCATCACCTGGTCCATGACCGGCAGGTGTGAATAGGAAAATCAAACGCCATATTTTCATGCCCACCGGGACGGACTCACCCGCACGGAGTGGTACACCGGGGAGTTCTTTGGGGAGGTGTTGGCCCGGCCGGCCGCACACTGCGCAGCCGCGGCCCTGCGGCCGGACCTGAAAATCGCCTGGACATCGGGTAAACCCGCGCGCTTCGTGGCCCCTCACCGGCCTCGACCCGAGTCAGGCGCAGCCTCTCTCTGCAGCCCGGGGGACCGGGCCGCCTTTACGCCGCCTGCTGAAGCTCTCCTCGCGCCGCCACCCGGGGCGGTGCCCGGGCCTGCAGTCCGAGGTGCGTGAGGATCCGCTCTATCACGGGTGCCTCCAGGACGGCGGCAATGATCTTGAGCTCACCACCGCAGTTCGGGCAGTGTTCGAGGTCGATCTGGAACACGCGCTTGAGCAGCCGAGCCCAACTGATAAGCCGGTCTGCTCAAGCAGGTGGCGCGTGATCACGCGGTGCACGACCTGCAGCACAGGCGTTACCAGCACCGGTGATGCGGCCAGCAGCAGGGTCAGTGGAATCGGCAGTGACAGCACCCACTGGCGCACCGGCACGCGCGGGATCACATGCCCGACCAGGTGCGCGGCGCTCTGCGACATGCGCCGCGCTCTGCACCAGGGGCAGAACTCGCGTAGCTTACAACTGGAGGCGACCAATTCGTCGTGCCCGCAATCGGCGCAGCGCAGGCGCAGGAAGCCGTGCGCCAGGATGCCGCATTCGACGTACACATCGAACTCGTCTTTGACGAATTGCGGCAGCCCAGCGCCAGTGGCCGCCTCAGTTTGAGCGAATAAGGTCTGAGCGTGCTGCTGCACCAGGCGGTACACGGTCTACGTCGGCCTGGACGCCCGCGCCGGGGCGGTGGTAAGCGCCTGAATACGGCCAGGGCGCCTGTCAGCCCGTTGGCAGTGGCACACCGCGCTCTTCCATCGCATTTGCCAGCTGTTTGGCCTCCGGCAAGCCCTTCTTTCGAAGGGAAGTCAGGGCGCGCCAGAGCTGCACCTGGGCCTCCTGCCTGTGCGCCAGCGACCGGTCCCACGTCTGAAACGCAATTTTGCACTCAACAATAGCCTTGGAGCGCACGTCGCCCAGGCGCTCATAGACCGGGAGCTGTTCTTCCTGGCGGGTGCGCAGGGCCTCGTCGAGCTGGCCGCGTGCTTGCAGGATGTCGGCGATCTGTACCATGGTGATGGCGGCGGCCCGTTCGTCCTTGCGACGCCGATGGAATGGCAATTCGACTTCCCGCCAGTGCGTCAATGCCGCGTCCGGCTCGCCGAGCTCGTGCAGCAAGCGCCCCAGCTCATCCAATGGGGCTGCCAGCAGGTCATCCGGCGGCGTGGGGTGCTGCGCCAGGAAGCTGCGGATCTCGGCGATGCGGCGGCTGCGCCCGGCCATGCCGCGGCTGTCCGGCCCTATTGGCTGTGCAGCCAGGCGAGTTATTGCATTGGCGGGAGGCACCTCGTCATTCGGCTGGGCGGCGCGAAACGCGTACAACCCTCCACGACAGGCCCGCAAATCCGGCGCGCCGCTAGAGGCCAGCGCTATCGCGTCGGCGTCGAGCCAGAACATCAGCCGGGCGCGCGCCCGGGCTGCCAGCCGCTCGCGGCGCACATGGAAGCTGTCCCAGCGTGCCGGGTCGAACCAGCCCGGGCGACCTACAACATGCACCACGTCGCTGGTGCGCGCGTGGGCGACAAGGCGCTTTTCGAGTGCCGGAATGTCTGCGATCCGGTCGCTCAGGGGTACGCTGGACGGAGGTCATCCTGGCCGCGCGCAGCACCGTCTCCAGCGCCGCCATGACCTGCCGGCGCGGACCGTCGTGCGGCGCATCCACCAGCAACCACTGGAACTGCGGCCCATACAACAACCTACAGCTCAGGCGCGAGAAGTCCTCAAAACAGCCACTCGGCAGCTCCCGCGCCGCAGCCAGCCGGATGCGCTCGAGTTCGAAGTTGCTGGCGACCACGGTTCAGCGTTGGCCGCGTGCAACGCCGCACCGGCATTCAGAATGACGATGTCATTGGCGGCGCCCGGCTGGTTATTCGGAACCGACAGCAGCAGCGCCTTGGACTGTGCGGGCTGCCCGGCGCGCGGGCCCAAAGCAATGCGGTAAGTGCACGCCGCAACGCGTCAGCAGCTTCATCTGCCGCGTGATGATCTTGTGCAGCAGCGCCTGCAACTCCTCGTCGGTCGGCGCCGGTACTTCGACAACCACCGGCTCGCCGTCGGTGCGCCGGTACACGCGGTCTGGCACCAGGCGGTACAGGTGTATGTTGAAGTTGGCCGCCGACCCAAATCGCTGGATCAGCTTGACCGCGGCCCTGTTGGCTTCGTCGGCCTTGAAGCCGGTCTGTTCCGCAGGTGGCGCGTGATCACTCGGGGGAGCGCGTGTAAGGGCAATCACGAGGGGCTGCAAGAACTGTCAGACGGGTGCGGGCAGGGCCTCCTCCTACACCACCACGCTCGGCTGTCCCGCTCGGGAAAACCGCCGCTGCATTTAAATTGGGGGGGTTGAAAACGGGCCTGTAACCAGGTGGGCAAGCTCGTCATTGCCGCGAACCAGCCAAGCAAGTTGTCCAAGGTATGAAGGCTTCTCCGTTCACCACGTTTTTTTAACCGAAGTAATCTCCATGATCAAACCTGCCTCCGACACTGACCGTCCTCCTCTCGGGGCAGCACCCCGGACGCTGACAGAAGACGTGCTGCAGTCTGCCGAAGAGGCGGTTCTGGGCAACCGTGCTTCCGTGGCGGGCATGCCTGACTCGGGGTTGCAGTCCGCCCCGCGAATTGCGGATACGTCGGTGACCCGCCTGGCCTCTGCCGGCAAGCTTGCGCAGCGAATGGCCGAAAAACCTTTCCAATCCGCGTTGCTGGTCTTTGCCGCAGGCGCCTTGCTTGGGGCCATGGTCCGGTGCCCGATGCGGCGGCGCCGAAACTGACCGGAGAACGAGGATGCACCCCGCGCCCCACGCGACCGCGCCAGAATCCGCCAGCCCGATTCCGCCTGAGATGCTACCGCCCGTGATGCCGCCCGTTGCAGGTCCCGGCGCGCCGCCCGAGATCATCGAACAGCCACCGACTGAGCCCCCGCTTCCCGTGCGTGAGCCTGGCAAAGTTACTCCCATACAGGCCTGATGCAATCAGGACGGGGCGACTCGTTGCGTGAATGCTGAAGTGGCGTCCAGGCGATCGGCGTTTACTGGAGCGGCGCGCCGTCAAGGGCATGTGCGCAAGCAATTGGATTTGAAGACAGGGGGAGGCTTTAAACGGTCGTGATGTATTACATTCGGCGCAGCGCAATTGGCGAAAGGTCGCGGCGATGTATCAGCGGGCTTGCGGGTGCGCTGCCGCCAAGTCGGTGATCGTCGCTCCAATCGCACGTTGCGTCAGTTGCCCGTACCCGTCCGATCAGCTGTTCTGTGAACAGACTGCGCGAATAAATGTGCGATCTGCTGCTGGCGCGGGCTGAACGCGGCCTTATGCCTCTGCGGCGCGAAAGGGCCGGGTGACTGTCCCGCTTGCGTTGCCAGCAAACCCATCGTGCTGTCGAAAGTCTTATCGACGGGACTGAACAGCCACGCTTTTTGGTTTGGCACGGAAGAATTTTTAACTCCTGCCTGAGCTATTTGGATTGTGCTGACGACGCAGAACTGGCTTGTCGGGCAAGTTTTGTGACTCAATGCGCGACTTGACGCTGGCCTTACTGTTAGCGTCCTTCTCCGCAACCGCCTGTTGACTCCCCAGTGGGCTTGGATGCTTCGGGGTTTCATGGCTCTGGACTGGACCGGCGTTATTGGGTTTCATGCTGGCTTTCGGAGTGCCGCAGAGCGGCAGGAACATTGATCGAACAGCGTCAATTGGACACCGGATCCACCTCACCTGCATGGGCTCAAAGCCGTAAGCCCGCGTAGGAGACGGCCCCGCCCGCGCCTCGTTAGTGCCTGTCCGAGAACCTCCGTTCCCGAACATAGAGGGAATAAGAGATTCGAACGGCATGTTTTCGGGTCTACTGGGAAAGACTCGCCCGCTCAAGGCTGTTCTGCTAAAGAGTTTTGGGCTGGCGAATCGCAATCCGGGCAGCCGCAGCCCCGCCGCCTGAGCTCAGAACTGCCTGGACATCGGGCAAAACCGCGTTCTTCATGCCGCAGTTCGGGCAGTGCTCGAGGTCGATCTTGAACACCCGCATGAGCAGCCGGGTCCAGCTGATGCGCGCCGGCCGGCTATGCGCGCAGCCTGGCTCGGTCGCGGTGCGCTCCGACTCACCGGTGGCCTGCTCGAGCGCCTGGGGCGCCACCAGTTGGAGATGGTGCCCCTCCAACATCATGGCGACACTTCAGGTCGCCACACTTTGCGCGTGGCTGATTGAGATCGGCGGCGCGGCGCGGCTTTCGTTGGCGTTCTGGTGTTCATCGGCGGCGGAGCATTCGTCGAGTTCTGGAGGCCAGCACGTGCGGCCTGACTGCTGCCCTGGGCTCACTGTCGCTGGCCGAGCTGGGTGACACTTGCACTGTGGGCCGGCGCCCTCGCCTCGCTCTACGTCATCAATCGGAACCTGCGGGCACTCGCCGCGCTGCCGCTCATCTTCGCGGCGGGGCAAATCAAGCTGCGTGGGGCACGCGGTCGGCTTGGGTTCTATGTGCGCTACCCGTCGCACTTGGTGGCGCTGTGGGCTCTGGCGCGGCAGTTGCGCACTAGGGCGCTGCTCAGTGCGGTCCGGTGCCCTCGTAGGCCAACGCCAGACCCTGTGCCACGGCGCGTAACCTCTTGTCCTGGGTCCACAGCTTGCTGCCGTCGGTCAGGGCAACAGAGGCCAGCAGGTGCACTTCGACATATCCGATGCCTTTGCCGTGCAGCCCGTGGCGCTCGATGAAGCCGAGCACCTCGTCATTGTCTGCGGTTACCGCCGTCGGCAAATCCAGCAGCAACTCCAAAATCGCTGCGCGATCATTCAGGTTGCCGCAGGCGAGTTCTCCGACGACGAAGGGATGCATCACCACCGCGCCGCGCTCCAGCGCGTCGGCCAGTTCGGCATCGGCGCGGCGCAGATGATCGACCCACACAGATGTGTCGACGAGGATCAAGATTCGGTCTCTGGGCGACGGCGCGGCGCGGCCTTCAATTCAGGCTGCGAGCCACCGAGCCGGGCCAGTCGCTTGGCGCTTTCGCGTTGGATGAGTGCCCTGAGCCCCTCTTGAATCATCGTGGAACGGTCCATCGGACCTGTCAGCCTGGTCACCTTGGCCAGAAGTTTCTCGTCAATGTTGATAGTGGTGCGCACGATATTGGCTCCTGAGACAGGCATCAAATGTAGCATCAATTGATGCAGTTTTTTGTGCGACCGGCTTGGACCGACCCAACGATTGCATGTCGCGGGAGTTGGGCGTCTGCTGCCCTTCGATTTGCCTGGATAGACTGACGCAGCCGACCCTAAGTAATTGCGCAAGGAACGCATCCATTGGGCAGGTAGGCGGCGACCCGGTCGCCGGGCTGCACGCCCATGCCCTGCAGCGCCAGCGTCATCGAGGAGGCACGGCGGTGCAACTCGGGCCAAGTCGTGTGCTCCGGCCGCTCGGGGGTCAGGCTCTTCTCGGTGTGGCACAGCAGCGCCGGCATGCAGGCCGCATCCGCGCGTGCGACATGGCGGAACACCTGCTGCGCATAATTCACCTGCGCCCCCGTAAGCCAGCGGGCCCCGGGCATGCTGCTGGGTGGCAGCACGGTACTGGGCGGCGTGGGCGACTGCAGTGCAAAGTAGTCCCAGATGCTCTGCCAGCGGACATCCAGTTGGGTGGTGGACCAGCGCCACAGGTCCTCGTAGCAGGGAAAGTACGGGCCCCTGGTTGCCGCCAGCCACTGTTGGTAGCGGCGGATCCGGGGCACACGGGGGGGGCGCGGTGGCTTGCCTGGGGCAACCGGTTCACGCAAGCAGCGTTTTGTGCACCGCCGTAGCGGCCCATCTGGGCATTAAATTCCTGGAGGTCGACGACGACTTCATCCGTGCCCGCCTCCCGGTGGACACCCGCACACGGCAGCCCTACGGCCTGCTGGCGGTGCTCGCGCCGCGCTGACGGGCCGGTGCGGCTATACGGGGCAACCGGCCCCACCTCCAGCGGCAATCACCTGCAGGGGCTGGTCCGCTGGCGCAGGCTGCATATGCATCGGTGCGGTCTTGAACTGCACACGGCCTGCCACACGTCATAGGCGCTTTGTTCAGCCAGCCACAGAGAGGCCTCGCCGCTGCGCTCCACGTGCGGCCTGCGTCACGCTGAGCCCGGGTGCAGGCAACATGTCGTCACGCAGGCTGAGCCCAGGGTGTGGGGGTTATGCATACGTGCCATGGTCGATTCTCCAGTGGCTCAGTGGTAGTCCAGGTAATCCACCAAGACGGCATCGGTTCCATCAAACGCAAATGTGAGGCGCCAGTTGCCGCTGACCCACACCGAAAAAAGGCCCTTGAGTTCGCGCCGTTGCAATGGATGCAAACCCCAGCCTGGAAGACTCATCCCACGGGCGTCGCTAGTTTCTTTCAGACGTCGCAACATGGCAGCCAGCCGAGGCGTATGGGCAGCTTGAATACCGGCCACACTCCCACTCGTGAAAAAGACAGTCGGCTTCGCAATCCCGCTCATTCGTACCACTCGAGCGCCCATACGCCCCTTTCCAGCGCCCGCAGCCAGGTGTGGCCAAGCCCACCCATCCCTAGTTTCAAGCGCTAGGCGAAAACCGGCGCAACGGCCGCTTCTGTGCAGCTGTGCTCTGGCAGCCGCAGCGCCAAGCTGTCCCAGGGTCGGACAGCAGAGCCGGCCCGATGTATTCAAGGCCGCGGGTTTGTCAGCGACACACCGGGCAATGCCCCCTTGGCGCCCCGGTGCACGATGGGACAGTTCAAGACCACCCGGGTCGACTCCAGCACCACCGCGCCGCGGTCTACCGCCGCCAGCACTGCTTCCTCGGATTTGAGGGTCTGCGGCGTCCGGCCAGCCACCCACGTGACCTTGACCATTTGCCACAGCGGGCTGTACGCGGTGTCCAGGCTCGTCGACCCCATCGGGAACGGGGCCGAGGCGAAGATGCTGGCCTGCTGGAAGTTGGTCACCGAGTAGACCTTGTCGAGCGACGAAGGCTGCCCGGGCACCGGCCTGGTGGCGGGCAAAGCGTAGGCAAGGCGTGGGGCGAAATTCGCGCCCTTGGCCTCGGCCACATCGGCATGCGACACATCGGTTGTGATGTAGAACACTTCTTCACCCTCGAACCAGCCGCTCAACACAGGCAGCGACGCGTAGCTTTGGGTCGACGGCGGCGACACGGTGGTGCAGGCGCTGATGAGCAGCACGCAGCTGACCAAGGCCATACGGGCGCTGCGCATCAGGGGGTGCGCCCGGTCTGTAACCGATGTGAGGGTTGTGGGGGTGGGTTGCATGTCACAGTCTCCTGGTCGTTGTCAAACTTGAGCCACATTGCCACGCTGCCATTCGGACGGCGTGGCGCCGACGCGCTGCATGAACACGCGTCCGAAAGCGCCTGGGCTGGCATAACCCACCTCGGCGGCCACGTGTTTCACCGCCAGCCCCTTGCGCAGCAGCGTGCAGGCCAGACCAACGCGCCAGCCGGTGAGGTAGTCCCCGGGTGGCTGGCCCAGCGTGCGCCTGAAGTGCGCTGCAAACCGCGCGCGCGACATTCCGGCCAACGCGGCCATGCTGTGCAGGCTCCAGGCTTGCGCCGGGTTTGCATGCAGCGCACTGATGGCCTTGGCCAGACGCGCGTCGGCCAGGCCGGCCATGACGCCAACGTTCACCAGGCTGTGCGCAATGGCATGCCGCAAAAGCTGGATCACCAGTACCTCGGTCAGCCGGTCTACCACCGCGCCGTGCCCGCAGCGGCTGGCTTGCGCTTCGCTGAACAACAGTTGTTGGGCAAGATCAAGGCCCGGCAATTGCGCCAGGGGCACGTTCAGCAACGCTGGCAGTCCGCGCAGCAGAGGGTTCTCGTCGCGGGCACCGAAGTCGATCGTTGCGCAGACAACATCGGCTCCCGGGCTGTCGCCGCCGTCAAGCTGATGGGTACCCGGGCGCGGGAGGAACAACACGCTGGGTTCCGTGACGGTGCTGCGCTGCCCCTGCGGGTCTGTCACGCCCAGGGGCCCGCGTCGCACCAGATGCAGGTGGCCCGCGCCAGCGAGGCCCTCGAAGCGGGCCGAATTGCACAGCGCGCCGCTGTGAAAGACGTGGGCACGCAACTCGAAACGCTGGAGCAACGCAGAGAGCCGGTCAGACATGAGACGCAGTGTATGCAAACAAAGACTAAAGGGTGCCAATCGTCTCATTTCCACCGCTAAAGTACGGTCATTCTTGGAAACTGGAGAAATCCCATGCCCGTCACACAGCTGCTCTCCCCACTGATGCCACGCCAAAATGTGCCGCCCTTGCAACTGCCAACGCTGGAGCACGGCAGTTTCACCCTGAGTGAGGATGCAGCTCAGAACTTCACGCTGCTGGTCTTCTACCGCGGCCTGCACTGCCCGATCTGCCTGAAGTACCTGCTGGAACTAGGCCGGCTGCAGTCCGAGTTCGAGAAAAGGGGTGTGAAAGTGGTCGCCATCTCCAGCGACAGCCGCGACCGGGCGCACGCCATGGCCGACAAGTTGCGTGCCCCCGCGCTGCGCATGGCCTATAGCCTGAGTCTGACCGCGGCGCGCGCGTGGGGCCTGTACATCAGTACCTCGCGCGGCACCACGTCCATCGGCATCGAAGAGCCGCCCTTGTTCTCGGAACCCGGTGTCTTCATCGTGCGGCCAGACGGCACGCTGTACTACGGCGCCGTGCAGACCATGCCCTTCGCGCGGCCGCACTTCGACGAATTGCTGGCGGCACTGGACTTTGCGCTGGACAAGAACTACCCGGCCCGGGGCGAATACATCGGCGCGGTCTGACTGTGTGCAGGCAGTTGCTGCGCTGCTCCCGGCGGCAGTTGCTGTTCGCCGGCCTGGGCGCCGTGGGCTGGCAAGCTGCTGCTGCATCCAAGCCGTGGACGGCACGCGCCGTCCCCACATCCGAGCCGATACGCCAATTGCAATCGGGTGGGCCGTCGGGGCTGTTGGGCACGGGCGCCAGCGGCGGCTTGTGGGCCCTGTCGCTGACCGGCCAGGCACCCCGCCGTCTGGCCGACGGGCTGGACGCGGACACACCCCTGGCTACCGGCCACGGTCGCATCGCAGCACGCATGACAGGCGGTGGCTTGTGGCTCTGGGAAGACGGCCGTATTCGCGAGTCACCGTCTGCCAGCCTGGCCGGGCATGCGGGCCTGCTGATCCTTTCGCTGGCGGTCGTGGCCGTGGTGACCGACCCGCCCACCCACCGCATCGCCCGCTTCGAGCCGGACAATTCCGGGCGATGGCGCGAAGTGGCGCGTTCGCGGGATGCCGTGCTGCCCGACGCGCGGCCCCTGCAGGTCGATCTGGATGGCCGCGGCGACGGCGGCCACCTTGCCGTGTTGGCCGGGCCCGATGGCAACCGCTACACCCACGGCGTACTGGGCGATGGCATCGAGGCCACAGCTGTACTCTGGCTCGAACGCCATGGGCTGAAAGTGATGCGCACCTTGCGCCTGCCGGCGCCCCATGTTCTGGAAGACATTGCGCCTCGGCCGGTAAGGCTGCCGGGTGCGCCTGAGCGGTTCGGCTTGCTGACCGTACGCTCCGGGCCAGATGGCGGGCAACTCGCACTGGTGACTGCAGACCCGGTGCGGCAGCAGGGCCTGCTGCTCGCTGCCATCGGCGACACCGTCGGCGGGTTTCACCGCTGGCTGGCGCCCACCACCGATGGCCATCACCTGTCGGCCGTGCACACACCGCACATTGGCGGTGTCTTGCATGTGTACCAACACGAGGGACAGCACCTGACTCGGCGCCGGCTGCTGGACGATGTCAGCACGCACCGCATCGGCACCCGGGAGCTTGATCTTGCGGTGTGGCTTCGTGGGCTGCTGGTGCTGCCCAGCCAGGATGGCCGGCGGCTGCGGGTATTGAACCCTGCGTCAAACTGGGCACAGCAGCCGTCAATTCCTTTGCCGGCCCGCATCAGCATGGCGACCGCTTTGGCCGACGCGTCCGCGATGGCCGTGCTGGCTGAAGATGGTCGGGTATGGATCGTGGGGTGATGGGGGAAGTGGGCCCGGTGGCGACCACGCGGGCGCGCGCCCGAGATGCGGCTAGGCAGCCAGCGGAAGCAACAGGCACAGCCGTGTGCCGCCCAATGGGGCTGGCAGTGGCCGCAGACTGCCGCCATGCAACACCGCCACCCGCTGCGCGATGGCCAGCCCCAGCCCCCCGATGCCGCCGCTGCTGCGCTTGATGGGCGGATCGCGCAGCGACAGGCCCTGGTCCAGCCGCTGGTGCAGTTCACCCGGCAAACCCGGCCCGCCGTCCTCCACTACGATCTCGGCCTGTGTGCCCTCGCGCCGCAAGCTTACCCGTACCGGGCGGCTGCCGGGGGCGTGGCGCACGGCGTTGTCGATCAGGTTGGTCAAGGCGCGCTCGATCAGTTGCAGATCGCCATCGAGCTCCAGGCGTCCCGGTGGCACGCCCTGCAGCGTGACCGCGGGCACGCAATCGCTGAACCCGAACTTCTGCACGGCGTCGGTCACGACCTCATCCAGGCTGAAACGTTCGCGGTGCAGCACCTGCTGGGTGGACTGCAGCGCGGCCAGTTCGAACAACTGCTGCGACAGGCGGCTGACCTTGCGGCTTTGCGCCAGTGCCGCCTGCAACATGTCGGCGCGTCGGGGGGCGTCGGGTGCGGCCTTGGCTGCCAGGGCTTCGAGGTGGCCATGCAGCGCCGTCAGCGGCGTACGCAGGTCATGTGCCACGCTGGCCATCATCTCGCGGTGGTCAGCCACCTGGCGTTGCTCGCGTTCGGCGTGTAACTCGATGCGCTGCTTCATGTCTTCGAAGGCTTCGCCGATCGCCACCACTTCATCGCCTGATGCACGCGCGGATGCCGGGGTCGCCGCGGCCCCTTCGGAAGTCGCACCGCGCTGGCTGTAGTCGCGCAAGCGTTGCGCCAACAGGTGCAAGGGCAGGCTCAGGCGGCGGAAGGTGAACAGCCCCAGCCCCAAGGTCACCAGCAGACCGATGGCAGCGGCCAGCGCGGCGCTGCGCCACATCCGTTCGGCACCGACTTGCGCTGCCACCGCATCGCGTGCCTGGCTGTCGAGAATGACGTACAGATAACCCGGCGGACGGGCGTCACCGGCGCGCACCGGGAACATTGCCGCGCTGAAAATGCGCGGCACACCGGACCCCATCGGATCGGTGCCGCGTAGCGGCAGTACAGCACCGGCCAGGAAGGCGCGCACCGGCACGAGGTCCACCTGTGCTTGCCGCACCATGCCCGGCTCGCCGATGTAGTGCTGCACGCGGCCGTCGACGTCGAGCAGGTACACCTGCACGCCCGGATTCACCGTCATCAACATCGACAGCAAGGCGCCACGCGCCGAACTTTCGGCCCCATCCCGGTTGGGCGACGTGATTTCAGGCCAGTGGCCGACGATGTGCTTGGCCAGCCCGTAAGACAGGCGCTGAAGGGACTCCTGCTCCCGTTCAGCCGCCACCTGGCGCCCGAGCAGCGCGACAAAGGCGCCATAGGCCAGCAACAACAGCGCCAGCGCGAGCGACAGGCGGGTGGCAAAGGAACGCGCCTGCTTCATGGGGCGGGATCAAGGTCGAAGCGGTAGCCGACACCCCACACCGTGACGACTCGCCGGGGGTCGCGCGGGTCGTCCTCGATCCGGGCGCGCAGTCGGTTGATGTGCGAATTGACGGTGTGCTCGTACCCATCGAAGCCCTCACCCCACACGCGCTGCGGCAGTTCACTGCGACTGAACGGCCGCCCCGGATGCTTCAACAGGAAGTGCAGAAGATCGAATTCGCGCAGCGTCAAGGGCAGCGCGGCCTCACCGCGCCTCAGTTCCCGGCGCACGGTGTCCAGGCAAAACGGGCCAAACCGGAACTCCTGTTTCGTCGCGTTGGTGGAGCGCATCTGTTCCATGCGGCGTAGCAGCGCACGGATACGCGCGACCAGTTCGAGCATCGAGAACGGCTTGGCCACGTAATCGTCGGCCCCCAATTCCAGCCCCAGCACACGGTGTGCCTCGGCAGAACGTGCGCTGAGCATGATGACCGGTACGTCGGCATGGCGGGCACGCAGGTGGCGGCAGACCTCCCAGCCGTCAGCTCCTGGCAGCATCAGGTCGAGCAGCACCAGATCCCAGCGTTTCCGGTCAATGGCGGCCATGGCGTGCTGGCCATTCGCCTCGCGGTGCAGGTGGTAGCCCGCATCTTCCAGGTGAAGGCGCAGGGCTACCGCGATCGCGTCGTCATCTTCAACCAGCAGCAGGTGTTCGTTCATGGGTGGCCAGTGCTGCAGGCATGCGGGAGCGCGACACCGGCAAACGATTGGAACAGACTGCCAGAGACCGCGCTTCAGGCGGCGGCTTTGCCTGCGGGCTGCAGGCCAACACGACGTCGGCGCGCCATGAAGCCCACGGCCGCCAAGCCCGCTGCCATCATGGCGTAAGCGCCGGGCTCCGGCACGGGCGAGACGCCAAACGAAATGCGGTAGACATCACTGTCGGCCGTCAAGGCACTGTTGAAGGTGTAACCGGTACCCGTGGTCAGCCCGTTGTAGGCCGCGAGCTCAGCGAAGTTGAAGGCCACCACCGAGTTCTGGTCACGGCGCAGGCTGCCGGAAGCGCCAGCAACGAAGGCGGAGGCAGCGGGATCGAAAATCTCCGAACCGCCGTCCCAGATCTCGTTGGCCTTGACGACGATGCTGGGAATGAGGAGGCTGCCACCGGCGTTGAGCAGGAGGTACTCGAGGGGGTCGTCGTTGCCGATGAAAAAGTCATTGCTTGGCACCGCCATGGTGGCGAAGGTGAAGTACCGGTTGATCGACGTGTCCACCCGGAACGTCTCGCT
>Ga0105046_10011271_pt1 | contig 13909 bp, 12 predicted proteins | sample MAT03_FD_78385 | JGI IMG/M metagenome (GOLD analysis project Ga0105046, IMG submission 78385) | Freshwater microbial communities from Lake Fryxell liftoff mats and glacier meltwater in Antarctica - MAT-03 (megahit assembly) | ecosystem: Environmental > Aquatic > Freshwater > Ice > Liftoff... | reverse complement strand
AGCAAAGCGTTCCGAATCGAGTAGCCAGCCAGTCTGCGGACCACCGACGCGGGGTCGACGGAGCCGTGAAATTCGTTTTTTATGCTTAAGTCCACGCCATCGGACCTCGTGTCGGTGGTGCCCGAATGCGACACTTCGCTGCATTAAAATCTTCTCAGGAATACAAAGTCTCAATCGTTTGTAGTGCAGGAAGTGGTTGGTGTGGCGCTCCATGCGCACGTATTTCGAGCCGGTGCCATGTTTTGACAGCATCGGCCTGGTCGGTGTGCTCCGAAAGTCTGTAAGTAAAGGAACCAGCGGCACACTGTCGCGAAACCCGATAGTCGGATAATGACTCGCAATGGTTCGAGAGTTTGTTTGTGAAATGGCCTGTTTCTGCGCGCGTCACGCCGGAGCGTGACGGCTACATGATAATCATGCTCCACATCACCAGCATTTGGGGGCTTTCCTCATCAGACAAGGTCGAAGCCAGCGGGCGTGATCTGCACTTCGCCGCGGTATGATTCTTCTGCCGGGCCTTCGAGCGAGACGACGTTATCAGTTGACAGTCGTACGATGAGGTCGCCGCCGGTCATGCGGATCTCGACCTGCGCGTTTGGCGGGAACAGTCCTGTGGCCCAGCCTATCACAGCCGTCGCACAGGCACCGGAACCGCAAGCTTGAGTTGCTCCCGAGCCGCGTTCCCAGACACGAACAATGGCACTGCTGGCTCCTGTCACCTGCACGAACTCGACATTCGTGCGATCTGGAAACTCAGGATGTCGTTCTATCCGGGGGCCGATCGTGTCAAACGGGACGGCCTTCAGATCATCAACCGGTATGATCGCGTGCGAGTTGCCCATGATGACTGCCATCAATTCCAGCGGCTGACCGTGCAGCAATACATCCTGCAGCGTGACATGTCGCAAGTATCGCTGCAAACCAGTAGCGGAAGGCGAAACGACGACCGGTGTTCCGATGACAACCCGGACATTCGCCCGTTTGCGATCTGATTCAGAGCTCAGCACTTCGGCGTCAATGATGCGATCGTGCATCGCGATCCGGCAACGTGGTCCACAGCGTCCCGACTGATGCAGCCACATGGCCATACACCGGAGCGCGTTTCCGCAAAGAGTTCCTTCCGAACCGTCCGCATTGAACATCCTCATCCGGGCATCCGCATCGCTGCGATCCGAGGCCAGCATGACGACAAGCCCATCGCTTCCAATCGATCGATGTCGATCGCTGACCTGCTGAGCCACGGCTTTGAAATCGAAAGTTCCGGACTCCGTCGTGGTCCATGCCATCGCGTCGACAAACACGTAGTCATTGCCGCAACCGTGCATCTTGATGAAGGGAAGAAGGCTCATGCAGAATCGCTACTCCGCAATACAATACAGCTTATTCCAGCTTCGCAGAAAGAGCTGCTTTCCGACGGCAATCGGCGATGCATCGAACGTGCCTTCCAGTGTATTTGTCCCAACGACGTCCAGAGTTTCGTTGTCCTTCAGCACCGCAGTTGTCCCTTCGCGACCTACAAAATACAGATGCCCATTGGCGGCCAGAGGTGAGGCATAGAATCCGCCAACTCCCGGGATGCGACGACGTTCGATCAGCGCCTTGCCGGTCTCGGCATCCAGGCATGTGAGGATGTCTGAGTTAGCTCCGGTGAACACCAGCCGACGACCTGTAAGCGTCGGGGACGGAACGTAAGGCGTGCCTTCCGGATGACTCCAGCGAATCTGGTCAGAACCTGTCACATTACCCCTGGAATTCAATGGAATCGAAAAAGATGCCGCGCCGCGATAACCGCTCATGCAAATCACATTGTCGCTGAACCTCAGAGCAGTTGGAATTGCGTTCGTGGTCTGTCCGCCACATTCCCAGACGACATCGCCGTTTACCACGTCGTAGGCGCGTGCTTTTCCTGACCCGTTCAGAATGGCGAGCTTCCGGCCTTCGAATTCAGTGACCAGTGGCGTGTTCCAGGACGTCCTTTCGTCGGGGCGTTCTTTTCGCCAGCGTTCTTCGCCGGTCATGGTGTCCAGCGCGACCACGAACGATCCTTCTTCCTGATCCCAGTTGACGATCAGGGCATCGCCAGCCAACGCGGGCGTGACTGCTTCGCCCCAGGCGAAGCGTGTGTGCATGTCGCCGAGATCCTTTTGCCACAGCAGTTCGCCAGTTAGCGTATAACAGAAAATTCCGCGCGAACCGAATGAAGCGTAGAGTCGTTCGCCATCAGTGCTCGGAGAACCTGCGGCATAGGTATGAGAATCGTGATGTCCTTCGTGCGGCACTTGTTCCGTGGCCACTTTTTGCCACAGCACACCGCCTGTTTGACGGTCCACACTTGTGACAATGAAACGATAATACAAATTCGGCGGAATCGTTTTTGCGGTTGGATGTGGCACCGTTGGCGTTTCTGCTTTGCGATCGGTTTTCTCTGCCGACAGCACAAACACCTGATCTCCCCACACGACCGGCGTGGCTGAACCATCGCCGGGAAGATCTACGGTCCATTGAACGTTTGTTTTCGCTTCCCAACTGACTGGGGGCGTCGCAGACTCAGCCGCCGAGCCATTTGCATCTGGCCCTCGCCATTGATGCCAATTGGCGGCGAAGTCAGCGGTCGATGCACTGTCGTCCGCAGACGTGGAATGATTGAGCAGACGCAGCGCGATAAGCATCAGCAATCCGCAGCGTCGCAGAATGAAACTTCTCATTTTCATCGCAGGATTTCCTTCGCTTAAAAAAGGGGTCAGGAACCAATAGTGCGGAGCACCCGCTGGGCCATTTGGCTATTGGTTCCTGACCCCTTTTTTAAAGTCCACTCAGAATCCAGTCTTCGTTGAACGCAGCGTGCTTCATTGTTTTGCCTTCGTCACAGAAGTAGCTGTACACGCAATGGATCAAACTGTCGGTCGTTTGAATCACGCAAGGGTAGTGAAACGATCCTTTTGGCTGATCTTCCAGATGGCGTGATGTTGTCCATGTCCGGCCTTCGTCGGTTGAGAGACTTACGGCCAGCCTGTTGCGGCCCGACTGAGTATCGTTGTGGACCAGAAGCCAGTGTCCGTTTTTCAGGCGAACACCGTCAAGGCCGGAACCGGGGTTGATGAGTTCGCTGACCCCGACAGTGCCCCATGTGATGCCCTCGTCTGTCGATTCCGCAATTCGAACATGTCCGGTGAATCCGTTTTCACGCATGTACGCGACCAGTGTTCCGTCGTCGCGACGCAACACTGCAGGCTGAATCGCACCGAAGCCGAGCAACGGTTTGCCAGCGAACCAGGTAGAACCGCCGTCGTCACTGATCGCCATGATAGAAATTGAAAACGTATCCGTATACAGAGGCAACAGGATGCGACCAGATGGCAGCACCGTCGGTTTACAGCGTGGTTGCCAGCCGAGACGTTGATACAGTTTTTGACTGAGCCTGGCTTTGGCTTCCTCGATTTCTGCTCTTTGTTTTTCCGGGAGGGGAACCGGCAATACGGCAAGCAGTTGATCGAGCGTTTTAATCGCGTCGCCGGAAAAGTCATCTGGCTTGAGCAAAATTGTGTCGTCACGATTCCACACCGGACAACCGTCGCCGGATGGATCTTCGCTCACCTTCACATGCGTCAGACACGACTCCCAACTGTTGGCAATGATGACCGGCCAGAACAGAAAGAGTCGTCCCTTCGCATCTGCCATCATTGCCGTGTTGCAGTCCGGAAACCCCGGTGTGTCCGTCATCAGAAACGTTTCGCTCCAGGCTGCGGCACTCGCCTTTCGCCTGGCTCCGAACACCGCCACGTCATCCGCAGATCGTTCGCCACTGCCGCGATACCATGACACGATCAGTTCACCATTCGCCAGTTCGGCAATCCCCGGCGCGTGGTTGTGCTGGGAATTATAGGGGAACACGAACTCAGCTGAGTAAACCGGTGATCGACCCGCAGGTTCATCTGCGGAAAAACAAAAGCTTGTCATGCAGAAGGCGGCGATGGTCGCAATTCCACGCGCAAGAATTTTTGAGACTGGACTGAGCATCGCGTGAATCTTAAGGAAATGTGAATTTAAATTTCCAACAGGAACATTAAAACTGTCGTTTTTCCGAAGACATGACTTCCATTCTTAGCGATTCATGGAAAGAATAACAGTCTAGTGCTTTGTCAACGTCAAATCTTTGGGTTGACGCTTTAAAAAAGGGGTGAGGAACCAATCGTGCGGAGGATCCTCCGGGCCATTTGGCTATTGGTTCCTGACCCCTTTTTTAAAGCCCGACAAAGCACTAGTGAACGCTGTAGTTTAATCTTTCTTTTTTATGGGGACTTTGAATCATGAGAACCACGAAGAGACTGAAACACGGATTTACGCTGATTGAGTTGCTGGTGGTCATTGCCATCATCGCCATACTGATTGCCCTGCTGCTGCCCGCCGTGCAACAAGCCCGTGAGGCTGCTCGACGGACGCAGTGCAAGAACAACATGCGTCAGATTGGCTTGGCATTCCATAATTATCACGACACACACTCCCGCTTTCCGCAACCCGCCATGATCGGATTAACAGTGTCGACTGGCCTGATAATACGGAGTGGCGCGAGTTGGTGTACGATGGTGTTGCCATATATTGAGCAGGCAAATGTTTACAACCTGTACAACACGAATAGTTCCCCATTCGATCCGGCAAATGCTGCCGCGGTTCGGACCATTATCCCTGGATTCATTTGTCCATCCGTGCCGCGGTCTAATAACTTGTACACATTAGCAGTTCCTGCCGGTGTTGATCTCGACGGCGGTGGCCCTTTCCCGCCATTGGGTGCTGCGTTGAATATGACCAGTGGTGTGCTGGATTATGATACGTTGGATGGAGTTTTCTCCGGCTTCGCCACGGTGGCCTATAACGGTCAGCCTGCACCAGGCGACCGCGCAGGCTGGGGAACCTGGTCGATCAGAGTTCTTGATGTTCCAGCGTTCAGCTCTGGCGGAAGTGGGGGAAATCTGCGTGACATTACTGACGGAACATCCAACACAATTCTCGTCGGTGAAGTTGCAAATCGCACCGTTCTGATTCGCAAGGGCAAGACGATTCCGCTTTCAGATCCTGAGGCTCAGGCCCAGGCAGTCTCCGGAAGCGGCACATGGGCAGATCTGTTCAAGGGTGATACCTGGATTGGGGGGAAGCTCTACGACGGGACCGGAGCCAGCGGTCCTTGTGCCGTGAACTGTTCGAATTACCGTAACGCCGGGATGTATTCTTTTCACACCGGAGGCGCTCAGGTGACACTTGCGGATGGTTCCGCACGATTCATCAGCGAAAATATCGCGGCCTACACGCTGGCATCACTCATCACTCGCGCGGGTGGCGAGGTCGTTGGCGAGTATTAGCGGAGGTACGTTACTCCGCAGCAGTGTTCTCTTCGCAGACTGCGGCGGAGTTCTTTTTCTGTGGCTGTCACCTGTTTGCCGCTCATCAAATGTGGGGCCTCCACGTCATTGATCTGAGCAATCCGTCAGCGCAGGCACTATGAAAGCATGATCTATGGGCTCCTTGTACGCATTGAATTGTTGCAGATCGATCGTTCTTTTGTTTACGATTTTCTGGGTGGTTGGCTGCGGGCCAACGGGGCCTCAGGGCGCACCGCGCATTGGGACGGTCCAGGTCAAAGGCACAGTTATCGTGGATGGAGCCCCGGCAGGATCTCTGCAGGTTGCCGCCGTTCCCAAGGGTGGCGCTGGAGCCGTGCCGATGAATTCAACAGCACTCACAGCTGGCAACGGCACATTTTCGTTATCGACCTATGAAAGTGGCGATGGCGTTCCGCCAGGAGATTACACACTGACGTTTGTCTGGGGTGAGATGAACCTCATGAACGGCCAGTATTCGGGTGACAAACTGGAGGGCAAGTATGCCGATGCGGCGAAGTCTGAAGTCACGCTGACAATTACTGCAGGCGTTGAGCCGAAGGACCTTGGTACAATTGAGTTATCGACACAGTGAATCGCGTTTTCAATCACGGGAGTCTTTTTCGAATGGCGAGTCTTCATTCCAGTTGCTACGTTTCCTTTTTGTTCATCGTTGGATACGTGGCCGCGACGAGCCATGCCGAAGACACCGCCACGCATGTGAACTCAGAGGTTCGCTTGCCGATCTTTCAGTATATGGATCGGCCTGAACCTGACTTCGCATGGAAGCTGGCTGACACGATCAATCTGGGTGCTAACAAGGTTCATCGTCTCGAACTGACGTCGCAGAAGTGGCAGGGTATTTTGTGGAAGCACAATTTAATTGTGTACGAACCGACAGAACTCGTTCACAAGGACCACATGCTCATCTTCGTCAACGGTGGAGGCATGGACAGTGTGGGCAAGACGCCGCAGATCAAAGACATGGCCATGGGGATCGCGCTGGCGAATTTTTGCGGAGCCCGAATTGCGACACTGCATCAGGTTCCCAATCAGCCACTGATGGGTGGCAGAAAAGAAGACGATCTGATCACCGAAACATGGCTCAAGTATCTGGAATCCGGTGATGCCACATGGCCGCTGCTGTTTCCGATGGCAAAAAGCGCCGTTAAAGCGATGGACGCCCTGGAACAGTTTTCAGAACAGGAATTCAAGCAGCCCATCAAAGGATTTGTCATCACAGGTGCATCAAAACGCGGCTGGACAAGCTGGCTGACATCTGTTGTCGATAAACGCATCATTGCAGCCGCGCCGATCGTGATCGACACCCTCAACTTTCCGCTTCAGATGGCTCATCAGAAGAAGACCTGGGGCTTTTACAGCGAGCAGATTGCCGACTATACCAGCAAAGGTCTGGTCAACGACGACGGAATCCCCCGGGATGGCCGCGAAGCGGAACTCTGGAAAATGATGGACCCGTACACGTATCGAGCCCAGCTGACGATGCCAAAACTTCTTGTCGTGGGTGCCAACGATCGTTACTGGTCGGTGGATGCGATGAATCTGTACTGGGATGATCTTGTCGGCCAGAAGCATATCCATCGCGCTCCGAATGGGGGACACGGACTTGACGACGGCAAAGAGAATGCCCTGAAGACGATTGCCGTTTTCTTCCGTCACGCCGCTGTCGGAACAACACTGCCGGAGTTCAACTGGAAACCGCAGGTGACGGATTCTGAAGTTGGCCTGACCATGACGCCTTCCGGTAATCCCCAGGTCGTGCGCATGTGGGTGGCTCGATCTGATTCCAACGATTTCCGCGATTCAAAATGGGAATCGCAGGAGCTGTCCGCGACGGATGGCAGTTTCAGCGGTGCTGCGACAAGGTCCGGCGAACAACGGGTTGCCGTGTTCGGAGAAGCCGAGTACGAACACGAAGGCTTGACATATCTGCTCTCGACACTTGTGTTCTGGAAATAGGCATGCTTTCAATCAGCATGAACCAGCTCAGCCGTTCCACACCGAGTTGATGTCTGGTGTGGAATTTCCAGTCATATTTCTCTGCCAGTTGTGGCCATAAAGCCATTCACCGTCCGCAGGCCCCGGAGTCGGATTGTGATGCACCCGGCTCCTTTAACATTCATTCTGTTCCTGCGCGTCCTGAACGTCAGCGACTTTGAGCCCTGCCCGCAGGAAGTAGAGCATACCCACCATTGTGACCGGGATCCATTGCGACATGTGGTAATAAATCGAAGCGGCAAAGACCGCTTCCTTGTCCTTTACAAACAGGCTCAATACCAGAAGGAAGCAAAACTGAATCACTCCGAAATATCCAGGAGACGATGGGATCGTCACTCCTATCGCAGTGACCCCAAGGACAATTGCCGAGACTGACAGAGAAATATCAATGCCGAACGCCCACAGTGACAGATGAATGGTGAGCCCATTCAGCATCCACTGAAGGAATGACGTTAACAGGATCCCCGATAAGAGCCGTCCGCTCCGAAGCGATGCCAGTCCGGCTGCTCCGGTTTCCAGCAAACACGCAACCTTTTGACCAATCGTCGGTGGCAGGCACGGAACCCGACGTAAGCATCCTTCGACGAACAGGACGACCGGCCGGGTCCAAATCAGATAGATCGCCGCACCCACCAATCCGAAGCAGACCGCGACTCCGAAAAACATGGCCGACGAAACAATACGTTCGTCAAGGTCGGCTGCTTCGACAAGAAACAACCCCAGCATCAAAAAACCGAGGATCGCGATCACATCAAAGATTCGCTCCAGCACAATGCTGGTTAAGACTGCCGTCTTCGAGATCCCGGACTGTCTTGAAAATACATAGACACGCACGAACTCTCCCAGATGTGCCGGTAACACGTTGTTAAACGCGAATCCGATCATGACCGAGGGCAGCAGGTCTCGAAGGGGGCGGAATTTTCCGAGTGGCTCAAGGAGAAGTTGCCAGCGGATCGCCTTCAACCAATAGAAGAGAACGAGGCAGGTCCACATGGCCGGAAGCGATCGGTAGTCAGCCTGACGAAACGCCGCTGCGATTTCCGCAATCACTTCAGAGGGTGATTTTTTGCCGTTATCGCTGTTCAGCATTTGCTGAAACGCCCACCACAGACAGGCCGCGGTGACGGCAAGACCAACCGTCAGATTGAACCACTTCGTTTTGTAGAATGGTTTGCCGGGAGTGCTCACTGGCCTGTTTTTCTCTGGAATGATCCGGTGGGTCAATCGTCGTGCGCGTGCTGCCGAACCGTGGAATAACCGGAATTCAGCAGGTTGCCGAAAGCAAATCTGGCTGGAAGACGCGGGGTTCTACGTGGATTAGCGGGAAATCGTCAAGACAGATCTCATCTTGAGTTCCATTTCGTAATTTCGATACGCTACCGCTACCCCTCATTTCTCCGCCCCATCTCGTCTCATCCCACAGGACCGCGCAGATGCATTCTGCGTTCCGTCTCACCAGCGTCGAAGCGTCACCCGTTCCAGCAAGTTGCCTCGTTGCTGCGCTCAATGAATTGCTGCGCGCCGTGGACGGGCGAATCGTATTGTTGCGACCACTGACGGCTGGTTTCGACAGCCACTGCGATGATATCGACCTGCTGCTCACAGAATCGCAGCGTGAGCAGTTACTGCGCGCAGCGCTCACACAATGCACACGAGGGCGAATGCATTGCCGTATACAACAAGGTTCCCCGGCGAAGGCGCACTTGATTCTTTGGACGATCGATTGCTCGCAGAAACTGATGATCGATCTGTGGACCAGTTTTGATCAACTGGCACGTCGTCGTTGCAGTTGCATCCCGGCGGATCGACTGTTGAGTACGCTGACTGCGTGTGCTCCCGACTCTCAAATCCGCACAAATGGAAGAATTCCCGCACTCTGTCAACTCCCGCCGGACATCGATCTCTGCCTTCTGATTCAGCACCTTGCCACAAAACGCAGGAAGATCACAACGATGGCCGTGCGCGAGCGCATCGCCCGCGCTTGCGAGCGATTTGCGTCGTGGTCGCCGGAACAGGCATCTCAGCATGATCCGCTGGCCGCACTGCGTACTGTTGCCGATCAACTTCCACGAGCCATGATGATCACACCGAAGTTCATCGCGCTGTCGGATGACTATCTTCTGCAGCGTCTCAAAAGTGTGCCAGGAAATCGCGGACTTCCCGTTCTGGAAGCTCGGCGACGCCGAGGACGGACGACCGAACTCCGAAGGACCGTTCTCAAACACGGACCCACGGTGGCAGTGATCGGAAGTGACGGAGCTGGCAAGTCGTCGGTCGTCTCGGCCATTGCGCAGCGACATCCGCAAGTGACGTCGTGCGTTGCGAAGAAGCTTTACCGTCGCTCGCTGACGTATCAGGTCATCAGCGGGCTGATGAAGCGACTTCGAGGCACACATCGCGGCATGTTCGACGACCGCACGGCACCTCTTGTCACGCTCCGCGCCACGGCTGCATTGTGGATCAGCCTGTGTTTTCCAGGTCGTCAGTGGTCAAAGACCAGGGCGTCTGGCGCTGCTGAAAACAACCTGGATTCCGATCACCAGTTGAGCGAGTTGCCATGCATCGCAATTCTCGATCGCTCCATCGCCAGTTTTCTGATCACCGACCGCAAATCCGACACGCCGCTCCTGGCACGCAGCGCGAAGTGGATTGAATCATTGATTCCGCCCGTGACCAGCGTTCTCCTGACGTTGCCGCATGCGGAACTGGCACGCCGCAAACAGGAAATGTCGGCCTCTGGCCACGACACTTATCAACGCATGCTCTTCGAACAGGCTTTCCGACAGCAACCAACCGATCTCATTCTGCTGGCGAATCTGCCGTCAGCTCACGCTGCCGCAGCGGCTATCTGTGAATTACTGCGGGATGACAGGCAATCAGCCGAATCATCGACAGAAACAGCAGGCGGCAGAAAGGCGGCTGCGTGATGTCTCCTTTCCGACTTCTGAATGCATGGATCGATCATCAGCGACTGACTGAACGCCGTCGGCAGGTTGAATGGCAACTTGGTGTCGTCTTCAAACAACCGATTACGCTGCGTCCCACGTTGTCCGGGGGTGGTTTCGACCGGATCTACCTGGCACACGGAGATTCGCAACGGTCCCAGATTCTGGCCAGCGTCCGCATGAATGTCCCGGGCCGCGATCGACCGCCAAAAGAACCGCATCTTCCACGCGTTGCATTACCCGGTACACACCGCATTCACCGCGAAGCCCGTGCGTATCAACTATTGTCCCCGCTCGGCATTGCACCGCGACTGATTGCGCGCGGGGATTTCTACCTCGCGAATCACTGGCTTCAGTGGCCGCGATTGTCGGACGTGCTGCGACATCACAGCCACCTGCTCTGGGACCTGCTGCCCTTAGCTCTCGGTGCGATCCGTGAAATGCACGAAAACGGCGTGGTGCATATGGATCTGAATTGTGGCAACCTGCTGATTGCTCCCGATTTTCAATCCGTGGTCATCATCGATTTCGAATTCGCACCGCTGCGTTCGATGAACACGTTTGATCGGCAGCGCTTCGACTATCTGCGACTGGCTCACAACCTGCTGAAGCCGCGCCGCGGTCGGGAGGCTGCGTTTCTGCAACCCGAACGCTTTGTCGAACTGTTTGCTCGATATGTCCCGGAAACTGGTCTCGGGATTCCGGATGCGATGTACACCGCGTGGTTTGAGCGCGTCGTTGAACATGATGTCATCCGTAGCGGTTTCGCAGAGATTTTCGGAGTACTCGACAGCGAATCAAGGATGATCCGATGAATCAGTTTGTGTGCATGAACTGGGGTACCGCCTATGGTGCCGACTACGTGAATCGTCTGTATTCGATGATCGCCCGCAATACGCAGCAGCCGTTTCGCCTGGTGTGCTACACGGATTCAAAGATCGGTATTCGCAGCGAAATTGAATGCTTCGATTGTCCGGAAGTCGATATTCCGTCACCTAAACGCAATCGCGGCTGGCGGAAGTTGTCGCTTTGGGCCAACGAACTACCGGGACTGAGCGGCACCGTATTGTTTCTGGATCTGGACATCGTGATCACTGGCGGACTGGACGACTTTTTTACATATCGGCCCGCTGCGGACTTCTGCGTGATCCACAACTGGACTCATCCCGATCGTATGATCGGCAACACATCGGCGTATCGATTCACGCTTGGCAGTCATCCGGAAATCCTCAATCGCTTCCTTGACGATTTCCGATCGGTACTCGCAGAATTCCCGAATTCCCAGACTTACATCTCGTCGTGCCTTGAAGAGACGATCGAGTTCTGGCCATTGGAATGGTGCCTCAGTTTCAAGCGGCACTGCGTACCACGCGGTGTGACTCGCTGGTTTCGCCAGCCTCTATTGCCCGCAGGTGCCCGCCTGGTGGCATTCCCCGGTCGCCCAAATCCTCACGAAGCCCTCGACGGAACATGGCCCGCCCCGTGGTACAAACGAGTCTACAAACACATACGCCCGGCTGACTGGATTCAGGAACACTGGCGTTGAAAAATCGACTCGACGAGCGAAGGACATTGGTTCCAGATGCCGTCCAGCAGTAGAAAATGCGCTGTCGCAAAAACGCGCGAATACGCCGATTCGTTGATGGGCCTGTTCCGTTCCAGTCCCGCGCCTGATTCGTGATTTGTTCGCTGGATGGATCAAAGACAAACAACCTGAAGAATGCATCAAGTCGCGGTTTTCGCCGGTATTAATATGGGTCGGAAACATGCGATTTGGAATTATTGGTTCATCGACAAATGAAGTGCGCGACGACAATTTGTGTATGAAGTGTGTTGGCGTTGATGGACGCAGAAGGAGCTGCGATTGAGCCTGAAAGGCTCGCGCAAATCAGCCTGGGGCAAGAGAATCCGCGAATGCGGATGAACGCCGCCCCAGGTTGATGTCCGGTCTCAACACGAACCCTGAAAGGGTTCCACAGAGCTGGTCTGCGTTGCCCTTTCACGGCGACCCCAGGCTTTGTTGTGCAACCCCGTTGGGGTTGAGAGCGTTGTGGTGCTGACGATTCGAAGTCCAGGCGAAATTGGCTGAGAGATCGACTTGCGATGCGAAAGTGTCTCCCGTAACCTGACACCTGCACTACGATTCAACCTGAAATGATCGAGCGGCAAAACTGCAGAGCAGCAGAATCGCAATTGAGTCGCAGACGGAAATATTGTATTCCTGGAGGGCTCAACATGGCCGGTATGAGAAGGATTGCCAAGTCTGCAGCTGAGATTGTTGCCGTTTCTTTCTGCACCATTCTACTGGCAGTATCGGTCCCGATCATGCTCTTGTTTGGGCTGCTTTTTCTAACTGGACCAGCTGCGGGGCCTGATTGGACATCGGTTGACACTGGACAGGAGGCGCTCGGGCGTATTGAGAGCGAGCGCAGTGGATATGTCCCTGAGCTCGCATCAGACTTTTACTACTGGGATCAAGGTTTTCTCAGCGACCATACTACGTACTGGTCATTCAATTGCACATCCCTCGCTGAGTGCAAGCTTGCTGCTGCACCTGTGCGATCATCTTTTCACTCTGGGCCGGTACTCACCGACGACGAATTTCGTGAATGGACGATCCCTGAATATGATTTTATTGTGTCAGGCCCGGGATATTTCGGCAAACAACACTCGTCCGGAAAATGGGACGTCTCCGGCATTCGTCACGGCACATCTGCTATCAGAATTGACTATAATTCACCAGATTCGGAACTTCAGTTTTCAGCGATTGATTTCGATGCACTTCGAGTCTATCGCCTTCGTTGGTACGGTAGTTCACTGACAAGTAAACTCAAAGACATCGGCGACAATCACGCAGCTGAGAATAACCTGCAGGGCAAGGAAGATCTCCGCTGACCGAACTCGCCATACACTGGAGATTAAGGTTTGCCTTTCATTACACTAAAGTTAATGCGAACAAAATGCGGAACCCGAGTTGCCGATCACGGGTTTTCGAAATGGATGCTCGCTCGCGGCATAGGTCAGAATTCACACTTTACTGGTTGGTCCTCAATGCCGCTCGATGAGGGCTGATGATGACCATACAAGCGTAGTCGTTCGTCAAGATTACAGAGTGTATGCAAACCGTCTACGTCGAGACATCGATCGTACGTTACCTGCGATCCCGCGCGGCGTCACACGTTGTTGCCGTTGCGCGACAATTGCTGACTCGACGCCGGCTACTGAGCGGTTGAATCATCTCGAAGGGATTCCGCTTCTCGAAATCGTGCCGGCAATTCAAAAAATCGCAGATGCGATTTTGTCCCAGGCGATTCTGCCTGCAAAAGCCGAATTTGATGCTCTTCATTTTGCAGTTGCAGCGTACTATCACGTGGACTACTTGTTAACGAGCTGTTCAACCCTGGTTCGCATCTTGTATCATGTCGGGGCGATTGATCCGAGTCGAGATTTTGAAAAGGGAGACATCATGGTAACTCGAATACCCGTACTTGCTTTTTGGGTGGCGGCGTTCGTTATGCTCAATGCCGCATCGGCGACAGCTCAGCAGCCGAAGCCGCTGCCAGCGAATCCGGT
>Ga0105046_10011270_pt1 | contig 13910 bp, 10 predicted proteins | sample MAT03_FD_78385 | JGI IMG/M metagenome (GOLD analysis project Ga0105046, IMG submission 78385) | Freshwater microbial communities from Lake Fryxell liftoff mats and glacier meltwater in Antarctica - MAT-03 (megahit assembly) | ecosystem: Environmental > Aquatic > Freshwater > Ice > Liftoff... | reverse complement strand
GCCCTGAGGAGCCGAACGCCAATGCAGACGATGAAGGATTGGCACAAATCCCACCCGCATCTCTTCGTCAAATCACCGCGCAATCATGCGGGACGCGACAAATAGCTTCGCGCGCCTCTATCGAGGCGCTGCATGAGCCTGCGCGAGACCACGCCATCTCGACAATACAGTCAGAAATGGAGCAACCAACCTTAGCAAGATGCGGCCCCAAAGTCAGAAGAGACCAGTCGATACCTCAGTGGACATCACTGCACAGTTAATTGCATGGAAAGCCCACTGGGGGGAAAATTGGCGGGATGCCAAAATTGATATTCGAATTTATTTATTATAATCAACACGTTATCCTTGCGGATGTGGCAGCCCGTAGGGGAGTCGAACCCCTCTTCCCAGAATGAAAATCTGGTGTCCTAACCGATAGACGAACGGGCCATGCGCTCGGTGAGCGGCGTTTTAATCAGCCCGCGCGTGACTCGCAAGGGGAAAAATGCGTTACGCGCGGGCCGCATCTTCCAGGCGAAGCTGCACGCGAGATCGCCCGCCCCAGCTGTTCAGTTCCAGCCGCCCGGCAAGGTGAAAGCGCAGATGGCCCGGGTTCTCCAGCGCGGGGCCGAGCGGGCCTTCGAAGGCGCCGAAGACGACGGCCTCCACCTTGGCGCCCGTGCCGTCGCCAAAGGACAGACGCAGGTGGCCCTCGCCCATCCGCCGGGCGCTGACGGCGACATCGGAAAAGGCCACGCGCGGGGCAGGGGAGGCGGCGCCGAAGGGTCCTGCGGCCTCTATCTGCTCCACCAGGTCGGGTGTCGCACCGCCGGGCGCCAACAGCGCGTCCACATTCAAATCGCCTGCAGCACCAACCCTGGCGCCCTGTCTGGCGAGCAACTCTTCCAGTCGCGCCATTGCTTCTGGGATGCGTGCCTCCTCGACTGTCAGGCCTGCGGCCATCTTGTGTCCGCCACCCTTGATCAACAGACCCTCGGCCGCCAGCCGCTGCACGGCAGCGCCAAGGTCTACGCCCGTGACTGACCGGCCCGACCCTTTTCCAATCCCGCTCTCGACCCCGATCACCACGGCGGGTCGGTGCGTCGCTTCCTTCAGACGGGCGGCAACAATGCCTACGACGCCCGGGTGCCAGCCTTCCGCTGCGGCCCAGACCAGCGCGCCTTGATCCCCGCGCACATCGGCCTGGGCCAGCGCCTCGGCCCGCACCCGCGCCTCGATCCCTCGACGTTCGGTGTTCAGATGATCCAACCGAACGGCCAGCGCCTCGGCCTCGGAGGCATCCTCGGTGGCCAGCAGGCGCGCGCCAAGGTCGGCCTGGCCGATGCGCCCGCCCGCATTTACGCGCGGGCCGAGAAGGAACCCGAGCGCATAAGCCGTCGGCGCCGCGTCCATCCGTGCGATGTCGGCCAAGGCGCGCAGTCCCGCCCGCTCGCGCCGCGCCATGACTTTCAGCCCCTGACGGACAAAGGCACGGTTGACGCCCAGCAATGGCGCCACATCCGCAACCGTAGCAAGCGCCACCAGATCAAGCATCGCCATCAGGTCGGGACCCTGCGCTGCTTCGGAGCGCAGCTGTCGGTTCGCCTCCACCAGCATCAAGAATACCACCGAGGCCGCACACAGATGCGCCAGCGCCCCGTCCTCATCCTGCCGGTTGGGGTTCACCACGGCCATGGCCGGAGGCAGCGTGTCTGCGCCGAGGTGATGATCCAGCACCACCACATCCGCCGCCCGTGCCGCGGCAATCGGCTCGTGGCTGAGGGTCCCGCAGTCGACGCACAGGATCAGGTCATGCGTGGCGGCCAACGCCTGCATTGCCGGAACATTCGGGCCATACCCCTCATCAATCCGGTCTGGGATGTAAAGCGTGGCCTGCCGCCCCATGCCCCGCAGCCACACGATAAGAAGCGCGGCAGAGGCGCCGCCATCCACATCATAATCGGCAAAGATCGCGATCCGCTCGCGCCCCTTGACCGCCCGAAGGAACCGCGTGGCTGCCGTCCCCATATCCTTCAACGTCAAGGGATCTGGCAGCAGTTCCCGCAGCGAAGGCGCAAGGTAGGCCGCAGCCTCCCCGGGCGTCACTCCGCGCGCAACCAGCGTCTGGCACAGCGCCATCGGCAAGCAGGTGGTCTGTACCATCGCCTCGGCCAGACGGACGGCATCCTGCGCAGGGCCAATCCAGCGCCGACCGGTCAGCGAGGCGTCAACGTTCAGAAATGCGCGGGTCATACCCGCACCTTTGCCCCATCGCGCGGCACCTCACAAGGGGCCGGCCTCAGCCCCGGACCTCGCGCGCCGCCGCCACAATCGCCGCCGCGATATAATCAAGGTCGGCCACTGTCAGTCGAGTCGGAAGCCGCACGTCGCAGGCCCGCATCAGCATGGCGCGGGTCTGCGGCAGTTCTGGCGCCTCACCCAGAAACTGCCAGTTCCAGAACGCACGAGCGTTCCCCTGCGACAGGCCGAACACCTGCAACGAAACCCCGCGCCGCTTCGCCGCGGCCAGAAAGGCCAGCGCCTCGGCATCGGTCCAGTCGCCCGCCAGATTGAACTGGATGCTGTCGGGCGCGCGCAATTCCGGACCAAGGGGCGCGGGGACCTCGAAATGCCCTGCGGCCTGCAGCGCCTCTGCCACGTGGTCGTAATTCGCACGCCCCTTCGCCACCCGTTCGTCCAGCAGCGGCAGTTGCGGGCGGATCACAGCGGCCGACAGGTTCTGCATCCGCATGTTGTACAAAGGCAGCTGGTTCTGCCACAGGCAGAAGCTGTTCTGCAGCCCCGGATGCTTCTTCCAGTTCTCCTCATAGGCGCCGGACATGATGATCGCCCGCGCCGCAAGCTCGGGGTCATCAGTCACCAGAATGCCACCTTCGCCCGCATTCAGCATCTTGTAGGACTGAAAGCTGAAGCAGCCGATCTTGCCCACCGTGCCGATATTGCGACCGCCCCAGACGGTACCGAGAGAATGCGCCGCATCCTCGATGACCGGAACCCCGGCGGCATCGCACAGCAACATGATCGCGTCCATGTCCGAGGTATGCCCGCGCATGTGGCTGATCATCACTGCCGCCGCATCCGGCAGTTTGGCCGCAAAATCGGCCATATCCACACGGTAATTCGCCCCCACTTCGACCAGAACCGGCACGCAATCGGCATGCACAACGGCAGACGGCACTGCCGCGAAGGTGAAGGCCGGAATCAGCACACGCGCCCCCTGCGGCAGATCCAGCGCCTTCAGGGACAAAAACAGCGCAGCCGAACAACTCGACACCGCCAGCGCGAAACGACTGCCGAGATGCGCGGCAAATTCGGCCTCAAGCAGGGCCACCGGGGCGCCCTCCGACGCGGTGTAGCGGAACAGATCGCCCGACGTCAGCAGCCGTTCGATCTCGGCCCGAGCGGCCTCAGGGATCGGCTCTGCTTCATGCACGTTCGGGGCGATGGCGGGAGAGAAGACCATCTCGGCAATTTCGGCGATACGCTGTCCGTCCGGTGCCATTTTGAAGCTTTCCTGAAACTGATGTTTGGAAAAACTTTAAAGACTTCTGCACCGGATAGCCAGTGACAAGTTAACGACGGTTGCGGCGATCCGCCGACCTGCGCCTTCCTTCGCCCATGGATGTGCCGCAACAACGCTTTTAAGGCGCCGCTTGGCAATGCCCTCCAGTGGCCTGTCGCCCCCCGGTCAGCCCCGCGCCTGCACACCTGCCATCGCGGCCTCGATCTCGTGCCAGGCCGTATGCGCCATGGACCGAAAGACCAATATTTCGAAGGCCTCGTCCCCTGTCCGGATAAGGACCACGTTCATATGATTGAGCCCGCTGCGCGCCGCGCGCCCGACCGGGAACCGCGCGAGCCGTAAGTCCAGCGGCACCAGCCGCATCAGCACATCCGCAGCCTTCTGCCCCGTCAGGGAAAGGCAACTCCACCCCCCCGACTGGTCCGTCAGCGCAGCACCTTCCAGTGCGGACAGTTCGCTCCCTATCAAGAAGGCCTGATCCCGCCCGGTCCACACCAGCCGCGTGCCGTTCTTGCCCTCCACCACCGCATTCGGCGCCGGAAAGCTGAGGCCCACGACCTCCAAGCCGCGCTCCACAGCCTTTTCCTGGCCGGGAAATACGGCGACCGAAGAGATCTGCCCTGGGTCCACTTCCCGCATGGTCAATGCGCCGCGGGCAGCAGTTTGCCCCTGAAGGGCGGTCTTTGCGATCAGCTCAGGCACGCAGTTTTCCTCCCTCGGGGTCATGGAACACCGGATCGCACACCTCGCAGATCACGTCGATGCCGCGCAGATGGTCCACCACCCGGATCCGCTGCCCTTGCCGCGCCCGACCGTCCCGCAGAAACCCGAGGGCGATATAGGACCCCAATGTCGGTGACCAGCAAACCGAGGTCACGTAGCCCTGACCGTTCACCCGGCTCACTTCGTCACCGGGTGTGAACAGATGCGCCCCTGCGCTGATCTCGGTGTTTCTCAACGCACGCAGGCCCACCAGCTGCTCCCGCTCCGGACCCACAAGGCCCGGACGGTTGGCCGCAGCCTTTCCGATGCAGTCCTTCTTCGCGCCGACCATCCTGGCCATGCCGATGTCAAAGGCGGTGACGCGCCCATGGATCTCGGCATGGGTAATGAACCCCTTTTCGATCCGCAGAACGTTCAGCGCCTCCATCCCGTAGGGACCGCCGCCCATCGTCTCGGCCCGGGCCAGAAGGTCACGGAACAAGGCCTCGCCATAATGTGTCGGCACCGCGATCTCGTACCCCTCTTCGCCCGAAAAAGAGATGCGGAAGAGCCGTGCCTGGACGCCGCCTACCCGCACCGGACCCACGGCCATGAACGGAAGATCGCCCACAGGCGCCTCCAGGATCGAGTTCAGAAGCGCCCGCGCCTTTGGCCCCGCGACAGCGAACTGCGCCCAGCTTTCCGTAACCGAAATGAACCGCACCTCCCAGTCCGCGCAGTAGGCCTGATGCACGAAATCCAGATGCCGCATCACAAGGCCTGCGGCAGCGGTGGTGGTGGTCATCAGGAAGTGATGCTCGCCCAGACGCGCTGTCGTGCCGTCATCCAGCACGTGCCCATCCTCGCGCAGCATCAGACCATAGCGGACCCGGCCCACAGGCAGGGTGGAAAAAGTGTTGGTATAGACAAAGTCCAGAAACTTCGCCGCGTCCTGCCCCTGAATGTCGATCTTGCCCAAGGTGGACACATCTGCCACCCCCACCGCACTGCGGACCATGCGCACCTCGCGGTCGCAGGCCTCGCGCCACGTGGTCTCGCCGGGTTTTGGGAAGTAGGAGGGGCGATACCACAGCCCTGCCTCGATCATCGGCGCGCCCCGGTCGCGGCTCGCCTGATCCGAGGTCAGGAAGCGTTTCGGCGCAAAGCCATCCCCTCGCCCGCCTGCGCCCATAGCTGCGATCGAGATCGGCACATACGGCGGGCGGAAGGTGGTGGTGCCAGTCTCGGGGATGCCACGGCCGGTGGCATCGGCCAGCACGGCCAGCGCTGAAACGTTCGAATTCTTGCCCTGATCAGGGGCCATGCCTTGGGTCGTGTAGCGCTTCATGTGCTCGACGGACGCGAAGTTCTCCTGTGCTGCGAGCTTCACGTCCTTGACCGTCACGTCATTGGCAAAGTCGAGCCAGGCCCGCCCCTTGCCTGCCACCTGCCACAGAGGCTGCAGGGACATCGCTGCAACCTCCGCTTCGGGCAAGGGTGCGTCGGGCACCGTCAGCCCCATGTCACGCAGAATTCGGGCCGCGGCCTCTTGCCCCGTGCTGAGGCAGCCGTGGGTCGAGAAGCTGCCATTCGCTGCCCCCGCCACAATCATGCCTGGAATGGCGCCCTCTGCCGGAACAAAGGCTGCGAGATCTTCTGACCAGCGCGGCCTCCCGTTCATGTGGCACGTCAGATGCAGCGTCGGGTTCCAGCCGCCCGACATCGCCAGCACATCCGCCTCGATCCGGAATTCCGAGCCCCCGCGTGCCACGGTGATGCCGTTCAATCCATGGCGGCCCGAGGTGTCGACCACCCGGGCGCCCACGTGCACCGGACAGTCCTCGACCGTCGGTGCCTCTTTCCGACTGTCGATGATGGCCGCGACCTTGACGCCCGCCGCCAGCAGGTCCCGCGCGGTGGCCCGGGCGTGGTCGTTGTTGGCGAACAGAACCACGCGCTTGCCCGCACTCACGCCATAACGGTTTAGGTAGGTGCGCACCGCCCCCGCCATCATGATGCCGGGCCGGTCGTTCATCGGAAAGGCTATGGGCCTCTCCAGCGCGCCTGCAGCCAGAACAGCGCGCCCGGCGACGATCCGCCAGAAACACTCGCGTGGCAGGTCGGGCCTCGCACGCCGGTGCAGGCCTACCCGCTCCAGCGCGCCATAGGTGCCATGGTCATAGGCGCCGGTCACGGTGGTGCGCCGCATCAGCCGTATGTTCGGTAGGGCGCCAAGCTCGGCCAAAACGCTTGCCACCCACTCCGTCGCGGGCTGCCCGCCGACGCTCCCGGTGTCGGATAACAGCTGCCCGCCCATCTCATGGCTTTCATCGGCAAGGATCACATCCGCGCCGCCCCGCGCGGCCGTGAGCGCGGCCATCAGCCCCGCAGGCCCCGCGCCGATCACCAGAAGATCGCAAAAGGCATAGGCCTTTTCGTAAACCCCCTCGTCGTGCCGCCCCGACAGCCGCCCGATGCCTGCCGCCCGGCGGATCAGCGGCTCGTAAAGCTTCTCCCAGAAGGCGCGTGGCCACATGAAGGTCTTGTAGTAGAACCCCGCGCTCAGGAACGGCGCCGCAAGGTCGTTGACCGACAACAGATCATGGCGCAGCGAAGGCCAGCGGTTCTGGCTTTCCGCCGTCAACCCGTCGAACAGCTCCTGCATCGTCGCACGGACGTTGGGGGTGTGGTTTGCGGCCCCCACGACTCCGACAAGGCCATTCGGCTCCTCCGAACCCGCGGTCAGAAAGCCCCGGGGCCGGTGATACTTGAAGCTGCGCCCCACCAGCCGAACATCGTTGGCCAGCAGTGCCGAGGCCAGAGTGTCGCCCTTGAAGCCGAGGTAGTCGCGCCCGTCAAAGTTAAAGCGCAGCGGTTTCGTGCGGTCCACGCGGCCCTTGCCGTCAATTCTCATGCCGCACCGCCTTTGCGCGCCGCTACCAGCTCCACCGCCAGAATATCATGCGTCACCGTGTTGCGCGTGACCTGCAGCCACTGCGTGCAGCCCTGCTCATGATACCACAGATCCTTCACCTCCCCCGCCGGGTTGTCGCGGTTGTGCAGCATGTCGTCCCAGGCTTCGGCCGGGGCATCGGCTGCAGGGCGGCGCAAATAGTCATCCGAGCCATAGTAATAAAATTCGCGCCGGTCGCGCGGGCCGCAGAGGGGGCAGGTCAGTCGCATGGAAGTTCCATCCCAATGGTCGGTTTGCAGGGCTGCACACGCAAGAAAACGGGAACTGCCCCTCGGCCTGCGGCCTCACCCCGGGATATTTCCACAAAGCTGAAGCTGCAAAGGCGCTTCATCTTTGCAAAAATATCCCCGCCGGAGGCATCCGAAGCTGGGGCAGGGTGGTACGGTCGGTCGGCCGGGCGCATGCGGGGGCTCAATGCAGGTTATGCTGGCTGCCGGTGCCTTCCTCGTCAAGGAGGTGGCCGGTGGCGAAGCGGTTCAGTCGAAAGCGGCGGGCGACGTCGTGGCTTTGCCCTGTGGCCATCAGATGCGCCATGCACCAGCCTGATGCAGGTACGGCCTTGAAGCCGCCGTAGTTCCAGCCGCAGTCGATGAACAGGCCGTCGACCGGGGTTTTGTCGATGATCGGGCTGCCGTCGGGGGTCATGTCCATGATGCCACCCCAACTGCGCAGGACCTTGGCGCGGCCGATCATCGGCATGAGGGTCATGCCCGCCTCCATTACATGCTCAACCATCGGCAGGTTGCCGCGCGCAGCATAGCTTGCGTAGAAGTCGAGGTCGCCGCCAAATACCAGCCCGCCCTTGTCGGACTGGCTGATGTAGAAGTGCCCCATGCCGAAGCTGACGACATGGTTGATCACCGGCTTCAGACCTTCCGAGACAAAGGCCTGAAGGATGTGACTCTCGACCGGCAGACGCATCCCGGCCATCGCCGCGACCTGGCTCGAGCGGCCCGCGACGATGATCGCCACCTTGGCCGCGCGGATCACGCCGCGGGTGGTCTGCACGCCGACGACGTGGCCGTTTTCTATGTCGATGCCGGTGACTTCGCAATTCTGGATCAGATCCACCCCGCGTTTGTCGGCGCCGCGCGCGTAACCCCAGGCCACCGCATCATGTCGCGCAGACCCGCCGCGCGGATGCAGCAGGCCGCCGTAGATCGGGAAGCGGGTCTGTTCAAAATCGAGGTAGGGCAGATGCTCGCGCACGCCCTCGCGGTCCAGCAGGACCGCGTCATCGCCCTGGTTGATCATCGCATTCCCGCGCCGCACGAAGGCGTCGCGTTGCCCATCGGAATGGAAGAGGTTGATCAGCCCGCGCTGCGAATGCATCACATTGTAGTTGAGCTCGGATGCCATCTGTTCCCACAGCTTCAGCGAGTGACTGTAGAACTCGGAGTTTCCGGGGAGGAAATAGTTCGCGCGCACAATGGTCGTGTTGCGCCCGATGCTGCCGGAGCCGAGGTAGCCCTTCTCCAGCACCGCGATATTGGTCATGCCGTGATTTTTGGCGAGGTAGAAGGCAGTCGAAAGACCGTGCCCGCCACCCCCGATGATGATTGCGTCGTATTGGCCTTTGGGCGCGGGGTTGCGCCAGGCGGGCGTCCACCCCTTGTTGCCGAAGAGCCCTTCGGTAATGACCTTGAGACCGGAGTATCGCATGGCAGACCTTTCCTGACACCGCGCATTCAACCGCTTCGGCGCTGTCTCTACAAGCGCCGAAGGCGAATTCCTGCACTGCCCGCGACAAAAGTTGTCGCAGGATTGCGCTGGAACGTGCCCGGGATGCTGGCGCATGAGGGCGATTGCCTGATGTGCTGACTGCCGGTGGCGTCGGCCTGGGGACGGCAGGGGCAAGGGGCAGCTGCGCCTTCCGCGAAAACTGCCATGATGCCCGTTGTCGCAAGGTGGCATCGGTCGGGGCACCGGCGGGGGAGGCGAAGCTGAAACGCTGGGCTTCCGGCATCGGATCCTCCGTTGAGTCGACCTCACCTGGTGTTGCGAACGGCATAGGCGGGGCGGGCGCGGTCGCCAGATTGTCGGCGTCACCGGGCATGAAGCGGCGACCGGGCCGTCATTTCGTTTCATTTCGTCCGCGAGCCGGTCGGGTACAGGCACGCCCCCCGCACGGCGCTTTCGGTGCGCAGGCGTCGCGCTCTGGCGCGGGTCACTTCCGACAAGTTCACTATCAGGGGGGGCGGGGCGGGGCTGCGCATCTCCTTGGGCAGGCTTGCGCCACCCTATGAGGCAAAGCAAAGGCCGCCCGGCCAGCATCTGTTTGCGAGCAGCCTTCGGCAGCGCTTGCGCGGGGGCATTCCGGTCACCCATTTCGCGGTCGGGGTGGGCGCTGCGGCTTCAGGAAACCAACTGTCACGGGCAGAGACACCCGTTTCTCCTGCAAGGTCGAGTTGGATGAGACGCCGCGTCCCACGCCGGGTCACTGAAGTCTTGTCAAACGCGGTCGCCGCTTGCGGCGGCCGACCGGCTTGCCGAGGTCTGTTACCTTCGAGGTAATTGTCTTGGCGACAAGGATCCCGTTATCCTCGGCCGACCTAAAAAGGAATGCCGCGATGTCTCACCGCCTTCACAAGGGTTGGTTGAAGTTCACAGCCGTGGTCGTCGGCTCTTTCGGGCCGGTTTTCCTTCTCGGCACGATGGCGGCAACCTTGGAACCAGCGCGGCTGACGCTGGTTATTCTCGGCTGGCCGATGGACGGCGCCACGACCTGAGCCTCGCCGGACACGCGGTTTCTGTCGGCCCTGACGGGCGGGTTTCTGACCGGATGGGGCGTGCCGATCTGGTGCATTGCGGCGCAGGTTTACGACAGTGCCCCCGAGGCGGTGCGAAAATCCGTGGTCACAGGCCTGCTCGCGTGGTTCTGCGTGGACAGCGCAGGTTCGATCGCCTCGGGCAATGCCTCAAACGCGCTGTTCAACATCGTGGCTCTGGCGCTGGCCATCGGCCCCCTCTGGCGCCCCGCACGGAGCTAGAGGCCTTTTGACTGGTAGGTCGCGGCAATCCGGCTGATAGAGACGATATATGCCGCCACACGCAGATCCTCCACATCGTCCCGTCCATGCCAGACCGCGCGCATCGCCTGATAGGCGCTGCGCATCGTGTCGTCGAGGCCGGAGCGCACCAGCTCCAGCTCTCCTGCGCCGCGCAGGTAGGTCTCCTTGAATCCGGGAGAGAGAGTCCAGCCGAGGCCTTTGTCGGCCGAAAGCCTGTCCAGTTCGTTGACGAGAAGCTGATGCCGGGCTTCCTCGGCCCGGCGCTGCATGCGGCCAAAACGAATGTGGGACAGGTTCTTGACCCATTCGAAATAGCTGACTGTGACGCCGCCTGCATTGGCATACATGTCGGGAATGATCACAGTTCCCTTCTGGCGCAAGACCTCGTCAGCGCCAAAGGTCACCGGGCCATTCGCGGCCTCGACGATCAGCGGGGCCTTGATGGCGGCAGCGTTGCCGCGATGGATCACGCCTTCCAGGGCCGCGGGGATCAGGATGTCGCAGTCCTGTTCCAGGATCGTGGCACCGTCCGGGGTGAAATCCGCTTCCGGGTAGCCCCGGACCGTGCCGTGTTTCGCTACCCATCGGTGCAGATCCTGCACCCTCACACCATTCGGGTCGACCACAGCACCGTCACGCTCGATCACCGCGACAATCTTGCAGCCGTCCTCCTCGGACAGGAACTTGGCGGCATGGTAGCCCACATTGCCGAGGCCTTGCACGATCACACGTTTGCCGTCGAGCCCGCCCGAAAGGCCTGCCTTCGCCGCATCCTCGGGGTGGCGGAAGAATTCGCGCAGCGCGTATTGCACGCCGCGCCCCGTTGCTTCCACCCGGCCCTGGATGCCGCCCGCATGCGGGGGCTTGCCGGTAACACAAGCCTTGGCGTTGATGTCGGTGGTGTTCATCCGGGCGTATTGATCGGCGATCCACGCCATCTCCCGCTCCCCGGTTCCCATATCCGGCGCGGGCACGTTCTGCGCGGGGTTGATAAGGTCGCGTTTGATCAGCTCGTAGGCAAAGCGGCGGGTGATCTGTTCCAGCTCATGCTCGTCCCAGGCGCGCGGGTCGATGCAGAGCCCGCCCTTTGATCCGCCAAACGGCGCCTCCACCAGCGCGCATTTATAGGTCATCAGCGCGGCCAGCGCCTCCACCTCATCCTGATTGACCGACAGCGCATAGCGGATTCCGCCCTTGACCGGCTCCATATGCTCGGAATGGACAGAGCGATACCCGGTGAATGTCTCAATCTTGCCGCGAAGGCGCACGCCAAAGCGGACCGTGTAAGTTGAATTGCAGACGCGGATCTTCTGCTCCAGCCCCGGCCCCAGATCCATCAGTCGCACGGCCCGGTTGAACATGAGATCGACCGAGTCGCGAAAGCTCGGTTCACTGGACGATTGCATGGCATTCCTCCCTGTCAGACAAGACCCGGGACGGGGCCTGCGCGCAGCGTAACCCTTGGTGATGCAAAGGACATGTCGCACTGTCGCGAGGCTGCCACCGATTTGGCGGAAGCGGTGAGCAGATTGCCCAAAGTGATTCGGATTCGCCGCAAATTATGGGCGAAAGGGGCCATCGGGAGGCCTGATGCGAGGGCGCCGTTCTCAGCCAGCCGACAATCGCCACGTCCTGCAAGGGTTGTTTCCAGCCCGGGCCAATGCGGCAGGTATGACGCAACTTTGCCACAATTCAGCCTGACCTTGTCTATCACTGTGTGCGGCTGAAGTGTCCTTCGGGGCAGTATCCGCGTGGGCTTATTGGGAGTTTCAGTCAGATGGCCAAGGTCGTCAAGGATCCAGTCGGTATACGCGCGGCAACCCGCGCACTCCGGGCCACGCGACGGTTCGCCCGCGAAGAGGACGGGGCGCTGATCTGGTTCACGCTGGTTCTGTTCGTTCTCATGGTGCTGCTCGGCGGCATCGCGGTAGACGTGATGCGCTATGAACGCACGCGGGTCGCCCTGCAGCAGACCATCGACCGCGCTACCCTGGCCGCCGCCAGTCTCGACCAGCCGCTGGAGGCCGAGGACGTGGTGACGGATTACTTCGCCAAAGCGGGCCTTGCCGACAAGCTGGAAAGCGTGAGCCTCGATGAGGGGATCAACTTCAGGATCGTGACGGCGGACGCCTCGGCGCTAAGCCAGAACTTCTTCATGGACTGGATCGGCTATGCCGATCTGACCGCCCCCGCCCATTCCGTCGCCGAACAGCGCATCACGAACGTGGAAGTGACGCTGGTGCTCGACATCTCGGGTTCGATGGGCAGCAACAACAAATTGACGAACCTCAAGGTGGCGGCGTCGGACTTCGTCGATCTGCTTCTTGAGCGGGACGTGGAAGACCGCATCTCGATCGCTATCGTGCCCTACAATGCGCACGTGAACCTCGGACCCAACCTGATGAACAAGTATCAGGTCACGAACCGGCACAGCCGCGCCAGCAGTTTCTGCCTTGATCTGCCGGAAGCTACGGGCAACACGACCTTCACCTCGCTCGTGGTGCCGCGCAACGTGAACTACCCTCAGGCGCCGTTTGCCGACGCGATGAGCGGCTACAACAACGCCAACAATTACGCGGCGATCCAGGGGCCGAGTATCAGCAACGGGCTCTACCCGCTGGTGCGCTGCCAGCCCAATGCCAACACCTATGTGCGCATGCCCAACAACAATGCCACGGTGTTGAAACAGCAGATCAATGCGCTGGTGGCCAATGGCAATACCTCGATCGACCTTGGCATGCGTTGGGGCGTCACGTTGATTGATCCGTCCAGCCGAGGCATCATCTCTGAAGAAGTGGCCGCAGGCCGTGTCCCGGCCGCCTTTTCGGGGCGCCCGTTCAACTATGATGACCCGGATGCGATGAAGGTCATCGTGCTGATGACTGACGGCGAGCATGTCACTTCGGAGTATTTCCAGACAAATTACCGCAATTCCCTGTCGCCGATCTGGCGCACGCCGGGTGGGATGCTGGTGATCCAGCACACCGCGCGGGCCGCCCCGAACTTCTGGGCGCCGCACTTCAACGCCAATGGTGATTCGCTGGCTGAGGGCGAATGGCGCTCTATACCCCATCCCGCTGACCCTGCTGCCGTGGTCACCCAGCTGACATGGGATCAGGTGTGGGAAACGACGCGCGTGCAATGGGTGGCCTGGCAACTTTACGCCCGTGCACTGGGCACCACATCTGCCACCCGCAACACGCAATACACTGCGGCGATGAACACGTTCCTCGTAAACCCGAACATCGCCACCACGGCCCGCGACACCCGGCTTGATGTGTTGTGCGAACTGGTCAAGGCGCAGGGCGCTCTGGTCTATGGTATCGCCTTCGAGGCGCCGACACGTGGCCAGGACGTGATCCGCGGCTGCGCCTCGCAGCCCTCCTCCACCTACTATTTCGATGCGCGTGGCCTGCAGATCCGCACTGCCTTCCGCCTCATCGCCAGCAACATCAGCCAGCTGAGGCTCACGCAATGATGCGCTTTGTTCGCAACGCCGGTACGCGGCTCGCCGCGTGCAAAGAGAGTGTGGCCGTATGGTCCGCCGCGCACAGGCAGAATGCGGCGTTGCGGTTTGCCGCGCGCGAGGACGGCACGGCCACGGCCGAGTTCGTCATCGCGGTTCCCGTACTGATCACCATCTTCCTCGCGTCGGTAGAAAGCGGGCTCTACATGACCCGTTGGGTGATGATGGACCAGG
>Ga0105046_10011268_pt1 | contig 13911 bp, 6 predicted proteins | sample MAT03_FD_78385 | JGI IMG/M metagenome (GOLD analysis project Ga0105046, IMG submission 78385) | Freshwater microbial communities from Lake Fryxell liftoff mats and glacier meltwater in Antarctica - MAT-03 (megahit assembly) | ecosystem: Environmental > Aquatic > Freshwater > Ice > Liftoff... | reverse complement strand
GAGTTCCTCGGCGAGACCGCCGGCTACTTCTTCGAACTCCTCTTCTACTCCGCCCGCTGGGCCTCCTCCACTCCTGCAGCCAGCAGTCCGTAGTTTTCTGCTTTTCCACGGTCTCAACAAACTCAGGAATCTAGGCTTTGCTCATTTGCGAGGTGTTTTGTAGCCCTAATCAGTCGCACTTTTCGTCGCCAAACGTGATTGAGTGGTTGCCGCGCAAGAGAACGATAGACCGATTACAGACCGCGTCTTGAACGAGAGCCAGCCGGGGCCAAGCCGGTTTCTTCTTCGCCGCTCGACGGTCATCTTGGTCACATTAGGTCATCTTTGGTTAGCCGCGTTCTCCTCCGTCCCTCGTGTGTTGGAGCCCTGATTCTGATGCGCTTTCCACGCGAGCCAGTCGCCCCTGCGCCCGCGGGTAGCGCAGACTTCCAGTCTGCCGTGTCGCGAATTTCCAATCCGCCTGTCCCCCCTTTTCTGGCAACCTGCCGGCTGGGCGCCGGCGACACGGGCAGGTTGAAAACCTACGCTAAGCCGTAACGATGCGGTCAGGAACTTGGCCGGCGGCCAGGCCAGCCCCGTGGGACAGGCGTCGCGCCTGTCTCCATCATCACTTCCGTGGGTCACTGAATGGTGGCTGTTGGCCTAGCGCGGGGAACTTGGAAAACAACCGATCCCCAAGTGAGTCAGAGACAGGCGCGACGCCTGTCCCACTGCATGGATACGGCTAAGAAGAGGCAGTCGCTCACTGGTCGTCGCCAGTCTCATCTTGAACGCGCTTTGCACTGACACGCGCCCTCCATCCCTGTTGCACTCTATGAGCCCCGTTGTGGCCACCATCGCGACGTCAATCTGCATCCGGGGAGTGGCCGCTCCCCCATCCGCAGTCATCGTGAAAACTCTTCTGCTCTCCGCCGTGCTGTTGACCTGCCTTGCCTCCGGTCACCTTCCGGCCGCCACGTATTTCGTCGCCCAGCCTGCTCAGGGTGCTTTCAGCATCGTCGCTCCCGACGGTTCTGAAACAAAACCCTGGTCCACCATCCCGTATGCCTTGAGTCGCATCCTCGGCGGGGATACACTCTATGTGAAGTCGGGCATTTACCAGGGAGTCGGCGTGATCATTCCAGCCTCCCTGTCCGGCACCGCCGCCAATCCAACTAGGATTCAAGCTTGGCCGGGGGATTCCGTCATCCTCTGCGGTGACGGGCCTTACGCCGGGCAGGTGAAACTCGCGGCCTGCTCGAACCTCGTGTTGGCCGGTTTCATCATTACCAACTTCAGCCAGGGGTTTGCCCTGGAAGCCGCCACCGACGTCACGATCCTGAACTGCGCGATTCAGCACGTCGGATTGGAGGGGATCGCCATCCGCGGGAATTCCCGTCAGGTGCTGGTCCAGGGCTGCTCCATTACCCATGCAGGCTCAGGGAGCGACCACGCGGCGGCGATCAGCATCGGCAGCGGCCCGGCTGGCCCCTTGGACAATACCAGCCTGATCACGCTCCGCAGCAATGTGATCGGCAACCTGGTGGGCAGTGCCGTCGAATTGCAGCCCGGGACGCACGACTGCACCGTGGAGCGCAATACCATCTCCGCCGTCGCCGCGGGCCGAAACCGCGCCGCCATCGAAGTCCATGAGGCTACTCTCGGAGTCCAGCAATGGGCCGCCAACCCGAACCACGTCGTGAACGGCAATCTCCTTCATGACACTGGGACCGCCATTCGCGCGGGCACGGGCTGCCGGGTTGTTAACAATCTGATTTACAACCTCACCCCCGGAGGCTCTGGCATTCTCGTGGACAATCCTGCCGGTGACACTTACCCGAGGCAGATCTATCAGAACACCATTGATGCCCCGGCCACCCTCGCTGTTTCCGTGTCGGCCGGCCTCGCCGACATTCGGAATAACCTCGGCCCCTCGCAAACGAACAACCTCCCCGTGACTGCCGCCTACTTCGTGAATGCGGTGGCGCATAACTACCATTTGGCCCCCCGCAGCCCCCCGGTCGATGCCGGCGTGGATCTATCCGCCATCGTTCCCGACGATTTGGAAGGCACACACAGACCGCACGGCAAAGGCGTTGACCTCGGGGCCTATGAGCGTGTCCCAGCGCGCCCCGCCCCGCCCGGCGGCCTGCGCATCATCCACACTGGGCCTTAGTTGTATCCATGCAGTCGCGAACTCGGCGACGGCGAGGCAAGCTACGTGGGACAGGCGTCGCGCCTGTCTCAAGATTCATTCCCTGCGGTCACCAAAAAGTGACTGTCGGCCCAGCCCGGAAACGTGGGGCAAGACCCGCTTGAGACGATGCGCGAGACAGGCGCGACGCCCGTCCCACTGAGTAGTCACGGCTTAGACTCTCCTGTAGGCCGCATGCCCTCACGCGGCGTTCGGGGTGTGAAATTTACCCGCTGGCCGCCTCCCCCGTCTTCCGGACGCCTGACTCCCGACTCCGGTCCCCCAGTATCCCTTTTCTGCTTTCTGCTTTCAACTTTCTGCTTTTGAACGTTCCGTCCTCTGTCTCCATTGACTCCTGATCTCTGACTTATGCCCATTGCCATCATCGGCCAAGGTTACGTTGGCCTCCCCCTCGCCCTCCAGTTCGCCCGCTCGGGCGTCACCGTCCTCGGGCTTGACATCGACACTTCCAAAGTCGAAGCCCTCAACCAGGGACGCAGCTACATCAAACACATCACCCCGGAATCCGTTGCCGAACAGGTCCAGGCGGGTCGCTTCTCCGCCTCCACCGATTTCAGCCGCCTTCGCGAAGTCGAGGCCGTGATCATCTGCGTGCCCACTCCCCTCAACAAGAACCGCGAGCCCGACATCTCTTACATCCTCGACACCGGTCGCGCCATCGCCCCCTACCTGGCAGGCAAAGCAGAAACCAGAAATCAGAAATCAGAAATCAGGGATTCGCCCTCTGCTGTTTCAGGTTTCAACTTTCAGCTTTCAGCTTTTGACGACCAGCCTTCGAAGAAGCTAGTCGTCCTCGAATCCACCACCTATCCCGGCACCACGGACGAGGATCTCCGCACCGTTCTCGAAGCAGGCTCCGGCCTCAAAGCCGGCGTGGATTTCCACCTCGCCTTCTCCCCCGAGCGCGAAGACCCCGGCAATCCCAAGAGCGTGGTCGCCACCATCCCCAAAGTTGTGGCTGGCCTGACCCCCGCCTGCCTGGCACGAGCCACCGCCCTCTACTCCCAGGCCCTCAAGTCCATCATCCCGGTATCCTCCTGCCGCGCCGCCGAGGCCACCAAGCTCCTCGAGAACATCTTCCGCAGCGTCAACATCGCCCTCGTCAACGAACTCAAAGTCGTCTATCAGGCCATGAACATTGATGTCTGGGAAGTCATCCATGCGGCAAAAACCAAGCCGTTCGGTTTCATGCCGTTCTACCCCGGCCCGGGCTTGGGCGGCCACTGCATCCCGATTGATCCGTTCTACCTCACTTGGAAGGCGCGCGAATACGGCCAGCACACCCGCTTCATCGAACTGGCCGGCGAAATCAACTCTGCCATGCCCGAGCACGTCGTCCACCGCGTCGCCGATGCCCTCAACGCCTCGCGCAAGGCCACCAACGGCTCCCGGATTCTCCTCCTCGGCCTGGCCTATAAACCCAACGTGGATGACGACCGCGAATCGCCCAGCTACGTGCTGATGACCTTGCTCCAGCAGCGCGGTGCTGAAGTGGCCTACCACGACCCCTACGTGCCGGTCATCCGGCCCACCCGCGAGCACCCCCAATTCGCGGGCATCCAGTCCGTCCGTTGGGATCAGGACACGATCCAGGGTTTCGACCTCGTCCTCATCGCCACCAACCACGCCTGCCTCAACTACCAGGAACTGGCCAACTGGGCGCCCTGCATTGTGGACACCCGCAATGCCATGGCCGACATCCCCACCCGCCCCAACCAAGTCTGGAAAGCCTGACCTCCCTTTGTTAGTAGCACAGGCGTCTCGCCTGTGACGTAGAGCAGGCATCCTTGCCTGCTCACCTCCCGCCCCCTGGGGTGCGATCAAATGGGTGAGCCAAACGCAGGGCAGACATTCCTGTCTGCCGGTGCTGGGGACTTCCCAGTCCCCAGTTCATCAAGCTCACCCACTGGCAATCACCCCCCCGATCCGCTCAGTAGTCCGTAGTCCCTTTTCTGCTTTCAACTTTGGAGCGTCCGTCCTCCGTCCTCAGACTCCCGCCTCCCGCCCCCCTGACCCCTGATTTTTGCCTTTCGCCCTTCGAGCATCCTTCGGATTTCTTTTGTCATTCGACACTCGTCATTCGTCATTTTCCGCCCCCATGCCTCCCTCCTCCTCGCCCGCCAAGCGCCTGCGCTACTTCGTGCTGCTCGTCGCTGCCCTGTGCCTCGTCTTCAGCAAAACGCTCTTTGAATGGGTCCGCTTAGCCCTCGCCATTGATCTCCATTCACACGTCATCTTGGTGCCATTTATTTCCGCCTACCTCGTCTGGCAGAAACGCGCGGACCTCCCCACCACCTTCTCCGCCTCCCCGGTCGCCGGGGCCATTCCCGCCGCGCTCGGCTTGGTCGCCCTCGGTGCCCCCGCCGTGTTCCGGGCTCAGGGATCACCACTGTCACCCGTGGGCGCGCTCGACCTGAAGCTCGCCGCCGTCCTCATGTTCAGCCTCTGGGGAGCCCTCACGATGCTCGGCATCCCCACGCTCCGGAAGCTGATCTTCCCGACGGCGTTCCTAGTCTTCATGCTACCGCTGCCACCGGCGTTTGAAAACGCCATCGAAATCTTTTCCCAGCGCGCCTCCGCCGAGGCCACAGCCGGCTATTTCGCCTTATCCGGCGAATCGGTCTTCCGCGATGGCCAGGTCTTCAAGCTCCCCGGGGTGACCATTGAGGTCGCCCAGGAATGTAGCGGCATCCGCTCCAGTTACGTCCTCTTCATGACCAGCCTCCTCGCCGGCCACCTCTTTCTGCGTTCGCCTTGGCGTCGCACCTTCCTCGCCTTCTTTGTGATCCCGCTGGGAATCCTCCGCAACGGCTTCCGGGTCTGGCTCCTCGCGACCCTTGCCTCTCGCTTTGATCCTCGCTGGCTCGATTCCCCGCTGCACCATCGCGGCGGCCCGTTGTTCTTCCTGCTTTCCCTCATCCCATTTTTCCTCGTCCTCTTCTGGCTCATCCGCCGCGACCGCCGTAAAAACCCTCTTCCCACAGTGGCACAGGCATCCCGCGCGTGATCGTAGTAGCTGGCAATTTGGACTCGCACCGAGTGCTTCCCAGTTACCTCTACCGATGAACCCGGTAGGGCTGAGTTGCTGCTCAGCCGTAACTATGCAGACACGAACTTGGCCGGCGGCCAGGCCAGCCGCGTGGGACGGGCGTCGCGCCTGTCTCCATCATCACTTCCGTGGGTCACCGAATGGTGGCTGTTGTCCTGAGGCGGGAAACTTGAAAAGCAACCGGTCCCCACTTAGTCAGAGACAGGCGCGACGCCTGTCCCACTGCATGGCTACGGCTCAGCCGGGCGGCGCAGCAACGCCGATCTACTTGGTTCATGGCCCCAATGCGCGGTTCGAGCCCCGTGGCCACTGCTCTTGAACCGGCGCGCGGACGCCCTCGTCCGCAGCACCGTTACCCTATGATCAAGGTTGCTGCGGGCGAGGGTGCCCACGCGCCGTCCGATTTTGGCACGGAAATGGAACGTTTAGAGCCGTGCCATTGCTTGCCATTTCATGCCAACAGGTGCCAACGTCCCCCGAAGCACCTGGAAAACAGGCAGTTTTTGGTAAAGTTTTGGTAAAGTTTTCCCGCGCCCCAATGCTTCGCCCTTCCCTCTCCGCCTCGTGCGGGGAGAGGGACCAAGGGTGAGGGGTCGACTTCTTCTTCGGATTTCAATCTTCGAATTTCTCTCGCCATTCGTCCTTCCTCCTTCGTCATTTCCCATGAGCACTACCCTTAAACACCTCACCCGGCTGGCCCTTCTGGGACTCGGCTGCATGGTGATTTCCACCGGCTGCTCCCGCCAGGCGCGCACCGAGGCCCGCCTCGAAAAAGCCAATAAGTACTATGCCTCCGGTCAGTACGACCAGGCCGAAATCGAATACCTGAACGTGCTCCGCAAGGACCGCACCAACCGCGCCGCCATCCGCCAGCTCGGCCTCATGGCCAGCGACCAGGGCAATTTGGTGCAGGCCTATGGGCTGCTCACCAACGCTGTCGCCGCCAACCCTGCCGATCTTGTGGTGCGCGAAAAGTTGGCTCAGGTTCTCCTGGCCGCCGGCGACCCGCGCCGCGCCCGCGAGCAGGCGCTGTTTATTCTGGGCAAACAGCCCACGAACGAGGCCGCCACCGTCCTGCTCGCGGACACCGCCATCACTCCCAAGGAACTCGACGACACCAGGACCCGGCTCGTGACTCTGCGCGCCCAGGCAGAGGAAACATCTGGTTATTACTTGGCCTTGGGATCACTCATCCTCCGCACCAATAACCTGACCGGCGCCGAAGCGGCCTTCCGCAAGGCGGTTGCGGTCAATCCCACTTCCATTGCCGCGCACCTTGGCCTCGCCGGGTTGCTCTGGAATCGTAAGGATCTCAAAGGCGCCGAAGAGCAATTCAAACAGGCCTCCGATCTGGCCCCACCGCGCTCCATGGCCCGGCTGCGCTACGCGGATTTCAAGATCGCCAACGAAGATGTGGCCGGCGGGCGCAAAGCGCTCGAGGCGGTGGTCGCCCAGGCCCCGGATTACGTCCCGGCACTCGTCCGGCTGGCCCAACTGGCCCTGGCAGAGGGCAAGCACGACGAGGGCGAGGGCCTGATCAAGAAGGCGGTATCGCGCGATTCCGCCAACCTCCAGGTACGCCTCTTGGGGGTCCAGTTGGCGCTCCTCAAGAATGAGCCGGACCAGGCGCTGCGCGAGATGGAAACCACCGCCAAGATCTTCGCTGGTGCGCCGCTGGTCCATTATCAACTGGCGCGGACTTACCTGATTAACAACAATCTGCCCAAGGCGATTACCAGCCTCCAGCAGGCCGTCGCGCTGAACACCAACTACGTCGATGCCTCCATGATGCTGGCAGAAATCAACCTCCGCCGCGGCGAAGCCGCGCAGGCCGTCACCGACCTCACCCGGTTGGTCCGCGTGAACACCAACTACGTGCCCGGCTACCTCATGCTCGCCACTGCCTATCGCGCCCAGCGCGATTACAGCAACGCCCTGCGTATCTACCAGGCGGTCGCTGCCGCCCGGCCCACTAACGCCCAGCCCACCTATCTTTGCGGCCTCGTGCAAAGGGAACAAACCAACCACGTCGCGGCGAGAACATCCTTCGAGCAAGCTCTCCAACTGGATCCGGGCTACCGGCTGGCGCTTGAGCAACTCATCATGCTGGACATCGCGGACAAAAATTATTCCTCGGCGTTGCGCCGTGCCCAGACCGAGGCGCAACGTGACCCCAAGTCGCCCTCGGCTCAGTTGCTGATTGCCGGCGTGTATATGGTGCAGACGAACTACGCGGCGACCGAGGCAGCGTTGCAGAAAGCTCTGGCGATTGCTCCCGACTACGCCCCGGCGCAGAGCCAGTTGGCGCGCGTTTATGTGGCCACCAAGCGCACCGACGAAGCCGTGGCCAAACTCACCGCCCTCGCCGCCAAGCACACCAACGACCTCGGCGCCCTGCTCCAGATCGCCCTCATTCATTCCGCCGCTTCCAACTACTCAAAGGCCAGGGACGCTTACGAAAAGCTGCTCACGGTGAACCCTCGCTTGGTCCCTGCCCTCAACAACCTGGCCTACCTCTATTCCGAGCACCTTGGCGATCTCAAACGCGCCGCAGAATTGGGCCGCAAATGCCGCGAACTGGCTCCCTCGGACCCTGCCAGTGCAGATACCCTGGGCTGGATTCTCTTCCGGCGGGGCGAACTGCCCCAGGCGCTCACCTTGCTTAAAGAGAGCGCCGAGAAGCTGCCCAATGAGCCGGAAATTCAATACCACCTCGGCATGACGCACTATTCGTTGGGTGAGGAACAGCCGGCCCGCGTGGCCTTGCAGGACGCTCTGCGGCTCAGCCAGGCCTTCCCCGGACGCGAGGTTGCAGAGCAACGCCTCGCTTTCCTGAATCTCGACCCCAACTCGACGGATCCCAAGCTCCGCGCCGGATTGGACCAGGAGCTATCTCGGAATCCGAATGATCCGGTGGTTTTGAGCCGCCTCGCCGCAATCTGTGAGCGGGAGGGCGATCTTGATAAAGCGGTCTTGATCTATGAGCGCGCGCTCAAGGCCAACCCCAATTCGGTTGCCCTCATGGTCCGCTTGGCCGCCCTCTATTCCGGCCCCCGCCGCAATCCCGCCAAGGCCCTCGAACTCGCTCGCGCCGCCCATGCCCTGGCTCCTGAGGATGCCCGCATCTCTCACACGCTGGGACGTCTTGCTTCCCAGGACGGTGACCACACCTGGGCGCTGAGCCTCCTGACTGAAAGTGCCCGCAAACTGCCCGGCGATGCGGACGTCCAACTGGACCTCGCCACGGCGCAGTTTTCCTTGGGTCAAATTGCCAGCGCCAGCGCCAGCGCGCAAAAGGCGCTCGCTCTCGGACCCAATCTCGCCCGCGCACAGGAAGCGCGTAACCTGTTGTCGTTCCTGTCCGTGATCTCCAAACCCGATACTGCCAAGGCTTCCGCCTCCATGATTCAGGACGCCGTAAAAAAGTACCCGGATTATACTCCTGCCTTGGCCGCCGCCGCCTGCCTCGAGGAACAGCAGGGCAACTTCACCGCCGCCCGCGACCTTTACGAGAAGCTCCTCCAGCGCCTGCCCGGGTTTATTCTTGCCCACCGTCAACTGGCCCTCCTCTACTCCGACCGGCTGAAAGATCCGAAGAAGGCCTTCGAGTCCGCCACCAAGGCCCGTGACGCGTTTCCTGCCGACCCTGATGTGGCCAAGGCGCTCGGCATTCTGGTTTACGAACGAAAGGATTACGCGCGCGCCGCCCAGTTACTCACCGAGGCCTCCCCAAAGCGTGCTACCGATGCGGAGCTCCTCTATTACCTAGGCATGGCCCACTATCAACTGAAGCAGCGCGACCAGAGCAAAGCAGCTCTGAACAAGGCCATTGCCCTTAATCTGTCCGCACCGCTTGCTGCGGAAGCCAAGCGTGCCCTCGCCGATCTAAAATAACCCGGGCTAAGCACCACGCGTCACTCCGGCTGGCCGCTGAAGAGCCAATCATGATGCCGATTCCCCACAGCTTTCTCGCCGCTCCTGGCGGCCAGATTCAGCTCGTTTTTCTCATCGCCTCGGGCGCTTGAATAGTCGGCGTCGGTTTAGCTGGGTGGCCACCGAACCGGGTAGGGACATACTTGTAACCTTGCCGGGCTGAAAAGCCGAAGCGGCGGCTGGATTCTCAGAATCCAGCCGCCGCTTCGGCTTTCTTTTTTTCCCGCGCAATGGACTGACTTCCACCCGCCGACTCCCAACCCCCGACTCCCGTTCTCAATGCCTCAGCATTGGCGTCAGCAAACGCGCTGGCATGTCGTCTCGCTCCCTTGGCTGGAAGTCCGACCACGCGACCGCGATTCGATCGTGAGAAGGTTCGGATTCGCGCCCCATGCCGGGCAAGCGACGCCCCGCCGCTTTGCCCAGCGCCAGGCAGAAGAGCAGGGCGCAGACCACGTAAGCGACTGCAAAGCAGGTCAAGATTGTCATAGCTTCGGTGTATGTTTGAGTATTCTGAAACCGTAAAACCGCTCTGGCAGCCACTATAAATCAACGTGTCCGTCGGAGGTCCACCGAGACTAGCACAGAGCACCTCTCGCGCAATTGCTGTGATCTTTACCCACATAGGTTCCATTACGTACTTGGCAACGCTAGGGCTAGCGGACCTGAAGCAAGCGGAAGAACCGGGCCGGCGCCGTGGTCGCCCCTTCGCTGTGGCGCGCAACACCTTCGAGGATGGTCAGTGTTTGCAGCGGCTCCCAATTATCGAGGTCGGAGGAAGCCTCCAACTGCCACCCCGTGCCTTCTTCGCCGGTGATCACGAAGGTTGACGCCTCCGCTGAGGCCGCGAAATCCGCGATCACTGCCGAGGCGGCGGGCGGCAGGCTGGGTGGCACGGGGCTGGGCGCCATGGGCACGCCGGTGTAGGCGAGGGTGACGTTGTCGAACACCGCTGTGTTGGTCGCGCTGCTGGAACCGGAGCAAAGAGCTAAGCCAGCCAGGACGCTCGCGGGCAGGCTGATCGATGCACTGGCGACTTTTGTCCAGATGGCGCCCTCGGGCGAGATGGAACCGGTGAGCGTGGTCCCGGTGCGCGCGAGGCGGACCCAGTACGGCGCCGCGCGCCTGTTTACCGTGGTGGTGGAACTGTTGCCGCCGGTGCTGGTGCGGCGCACCCATTGGGCACTGCGGGTGGCGGGGGCAAGGCCCATGAAAACGTGGCGCGAGCTGATGCTGGCGGACTCGCGAATCATGAGGCCAGCGCCCGCGGCAGACCCGCTGGCGCTCTGGCTCACCACGCGGGCGGTGAGCACGAAATTGGTCGAGGCCGGCTGGTGGACAAACCAGAAGTTGTCGCTCGTGCTGGCAATCTGCGAACCGCCGCTCTTGAGGATAAAAGTGCCGTTTGATTGTGTCGCGGTGCAGTTCGCCAAGATGGTGCCGATCTTGTTCGTGGTCCACGGCGGGGGTAATGCGAGCGAGTTGGTGAACGTAGTCGCGACACTCGCAGAAACCGTGTTGGTGCCAAGATTGTCTGTGGCGACCGCGGTGAGGCTGTAACTGCCGGCCGCCACATTGGTCCAGACCAGCGAATAGGGGCTGGCCGTCCCCTCGCCCAGCTTGGTGGAACCTTGGAAGAACTCGACCTTCGCGATCGTGCCGTCCGCGTCACTGGCCGTGGCGGTGAGAGTGACGCTCGCCGAAGCTTCGTAGCTGGCACCATTTGCCGGAGCCGTGAGGGTGACGCTGGGCGCTTGGTTCGGGACGGCAAGCACACTCAGCGTGCCCGGCAGGTAGCTGATGGCGTAATTGCTGGCCACTGCCCCGCTGGCGGTGATCGGGTAGGTGCCCGCAACGCTGGCGGCGGTGGCGGTGGTGGCCAGGCTCGGCAGCGAACGCAGCGCGGCGGACGTGTCCCCGTTGACGAACCCGCTGTAACTGGCCGTCAGGGCGGGCAGGGCCGCGCCGTAGAGCTTGCTTGCGTCGTTGGCCACGATAGTCAAGTTCCTTCTCAGCACGTCGAGGCTGACAGTGGTGGTGGAGGGTGCACAGTTCGTGCTGTCTAAAGGAGTGAAACGGACCGAAAGCACTTGGGCGGGATCGGCATTAAGCACCGTGCCGGGGCGCGGGTCATACACGAACGTGCCGGCTACTTCCGAAGTGGCGTTCAACTGGCTCGCCCCCAAGCTTGTGCCGTATTCGATCGGCGTGGGTGGCCCCCAGGCCAAAGGTGCCGGCATGGCTGTCGTGGTGGGGGTATAGGTGACCGTGTTGCACGGTTCGCTCTCCACTCCATCCGCATTATAGGCCGTGGCGGTGAAGAAATAGGTCGTGCCGGCCAGCAGGTTCGACACCGTCGAGGTCAAAGCGGCGCCTGCATCCACCCGGTTGGTCTGCGCTGCACCGACCACTCCGTAGTAGAGGTTATAACCCGTGACGTCGGCGTCGGGACTGGGATCCCACGCCAAAGTAACAGAGTGTGGTGACGTCGGTACCACCTGTGTCGGTAGGATAGTAAGCGTGCCTGAGACGTAGCTGATGGCGTAATTGCTGGCCACTGCCCCGCTGGCGGTGATCGGATAGGTGCCCGCGCCGCCGGCGGCGGTGGCGGTGGTGGCCAGGCTCGGCAGCGAACTCAGCGCGGCGGGCGTGTCCCCGTTGACGAACCCGCTGTAACTGGCCGTCAGGGCGGGCAGGGCCGCGCCGTAGAGCTTGTTCGTGTCGTTGGCGGTTAGGGTCAAATTCCCCTTCAGCACGTCGAGGCTGACCTGGATGGAAGCGGGTGAGTAACTTGTGGTATCGAATGGTGCAAAGCCGACCGAGAGCACTTGGGCTGAGCCTGCGTTGAGGATTGTCCCGGCTGGCGGGTCGTACACGAACGTGCCCGCGACCCCCGAAGTGGCGTTCAACTGGCCCGCTCCCAGGCTCATGCCGTACACAATCGGTTCCGGTGTCGGCCAAGACACCGATGCCGGGATGAGCGTGTTCGTGGGCGTATAGGTGACCGTGTTGCAAGGTTCGCTTTCCACTCCATCCGCATTGTAGGCTGTGGCGGTGAAGAAGTACGTCGTCCCCGTCAGCAGATTTGACACCGTGGCAGTTAAAGCGGAGCGCGCGTCCACCTGGTTGGTCTGCGCCGCGCCCACCGCGCCATAATATAGGTAGTAGCCAGTGACATCCGCATCGGGACTTGCGTCCCATGCCAGCCTAACAGAGTGTGCCGCCGGAGGTATCACCTGCGCGGGCGACTCGAACGCGGACCCCAAAAGGCATGTCGCCAAGAACCAGCCAATCCAGCAGTTTCGATTGAATCGGGAAGCCATCGGGGAGTTTCTTCGTAGAATCGAAGCGAACTGATTAGAGAAACGGGGCTACTTGAGAAGATCCCAAGGCTGGAGCCTCCAGCGGAGAGGCGGTCCAAGCTCAGTGGCAGCCGCGTTAACCAAGTCAAACCGAACTCGGAACGGAACAGGTTTCATAAAGCGTTTCATAAAGCAGTAGCGCGGGGACAGGGGGGGGTCTGCGGCAGCGATGTTGAGGGGTTGATCTGACTTCACAGGTCGTTCGAGCCACGCGCGATGCCTTAGCGCACCCGTCATGCCAGCCTGAACTCGCCGTTGCACTGGATTACCTGGATTGCCGCCTAATGGTTGCTAGCCCGGCCCGGAGCAAGGCTGCAAACCATTGCTGCACTTATATTTGCAAGCAGGTAGCCGCCGCGAGCCAGAAGTTCGCTTCAAATCGGTGGGCAGAGGCAGGCTCGAACGGGCATGCGTTGCCCGTCGGGAGGCAGCCCATGTTTCTAGGCCATGCGAGGCATGGAATCGTGTAACGCCTGTTGCGTACGCATTGATCAGAGCCAGCACGAAGTGATATGTGCATAGTGTGCCTTTCGTTGGTCCTGGCGGCATGGTGGCCCGTTCACCACCTTGCAGCCAGCAACCCTGCACGCTGGCTATCCCTCAGCTAGGGCGTGTACATCCACGGTGACCCTTGGAATGGGTAAACCCGAAAGCTGATCTGGATCTCCGAGTTTGCCGGTTAACGCAGTTAACGGCGTTATGGCTTGATGATTGGCGATGTTTTACCTCGTGCCGTTAACAACGTGTTAACGCAACAAACTGTGCTTTTGTGGGTGTTTTCGCTGGTTTTCACCCTGGTTGTTAGCACCGCAGGTGCATCCGGTGTGTCGGCTTTTGGAGGCTCCGGAAGGGGGCGGGAAAGCGGGCTGGGAGGGGGGGCGCCCGTTGGCAAAAGGGACCGCCGAGGGCCTCGGTTCAAGGCGGCGTGCTGGTGGCGGGTTGGTGGGGAAACTAGGTTGCGGCGGCTCAGCGAGTGCTTTCGCGGCGTGGGGGATTCGGGCTGCGGAATCTGGTTTCCGGCCAGGTGGATTGTGTCAGAATGGCGCAGAGCAGGGGGCGCGGATTCCGGGAGCGCGAGGGACAGAATGGCAGGCTCGTGCGACCGTTCGCCGACGCGGAAGCGCTGCCTGGGATTGCCACGGGCCACCCTCGCGGCTAACGGGAAGCCGGGGGCGGGGGGGGCTGGGTGTCGTCCGAGTTTGGGAATTGCCACACCGCCACCTTCCGCCATGGCGAGGTCCGCGCCGCGGATGGGGTATGCCCGGCGAGCCGACATCCGGATGCGGTCGGCCGCCTGTCCTCGGCGAGCGGTTCGCCGCGAGGGTATCTGCCAGCGCCAAGGGACGAATGCACTTCCTGTGTGTGGCACGATT
>Ga0105046_10011267_pt1 | contig 13912 bp, 12 predicted proteins | sample MAT03_FD_78385 | JGI IMG/M metagenome (GOLD analysis project Ga0105046, IMG submission 78385) | Freshwater microbial communities from Lake Fryxell liftoff mats and glacier meltwater in Antarctica - MAT-03 (megahit assembly) | ecosystem: Environmental > Aquatic > Freshwater > Ice > Liftoff... | reverse complement strand
GGTGTCGCAAATCATGGTTGCGCGATTGGGGACTTTGCGTTATTTTGGGAGTTTCTGGGGAGTCCTTCGACTCTCAGAAGTCGACGGAGCTTGAAGGATGTCAGGGATCAAGTGGGACGAGATGACGGCGGAAGAGCGGTTGCTGGCCGGGCAGGTGGTGTTGAATTTCCGGAAGTTGAATCAGGCCTGTGATGGCGCGAAGCATGGGACGGTGCTGGGAGTTTGAGAGACGTTGGCCCTGCGTCAGGGGCGGGAGTTGATGCAACGGACGATCGAGTCATCGCTGCATTTGCAGAAGGCCAAGGTCGAACGATGATCGTCGACGTTCCGTCGAACAAGTGCTCCAGCGCGGGTCTGCGAATGCGGATTGAGCAAGCGGCATCGCGGATGTCGAGCCCGGAAGGTCATGACAGCTGCGGACGAAGTGCGATTCTCTCGTGTCTATTTCGAGTGTTCGAAGTGCTTGGGTGGCGGCTGTCCGCTGGATGAGCGGCTGGGGGTGGAAGGGCGCGATTCGAGTCAGGCTGAGCGGCTGATTTGCCTGGCAGTTGCGAGTTGGTCGTATGACATCTGGAGTGCTCGGTTGAAGGAGTTCTGCGGACTCGAAGTCTCGGACACGACGATCTGCGAAGTCGCTCAAGAGCATGGTTCGAAGTCCCACGAGCGGTGGCGGACAGAGCCGGTGGCGGTGCAGGAATTCCGCGAAGCCGATGGTGAGATCGAGTTCACTGCGGATGGGACCTGCGTCGACGCGCGTGAAGGCGACCGCCAGAACCTGATCGGCCGCCGCCGGACAGCCGACGCCGCCCGCTGGCGCACCCGCCGAGTCGAACGCCTGGCTGGCCTGTGCAGCCTCGCCTACAGCCACCAGTGGGACCACTACGAGTCATCGACCTGAAAACCAAATGCCACAATGCGCTCCCACACCCGTTCGGTGCGAGAACACAGATTTGGGGGTGATTTCCTGGAGACACATGTTACGATCTTGTGCAGTCTGAGGCTCTGATCCGTTGGGATTTGACCGTTCAGGCGGAGTGGATCGCGTTCATTTGGATCAGGTGCTCAATGCTTCTGAAGAAACTGGCTGGCGTAGCCTTGGTCGGATTGATGCTCGTAGTGGCAGGATTCTCGATGGCAGACGAAGCGAAAGAAGTGGCGTTCCCCAAGCTCCCCAAGGGAGCCGGAAAGATTGACGAGAAGGCTCGCAAGTCCTTCACGACAACCGAATCGGGCTTGAAATACCGGATTCTGCGCGAAGGAACCGGAGCCAAGCCGACGGCTCGGCAAAAGGTCGAAGTCAACTACCACGGCTGGCTCGACAACGAAAAGGTTTTCGACAGCTCCTATGAACGAGGCGAGTCAATTTCCTTTGGACTCAACCAAGTCATCGCCGGTTGGACCGAGGGGATGCAGCAGGTCGGCGAGGGCGGCATGATCGAACTCGAAATCCCGTCCAAGCTCGGCTATGGCGACCGGGGTTCCCCTCCAGTCATTCCGGGCAAGGCCCAGCTGCACTTCTTGGTCGAACTGATCGAGATCAAGTAACGCCAACTCTCTGGCCAGCGGGGCGGCGTCAGCCCCCCGAATCAGCCGGAACGCGCGCACGTAACACAAATGCGGCGATCTGATTCTTTGTCAGACCGCCGCATTTTCATTTGAAAATGGGACAGCTCGCTGCGATCCGAAGACTTCGCGTCGCGGCTAATCAGCGGAGCCATTTACTGTGTGACCGTCTCGACATCAATGATGCGAGCAGTGGGACGGGTCAGATCAATATGTAGCGGCTGATCCGAGTCGGCCTTCCCGATATTCCCGGCGAGATCCCGGGCTTCGATCCGGATGTAGATCGGGCGATCAATCTTTTGGTCGACAGCCCAGACGAAGCGGCCCGTATTCTCCACCCAATCGCTGATTGGCTCCCAGGGGCCGGTCGGACTATAGGCTCGCAACAGCATGACGGGGCGTTCGGGGAGGTCGGAATCAATCAAGACCCAAGTGAACTGGACTTGGCTGTGTGTGAATCCCTGACCCTGGTTTAGGCTGCCGAGCTTTGGCCGTGGTGCAGTCTGATCGACCAAGATGATGATTTCTGGGGGTTGATCGGGTTGCGGCGGATCGTCGCTCAGTCCGATACCGCTCCGCGCACGAATCGCAAATCCGAACTGCCCACTCTGGTCGACACGCACCGAGAACGGACTCTTACGATCTGGATCGCTACCGTAGTGGAACCAGCTGCGGCCATTGTCCTCGGTAATATAGAGGTCGACAGCTCCAACCCCGGAAGGGCCAATCTGGTCGAGGGAGTAACCGATGTTGAATGCGTTCGACTTGAGGACTTTGGCGCCGGAGGGGAACGCTGCGTGTCGAGGAGGATGAGCGGGCTGGACAATGACGGGCGAGGTCATCTGCTGGCTGATGGTTTGGGGTACCGGACGTGCCTCTAGCGAGGACTCCATGACAATTCGCGGCATGATGGGGCCGGAATTCGAGACCGCTGAACTGGTGGGTCCGGGGATGATCGCCACGGGCTTCGTGAAATCTGGTTCCGTGGAGCGTGCGGGAGAATCGCTCCCCGCTGAAACAGAAGTCTGCCCTTCGGCAGTGACTTCGTTCTTCGCTTGATCGGAGACACGAGCGGCCACAAAGATTGTGCCCGTCGTCTTAACGGGAATATCCAGACGACCGCTCGATTGCCCTTCGGAGTTCAGAGACATCCATTCGCCGTCGGCACCCTCTCGATACTGAAGTTCGAGTGTCTCGACATTCAGGGCCTCGTCTTCCGCCTGCCACGTCAGTTCCACGCGACCGGGCGAGAGTTCTCGCACCTTGAGATCGAGAACCGGCGGGACATCGTCGACTGTCACTTTTAGTCCCACTTGCGGAACCCCCGGCTGGACCGGCTGGTTCTGCGAATTCATCATGCGAACTGCAAACCAATATTCGCCGTTTTCCGCTGCGTTGTACCGGAACTGGCGATCGTGGGGCTTAGCTCGCGAGGCGGTTTTCCAGGATTTCCCGCGATCTGTGGAGACCATGAGAACAACTTCGGTCGCTCTCAATTGACGAATCTGTTCGTCCTTGAAGTCAAACGGAATCTTGAGTGCGTGCCGACCCGTGTAAACCGTTTCCCCTGCGACAGAGGCGCTACCACCCACAAGTACAAACAGCGACAGACCCAGGAACGCGAGGACTGAGCGATTAAGGCGTACACGGGCATCCGCCTGTGCGACAGAGAGTCCGAGTTCCGGCTCTGAATGTTTCCCGTGCATCATGTCCATCCATGGACCGAAGGTTGCGATACCCGTTAGTGACATCGCAGAACGAGCGCGCCGCTCTCCACCTCTCATCGGCATCGGCATCGGCACATGCGAGAGATGATTCCATTCCGTCGAGAGCGGCCAATTTCACCAGTTCTACAAACCAATGCCCAAGACACCGGCGAAGGAGTCGTTTCGCACTTCCTCGACGGTGGCTTGGTGGTGTGTTGGCCACAAAACCCGGAACGACTCGACTCTCAGCGGGCGAACTGTGGCTTAACGACGCTGGGAGTTTGGATTCGACAGGTAGCCGCGAAGCTCCTGACGCTGCACATCGCTCAACGAGGAATTCGAGTTCTGAGGCGTCAGATTCGGCTGCGAGAACAGCGGTCCTTGCGGTGGGCTGGGTACGGTTCCCTGATAAGCGGCTGGAGCGACTGCATGAGTCATCAAGGGTTGCCCGACAGCCCCTCCATAGGCCTGTTGTTGACCGCCAAACCCACTCAAGTAGCTGCCGCCATTGAACTGGTTCTGAATCTGGATCTGCTGGTGAGCTTGTTGCTGGAGCTGCTGGTGGACCACGTATTGCTCGTACGCATCACGCTCCCGCTGCGAGATCATCGGTGAGCCGGGGCTGGCCATTGACTCGTACTTGTGCCAGAACTGCTGGGATTGCGGAGCATTCGGATTCATGCCCCAGCCGCCCGCCGTCTGGGACTGCGAGTAGACGTGGTGGTAGTTGTAAGGCCGGAAGGAATGATAGCCATGGTAGTACGGCATTTCCTTCAGATAGCCATGCTTCCACTTTTCCTGGTCATCGTAGGGGTAGAGCTGTTCGCTGCTGCCCACGGACGCGGGCCCCACGAAATCCTGGGCCAGGCCGGTGCTGGCCATTGCAGCTGTCATCAGGGCCGCCCACATTGCCTTGGTCATCCCAGTCTCCTTCTCGGGGTGGTGTGCGGGCCGACGAAAAATGTCGGTGATGAAGTCCGCAACCTCATGTTGCTGATTGACAACTCGCCCCGTCCGTTGTTTGATTCGGAAGTTTGGAATCACGTTTTGCATCGATTTCCAGCCTGTTAACCGGCAAAAACGGTAAATCGATTCGCAAGGCAAGGGAAATGCCGGACTTTCCGATTCCCGTAGTCGTCCGGGGTCCCGGCACTTCTTACCGTGTTAGCAGTCCCTACGCAGGTCGACCCTGCTGCCTATTGAGTCTTTGGAGCACAATCAATGCGATCGTGGAAAACCCCCGCCCTCTTGGCGACCGTGGGCCTATGCGGCCTGGGGTCGTTGTTTGCACAAGTTCCCCTGTTGCCATCCGTGTCCGAGCCGACACCGGTCAACAGCCTGACTCTGCCGATGCAGGACTCCCCGGCACCAATTTCTTATGACCAAAATCCGGTGGCTCCGGCTCCCGTCTATGAGTCGACCGTTCAGCCCGTTCTCGAACAGCCGCTGAATAGCGGAACTCCGATCTACAGTGCCCCTCTGGAGTATCAGGAGACCGTCAACTCGCAATCGGTCCCGGGGGCCAGCTGCGACGGTTGTGCCACGGCAGAGTCTGCTCCAGTCTCCGACTGCGACAATTCCGCCCCATCATGCGACGGCCAGATGGTCCATAGCGTCATGCCAGCTCCACAGATGTATTCCGCCCCCGTGATCAGTCAGCCATCATGCGGCTGCCAGGGAAGTGGTTTATCCGGCTGGGGAGCCTTCGGTGGATCCCTAAACAATGGCTATGGGATGGGCTATGGAATGGGCTACGGGATGGGCTACGGGATGGGAAGTGGATCGGGAGTCAGCTCCGGAATCCTGTCTCCCAACGCCAACTCGGGTGGCCTGCACACGCGGTACCCGTACTATAACTACCGGCATCCTTGGTACTATCAGGGACCACCCAGCCAGAACGTGACGATCGTCTGGTAAGTGCATTGCGCGCTGCCAAGGCACACTCACACGGCCCAAGACGACCGAGTGTATGAGCTGTATGACTTATGAGGCCCTCTCCCGAGGGCCTCTATTCATTTCGGCAGGTCTTGCCGGATCAGGTTGTACGACCCGTAACGAATGCATGTTCAGAACCTCTGTTGAAATCAGAACCTCAAGCAAGTCAGTGAGCTTCCGCTGTGCCCCACATTCAAGGGAGATCGATAGCTAACCAGACGAATGTGTACTTGTATCGATCACTCTTGAACACCTCAGAGGTGTTCAAGAGTTCCGCACGGATCGCGGATGATACCCGTACGTTCGAGGATAGGAGCGACAACGGATGTCGGTCAAGATTCAACTTCAATTGGGTGCGGTCTCTTCGACCACGAAAACTCTTCGGCAGGATGCTCGAAAGGGATCGTCGCGGAACCGCTGGGCAGCCGCTCTCGGCGGACTACTGGCAACTTGCCTGTCTTCTGTCGCTGAAGCTCAAACACCAATTCAGCTTCAGATCCCCGGGCAAGGGAACGGCTACTACTCCTCCCCGATGCCGACGCCTCTTCAGAGTCAGTACCAAGCGGGTCCAGTTCCGGCGGGCCCTACCCAAGGACAAGGTGTCGTCCTCAGTGACGACCCTGAAGACTATCGGGCTCCTCTCGACAGCCGCATCGTCGCGATGCCCCAGAATCAACAGAAGCTGCAGGTGATTCATCGCCGCAGCCAGCTGGTCAAGACTCACAAGCGGATTTCCCGCTTTGCCTGGTCCGACCCCAATCTGATTGATGTGGTCCAATATACGGATCACGACTTCGGGATCCTGGCGACCCAACTGGGTTCGACCGACTTGTGGTTGTGGTTTGAAGAAGAAGAGGGCAAGGACGGCAAGCCCCCCGTCGAGTCCGTGACCCCTCTGATGTACAACATCACGATTATCCGCGACCCGGATATCGAGGACCGCCGCAAGATTGACTATGGAAGAGTGGAGCGGCTGATCAAGGTCCTCTACCCCAACAGTAACGTCATGTTACTGCCGCTCACGAACCGCGTGATCGTTCGCGGTCAGGCCCGCGATCCGGAAGAAGCCTCCCGCATTATGGGGGTCATCCGCAGCGAAGTCGCCGCCGAAGAGTCGACGAATAACCGCAACGGCAACGGAGTCAATGGCGGCAACGGCCTCGGCGGCAACGGAATTGGAGGCGCGGGCTTCGGCGGAGGTCTCAACGGCGGATTCGGCGGCAACGGGAACAACGGCGGCATCGGTGGGGGCGGCGACCTCTTCAGCCAGTTCATCGTCAACGAACTGTCCGTCCCCGGCGAGTACCAAGTCAAAGTCCGCATTCGCTTCGCCGAACTGAATCGCACTCAGCTGCGCCGCATGGGTGTCGACTGGACGACGATCTTCAATGACGCTCAGCATGTCATCACCAGCTCCATGGGAGCCGTGCCCGTGTTGTCGGGAGTCTTCTCCAATGGAGAGATCACCGTGCTGCTGGATGCACTGGCTCAGAATGGCTCCTCTCGCGTCGTCACGGATCAGAATATCGTGACTCTCTCCGGTCGCCCCGCAGCCTTCCTCTCGGGGGGTGAGTTCGCGGTCCCGACAACGGTGGGAGTCAACGGGGTCGGCGCCGCAACGACCACATTCCGTGGCTACGGAACCTCGGTCATCGTGGTCCCGACGGTGATCGACAACGACCTGTTCCGCCTCCAGATCGTTCCCGAAATCTCCAAGATCGACTCGGGCACGACCGTCGGGGGCATCCCCGGATTGAGTGTCAGCCGCGTGCAGACTCAAGTGGAACTTCGGGAAGGCCAGACCATCGTCCTCGGCGGATTGTTCGGTCGCAAGGAAAGTGCCTCGAACACTCGCATCCCACTCCTGGGTGAGATTCCGATCGTCGGCAACTTCCTGTTCCACACGAAGCGGGCCACGGAAGACGAGAACGAACTGATCCTGCTGGCCACTCCGGAAATCGTCCGGGCCATGGATGCGGAACAAGTTCCACCGCTACCCGGACACTACGTCACTCATCCCGATGACATCGACTTCTACAAGCTCAATCGTATCGAAGGCCAACCCGACCTCGGTCACTACCAGCTCCTGCCGTTCGGCAATGGCCAGGGACCGGCACACGATGTCGGACACAACTTCTACAACCCGGCGAATGCGGAAACACAGATTTCACCGCAGGCGACCGGGGGAGCAGCGGGGCCCGGGGGCAACATGCAAATGTATAGCCAACCCGGTGTCCCGATGTATCCGAACGGAGCGGGGCCAACTCCGCAGCCGGTGCCCCAGACCTACACGAACGCAAGGCCGATCACCCAAACATCGGGACAGATGCAGAACCGTCTCCCGACCCGCACGAGTCGTCGCTAACTCGTCGGCGAACCTCCTCACTCACTCCTCAAACCCCCATTGAACTGTGGCCTTTCGCGAGATGCGTCACTCCACGGATCACCAAGATGATGCTTGGTTGTCCGTCCCACTAGCCTGAAGGGGCAGTCGATGAACACGACCTGGAAAAAACGACTGAGCGGTCTGATCGCCGTGGCACCCGCGATCGCCATCGGATGCGCACACTCGGGATGGTGTGCTCCCCAGTGTGGGAATCCCTGTCAAACGCAAAGTTGCCAAACCTCTGGCGAACCCGCTTGCGAACCCGCTTGCGAACCCGCGTGCGAACCGTGTGGCGGATGCGGGCAGATGAGCCTCTGTGGGCACATCGAATCGAAGATGTTCGGGTGGATGTGCCGCCGATCGAACTCGATTCCAGATGTTCTCCCACTCGGTCATACCGTCCGGTCGCACTACCAGACGATGGAGACCAACGCGGAAGCGGTGGACTTCATCATGAACCTGAACGACTTCGTCGGCAACACAGCCACACTGACTCCTGACGGCAAAGACAAGATCCTGGAGATTGCGGCTCGCATGCGAAGCCAGCCGTTTCCGGTCGTCATCGAGCGGGGCATGAACAACTCAGATCCCGAACTCGACATGCTGCGTCGCAACCTGGTGGCTCAGATCTTGTCTGATCTCGGCAATGCAGATGCTCCCCAGCGGACGGTTGTCGCCACTCCTTATGGTCCTGGCTACAACTCACAGGAAGCCGAGACGATGTACATGCTGCATACGCTCAATGGGGTCGGAAACGGCAACAATGGCGGTGGCGGATTTGGTGGTGGGGGGATGGGTGGTGGCGGGATGGGTGGTGGCGGGATGGGCGGAGGCGGCGGAGGGTTCTTCTAACCCACCAACTCTTTCAACGCGTCGAACCTGTTTCCCAACAGTTCACTCACTCCGGTCGGGATTCCCGACCGGAGTTTTTCGTTTTGCTCCCCTCGCAAGACGATCACCTTACGATCGAGTAACATCCATCGGAAGGCACTCGCTGTATCGAGTGCGACCAGGAGCCGTTCGCACGATGATCGTCACGATTGATGGACCCGCCGGTGTCGGAAAAAGCACAGCCGCTCGGCAACTCGCCGAGCGGTTGGGGTTCGACTTCCTCGATACGGGGGCAATGTACCGGGCCGTCGCTCTCTCGTGCCTCGAACGCGATTGGGCTGCGGACGACCACGATCTCTCCGCCCGAGCGGCTGCGATCGTCAGAATCGAGGCTCTCTCCGGGCATGTCCTCTGCGATGGTCGCGATGTCTCGGGCTCGATCCGCACGCCTGAGGTCAGTCACGCCGCCTCAATCGTCGCTCAGAATCCCGAGGTTCGCGAAGCCCTCGTCCAGCAGCAACGCGAAGTCGCCAGCGGTCGCGATATCGTCAGCGAAGGACGCGACCAGGGAACCATCGTCTTCCCCGATGCCGAGTGCAAATTCTTCCTCACAGCTGATCCCCGCGAACGAGCGATTCGTCGCCAGATAGAATTGGAAAGAGCCGGGCACTCGATCGATATCGAAGAGTTAATTCGCATCCAAAAGGAACGCGATGACCGCGACGAAATGCGAGAGATCGCCCCCCTGCGTCCCGCCGCTGACGCGCTCATCGTAGACACGACCCACCGTACTCCCGAGCAAGTTCTCGAACACTTAGTCCAAGTCGTCCACGCCCGCCACCCCGTCTCCCCATAGGATGGGCAATCCTGCCCTCCCCCATTTTTGTGAGCGGCACGGCGTTACCGCTGGCTCCCCTCACCGGACGCCCTGCACTGCCAGCGGCGATCGCCGTAATGCGTGTGAGCATCTCAAACGTCGGCAAAGGCTGAATTCTGCTCACTCCTCCCCCGCAGTGACGCTCACCTCGGAAATCACCCCGGTCGCGGGGGAGAGGGAGCCGGAAAGACGCTACCGATGTTTCAGATGGCACACCGTGCCGTTCACTGATCCGGCGGTATCCTAATTTCAAAACGTGCGAACTTTGGGGCCGGTGCGGAAACCTGCTACACTCATCACGAAACGCTGATGCACCGAATCGACCCGCTGATCTCAACCGGGAGCCTGTCCATGTTTTCCCCCCTCATCAATCGTCGTGCAGCCCTTCGCCAGGCCGGGTGCGGCTTTGGCATGCTCGGCCTCACTGGTCTATTGGCTCAGGAAGGGCTCCTCTCCAGTGCGATGGCGGCCCCCAACGGACTGGGAGATCGGTCCCTCAACCCGCTCGCTCCGCTCAAGCCCCACTTCGACGCCAAGGCGACCCGCGTCGTCTGGATCTTCGCCAACGGCGGCCCCAGCCAAGTCGATACTTGGGACTACAAGCCCCAGCTGGAAAAATGGGACGGCAAGTCGATCAAGGAGTTCGACCCGAACTTCAGCAACACGACCGGATTCTTTAAGGACTCGGTCGGCAACCTGATGAAGTCGGTCTTCCCGTTCACGCCTCGCGGGCAGTGCGGCAAGATGATTTCGTCGATCTTCCCGCACATCGGCGAACATGTCGACAGGATGACTTTCATCCACTCGGGCCACACCGAGTCGAACAACCACTCGCCGGCGCTCTTCGCGATGAACACCGGCATCCCGCGCATGGGGTTCCCCTGCGTCGGGTCATGGGTCACCTACGGACTCGGCAGCCAGAGCAGCAACCTGCCCGCGTTCGTCGTCTTCAGTGATCCCAAGGGGCGCGGCCTCCCCAAGGGACACGCCGCGAACTGGAGTGCGGGCTTCCTCCCCGGTGTCTACCAGGGGACGCATCTCAAGCCGACAGGAGCTGCGATCGACAACCTCGTCCGCGCGGGACAGATGACCCACGAATCTCAACGCGGCCAGCTCGACCTCCTCAAGCAACTCAACCAGAACTACTCCGAACAACTCCCGCACGAAAGCGAACTGGCCGCCCGCATCGAGAGCTTCGAACTCGCCTTCCGCATGCAGACAGCGGCTCCCGAGGCCCTCGATCTGGCTTCTGAGCCAAAGCACATCCAAGACCTGTACGGCATCGGGGTCGAGCCGTGCGACCAGTTCGCCAAGCAGTGCCTGACCACGCGGCGGCTGCTCGAACGCGGGGTGCGGTACGTGCAGATCTACTCGGGCGGGATGGATAACCAGCTGTCGTGGGATGGCCATTCCGACATCGAGGGGAACCACTCCGGCTTCGCCAAAGAGACCGATCAACCGGTCGGAGCACTCCTCACCGATCTCGCCCAGCGCGGCATGCTCGATGATACGCTCGTCATCTGGTGCGGCGAGTTCGGTCGCCTCCCCATCGCCCAAACCGGCGGCAAACCCGGCCGCGACCACAACCCGCACTGCATCTCCAGCTGGATGGCCGGCGGCGGCATCAAGGGCGGCACGACCTACGGCTCGTCCGACGACATCGGCTACCGCGCCGCCGAGAACCCCGTCCACCTCAACGACATGCACGCCACGATCCTGCACCTGCTCGGCCTAGATCACGAGAAGCTCACCTACAAATACAACGGCAGAAACTTCCGCCTCACCGATGTCGCCGGGAAAGTGATTCAAGAGATCATTGCGTAGGGGGAAGGCAGCGACCAGCCGTCAGCCAGAGAAGTGGGTGCCTGGGTCCGCATCGCAGCGACTGGCCCTGAAGACGAGCGGAACAGTCTGAGGCACTGCGAAAGACGTGGAGAGCGGGCCAACGAGCGTCAACCACCCTCTCTCCACGCGCCAGGGCGTGCCACCCGTCCGTGGATGAAATCTCAGTCCTCAGGGCTCGCACGGTCCGACGAAACGCGGGCGTGGACGATGATCCACGGCCCCCCCAGCGCCGTTCGCAGACTACTTCTCCCGGCGGATTGGCGTGGAGCTCGCCGGTGCCGGTGCCGGTGCCGGCTTGGGACGCGATGCGGTCGTCTCGCCGTCCGAGCGCGGGCTGCTCGCGGGGACCACGCGGGAGGGTCGAGTTCCCTGCCCGGCAGGAAGCGGCGGAGTGGCCGGCTGAGTTTCGTTCGCGACGACCCCCTCGGCCTGCGCCGTGTTGATCGAGACGCCGTGGATCATCCAGCCACCCGCCTCCGACTTCAGGTACATCAGCTCGAAGTTGATCCGCACCGGTTCCGACGGGAAGTGGCCCTTCAGCAGCAACAGGCCCTCCTCGGACAGTTTCGGCTTGGTCAGGACGGGGTCGATCAGCACGATCGGGGACAGATCGATCTTCTGCTGCCGCAGGTTCTCAAAGATCGCAGCCAGATCGGCGGCGGAGTTTCGTTCGCGGAAGCCCGGCGACGACAGATCACGCAGCACCGTGTAGTTGCCCGTCAGGTTTCCCTGATTCACGGAGATCAGCGTGTTCTTGGCGAGGATGTCGACCGATTTTCGCAGCTCGGTCTGATTCATGGCGGACAGATCGTCCCCCGTGACCAGGAGCGGGGTCAACAGCCACATGGTCGCCACGAGGGCGGTGCCAACAGAGATGTTTCGCAAAGACAGATTCATCCTTGAATTCCTTTCGATTGGGATGCCTTACCTTACCACGCGTACGTCACACCGGCGCGGCCGCCAGTCGTACCTTGATTCGTGCCGACGCCGAAACCCGCGTTCAGGAACCAGTCGTCGTTCAGGCGACCGATGCCGCTGAAGCCCAGAGCGTTCTGACCCTGGAAGTTGCCCCAGTTCATCGAGGCGGCGAAGGTCTTATCTTCCGGCAGGATCGACGCGGCACCGCCCATGGCGATCGCCATGGCCGTCCCTTCCGTGTTCTGCCGCACGTCCGATTGCAAGCTCTGGAACGCCGACGAGTTCGTCACAAGGGCGTTTTGGTCCATCGTGGCCAGGTTGCCACCGGCATCCGACGTGACCAGCCGCGTCGGCCCGGTTTGGGCGGCGAGACTGTTGGCCGAATTGATCCCGGCGGCGGTGTACGTGTTACTGGCGGTGCCGAATGCCATCTGGTTGTCGCGAGTCGTCGCGGAACCGAATCCGATAGCGGTGGAATTGGCAAATCCCGCGTTGGAGGATTGGCCGACGGCGGTCGAGGAGATTCCACTCGCCAAGGAGTTTTGGCCGAGGGCGGTCGAGAAGTCTCCGTCCGCCAAGGAGTCTTTACCTAGGGCGGTCGATTGGATTCCGCTCGCCGACGAATTATGGCCGACCGCGGAGGACCAGATTCCGCTGGCATGGGAGATTGTTCCGATGGCGGTCGAGTTATCTCCGCTCGCCCGGGCTTCTGCACCGAGGGCGGTCGATTCGATTCCCAGGCCCATGGAGAAGGCGCCGACGGCGGTCGAGAAGTCTCCGCTCGCCAAGGAGCCAATACCTTGGGCAGTTGTTTGTAATCCGATCGCAAAGGAGTTTCGACCGACGGCGGTCGAACTCTGTCCGCTCGCATGGGCACCCATGCCGAGGGCGGTCGTGTCAACTGAACTCGCCACGGAGGATTCTCCGAGGGCGACCGCATTCTCTCCGCTCGCCGCGGCGCGTGTACCGAGGGCGGTCGACTGGAGTCCGCTCGCGACGGAGCTTACGCCGAGGGCGGTCGAACTCTGTCCGCTCGCCTGGGCACCCATGCCGACGGCGGTCGTGTCAACTGAACTCGCCACGGAGGAGTCTCCGAGGGCGGTCGAGTATTCTCCGCTCGCCGCGGCGCGTACACCGAGGGCGGTCGACTGGAGTTCGCTCGCGATGGAGCTTACGCCGAGGGCGGTCGAACTCTGCCCACTCGCCGAGGAGCCTCGGCCGACGGCGGTCGATTCCCAGCCGCTCGCCGCGGAGAATTGGCCGACCGCGGTCGAGCTGAATACACTCGCCGTAGCGGATTCTCCAAGAGCGGTCGTGGCTTCTCCGCTCGCCGTGGAGCCTAGGCCGAGGGCGGTCGTTTTAAATGCGCTCGCCGTGGAGAATTGGCCGACGGCAGTCGATTGGTATCCACTCGCCGTGGAGGATTGGCCGATGGCAGTCGATTGGAAATGACTCGCCATAGCGGATTCTCCGAGGGCGGTCGAGTGCTCTCCGCTCGCCGTGGACAATCGGCCGAGGGCGGTCGATCGGCTTCCGCTCGCTATGGCGAATTCTCCGACGCCGGTCGAGTTGACTCCGCTCGCCACGGAGGAGCCACCGAGGGCAGTGGATTGTATTCCGCTCGCCAGGGAGTTTCGACCAAGGGCGGTCGTGTGGTCTCCGCTCGCCATGGAGCTCATGCCGAGGGCGGTCGAGTGGGCTCCACTCGCCATGGAGAATTGGCCAAGGGCGGTCGAGTAGTCTCCGCTCGCCTGTGCGGAGTTTCCGAGGGCGGTCGATTGTATTCCGCTCGCTATGGCGGATTCTCCGAGGGCGGTCGAGAATCCTCCGCTCGCCGTGGCGGATCGACCG
>Ga0105046_10011266_pt1 | contig 13912 bp, 10 predicted proteins | sample MAT03_FD_78385 | JGI IMG/M metagenome (GOLD analysis project Ga0105046, IMG submission 78385) | Freshwater microbial communities from Lake Fryxell liftoff mats and glacier meltwater in Antarctica - MAT-03 (megahit assembly) | ecosystem: Environmental > Aquatic > Freshwater > Ice > Liftoff... | reverse complement strand
TTAAAACACAAATCGCATTTGAAACAGGAGGGCGCAGAGAGCGCAGAGGAGTCACGAAGGAATAATGCGATTCTCTGCTCCCTCTGCGCTCTCCTGTTGAATCCTGCGATTCAATGGATCCCTTGAGAGTTACCGTCGCCCAACCCAATTGTTTGCCTGAATTTGCAAAACAAATTAAGGCCGAAATCACCATCGCTTTTTTAACCCAAATTCTGGGTCAAGGCCAACTTTCCAACTGCCCAGTCAACCACTAATGGGCTCGGGCTTCGCGTTCCCCGGCCGATACTGTTTTATCCCACAGGATTTTACCTTGCTTTCCATCCACGCAAATCAGGTGACGAACAAGTTGGTCCGGGCTGCCATCGCGGCCGATACCGAAGCCCGAATAGCATGTGACAAAGATGCGATCTCCGGTAACGATGGGACTGGATGAGCCCGCTCCGGGAAGTTCGACTTTTCAGGCGATGTTTTCTATGTCGCTCCTTGTGGTCGGCAGTGTTGTTGAATCGCTTATGCCTGTGCCGCTGACGCCGCGAAATCGAGTCCAGTCGTCAGCCAGGGCGGGGCCGCTGAGTGACTGAATGCAGAGCACTGCGAATGCAAAGGACGAAAGGTTTTTGCACATTTTCGAACTTTCAAATGACGATGATGAAAGATAAAAAGCCCGGAGATGGATGTCGCCGGGCTTTGCTTCCAGATTGTATTCTTCAGATGGGACGAGATACGGCAGGCCTTGGCGAGCAGGGGACGTGAGTCCCCTGATGTCTGCCGTGTCCACGCGATCGATCAGGGGATTGAAATCCCCCGCTCAGCAGAAGATGGGGATGAAGCTATTCAGCTGCCGGACGTCGTGGGCGTTCACCTTCCGGGCCTCCACTTTGTGGTTCGGGACCATCAGGACGTCTACCGCCAGGTCCACCTTCGCCATCAGGACGTCTACCGCCAGGTCCACCTTCGCCACCAGGGCCGCCTGGACGTCCCGTGCGACTGGTGAACTCTTGAGCGAATTTCATCATTTCTGATTTATCAAGTTTGCCGTCGCCGTCTGCATCGAAGTGCATAGCGTGTTCAACCATCCGTTCTGGATTTGGAGGTCCCATTGGTCCACCTTCCGGTCCCTGTCCCGGACCCTGGCCACGTCCTTGAGGTCCGTCGCCTCGCCCAGCACCGTCTCGTGGTGCGCCTTCACGTCCTGCACCTTCTCGACCTCCGCCGTCACGAGGACCGCCTTCACGGCCACCACCATCCGGGCGAGGTGGTCGCATTTCGTCGTCGGTCAATTTACCGTCGCTGTTTTTATCAAGCGTCAACAAAGACGCCGTGGCTGCTTGAAGTTCTTCAGCAGAGATTTCGCGATCACCATTCGTGTCCAACGCAGCAACCAGAGGATTTGGCATTGGCGGACGCCCAAGTTCTCCTTGTTCTCCGTCACCACGTCTGCCTTCAGGCGGTGGACCTTCTGGACGATCTCCACCAGGTGGACGTTCTTCGCGCGGTGGCTGAGCCATCACGGACATTGTGACTGATGCACCCAACAGAGCCAGCACAACACTGGCCAACAGAAACTTCTTCATAGTACTCGCCTTTAGTAAAGGAAACGGAACTTTGGAGGACGGGACTGGAGTCCCGTCCTACATAAACAACTCACGGCTCTTCTTCATCAACAACTCGGAATACTTCGTTCGTCTTAAACACCGTTCGAGGACGATTGGCAGGCTTAAATTCAATATGGCAATCCATCAAAACACCAACTGCCGCGTCTGCAGGAATTTCGATCTCCACGCGCAGTATGTTGCCTTCGCGTTCAATCGAAAGGGCTTCAAACGGGCCGATCTGAACCCAGTCAGGCTTTCCATCGGGCACCGGTGCTCGATTCGCTTTTTCAGGAGCTAACTCAATCGACAGCTGATGTTTCTTACCTGGCGAAGCACTTCCCGGTCGCACTGATGCGATCACTCGGGGCTGACGGCTTTCTCCATCGCTGTTATCGACAATCGCTCCTTCCTGTGCGCCGCGAGGGCCTCGCATGTTGGCAGGTTCGGGCACACCAGCGTAGCCACCAGGAATGTACGGGAATCGACCAGGTGTCGCATGATAATGATAGCCTCGCACATCGTCCTTGTGCCCGTTGCAGACGTCCAGAGCATTGTCCCCCGTCATGTCTTTCGCCATCAAGTCTCTGGATTCGTACGGGCCAAAGACGGGAAAGCCATCAAATGCAAAACCAATCACCGGGGAATGCGTTTTACCGCTGTCGCGGAAGGGAGACTTCACACAGACCGGATACTTATGGTAGTGATAGACTCCGCGTTGTTCCGGATGACCGCAGCACGAATCCAGCCAGACTTCCGAATAGCCTTCGACGGCGTTCATGCCGCCAGCTTCGAACGGATTGAAGAATACGACGCCGTTCAGGGCAAAGCCGATTGGTCCCATCGGAACGCGAGTGATATGGTCATTCAGCTTCGGCTCCAGCGGAAGTTTGAACCGGAAGCTCTGCACCTTGATACTGTTCGGATTGCCAGAATTTGGATACACGGCCGTTGGATGATTCGGATATCCCTGACTGTCGAGGATGATGTGCGTGGCGTCGTGTCGCACCTTCAGGTTGTCGATACCATCTTCGTTGGAATCCCTGCAGTGATAGGAAAACAGATCCAGATATCGGTCGGCATCTTTGTAATAGTAGATGGCAGGTTCCGCTTTGGTGACGTACCAATGTCCGGCAAGATGTGTCAGTGACGACGGATCAACTTCCTCATCAGCCATGGTGGTATGTGACCACAGTAAGCACAGCATCAAGGTTGTTTGAAAAGTGCGAAACATAGCTATTCTCCAACATTGACCAATGGCAACCGAACAACAAACACCGATCCCTCACCGACTTTTGATTCACAATTGATGGTGCCTCCATGCGACTCCACCAGACTCTTACAAATCGAAAGTCCTAAACCGCTGCCGCCGTGCTGTCGAGAACGCCCTGCATCGACTCGGTAAAAGCGTTCGAATACATGAGGTAAATGTTCTGCGTTGATTCCGCAACCGGTGTCGCGAACTGACAATACGGCATCGTTGCCTTCGGTTTTGACTTCGACAAAAATCTTTCCGCCGGAAGGAGTATGCTGAATGGCATTGTCGATCAGATTGATCGGAACCTGTAACAGAAACCGGACGTCAGCAGAAACACCGACCATCGTTTCTGGTGCTGCACATTCCAGTTCTATTCCGACGGAAATTGCCTTCTCCTGCAGTTGTGCAACCGCATCCTCGGCAACACTTCGCAGATCGATTGTTTCTTTCCGCAGCTCCGAATATTCAGAATCGGTGCGAGCCAGGAGCAACAGTCCATCCACCAGCGATCGCATTCGTTCTGCTGACTTCAGGCATGTCTCAAGTGTCAGTTGGTATGATTCTGCGGAACGTGGCTGAGACAGCGCGAGTTCCGTTTGTGACTGGATCACGGCAAGCGGAGTGCGTAACTCATGAGACGCATCCGCAGTGAATTGAGTTAATCGTTGAAACGAATTTTCAAGGCGTTCGAAGGTGCCGTTCAGGACAGTGCCCAATTGCACCAATTCCTGATCGAGATGTCGCGTTTCAATTCGACGGTCGAGGTTCGTGGCTGAGATCTGTGCGGCTGTTTCGGAAATCATCTGAATCGGTTGCACTATTCGTCCCGAAATCCACCAGCCGCCAACGATTCCCACGACCAGTGTGCCGACGGCCATGGTTGCGATTTGAAAGCCAAAGCGATGCAGCTTCGCCATGTCATGAGCGAGTGGACGACGAACAACAATCGTCGCCTCCTGCGGGCCAAGCATCGCCGCTTCAATGAAGCCGTCGCCTCTTGTGATTTGCGGAGGATGACCACTACCTGCCGGCATTTGCAAATCTGGCAGATCATTGGATTCCGCGCCACCGCTTCGTGCCAGCACAGAACCATCGTGCCGCCAGATCGCAAATTCCGTACGATCAATCGGTGGTCGCGGACCATCGCTATTGTCGCCGGGCAGTTCTGGCGGCAAACGCGGCTCAACTGGCCCCTTTCGACCCGGCGGACCCTTTGGTTGGTCGGAGCCCCTCAGTTGGTCGGGCCTGCGATCATGCGGTGGCCCCAGATCCGGGCGGCGATCACGTGGCGGACGGAACTGGAATTCTGGCGGTAATCGTCCCATACCAAAATCTGGCGGAAAGTGATCGCCATGTTGATCATCTCGCAGACTGAAATCTGGAGGATTGCCCGGGCGACCGTCCCGCATTGGTCCGGGCCGTCCAGTACGCAGACTGACATCCAGATACTGAGCTGTGGAAACCGCTTGCAATGTGGCTCGCTCGTTCACATCACGATCCGCTCGCCAATACACAAGGCAGCCGAACACAATAATCGACAACGCGTAAACCGCTCCGTACCACCACTGCAATCGTCCGCGGATGGATCTAATCATGGAGGATGTACCCCTGTCCGCGACGCGTCGTAATGAAATCCTTTCCCAGTTTGCGTCTTAGATTCGAAACATGCACATCCACCAGATTGGACAGACTGTCTTCATTCTCGTCGAACAGATGTTCGTAGATCTGAGTCCTTGATACGACATGTCCGCGATGCATCGCCAACAGTTCCAGCAACGAGAATTCGCGCGGAGTGAGAAGCAATAGCGTATCGCCGCGTGTGACCGTTTTGGTTTTCGTATCAACGGTCAGTTCGCCCACCAGGATCTGCGAAGTTGCGAGTCCCGCCGAACGACGAATGATGGCACGCAGTCGTGCTTTGAGTTCCGTCAGATGAAACGGTTTTGGCAGATAATCATCCGCACCACCATCAAGGCCGCGAACGCGATCAGTCACGCCATCGCGAGCTGAAAGAATCAGCACCGGCGTTTTATGAGTCTGCCGCAGTTGTTCCAGGACTTGCCAGCCAGTCAGTTTCGGCATCAGCAGGTCGAGCACGATCGCGTCATATTCCCAGCTCCTGGCTTTGAACAATCCATCCTGCCCGTCGGCCGCTTCGTCAACGGCGTACCCGTCCTCTCGCAGGACCTGAGCGATCGTGCGGAGCAAATCGGGTTCGTCTTCAACAACAAGGACTCGCATGGCAATCTCTGTAAAACGGGGTTCGTGCGGCAGATCGTACCAAGCCCTACCTGAAGACAGCGTGAAGACGCGAAGATTTTTTACGTACTTGTTCCGAGGCTCCAGCCTCGGAACACGCTGCTCTGGAGGCTCCTGCCTCGCAAGTTCTTCGCGGGAGGCGGGAGCCTCCTATGCAGTGCGTGCCAGGGCTGGAGCCCCGGAACGAGAACAATCTGCCTACGGTTGAACGGCACCTTCGCCACGATTGTTGCCGACGACAAAGCAGGTAGACTTCACCGTTAACCTGCCTTTCGACGCCAGACAACAGTCACCTGAGCCCTCCACTATGCGACTCCATGCCCGCCTTTGCCAATTCTTCCTGCTGATTCTTGGCTATGCTCCTTCTGCGGCGTTCGCCGCAGATGACTACATCTGGATCGAAGGCGAAGCGGCGACCAGCAAAACGGTTCAACCTCACAACTGGTACAGCGACGCGATTAAGAAGGAACAGCTTTCAGAAGGCGGCTGGATCAGTAACTTCACGGACAAAGCCGACGGCGTCGCAAGCTATTCGCTCAACGTTCCTGCTAATGGTGAATACACTCTCCGGGTCCGTGCCAACGTGATCGGCGCGTTGCTGTCGTATCAAATTGAAAATGCCAGGCCGATCGAGATCGATACCAGCAAAGCTGTCGATGTCATCAATATCGCCAATGATGGTAAACCCGATCTGCGGATCATCGGCTGGCTGAATGGCGGCAAAATTCCGCTACAGGCGGGCAAGACATCCATCACGTTCACGATGCATAGCGGCAACAATCATCACGGGGGTATCGATTGTTTTGTGCTGACGAAAATTCCGTTTACTCCGAACGGAGCTATGAAGCCCGGTCAGAAACTCGGAACCGCTGACACCGGCTGGTGGGCGTTTGAACCGGATGCGGATCCTTTCACCGGCGATGCTTTGCTGGATCTTCGTGGCTTGAATGAAAAAGTCGCAGGCGAATCCGGTTTCATTAAAGCTGCAGGTGATGAATTTCAGCTGGGCAATGGTCAGTCCGTACGGTTCTGGGCCATTAACACAGGTCACAATATTTGCGATGCGGATGACGCGACGCTGGAAATGACAGCATCGCGCTGGGCAAAAATGGGCATCAACATGGTCCGCATCCACGGCGGTATGTTTGATCGCAAAGGCGACGATCCCGTCGTAATAGATCATGATCATCTGGAGAAGTTTCATCATGTGGTTCAAGTCCTGAAGCAACATGGAATCTACACACATGTCTCACATTTCTTTCCGCTGTGGATGCAGCTCAAAGCCAGCGATGGTATCGCCGGTTCGGCGCTCGGCAAACATCCCTTCACGCTGCCCTATTTTGAGCCGCGCATGCAGGAAATCTATCGCAACTGGGTGAAGCAGATTCTTACGACAAAAATCAATGGGAAAGCCCTGATAGATGAACCGGCAGTCGCCTGTGTCGAAATTATCAACGAAGACAGCCTGTTCTTTTGGACTTTCAGCGCAGCGAATATCGGGGATGGTCCGTTGGCAACATTGGAGACTCAGTACGCGGCATGGCTGACGCAGAAGTATGGAAGTCTCGACAAGGCGTTCGCGGTCTGGGGCAAAGAACATCATCAGCGAGACAACGTTGCTGCCACGCGAGCCGCTTTACTCGACGCATGGAACATGACGCGCGATGGCATGCAGGGCGATGATAAACGCAAACGCATGACTGACCAGATCGCGTTTCTCGCAACGACGCAACGCAACTTCTATCGCGATACGGCAGCGTACATGAAAGAGCTCGGTTGCAAATCGCCGATCTCCGCCAGCAACTGGACGACCGCCGACAATCTGGTACTGGGCGGAGTCGAACGCTGGACGTATCTCGCGACAGATGTTGTCGATAAGCATGGATATTTTGGCGGCAAACACGAAGGCGATGCCTCTGGTTACTCGGTGCGAGAAGGTCACTTCTATGAAGACGCCTGTGCGTTGACTGATCCGGAATCCGTTCCGATTAGTTATCTTCAAATCGCTGGAAAGCCTCATATCGACAGCGAGATTGCCTGGAATAAGCCGAACCGCTTCATCGCTGACGGAAATCTGCTGGTCGCCAGCTACGCGGCCTTGCAGGGCGTTGACGGGTACATTTGGTTCGCAGCTGAGGATGGTAACTGGCTGAACAATGGCAATGGAAAATGGACCTGGATGATGCCCGGCGAGATTGGTCAGTCACCTGCGGCGGCTTTGCAGTATCGGCGAGGCGACGTGAAACAATCTGCACCCGTCGTGCGGCAGATTTCGTCAGATGCGGACGTGCTCGCTCTGAATGGTACCGGAATCGTTGAAGGCAAGAACGTGGATTTTCGAATGACGGCGACACCTGCATCGTCCGATGCTAATCAACTTTCTTCGTTCGATCCATTGACCTATTTCGCTGGCCGAGTCGAACGCAGCTTCGACAATAACGCGAAGCCTGTTTCACAGGATCTGAGCAAACTCATTGACCGAAAATCGAAACGCATCACCAGCATCACTGCTGAACTCACCTGGAACTACGGCGACGGCTTGTTGACCGTCAACACACCCAACAGCCAGGCCGTCACTGGATTCCTGAGCAAAGCAGGATCGATCAAGCTCGGCGATGTCACATTCGATTCATCGATGGAATACGGTACTGTCCATGTGATTAGTCTCGACGATCAGCCACTTTCGAAGTCCCGCAAGATCCTGATACAGGCTTTCAGCGAAGAAAAAATGTATGGCTTTCGCGCCGAGAAAGGAACAATCAAAGACGTTGGCCGAGCTCCGATCAACGTCCGCGACATTGACGGAACAGTCACCTTTTCAAATGCTGCAGTCCTGCACGCCACTATTCTCGACTCAAACGGCTACGCAACCGATAACGCGGCGTTCATGAAGAATGGCACTGTCATTCTGCCAATCAATGCGATGTACACGATTGTGACTCGATAGATTAAATCGCTGCCGACGGAAATTCCGCTCACTACGACGAAAACGAGAAGTCAGCTTTTAAACCACGGATATCGCGGATAGCACGGATAAATAGTTGTTTTCAAGACAAACGTTCCGGCAGCACTTCGGTTTGCTCGGTCCGGCCTACTTACTGCGATCCAACGTTTCGATGGATTTTGCGAGCACGCTCAGTCGTCGTCTTCCTGCGACGCTGATGTTGCCGAACTGGGCTTGCCGCCCACGGTCCAGAGATAAATGTCAAAGACACGTTCATGGAACCATGGTTGCGAAGCGATCTGGTCCATGAAAAGCGGCGTCACGGCTGCCGGGTCAACACAAATTTTCGCATGCGTTTCATCATCCTTCCAACGTGGCCATCGCGAAACATTCCGGCCCAATGGCCATCACAGAATTTCTCACCACGAACGAAATACGTAAACATCGTCCGCAATTGTGGCAGAGTAGCAGACTTCACCAACTCAGTATAGTTGATCATTCGGGCTGTGTCGGTTGGGGCATAGGACTTATCTGATCAGCACTTTCGAGATGCTTCGCGGACAAACTCTGTCGTAGCAGATCGGTATTCCGGCCATGGCAAACTGATTGTGCCGTCCGCCTGCTCTCGCATTTCGTGCCACTTTGGATTTGCGCCATCGCTGCCTTGCAGTATTCGCTGGCCAAGAGTCGAAAGCCGATGCAGGACATCCATCTTTGGAAGTTGGGGACTTACCGAATTCCTCTCAATCAACTCATGCTGTCAAAGCCGAAAGCAGCATCTCCGGTGATCTCCCTGTCGCCCGATATACTGCTGCGTCACAATCCCGGCTTACACGTGATTTTGGAGCGCAGACTGTTATTCACGCCTGCTTCAGCAGCCAATCAACGATGCTCGACGAATCCGGATTTGATGGCAGGAATTCAGGAGTTGTGGAGCTTGCTTTGTAGGCAGATACTGCAACGGCAACGGACTCATCTGTTTCACCGACAACAGCAAGCTTCGTTGGCGAACACAGCGCCAGAATCGCAGGAACGTCACCGTACTTTACTGCTCCTGGAAGCAGATTCACATCGCGGATTTCTGTGATGGAGGCGAAGCGATATCCAGCGGTATCGACGGAAATTGAACTCACGGCGTCTCCTGCTAATGCACCTGCGGCGGCAGCGATGATGCCTGCTCCGTTCACGCCGACAACATGAATCTTCGCGGGATTCTGCTCGTGGAACTTCGTGTTGGAAATGCACGTCAGGACATCGTGGACTCGCTGCGCGAACAGAGAATGATTGTAGCCCAGTGTAAACCCGGCAAACTCGCGTGGGTTACTGACAACTGGCATCTGAGTGATTGGCTGATGATTTTCGGTGAAGTCTCCGGTTAAATACAGGTCCGGACTGCCAATCCCAAAACCAGCCTTGAGTAGCCTGGCAATCTGTGCGTTGGGCTTGCTATCTGCGGCGTAAAGCCCACTCTTCCCCGCCAGATCAAGCCAGAGAACGACCTGACGATTCCAGTTCTGCGGCAACAGGAACACCGTTGGCAATTCTTCGCCGTTCGATTTCAGCTGCAACGCACCTTTGAATTCGAGAAACCCATCGCGGGAGTTTTCTTCAGCCTTCTCAAAATGAGTCGATCCGGCCGGTGGCAATCCGCGACCGATCATGACTTCCAACGCCCCACCGATGACACGATTGAACTCTTTGAGACTTGCAGCGTCTTTGGGAGTCAATGCTGCGATCTGTTTTTGCTGAGCGGCATCCAGGGAATGCAGCAAAGCGACCTCGGTTGCTTCTGTCTTGATCGGTGCCGGATGTTCAGCGTTGAAGACCGTGGCTTCTTCGATTGCCAGCGGCACGTAATCACGTTCGATGATTTCATTGACGCCGAGCTTCAATTCGCTATTAAAGAACTCGTACATCATCATCCGACTCTGTTGATTGAAGTTGTGCGGAAATTTGAAGTATTTCGCGTGTACCTTGTCCGACGCGCCAAGCATCGCGTAATGTTTTTGAAGCTCCGGCAATCCCTTGGTTTCAATTTCAACCGTCCAGTCATCCGCGCCGCTCATGGCGATCGGACGCGGTGCGACGAGGGCCGCGATTTCAATGTTGCCAGTGTTGACTCGAAGATACGATGCGTTTTCACACGTGCATCCGCCCTGCATGGCCGTTGAAACCATGACGGCTGGAAATGCTGCAGCAATGCGTTCGTCAAGTGCTGCGAGAATGAACGTCTGAGTTCCGCCGCCACTGGCGCCCGTCACGCCGATGCGAGTCGGATCGCAGTCAGGACGGGAAGTCAGCCAGTCCACGATGCGGATTGAATTCCATGTCTGCAAGCCCAGCGTGTTCCACAATCGAAGTTCGGACTGTGCGCTGAACATGCCCCAAGTGTCGGGTGAACTGAGTTCTGGCCGCTGCTTGGCGAATCCGTGTGCCAGCGGTTGAGTAAACGAGCTGCCGTCTGCGTAGCCCATCATATCGTACAGAAACACCATGCAACCCATGCGAGCCAATTGAACGCAACGCGCCTGCAAAGGATGTCGTCCTCCGACTTCAAATTTTTCGCCACCGGATGCAAGTTCGGTCTTAATGGCCGTCTCGCCATGATCGTGAAAACGCCCATTTGGCCAGTGGCCGTGTGGACAAAGGATCGTTGGCATTTTACCGGATGCGTTTTTGGGCAGGTACAGACTTCCAGTTACCAGCAGTCCCGGGCTGCTTTCAAAATACACGCGATCAACGGTGTAATCGTCTCGTTCAACGCGACCATGCACAGTCGCCGTGATTGGCGGACGTTCTGGCATTGGCCACAGGCCGCACGCGACTTTCATTTGTTTCAGAACAAATTCCTTACGCACGTTCCATTCTTCGACGCTGGCTGAAGGCGTAAACGGAAAGTAGCCGTTCAAATCTTTTAACCCACCAATGCGTGTATCGCCCGGAACCAGCGTCAGAGGATTCGAACTGACCGAACTGGCAAACAACATTTCAGATGGAAGCAGACTTGCGACGGCGGCTGATGATGCCAATTGCAGCATGGCGCGACGACTGACGGAACGATTGATCATGGTAAGTTCCTTAGGGCGGGAGGGTGTTTTGAATGTGCGAGAGAGCAATATGAGAGAATGTTGAACGCCGTTCGTCAAATGAACCGCCGGAATCGTGTCCACTGGGGCAACACGGTGAACGATTTTAGAGGAAGAGCTTCACTGTTCGATTGGTTGATTTTCAATTCAACAGTGCGCAGACTCGACAATGAACTATGATGAGCCAGAAATGCCAAATCCCCGAGGCGGAAAGTAAGGCCGCTTGGCCAAACGACGTCTTCGGCAGTCCTCACATCAACATGAGCGATGATCGATACCGATCCTCGTATTCTTTGAGATCTCTATTACAATCAAAAATCGGATGTTGATTCTTCAGCCGCTTTTGTGCCGAGTGCTCCCCAGACACCAAAGGGACTATGCCCCTCTTGCATGTAATTGCTTGTCTGATTACCTACATGGATGTTATTGCTGACAAATCTGACACCGCCATCGACAAATGTGGCATTCACACCTCCGAGATGTCGGCTGCTAACGGAATAGACTCCGCCCATCCAATGGTTGGAAGACTCCATGCACGAAGGCCCGTTCGGCGGCATGATGGTGTTGAACCGTGTGAATGCTGCTGCACCATCGCACCAGCGCGATCCCTGGAATCCTGGATCTAAATCGACTGGAACGACGTACTGCCCGTTGACAAAAGTGGACCAGCAACTGTCCGGCGTGGCTGTCCAGTCACCTCCCGAAATTGCCATTCGCCCGAGGTCATCAGGGCGTTGAGGTGTGACGTGTTCGGAAAAAAGCAGCGTGTTACTTGTACCATCTGTCACCTCGCTGAACTTTGCACCGTACTGCTGACCAAAGACTCCGCGCGGTCTGCGACAGTCACGACCGTCGTTGTATTGATCCACGGAACACATCAGCCGTGGCGAATCACCGCTGCAACCCAGATAGTTTGACATGCCGACCGGATCAGGTCCGCCGATGCGGAGTTGTCCGTCGGACGGGCACTGCAACGCGGCAAGCTGAACATTCCAATAGGGTGCGCCACTCCACGGAGCTGCAGGAGCGCTGCTGTATTCTTCGAAAAGTGCCCGCTGTTCAAGGAATGGAAGAAGGGCGACAAAGATACTGGCCCGCATCCTTGCGGTCGTTTCCGTTGGGCAGTCCGAAGCATTTCGGCAACCGGAGCCGTTCGTGCCTCCGGGAAGCATTTGATGAACATCCAGATAATTGTGACAGGCGAGGCCAAGTTGCCGCAGTTTATTCTGGCACTGAATCCGTCGGCTTGTTTCCCGCGCCTGCTGCACCGCAGGCAGGATCAGAGCAATCAGAATCCCGATGACAGCGATAACAATGAGCAGCTCGACGATCGTGAAACCCCGATGAGTTCCATGTCTCGTATTCGGTTTCGTTTTCATTGTGTCAGCCCTCTTTGAGTAACTTCCAGCCACTTGCAGCAGCGACTGCTGCCGCTGAGAACACGGTCATTCTGAAATCTTCATATGCGATTTTCCGGAGGATCGTCTGCTGATCCACCACAAGATCCCTCCAACGACCAACAAGACATCAAGTCCAATAAAAAGCCATGTCGCGAGGTCGAAGCCCGCAGTTGAAGAGTTTCCGACTCCTGCACCACCGGATTCCAGTGGGAACACTGTGGTGTTTTTAGCACGCGGCTGCGATGATCTTGCCGTAAACTCGTCGTATCGAAGAAATCGACTTTCGACAACATCGGCAAATTCAGGAAGTTTTGCGGAGCCCGCTTTCAGGGCTTTAGGGATATCAAATTTCGCTACCTGAATTAATTCCCATCGAGCCCATTTATTGTCGTCCTGAGACGGAAACGCACTGAAGACTCCGCGACTTTGCTGCAATGTTTCAAGTTCAGCGGAAATAGTCGCCAAGCGATTCAGGTTGCCCTGAGCGAACGTATTCCATTCAGCATCGCCTGAATCGTCGCTGCTGAATTCGACTGCGTTTCGCCAAATTTCATTAAGCTGATCCGGCAGATCTTTCGGAGCAGTCGTGAAGACTCCTGAAGCCCACAACAACGTCGTTACGGAAGCAACCAGCGCAGTCCCGAGAATTGCCTTCCGGTTCACATATTGCAGCGTCGATAGTGAAAACGTGATGACAGCACCGGTGGCAGCTTCCAAAATCGCCCACAGGATGCTTGTGATTGTTGTGCCGATCGATCTGGAAACGGCAATTTGGCCAGACGTTTTCTTTTCGGATGGTTTCGCATGCAATCGTTGCGTCGCCATGTTTTTCAAAAGTCTTGCCGCCGACTCGTTGGCAAATTCCGAATCTGCATGTCTGGCGACGGCCGCAGTCACATCAGCAACCGTAAGCCATTCTTCACTTGCCACGTGCCGGATTAACGAATCCGGCTGAAGGACGCCATCTCGCACAAGAGTGTCAAGCTGCGACAGTTCGAATGCAGGCTGTGTCTCGTCCTGTTGAACCCATCTGTCGATCACGATGAATGTCCTTTGATCTGAGCCTGAGGCGCTAGCCGAAAAACCGCACTTCTAATTGTCGCCGAAAAATGACAAAACCCGGCTAGCGCCTTGGGCTCATTTTAGTTGTGGTCTGTGGGTTTGTTTGTGACCGTTGCTTTGGCGGAAGAAGTGACACGTCGTATTATGATTGCAGCCAATACGAATCCCGCAATAGCGAGCAAGCTGTTAAAAATGTTTCTCTTTGCTCCTCCGGCATCCTGTTGTGATGCCTTCGTCACAGCGTCCCCCTTGGGTAGCACGAATGTTTCTGGTGGGACAGCCGACATGATAGCAGGATGGGTGCATTTCAC
>Ga0105046_10011265_pt1 | contig 13913 bp, 13 predicted proteins | sample MAT03_FD_78385 | JGI IMG/M metagenome (GOLD analysis project Ga0105046, IMG submission 78385) | Freshwater microbial communities from Lake Fryxell liftoff mats and glacier meltwater in Antarctica - MAT-03 (megahit assembly) | ecosystem: Environmental > Aquatic > Freshwater > Ice > Liftoff... | reverse complement strand
TAAATGGCGAACCGCTCCAATGGCGTGTGCAGGTGTGGCCCGGTAAATGCGCCAACGGTATAGCCAGCCGCCGACAACACCGCCGACAACATGGCCACGGTGCTACCCTTGCCTTTGGAGCCGGCGACCAGAACGCAGTGATTGATGACATGGGGCGCATCACCCAGACGAGCCAGCAAGCGCTTCGCACGCGCAATGCCATGCTCAGCCGCATACGCATACGAGTGCTTGGGCGTGTCGAGCTGGTCGAGCGAGACGATGTAAGCCGAGGCGTCTGTAAAAGAGCCAAACATGAAGAATTGACGATTGACCATTAATCATTGACGATTTTTTCAATGGTCAATCGTCAATGGCAAACGGTCAATTCATACCGGCGGCCACGGCACACTGCGCTCGTAGCGGTTGGGGCTGGGGAAGGTTTTGATTTTGAGCAAGCCGTCGAGGCGCTTTTGAAAGGCGCGCACTTCGCTTTCATCAATGAGCTGGCGTAGCGCCTTGCCGAGCGGCTGATCGGGTTTGATCTCGGCGGACAGCCGGTCCATATCACGAATCAGATCGCGAGAAATGGGCTGGCCGGAGAAGTCCCAGATCACGGTGCGCAATTTGTAGTCCGAGTTAAAGGTGATGCCGTGGTCAATCGCCCACACCTTGCCCTGCAAATCCCGAATGCAGTGGCCGCTTTTGCGATCGGCATTATTGGTAATAAGGTCGAACGCGCAAATTTTTTGCAACTCCGCACACACGGCTTCCTCTTCGCGGAAGGTAAAAAAGTGCTGGTTTGAATCGTTCTCGATAAACAGTTGCACCGAGCCAAAGCCGTGCTCGCCGTTGCGCAGCACAGTCGGCGGCACAATGTCCCACTCCAACGACTGGTTCACCAGGTATGCGGCAAATTCGCGCAGACACAGCGTCCCATCCGGGAAATCCCACAGCGGCGTTTCACCGCGTCGGGGCTTATACACCCCCGGCAATTCAAGGTAACCGTCGTTGCCCTCTTTCGTCTTCTGGCCCTTGGGGGTGACCTTGGTCAGAAAGGTGTAGTTCGAACCCCACGGCATCAGACCCATCGGGTCCATAGCGCCATCGGTCAATAGGGTGAGGGTTTGCTGGACGCTCAGAGTCTTGGACATAGTTCAGGCAAATACGATTTCGTCGCTGTGCCCATTGCGGCGTGGGCAAAAACCCTGCATATTACCGTCGGCATCCATGGGCTTGCCGCACAGCGCACAAATCGGCCGGCCTTTGTTGACCACTTCCTGAGCATGTCGGACCAGGGTGTCCATTTGAGCGCGCGTGCAGAAGAAGCGGGCCGTGAGGGTATTCTCTTCCGATTCCTCTACATCGGCCTGCAACTCGCGTGCCACCACAACCACCAGGTCGTTCTCCTCGTCATAGCCCAGGCCGAGCGTACCCACCCGAAACTCCGGCGAGATCGGCTCCTCCAACGACATGTCCATCACCTGGCGCATGTAGTTGGCTCCCTTAGGATAGCGGGTTTTCAGGTCGTCGAGCATTTGCTCCAGCGCGCTCGACAGCGCGCGCATCTGTTCTTTTTCACAAAGCAAGGTCACCAGGTTCGCCCCTTTGCGCGCTTGGATGTAAAACGTGCGATTGCCGGGTTCGCCCACGGCATTCGTCGTAATTCGAGATACTGGATTGAGATCAATCGTGCGAGCCATTTCGACTAATTTTACAGCCGCCCATGTGGTTTTTGCGTAAGTTGAGCATGGCGTTCATCACATTTTTAACGCGATGTTTGGCGCATGACCGTGCCGGTTATGATGCTGGCTTTGGTTCCAGACCGTAATCAAACACCTATCAACATGAAAATCGATCACATCGACATCCGGCATTACCGGCTTCCGCTCGACCCACCCTTCAAGGTATCCTGGGACCCGCAGCCGCGCAAGAGCCATACCGTCACGCTGGTGCGGGTGACCGCGGGCGACTTTGAGGGCGTGGGCAGCGGCGATGCCATGCTGGGGTTTGCCGGCTACGAGCACCTGTTCATCGACCACGATCCCTTCGACATCGAACGGCATGTGCATATTTTGGATAACTTGCAGTTCATGTATGGCCGCATGTGGCCGCTTGAGGTGGCGTTATGGGATCTGATGGGCAGGATCAGCGGCCAGCCCATGTGGAAAATGCTGGGTGGGCGCGGCAACACGGTGCCGCTGTATGCCTCGTGCGGCGAACGCAAACCGGCCGATGCGCGCGCCGAGAGCGCCAGGCAGCTGAAAGCCATGGGCTTCTCGGCGCTCAAGATTCGCTTTCACGCGGCCGATCCCAAGGACGACCTGGCCGTGGTGCGCGCCGTGCGCGATGCCATCGGCCCCAACATGGATATCCTGGTCGATGCCAATCAGGGCTGGCAAATGCCGTGGGATGCCAGCGCGCCGTGGGACTTCAAGACCGCGCTATGGATGGCGGATGCGCTGGCCGAGATGGGTGTGTACTGGCTGGAGGAGCCGCTACACCGCCACAACTATCGCGGCCTGGCCCAACTGCGCCAGTGCGCCAAAGTGCGCATCGCCGGCGGCGAGGGCAATCGCGATTTCAGCGAACAGCGCGAGTATTTGAAGCACGGCTCGCTGGACGTGTATCAGGCCGATGTGGTGTGGAGCACTGGCATTTTGCGGGCGCGGCAACTGGCCCACGAGGTGCAAGCCGAGGGCTGCATCTACTCGCCGCACACTTGGGGCGATGGGTTGGTCGTGCTGGCCAATCTCCAGGTCAGCGCCGCCCTTAGTACCGCGCCGTTCATCGAGTTCCCCTACGACCCACCCGGCTGGACGCTGGAACGGCGCGACTACATCCTGCCCAAACCCATCGAGCCCAACCCACCCCAACCCGGCCAGCCGGCCACGGTCACGCTGCCAGATGCGCCGGGGCTGGGTGTTGAAATTGATTGGGCCGCGATTGAGCGGTACCGTTTTCACACAGGAACGATGTGAGTGAACGATGCAGATTGAAATGACAGTGCCGAGTTGCTTGCATCTGGGTCACGTGCATGCAAATTCACCCGATAACGCGATGTGTGAACTCGGCATCACCCTGCAACACCCGCAGATTCAACTGGTAGCCCGACCGGCCACCACGCTAACGGTGAGCGGTGCACGAGCCGAGCTTGCCTACCAACAAGCTCAGGCAGTTGGCCTTGTTGAAAACATCGAAATCGAAACCGCGATTCCCGCGCACATGGGTCTGGGCTCGGACGACATGCTGGGCGCAAGCATGAAGCGCGTATACACGACCTGGCACAACAGCCACACCAGCTTTCGCATGACATTGCCGCAGCAGGCGTTTGCGCAAGGCGGCCTGTTGTTGAACGATGACGACGGCCTGCTGCAATCTCGCGCCGCCATCGCACATTCGCGTGAAGACGAGTCGTGGGTGTTTGTGTTGGTGTTGCCCAAAGAGCCGGACGATATCGCTGACAATTTTGAGGCGCAGCAACAACGGCTGTTGCGTAAATCCACCCAACACCTAAGCCGCAGCTTGACTGCACAGGCCGTGTTTGATGCCATCCAGCGCGATGACTTCGGCGGGTTTGCGACGGCGCTGGCCGACATTCACACGGCCAATGAGGCTGCCCTGGCCGCCAGCGGCAATTCCATCACCCTGACCCATGAAGCAAGCGACATTCTCACTTTCATGCGTGCCAATGGGGCGGCTCTGGCCCATCAAACCCTCACCGGCCTGGGCTTGTATGGCCTGGTGAAGGGCGGACCTGCCAGCCGGAATTTGCGAGCCGCACTCACCCAGCGCCTCAGTTATTTCGGTCCGCTGGTCATGGCCACAATCTGCGACAATGAGGGCGCAAGAATTAAACGATGACCACTCCCCCACCCTCCGACCGCCGCGCCTCCCGCCGGGCCGCACGCAAGCGTTTGCCCATCGAAACGTTGCCGTTTAAGGCGCTGTATAACTTTTTGCCGCCGACGCAAATGCTGAGCGAAGATCAGTTGGAGCAGTTGCACCAAGCGTCGATGCGGATTGTGGAGGAAATCGGCATCACCTTCATGGACGACGAAGCCGTGGAGATTTGGGCCGCAGCGGGCGCAAAGGTAGACCGCAAAACGCAGCAGGTGTGGATCGACCGTAATTTGTTGCTTAGCACAGTGGCCAAGGCACCCAGCCAGTTCACCCTACGCGCGCGCAACCCGGCCCGCAGTGTGCCGATGGGCGGCAACAACACTGTGTTTGCGACCACCAGCGGGGTGCCCTTTGTCAGCGATTTGGAGCGCGGCCGGCGTGATGGCAGCGTGGCGGCGTTGCACGAGCTGTGCAAGCTCGCCCAGATGTGTCCGCCGATTCATGTGATGGAAAGCCAGGTGTGCGAGCCGGTGGATGTGCCGGTGTGGCAGCGCTACCTCGAGCGCGGCTGGGCCATCTTCACCCTGACCGACAAGGCGGTGGCACAGGCGGCGCATGGCCGCAGCGTGGCCACCGATGGCCTGAACATGGCCGCCATCGTATTCGGCGGCCACGACGAGATCAAGAAGCAGCCGGTCATGGTCGCGGTCGTGAATGCCAACAGCCCCTTGAAATATGACACGACTATGATCGAGGGCATCATCACCTATGCGCGCGGGGGCCAGCCCATCGTCATGACGCCGTTTATTTTGGCCGGGGCGATGAGCCCGATCACGATGGCCGCGGCGGTGGCGCAACAGAATGCCGAGGCGCTGGCCGGCATCGCCCTGACGCAGTTGGTCAACCCTGGCGTGCCGGTGATCTACGGCGGCTTCACCACCAACACCGATATGGCCACGGGTTCGCCGGCCTTTGGCACCCCCGAAGGCGCATGGGCGTTCTTTGCCGGCGCGCAACTGGCCCGTCGCTATGGCCTGCCCTATCGCGGCAGCGGTGGGTTAAACACCAGCAAGGTGCCGGATGCGCAGGCGGCCATGGAAACCCAGATGAGCCTGTGGCCGACCATCATGGCTCACACCAACTACATCATGCACGCGGCCGGCTGGCTGGAAGGCGGTCTGGTGTGCTCGTATGAGAAGTTCATTCTCGATGTGGAAGGGTTGGCCATGATGCAGCGTCTGTTCGAGCCGGTCGAGATCAGCGATGCAACGCTGGCGCTGGACATGATCAAAGAGGTCGGCCCCGGCGGCCATCACTTTGGCACCACCCACACCCTGGAGCGCTATGAAAACGCGTTCTACCGCAGCAGCGTGATGGATCGCCAGAACATCGGCGTGTGGCAGGACAATGGCTCATTGGATGCCGCGCAGCGCGCGCACAAGGTGTGGAAAGAATTGCTGGCCAACTACGAGAAGCCGCCTATTGATCCGGGTGTGGAAGACGGCCTGCGAGACTATATTGAGGGGCGCAAGCGCGAGATGAAGGTGAAAGGATAGGAGACGACGGACGGCGGACGAACGACGACTTGTGCATTGCCGTCATCGGTCATCGGTCGTCGGTCGTCTTTTCTACACTTGAAGAAACTGCGCGGTCGCATGGGTCAGATCCACGATGGCAATGCCACGCGGCTCGGGGTTACGGCCACCCAGTGCGCCGGGGTTGAGCAGCGACACACGCGGCTGGATCTTTTCGAGGCCGTGCACATGCGAGTGGCCGCGAAACACCCACTCGCATAGGCCGCTGTGAGTGAGGCCGGCCAGTCGATCTTGATCATCGCCGTGGCATGCGCCGATGCGATGCGGACCGAACTCGACGATGGCGTCGTAGCCCATGCAGTGAATGTTGTCGGCATGACGTGCGGCCGTGCGCAAGCCTGACAGGTCCTGATCATTGTTGCCCCACACCAGCCACATCTCGAAACCCCGAAAGAGCTCCAAAACAGGCGGCCGGGTCACATCGCCGCAGTGAATGAGTTGGGTGATCTGGTTCTGTCGAAACACATCGAGCGCGCGGAGGGTGTTGGCTTCGTTATTGTGGGTGTCGGACAGGACGCCGATTTTCACGGCCTTCACAAAACCCTTTTCTCCATCAACAAGCCATCTTCGCGATCGTTGTAGTAGTGGGCGATGATGTGGACGTAGACATAGCCATGCCGCTCATACAGCTGAATGGCGCGCTGGTTGCTCTTGCGCACGGTGAGCTTGACCACCTGCATCTTCATCAAGGCCTCGCATGCCAGCAACAAGCGGCTGCCGATGCCCCGGCCCGCAAAGTCTGGATGCACACCCAGGGTCACGATCCAGCCGGCATGCTGACGCGAGTTGAGTTCGCCGGCCACAAACCCCACAATCTTCGACTCCATCACCATCTTCAAACAGCGCATCTGCGGCGACAGCAATAACTCCAGAAGGGCCAGCACATCGTAAGCATCGCGCCCAAATGCAGCCCGCTCCAGCTGGCGAATGGCGAGCACATCCCAGCCCGTGGCGTGCTCCAGGCGCATGGCAGACACACTGGCTTCGGCTGTGGTGTTTTGGGAGGGGTTGGCCGTGGGGTTCATGGATCAGCAGAGGTCTGACTTTCAGGAAGAAGTCAGACCTCTTTTCTACGCCGCCAAAAAGTCAATCACATCGATCATAGTGATGACGCCGCGAACGTGTTCCTGTGAGTCCACCAACACGGCCGCCTTGGCCTTTTGCAGCACATCGCTCAGCGTGTTCAGCGGCGTCTGGTCATCGACGATGGTGGCATCGCGCTTCAGCGCCGCAACGGTGACCTCATCGAAGCTGGCGTGCGAATTGCTGAGCATATAATTCAAGATATCCGTTTCAGTCACAATGCCGCGCAACTTTTCATCGTGGCACACCACCGGCAACTGGCTGAAATCGTGCTCTTTCATGCGGCGAATGGCCACCGAGATTGATTCGTCCTCGCACACAGTGACGACGGGCCGCAACTTGTGCGCGTGCACAAAATCAGCCACATTGCCCTGGTTCCAATCGGTGTTCAGGAAGCCGTTGTCGCGCATCCAGTTGTCGTCGAACAGTTTGCTGAGGTAGCTGTTGCCGCTGTCCGGCAACAACGTCACCACCGTATGCTCGCTGGTGAGGTTGAGCATGGGAATGGCTTTGAGCATACCCGCCACCGCCGCGCCACACGAGCCGCCACAAAAAATGCCCTCTTCACGCACCACCCGCCGGGTCATCAAAAAGCTCTCGCGATCGCTGACTTGGACCACCAGATCGCACAGGCTCAGATCGAGCGTGCTGGGAATGAAGTCCTCGCCGATGCCTTCGAGCTTATAGGTCTTCAAAATAGGATCAGGCGGCACCCGGCCTGTTTTCCAGGTGTCATAGAGCAGCGAGCCCTGAATGTCCACGCCGACAATTTTAATGTTGGGGTTCTTCTCTTTAAGGTAGCGCGACACCCCCGTGATGGTTCCGCCAGTGCCCATCCCGGCCACAAACACATCAATCTTGCCGCCGGTCTGCTCCCAGATTTCTGGGCCGGTGGTTTTGTAGTGAATCTCGGGATTAGCGGGGTTGTGATACTGGTTGCCAAGAATGGCATTGGGTGTTTCACGCACCAGCCGCTCGGCCACTTTGTAGTAACTGCGCGGGTCGTCCTTGTCCACCGCCGTCGGCGTGATGACGACCTTGGCCCCCAATGCACGCAACCGGCTGATCTTCTCATTGCTCATTTTGTCGGGCATGACGAAGATGCAACGATAACCCCTGATGGCGGCGACGATGGCCAGACCCATGCCGGTGTTGCCGCTGGTGGATTCCACAATCGTGCCACCCGGTTTCAACCGGCCGCTGCGCTCGGCCTCCTCAATAATCGAAACACCAATACGATCTTTGACAGAGCCGCCAGGATTAAAAAACTCAACTTTGGCCAGAACGGTGGGGGCAACACCGCGTGTGACTCGGTTCAGCCGCACCAATGGCGTATGACCAATGGTGTCCAGAATCGAATCCTGCACATCGGGATAGTTAGACATGCAGCTATTCTACGGGCGGATGGGAGCTGGTAGCTGGTTATTAGTTGCTGGTGGCTAGTGCCACCATTTTAACCAGCAACTAATAACCAGCTACCAGCAACTGCAACCTACTACACCCCAAACGGCGTGCCGGTCTTGGTCACCTTGGGCGGCTCGGTCGTGCGCGTTTCTGCGATGCGCAATTCTTCCAGCAGGTGGGCGCGCAGTCGAAGCAGTTGCGGGTCGCGCCGGTCGCGCGGCCGTGGCAACTGCACCGACACGATCTCGCTGATGTTGGCCGGCCGGCCCGTCAGCACCACAACCCGGTCGCTCAAATACAGGGCTTCGTCGATGTCGTGAGTGACCAGCAGCATGGTCAGCTTCGTGCGCTGCCAGATGCCCAGCAGCAGATCTTGCAGGCTCATCCGCGTCAACGCATCCACGGCACTGAAGGGCTCGTCCAACAACATTACCCCCGCTTCGGCCGCCAGCGAACGGGCCAGTGCCACCCGCTGAGCCATGCCGCCCGACAACTGCTTGGGCAACAGGTTGGCCGATGTGCCCAGACCGACCTGCTCCAACAAAGCCTGGGCCTTGTCATTGGCTTTTTGCCGGGTGAGGTCTTTGGCCGCGGGCACGCCAAACAACACGTTCTCGCGCACAGACAGCCACGGCATTAAGCGTGGCTCCTGGAACATGAGCGCGGACTGGCGCTTGCCGCTGACCACGGCATTGCCATCAATCAGCAAGCCACCGTCGTGCTCGCGTTCCAGGCCGGACAGAAGGCGCAACAGCGTGCTCTTGCCGCAACCACTCGGCCCCAGCAACGACACAATCTCCGACGGCCGCACCTCAAATGCCAGGTCGCGAATAATCCACTGCTCAGCAAAACGCTTGGAAACGTGGTCGATCTTGATGGAACTGCTCATACAGATTTGGAGATATCAGAGGTCAGATTTCAGACCAAGGCATATGACGAGTTGACTGCAAGTCGAAGCCAGCCATTGCCAATCTGACGTCTGACATCTGACTTCTCCGCATCATCATCTCCCCTGAAACGTATCCGCCCAGCTCAGCAATTTTCGTTCGGCGATGCGCAGGCCGCTGTCACACAGCTTGCCCAGCACAGCCAGCACGATGATGCTGACCAGCATGATGTCGGGGCGGCTGCTGTTCTGGCCATCGATGAGCATAAAGCCCAGGCCGCGAGTGGAAGCGATGAGTTCGGCCGCGACCAGAAACAGCCAGCTTTGGCCAATGCCGACGCGCAAACCCGTCAGCAGATAGGGCAATGCCGACGGCAACACAATGCGCGAGATCAGCGATAGATCAGTGAAGCCGAAGGTGTAGCCGACTTCGAGCAATTTGCGATCGGTCTGACGAATGCCGCTGACGAGGTTGAGATAGACCGGGAAGAAGCCGCCAATCGCGATCAGGGTAATTTTCGGCGCCTCATCAATGCCCAGCCACAGCAGCAAAAACGGCACCCACGCCAGCGATGGCACGTTGCGCAATGCCTGCAATGTCGGGTCGAGCAATTGCTCGGCACTGCGCGACAAGCCCACCAACACCCCCAAAACTAATGCAATGATTGCGCCGATCAAAAACCCACCGAACACGCGGCCAACACTGGCGATCAAATGCCGGGTCAGGTCGCCATCGGCCAGAAGCGTGCCGCCGGTGCGCAACACCTGCAATGGCGATGGCAACTGATTGGGTGGAAACCATCGCAAACCTTCGGTGCTGACAAACCACAAAATCAGCAGGAGCACAGGCACCAGGAAGGTCAGAAAACGCTTCGGCTGCCCCACTTTTTTGGCAGGTGCGGCCGGTGGAGTTGTCGGGCGGGCAATCTGAGTCACTTGCATATTTTAGGGCGGATGTTGATGCGCGGCTGGCGATTAGTAGCTGGTGGCTGGTTGCTGGTGGCTTGTGAACCAACAACCAGCCACTAGCCACCAGCTACTTTTTTACTTCACAACGGCTTTCGCTTCCGTCGCATCAATCAAGCTATCCAGCGCCTTCTGCGGATCAGTGTCGGCGGCTACCAGCTTCTCGCTGGTCAGAATCGGCACCACGGCTTCCAATGCCTTGTAAAGCGCGTCGCCGGGGATGCCCACGTCCTTGTCCAGCACGGTGCGCTCGGTCAATTGCTTCTTGGCGATGGCCACGTCGATCTTGGCGGCCTCGGACAAAATCTTGGCAGCCTCATCCGGGTTCTCCAGAATCCACTTGCGCGCGCGCTCATACTGCTCAATCACCTTCTGCACATAAGCCGGGTATTTCTGCAAAAAGTCCTCGCGCACGTTCAGGGTCCCAAACGTATTAAAGTCGATGTTGCGATACAGCAGCTTGGCGCCGCTGGTCAATTCGGCCGAAGCCATGTGCGGGTCGAGGCCGCTCCACGCATCCACCTGCCCGCGCTCCAGGGCCAGCCGGCCATCGGCGTGTTGCAGGTTCACAATCTCGACATCGCTCTGGCTCAAGCCAGCTTCCTTGAGGCTGCGCAGCAGGAAGAAGAAGGGGTCGGTGCCGCGTGTCACGGCGATCTTCTTGCCTTTCAAATCAGCCACCGTCTTGATGGTCGATTCGGCCGGCACCACCAGCGCCGTCCACTCCGGCTTGGAGAAGACATACACCGTCTTCTGTGGCACGCCATTGGTGCGGGCCAGCAAAGCGGCGGCACCGGCGGTGGAGCCGAAGTCCGAGCTGTTGCTGTTGACCAGTTCATTGGCCTTGTTGCTGCCCGCGCTCAGCGTCCACTTGACCGTGATGCCATCCGCCTTCAACGCTTCTTCCAGCCAACCTTCCTTCTTCAGCACCAGGCTGCTGGGGTTGTAGGTGGCGTAGTCGAGACGAATCTCGGTGGGCTTGGCTGCGGCGGCGGCCGGAGCAGCGGCACCGCTCGTGTTCGCCGCAGGTGCCGCAACAGGTGGTACGGCGCAGGCCGACAAAATAAGGGCGACGGTGCCGACGGCCAGAGCCCGGCGTGAGAGGCGAGACGATCCAAAAAACTGAGATGACTGAACCATTTTGAAACTCCTTTAGTGAACGAGCGATCCAAACGATCTTCAACCCTGTTCAGAAGTTCATCGGCAACTGCGATCAACCTCACGAGGCTGGATAAAAAAATCGCCCTCATGTCGGCTGACAAGAGGGCGATAACAAGGCATAGGCACTGCTAGAGCTCTCTCATCTTCCAGACTTTTCTCTGACGGAATTGGCACCGTACATACGATTAAAACTTGCGAGTTAACCGGTTAGGTTGCCGAGGTTTCATAGGGCCGTTCCCTCCACCTCTCTGGATGAGTTGCTTGCGAACTATTAAATTTGAACGGGACGAAAGATAGCGGTTGAACAAGCGTTTGTCAATATCTCAATCAAAAACGCTTTCAAATTTAAGGTCATTGCGACGGCCCACCTTCTTAAAAAATGCGTTTAAGGCAGACCAGCTATCACATTCGGCCCGAAAAATTCATGTGTGTTGTCCTGGCTTCTTGGGTGCCTGCCCGTAAAAATTCTCTAAATCATTAGAGAATCCCTATAGCAACATGAGAATCTAATAAACCCCGCTATCCTTCTCCACATGGAAATGAATCCCGCATTGGAGTCGGAGTCCACAACGATCTCTGAAGCCCCACTCCGCCGGCGCGTCCTGGGCCTGGCCTGGCCCGTCATCGCCGAGAACTTTCTCGAAACACTATTGGGCATTGTGGACACGGTTCTGGTCGGTGTGCTGGGTGCCGCGGCCATCGCCGGCGTCGGCACCGCGCAACAAGGCATGTTCCTGATCATCTCGATCCTCTCAGCCGTATCGATTGGGTGTGCCGTATTAGTCGCCCAGGCCGTGGGTGCCAAAAACTTCCAACGCGCCAGCCAGCTCGCTCGACAATCCTTGCTGTGGAGCGTGGTGCTGTCCATCCCGCTGGCCGCCGTCGGCTTTCTGTTTGGCCAGTCGTACATAGCCCTGTTTGGCATGGATGCCGAAGCCACCCGAGTCGGTGTGGAATATGTGCATGTGACCATGGGCACGGCCGTGGTGCTAGTGGCCTTGCTGATCGGCGGCGGCGTGCTGCGCGGTGCGGGTGATTCGCGCACGCCATTCATCGTCACCGCCATAGCCAATGTTATTAATGTGCCCCTGGTCTACGGCATGATCAATGGCTATTGGGGCCTGCCGCAGTTGGGGGCCGTGGGCAGCGCCTGGGCCACCTTCATCGCCCGTGCCATTGCGCTCGTCTTGCTACTCATTGCGCTGTGGCGCGGCCGAAATGGCGTCAGCATCCGCTTTGGCGAGAACTGGCGGCTGGACCCCCACGTGGTAAAGCAAGTGCTGCGCATCGGCATCCCGGCCGCTGTCGAGCAAGTGATGATCGCGCTGGCATTCACAGCGCTATCCATCGTGGTCGGTGTGCTCGGCACCAAGACTCTCGCCGCGCATCGGCTGGTCATGACCATCACCTCGTTCTCGTTCCTGCCCGGCTTTGGCTTTGCAATTGCGGCCACAGCATTGGTAGGGCAGGCCGTGGGTGGCAAACGACATGAGGAGCTACAGCCGATTGCGCGCATTGCCTCCATCTGGGCCGCCATCTGGATGGGCGCGATTGGCATCCTGCTGATCCTGTTTGCACCGCTGGCCCTGAGCGCGTTCACCACCGATGTCGCTGTCATCGAGGCGGGTCAGGGTGCGCTGCGGCTGTTGGGCTTTGTGCAGGCGATTTGGGCGGTGCAATTTGTGTATGCCGGTAGCCTGCGCGGCCTGGGCGACACTCGCTCGCCATTGATCTTCTTCGGCGGGGGCCTGTGGGTGACGGTTGCGCTGTCGTGGGTGTTGCTGCACACCTTGAATCTGGGGTTGCCGGCTGCGTGGGGCGCATTCCTCATCACCACACCGGTCATCGCCGCGCTCATGGTCTGGCGCTTCCGGCAGGTGGTTCGCCGGGCAAAGTTGCAGGCCGCGGCAGTCTAAATCGGCAGGTATTCACCACGAAGACACAAAGAAACGTCGTGCGCTTTGCGTCTTCGTGGTGAAAGCGCGTTCAAAAATATGCATTGTTGCTTTCCTCGCTAAAATCCCGCTATGGCATTGAGCTTTCCAGTCTCCAGAATCGCACTCGGCACCGCGCCCATCGCCTCCATGGTGGCCAATTTTGGCCGGGCCATGACCGATGAAGATGCTCAAACGACCATTCAACACTGCCTGAGCACCGGCGTGAACTTCATCGACACGGCCCCGTTCTATGGCAACGGCCTGGCCGAAACGCGGGTTGGCAATTCGCTCCAGGCGCTGGGCGTAAAACGCAGCGCCGTGGTCATCGGCACCAAGGTGGGCTGGATCCCCGACCCAGCAAAATTGGGCGGGCCATCGGGCGGCAACGGCGAGCGCAACTACTCGCGCGAGGCCATTCTGCGCAGCATCGAGGCCAGCCTCAAGCGGCTCAAAATCGAATACATCGATATTGCCCACGTGCATGACCCTGAGCGCGGCGACTATCGCAAGGTCATCATGGACGAGGCCTACCCAACCTTAAATGACCTTAAAAGACAGGGCGTGATTCGTGCTGTCGGAGCCGGTCTGAACGAAACAGCCTATCTGGAAGACTATGCGCGCAATGTCGATCTGGATTGCTGTCTGCTGGCAAACTGCTACACCCTGCTGGAACAAACACCTTTGAAGGAAGCCTTTCCCCTGGCGCTCAAGAACGGTATCAGCATTTTTGCGGGCGGCGTCTTCAACAGCGGCATTCTGGCCACCGGTGCAGTTCCAGGCGCGCGCTATCGGTATCAGATTGCAGTCGAACCCATCCGGCGGCTCACCCGCATCATCGAAGGCGTGTGCAAACGGCACCGGGTCGAGCTCAAAGTCGCGGCGGCGCAATTTGCGGCCGCCCACCCGGCCGTTGTGGCACTGGTGCTGGGCATGATGTCGCCGGCCGAGGTGGATGAGAACGTTGCCGCGCTCAAGGTGGCCATTCCGGTGGCGTTCTGGGAGGAGTTGAAGGCGCGCGAGTTGATTGATGCAGATGCGCCGGTGCCGTAGCGGTTTTAACGT